>OGYG01000071.1_pt1 | contig 111621 bp, 78 predicted proteins | sample 1576481 | NCBI WGS metagenome assembly OGYG01 (sample SAMEA3541497, study PRJEB24748) | human gut metagenome | biome: human gut; feature: human-associated habitat; material: faeces | place: China | collected 2012 | reverse complement strand
CGATTCAATCTCGAAAACAGCATTGCCCAGTTGACAAAACTATAGGAACACCCCCAAGAATACCGACTTCAAATAAACTTTCAAACTAGATGTCAAAAAGGTAGGGGACCCAGAGAGTCCCCTACAACTCAGAATTCTAACGAATCAATATTACTTTCGATGGACCCAAAGCGGTCAAACCGGAGATGCGGTTTCCATAACCATCACTATGCCAGAACAAATTTTCGCTCGGCGAATTGCCCCAGAAAAAGCCAATGTGGCTATCGTCGGCATATGGGTTGTAAGGATTGAAGAACACAATGTCCCCCTTACGAGCCAAGCCACTGCGCAACAACTCATCAATAGAGTTGAAATAAGTCACGTTCGCGCACGTATCGATAGCGTAGCCGTACCAACGATAAGCGTTAACGCAGCCGCCCCTTCCGGGACCTCCACTCCAAGGGGAATGGCTCTGCTCGGCGGCAATGGGAGCTAAATTACCGCCCGCTTTCATATACGCATGCGATACAAATCCGCCGCAGTTCATACCGGTATACCCATCCCAACGAGGATCACCCTTTGGATACATGCATGTTTCTTGGCTAAGATGCGTATCGTAGGGTGTTCCACGGTAATAGCCATCGTTTTCGTGGCTCATAAGCCAATTGACCAGGCTGGACCTATTAACCCCCAAAACAGAACCAGACGTATTCAACCATGCACCACTTGCATTGAAGTAGTAGTCGACGCCATCGATTTTCAGCCACCCGTTAGCAAACATAGCGCCCGAAGGCTGAAGCCAGTACCACGTGCCGCGGTCATTGAGCCATCCGGTCTTCATCTTGTAGGTGGAAGGATCCATCCAATACCACGCACCGTTAACATATTGCCAACCAGACTTAAGGACACCATTGGAAGATGCGTAATACCAAGTATTGCCGCTTTCGTCAGAAGCGTCTTTCGACATAATCCAACCAGATGCTACATTGACGGCACCGTTTGCATCCGCATAGAAAACCGCGTCTCCAATATGAATCACACCTGGCAATGAAGACGAGTCAGCACGATCAGCGACTACGGGAGATCCATCAGATGAAGTAGGCAACGGCTCGCTCAGTGCTCCAGACGATTTCGCCCATGCCATACCGTCGCTCAAGTTAATCCAGCACGAAGATGCCATCGCACCGGAATCATAAGAAAAATAGCGCGTGTTTCCTACCGCGAATTCACCAGTACACATTGCGCCGGATACATCATCAAGGTAATACCAGGCGCTTCCGAACTTTATCCATCGTCCTCGTTGAATAGCTCCATTTGATGCGGCGTAATACCAAGTACCATCAACAAGTGCCCAGCCTGTTGCCATGGCGCCTGAACTCGTAAGGAAATAGGTGGACGACTCCACTTGCATAAAGCCCGTGAGCATAATATGGCTTCCTGGATCCAGGTAATACCAAGAATTCCCTAGAAGTAACCAGCCTCCATGCAGTAAGCCGTTGGAGTCAGCGTAATACCAGTTGTTGTCAATAAGAGCCCACTGGGAGGAGAGCATGGCCCCTGAGCTGTTAAAGCTATAAGAAGTGCCATTACATTCTTTCAACCCGGTGGCCATAGAACCGTCTGCAGGATCAAGCCAGTACCAACGACCCCCATCCGAGAGCCAGCCTTTCACCATGGCACCAGAGCCGGAGAAATAATGCCAGACGGAAGCATCAAGGTGCCATCCGATAAGCATTGCGCCAGAAGAGGAGAATCCATACGTGGCTTCCCCGATCTGCAGCATTGTATCGTGGACCATCTTGCCCTCATCATCCAGCCAATACCAGTTGCTGCCGTCTGAAAGCCAGCCTTTTACCATGGCGCCAGAACCGGAGAAATAACGCCAAGCAGAAGTGGGGCCTGTAGAATCTAGGTACCAGCCGACACGCATTGCACCCGAAGAGGAGAATCCATAAGTCGCACCCCCGACTTGGACCAATCCATCCTGAGCCATTCGACCTTCGTCGTCGAACCAGTACCAGCTACCGTTTATATGTCTCCAAGAAGAAACAGCGATTGTTCCGTCGGACAAGCCCCAACGCCAAAAACCAGCCCCTTCTTCGGGTGATATCCACCCCTGATGCCAAACAATTTGATTCGAAACCTCAGAAGGGGTCTCATTATCCACCTGAGAGTTCTGCTCGACAGCGAAGGTCGATTCGCGCTGAGCATCAACGTCTGACTCGACAGAAGCAATAGCAACGTAAGACGCAGGGCCCTCATCATGGTTTGTCAAATCAAGAGCGCATGACATCGAGGGAGAACCGAATAGGAGCCCAATAGAAATGAGGCCCGAAAAAGCCAGCACCCCGAATGAGCATTTCTTCATAGCAGCACGGTATCCAATCACGCAGCGACCCCGTCACCTCAGGGCAACGGGGTCTCAATCAAAACTAACTCAGTAATGTGCTAGCCAATTTGCTGGCAGTTTTTGCACTCTCGTGAAGCACCACGCCTCTGGGCCTCCTGAATAGAGATCTGCGAATAGCCCTTTGCGTCCTTGCCAACGGTACGGCACTTATGCGTATGGTAAACATCGCTACCGTTCTTATACCAAACTTGACCGTAGCCCGGAATCCACTTGCCGTCCTTACCGACATAATAGGAGCCGACCCAGGCGTTCGTAGCCATGGCGCCGGAAGACTGAAGATAGTAGTCGCCGACCCAGGCGTCGTGGGTCATAGCGCCCGAACCTCCGAGCCAATACCACGTGCCGCCATTGCTGAGCCAGCCGGTTACCATGGTGCCCGAACCACTCGCATAGTACCAAGAGCCACCTGCCAAGAACCAGCCGGTAGCCATCGCGCCGGAATCGCCGAACCAGTACCAGGAGCCACCCAGGCTGTGCCAGCCGTTAGCAACCATGGCGCCCGAGCCATCGAGGTAGAACCACGTACCGCCGATATTGAGCCAGCCAGTGACCATCGCACCGGAAGCGTTGGCGTAGTACCACGTCCCCGAAACGTTGATCCAGCCGGTCAGCATGACACCATACGCGTCAAAATAATACCAAGTTCCACAGATATTATGCCAACCGGTCAGCAGTTCGCCCCTGGAGGTCGCATAGAACCACTTTCCATAGATGGAGTCATAGAGCCAGCCGCTATGCTGCATGCGGCCATCGGCGTTGGCACCAGGGGTGTTCAGGAAGTAGTTCTTGCCGTCAATCTGAACTCGACCGTATGCCATATCATGGCTTTCGGGGTAGAAGTAATACTTGTCCCCACCGATAGACTGCCAGCCCGACACCGCGATCCCGTCAGCACCAAAATAGTACCAGACAGCTTCGTATTCGTTATGCCACTGGTTCGTGACCATGGCACCAGTTTCGGGATCGAAATAGCGAAGGTTGCCGTCCTCGCACCGAACGAGTCCAGTCTTCGGACGACCGTCGGAACACCATTCCGTAATCGGTCCACCGCCTCCGCCACCGCCAGCAATATCAGCAAATGAGGGCGCCGGGGCAACCGTCATGCAGGCAGCGGCAAATGCAACAACTCCCAGCACTGTTAGTCCGCGCCATCTTTCTCGAAGGTTTTTCATACGACATCCTTTCTCCGAGATTTAAGGCTCTCTTAAGTTATTTTTAAACTATCAATTCAGTATTTCAACGGGAAATCGATAAAGGGTGTCTTTGTGACTGCAATTTAAATATGAGTCGCCACACCTCAACCGTTACGCCAAATAGCTTCTGAGTCAAACCGAGCACATAAGCGAACCAATTTAATACAACCACTTGTAAAAATCCTGAGGCACGTTTTCGATATGACAAGAGGCGCTTAAACGAGGAGTACTTGAACCCCACCGCTCTTGCAGCTCTTGAGGGCACTTTGCCGGATCTTGAAATAACTTCGCGCTAAAGCGAGGAGTGCTCACTGTCGGAGGATAAGTTCGGTCCGAGCTAGGAATCACCATCCAAGAAGAACTCCGGGCAGCGCTGCATGAACAGCGCCTGTTCGCGTTTCCAGCGGCGCAGTTTATCCTCGTTGGCCTCTTCCCTGCCGCGCGAGGTGAACTCGTAGTGGCACAGCTCGGCATAGGGCATTTGCCCTCCTCCAACAAAACACTGTCACTAACTTAGCCCACCAACCTCGCCATTTGTTAAGCAACAAGTGCGAGCGGTAGGTATTGATCTACAACCGTTGGGGATTGAAAAAAAGCAGTAGCCGAAAACGTAATATCTTCCGATTTGCGCGGCATAAAAAAATAGAGGGCGTCCCATAAAGAGAAGCCCCCTTGCAAAACGGCCGAACCGCTTTTCGAAGTGGGAAATATTTTGCACCAGATGCCTAGGAATCGCAAGAAGGCATATCTTCAGCGCCACACAAATACCATGCGCCGATCACTTTCGACAAAAACGAGAAGGAGGAAGTTATGACCTCCGCACCTTTATAGTAGTTGATGTTGCGATTTGCCCTAGAAATAAACTTGGAAAGCGATTGTGCTTTGTGCTTAATAACGCCTTTAGACGACACCTCTTTGTGCAGATATAGCGTTGTGACAATCTGGCGTATTCTCTCATTGCTCATCCTTGCCTTACGCTGATAAGAGCCAACCCCATCTATTTTGCTCAATGCCTTCATAACACCGTTATTTGCCCTTCGGGCATTCTCACCCGAAGCAAGACCATTAAGAATGCAACTATTGTGAGCACACGCGTTGCGGAGATCTTTTGCCGCGCGAAGCAAATAAAACCTATCGCGAAGCTCATCATCGTCAAACCGTTTGGCGCAAAACAAAATGAATGAATTAAAGGCGCCAAAGGTAATAACTTCCAGAAAGGCCCAGACAGGCATATTAAAACCACTGTATTTTGCAAGAATGCCTGCAGAATAGGCACTCGACTCACAACGTGAAATCTCTTTTTTGACCCAGTTAGTCACATTCCCCTTGCTATCAAATGTATCCTGCTCGCTTAAATAGTCTTGAACGATTTCGTAACCGTCCTCGGCATGCTGCTCTATCCTGCCCAGCAAGTCAACTTTGCAGAAGTGCTCAATATCAAGAGTGAGCGAAATCATCTCGTTTCGAAGCAACATATCAATAATCGAAAGGTCAACAAGCATCTTGAAATCTAAGTTGACATATTCACCCTTGCGTTTTCCATCAGAAACCTTTGGAAATCCGGTGCGGTACGAGCGCAAGCGAAAGTAATTGTTGTTCTTCGTCAGATACTCGACCGCCTCTGCCTCGCTCATATAGCGGAAACGGACACCCTTGCTCTTAAGATGGGAGACTTGTTCCCAAGGAGTAAGCCAAGGCTTTTGATCGCACATATCTTGTTGACGAATAGGACTATTCATTGCGCTCTCCAGCGTATTTGATGAAATAACAGATCTAATTTTATCCTAACTGTAAATACCTATTAAGCAGCCGGACGCTCATGCAAATACGTCATGGCACGCCGCCGTCTATCTCGCCTTGAGCTCGTGACAGCGATAGCCCTCGCGCTTTGCGAATGGTATCTTTGTTGCTGCAAATTAAAACACGCAATACTTTAGATAGACGAAATCTGATTGGCGGGCAACGATGAATGCCGCATCTTATTATCACGGGGATTGTCGCCCCAGAAAAACCCGATATGACAATCGACGTTAGGAACAGTCTTAAAGAATATGACGTCGCCCTCTCTCGATTTAGAACCGTTCGAGAATCTCCTCGGCATTCTCTCACAGATAGATATCTAGGTCCGGCACGGCAAACTGCACATAGCCCCTCTGTGGCGCCTGAATAACCTCTCTTTGTAGCAATTTTGCCCTAATGGAGCTGATCTCATTGGTCTTTTTACCCATGCGCCTAGCAATCTCGGATGATTTGGACTGTTGTTTGTCCTCGCACATCGCCAAAAGGTATTTGATATCGTTAGGCCCCAGTCCGGAAATCGCTGGCTCGTGAACAACATCGTGAAAACGAGCCTCTGCCAGCGCAATGCCTTCGGTGACGTCGCGCTCGCTCACAATGGCACTTTTGGCACGATGCAAGTTGGAGCGCTGCCAAATGGAATAACCGACCAGTTGCACCAGATAGGCATAGCCCTTAGTGGCCTTAGCGGCTCTCGACAGAAGATTGTCCTCTATGGTCACAGTCGCGACAAAACTATCGCCCATAGAGAGCGCTACCTCCACTTGTTTGCCTTTCTAGGGAATCGATTAACAGCCAATCATCGTTTAAATAATTATCGCAGACTATATCGGATAATATCGTGTTGTATAAGTCTGTATAAACGTATCGCGGAAGTATCGAGCTATCGTGATGCATTGCAGCAAATCGCCTAGACGTTGCTATCTTCTCAGCTCATATCGAAAGTAAGTTGAGGGCTTCCTAATATCCATTTTTTAAAGCGAGAAATACTCACTCGCAGCGGATATGTTCGGCCCCAACCACGGATCACCCGTCAAGAAAAACTCCGGCCAGCGCTGCATAAACAGCGCTTGCTCGCGCTTCCAGCGGCGCAGCTTTTCCTCGTTGGCCTCTTCCCTGCCGCGCGAGGTGAACTCGTAGTGATACAGCTCGGCATAAGGCGTATAGATGGTGTGGTAGCCCGCCTCCCATACGCGCAGGCAAAAGTCTGCGTCGTTAAAGCCAACGGCGAATTCCTCGTTGTAGCCGCCGACGCGCTCAAATACGTCGCGTCGCACCATCTGGCAGGCACCCGTTACGGCGCTAAAGTTGCCCGGGCGCACAGCGCGGGCAAGATAGCCCTCGCGCTTTGCCGAGAAGTCCTGGTTGGCATGGGCAAGTGCCCCACGCACGCCAACCAAAATGCCGGCATGCTGCACCAGATGATCGGCAAAGTAGAGTTTGGCGCCCACCACGCCCGCATCGGGACGCTGCAGATAGCCCATCATCTCTTCGATAAAGTCCGGGCTTATGACCTCGGTATCGTTGTTGAGCAGCAGCAGGTAGTCGCCCTTGGCGTGCTTCACACCAAAATTGATGATCTGAGAGTAATTGAACTCGCCCGGCCAGCACACAACACGCGCGATGCCCTTGCCTTCGGATGCTGCAGCCACGCGCTCTGGCAGGGTTTCGTAATACGCAAACGTCTCCGGGGCTTCGCTGTTGTTCTCCACCAAGACAATCTCGTAATTGGTATACGTTGCCTTCTGAGCGATCGACATCACGCAGGCATCGAGCGTCTCAACGTGATCCTTAGTGGGAATCACAATGCTCACCAGCGGCGCAGACTCCGGCAGCGCATAACGCATGTGATAGACAAACGGCGTCTCGGCCTCCTCGACCGTTCCGCAAATGCCCAGCGCGTTAAAGTGGCGCTGAAGCGCAAGGCGCCCAGCTTCAATAGCATACGGCTTGCTATCGGCAGAACCGTCGGCGGTTGAACCGGGATGCACGCGCCAGTGATACAGTACGTGCGCAACATGTTCAAACCGCGCGCCCGCCGCAAGGCAGCGGAGCGTCAGGTCGTAATCTTGGGCGCCCGCGACGTCTTCCGGCGACATGCCAATGCGATCAATAAGCGCCTTCTGCACCATCAGGAAATGCGTCACGCAGTTATGGCTATAGAGCAGGTCGACGTTGAGCTTGGTCTTAAAGACCGGCTGGCCCCACTCCCCCGTTTTCTGGAACATGTCCTCGTCGCAGAACAGGACCTGGGGACGCTCGTCCTCGGCAGCCTTGTTCAGCGCGGCAACATAGTGGAACAACGCGTCCGGTTCCAGGATGTCGTCATGGTCCAAGAACGCGATGTAGTCGCCCGTCGCTTGCTCGATACCTGCGTTGGTGTTGACCACAATGCCGCCGTTACCAGGCAGCTCAACACGACGGACGCGCTCCTCGTTGACGCCCGCCGCAAGATTGGCAACCGCATCCCATTCGGGCGAGGCGTCCATAAGCAGCAATTCCCAGTTGTCATAGCTTTGGGCGAGCACCGAGTCCAGCAGCTCGCGCAGGTATTCCCGATCAGTCTTGTAGCACGGCACCACAATACTCACGAGTGGTCTATAGGCAAAAGCCACCGAAGCGACACGCTGGCACGCTAAATCGCCCGGCTTTGCGCGATGTTGCTCAAACCAACGTCGATAAGCTGCGTCGTCTGCACGCGCGTCCTTCATGCGGTTCCAGCTGTCGTCGACAATGCCGTTGTACAGGCGACCATCCATGGCGCAAAAACCGCTCTGGATTAGGCCCGTGGGATCAGCCGCAATCGCGACAAAATCACGTATATCCTGGGGCATCTCAACGCTCAAATACGTTTTATTGACGCGGCAACCGTTGCGCTGCGGCACATCGATCTGCGATTCAAACACATGCACGGTGACATCGATGGCATTCATATGCGCATCGAAAATCTGGAGCTCAGGGGTGCACTTGGAGTCTCCCACCCACGTAACCTCATAGCGCCACACCGCGCCGGCGTCTGCCGGCAAATAGCGAATGGCATCGATCTCGTAGCGACCGCAGCATTCGCCACGCTGCGCATCGCGGATAAGCGCACACAGCGCAGGCTTTGCTTTGTAGTTAATCTTGGATTCCAGCTTGGCCACGCGGCTATCGAGGCGAATAGAGCCCAACCTTTGGCCACCGAATGCAAAAACGGCATCCATCGACGAGCCATCCAAAAACGGAAGTACCAAGACGGCGAGCTCGCGTTCGTAATCGGAAACGGAAGGGCAAAGCGCCAGCACACGGCCATGATCGACCGGGAGTACCAGCGACGGCACACAAGAGCCGCTCGTCGTCGCATGGGCAAACGCTTGAGAACCCTCCCGCTCAATAAGCGCGGTGACATCCTGACCGGCAAAACGAAGCAGCACAAACAGACGGCCCTGACTGCGGCAAAGCGCCAAACGCTTGATACTCATCTACACTTCTCGCTTTCCCAGGGCGTTCGCTGCCATGCGTTTGCAGGCACCCAGGCGCCCAAACCTCAAGACGTCGTAATCGAACATGAGCTTTTTACATGCACGGGCATTGGGGGCCTTGCTGGTAAGCGCCGCACGCACCATAGCAGCAACAGAAGGAGCGCATTGTGCGAGCGCAGCATCGCTGCCCACGGCAGAACCGGCAAGCGCCGTGGCAACGGCAGCAAACACCTTGCCGCAGTCCGAACCCAGCAACCTGAGCGCATCGTACAGCACCAGATCGCATAGGAAGTACGCCAGGTCATCGGCATACTGGACATCGAGACCGTCGCGCTGCCAGTCAGCCATCACCGCGGAGTAAATCTTCACGTGCTCCAGCAGGCGCGTCTCGTCGTCATAGCGCATGGTGTCCATGAGCGAGCCCTTGCGCGCCACGCGGTAGTCATACAGCTTGTTCGAAATAAGCGCGGTCTTGCGCGAGCGACCGTACACGGCAAAATCGAAGACCTGGTCCTCGCCATACTTAACGGTTTCGTCGAACACGATCCCGTTGCCCAGCAAAAACTCACGCTTGCAAGCGGTGCGCCATGCAAAGGGGCGAGACGCTTCCTTAAACAGCAGGTCGGAGCCATAGCCTTCAAACGACACATCGCGCGGGCTCAGTACATAGTTAAGCCACGGATACCCCGCCTCCAGCGGATACGGATTCGCGCCAAAGGTCAACACGTCGCAATCCTCGCGTTCAAAGGCATCGACGATCACGCGGCATGCATCGGGCGTAAACCGGTCGTCGGAATCCAAAAACGCGACGATAGGCGCCGTGGACGCAGCGATGCCGGCATTACGCGCACTCGACAGGCCCCCGTTTGGCTTATCGACCAGCGTAAAGCGCGCGTCCTTTTCGCAATACGCAGCCGCAATATCGCGCGAACCGTCCGGCGAGCCATCGTTGACCAGCACGCCTTCCCAATCGGGCATGTCCTGCGCAAGCAGGGAGTCCAGGCACCAGGCCAGGCACTCCTCCACGTTATAGATAGGAACGACAACGGAAATCTTGGGGGTAGCCATAGTCAAGTGCTCCTACTGTGCGACCGGAACGTCATCGGGGTGCGGGTTGTCGCCGTAGGCGCGCTGATACGTCAGCACGCGCCAGACCAGCGGCAGGCCGCCGATCTTAAAGTAGTGTTTAAACGTATTGAGCTTGCCCGGCTTCTTAAAATCAAAGCGCGAATCGATATAGGCGCGGGGCGACTTGACCATCAGTCGCAAGTCGGTCTCGCCACGCGGGTCGAAGAGAGACAGGTCAAAGCGACCGGCATCCCAATCGGCCTTGAGCTCGGGAGATGCCTTCTCCCAAAACTGCTCGCGCAATTCATCGACCAGGCGCTCATCATTCCAACGGTACGTATCGACCTTCATGCGCATTAAAATACCCTGAAGCTGAGCCTTAAGCTCGGGGCGTTCATCCAAAAAGCGCTGCATCTCGGTATATTCGTCGCACACGCAAAACACCTTGTTAGGAGAATTAACGGAGCTCTTCTCGTTATCTTGGCGATAGCACAAAATGGGGTCCGCGATAAACGCAGCACGCTCGGCGCATGCCCAGACCTTAAAGTTAAAACCCGCATCCTGATACGAAGCACCTGGCGTGGGAAGAAACCGAATCTGATTGTCGTTGAGGAACTCGCGCCGGTAGATAGCCGACCAAATGGAAGGTTTGCGGTAGAAGATGCCCGGGCGATCGACGGGGCGATACGCGGCGCCCGTCATATGCTCGTCGATGATCCCAAACAGCTCACGCCGCTCGCTGGGCGTGGACCAATACAGGTAAAAGTCGCCCTTTACCACATCGGCATGCTCGGCATCGGCCTTGGCGACCAGCTTTTGGAGTGAATCCTCAAACATAAAGTCGTCGGACTCAAGGATGCCCACGTACTCGCCGCGCGCCATCTCCAGGCCGCGGTTCATCGAGTCGCCGTAGCCGCTGTTGGCCTTGTCGATCATCTTTACACGGGGGTCGCGCTCCATGTACTCGCGGATGATATCTGGCGAGCTATCGGTGGAGCCGTCGTTGATGCAGATGATCTCGATGTCCTTGAGCGTCTGCGCCACGGCGGAATCGAGGCACTCACGCAGGTAGCGCTCAACATTGCAGATGGGAACAAGAAGCGAAACTTTAGGGGTATCAGAGTTCTGCAAGAGAACCTCCTGTTGAATAGCGTGTAACAGGGTTATTTTAGCAGCCGAGTTGCGGCGGGCGGCAGCGCTTGGAATTAGATAAAACGCTCCAGGCAGGCTTTGAGACCGCGAGTCGAAAGATAGAACAGCGCGGCATCTGCCATCGAAACGCCCGAGGTCGCCGCAACGAGCTTGTGGGCAACACGGCGAACGGCGCCCTTAGCAGGCATATCCGCCCACTCCGTTCCCAAAAACGTCGTGAGGTCCATGTTGACGCGAGCCGCCACGCGATGGAAGTCATCGGCATCCAAGCGCGCCAGGTCGAACACAATGAGGTCCAGGAACCAGGTGATCAGCTCGCCGGGGCACAGGTCCAAAAGACCGTAGGCCGCCCAGCCCTCCAAGACCTCCTCGAGCATTCTCATGTGGGCGTCAAGCTTTTTGGCGCGAGCCTCGGCACTGTTGAACTCGTGCGTCGCCGATTCGCTCTCCATCACGTAGTGGTAGAACTTGTCCGGCATGACGACGGTCTTGCGGGCAAGCGCATAAGCCGCAAATTGGAAGACGACGTCCTCGCCCAAAGCCAAACCGGGGGCGAAGCGAATGCCTTCGCGATTGAGCAGCTCGCGCGAAAAAGCCACGCGGCAGGCATAGGGCTGCGCATTCGAATGGAACAGAAGTTGGGGATCACGGGCGTCGAAGGTACCGGCTTTGGGGCTCATGAGTTGATGGACGCGTTTGGGGGCAGCATCGGCTGGTTCACAGACGCCGCCAAAAACGGCGGCCTCGGCATCTGCAGACTCCATGGCATGCAGTACGCGCTCGACCGTCTGGGCATCGATATAATCGTCGGCGTCCACAAAAAAGACGGTCTCGCCCTCGGCGGCATCGATACCGGCATTTCGAGCACACGAGACACCCGCATTTTCCTGGTCAATCACCAGTACGCGATCGTCGGCCTGCGCGACCTGGCGCAACACGTTCAACGAATCATCAGTCGAACCGTCGTTGACGCAGACAACCTGAATCGAGCGTTCGGACTGAGCCAACAGCGAATCGAGGCATCGCTGAATGGAGCGCGCAGAGTTGTAAACGGGGACGACAATGGTCGCTTTGGGGGTCAAAGTCTCTCCCATGTCGACCTACCCCCTCAGCGATTCGATGAGGAAGGCAGCAACCACGCCTGGGCCTCCAACCGAGGCGTAATACTTAGCACGCCCCAAGGCACCATCCGTCGCAAAACTCGGATGCTCGTCAACCCAGCCCTCAGGATCTTTGAGGATGGCAGCGAGATTTGCGCGCTTCCACGGCTTGAGGTCGTCAAGCGAAAACTCCCCCGCGTCCAAGGCCGCTTGGAACTCCTTGGCCATCTGAACCAGGAACTCCTTATAGAACTTAGGCGCCAGGCGCACGTAGTTCCACATATACGAATCGTACTTAATGAGCTGATTGAACTTGAGCATGCGCGCGACGTCATCACTTGCGTGGTCACGGGCATAATCCTCTCGAATCCAACGCTCGATCTCGGCATACTCGGTATTGACGCAAAAGACCTTAGCCGAAGAATTGACCGAGGAATTCTCGTTGTCCTGGCGATACGACAGCACGGCATCGTGCAGGTAAACAGCCTTATCGGCGCACGCGATTACCTTAAAGGCGAATGACGTGTCCTGAAAGGATGCCCCCGGAGTCGGCAGGAACGTAATGCCGTTGCGCTCAAGAAAATCGCGACGGTACACGGCCGACCAAATCGATGGCTTTTGCTTAAAGAACTGCGTCGTATCGCTCGGATGCACTGGCTTGCCACAATCCTGAGGTCTAAACATCTCGTGCAGCGAACGGCGTTCCTCGGGCTTAGACCAGTAGAAATCAAAGTTCGCCTTCGCAAAGTCGGCATTATTGCTATCGGCGGCCGAGACAAGCTTTTCGAGTGCGTCGGACGCCATAAAGTCATCGGACTCCAAGATGCCAACGTACTTGCCACGCGCCATCTCCAGACCGTGGTTCATCGAGTCGCCGTAGCCGCTGTTGGCCTTGTCGATCATCTTGACGCGCCTATCGCGCTCCATATACTCGCGAATAATCGCCGGCGAGTTGTCGGTCGACCCGTCGTTAATGCAGATGATCTCAATATCCTTGAGCGTCTGTGCCAGGGCGGAATCGAGACACTCGCGCAGGTAGCGCTGAACATTGTAAATGGGAATAAGCAGCGACAGAACAGGGCTGCCAGAGACGTTAGTAGACAAATGTGCTCCTTAGGAAATACCTGTCGTTTCATGGTATCAAAGGGTCAGCGCGCCAGCGGGCGTTTATATAATCTATGGAGCTCGCAGAGGCAAACCGATACGAAAGGACGTCATGCAGCCCAAAGCCGCACGCAACATATCCATCGAGGCCTTGCGCTTGGTCGCAGTCGCCGGTATCGCGGTGTTCCACACCTTTCAGTGGACCTTCCAGGCAACCTGTGTCGACGCCGTGGAATATGCCCCACTTGCGATGTTCCCCTATTCCGGCGTGCTTGGTTTTATTAACTTGCTAGGCTGCTGGGCCAACGAGGCCTTCTTTATGATCTCGGGCTATTTTCTCATCGCTTCGGCCGCGCGTGCTTGGGACGGTGGGGCAACGTGGAAGTTGCAAATGCAGCGAACGGCGCAGCGCCTAGGCAAGGTCGTTATGCCCACTGCGTTTTATTGCGTCGTGGCGCTCGCGTGGTCCACGGTCGTCTCCCCCATTCCCGATGTTACCCTCAACACGCACTGCTGGTACACGCTAGGCCTTGAGTTTATCTGGGTCTATGCCGCCACGGTCTTCATGGCGCCATGGTTTGGACTGGCTAAGTGTCGACTCTCCCAGAAGAGCTACACGACGACGGTCATCGCCGTTGGCATCCTCGCATTTGTTGTTAACGGGTATTTAGCCGCCATGAGCACGACAAGCGCCGGCGAGTTTTCTTGGCTCCAAAAGCTCATGAGCGCTGCCACGTACGTAATCGCGTTTTTGATCGGCGGGCTGCTCCGCGACGTTACCGACGCCATGGATTCGGACAGGGCGGGCGCCTTGGGCATGCGGTCACTCACAGCGGTTTTGGCGCTCGCCACCATCCTGGAAGAAGCACTCTCCTTCACCGGCAACCTCACGGCGATGGCAGTCCTCTCCTACAAATCGACCTCGTTGATCTCGTTTGCCCTCGCTGCCGCTTCCCTGCTCTTTGCGGCAACCCGACGCAGTGCGTCAGGCAATCCGCGGACTGCAGGCGTCATTGTCACCTTATCGACCGCCACGCTCGGTTTCTATGTGATGCAGTCGCTCACCAGTAGCCTGTGGCGTCCCGTCTTCAATACGTTGCTTGCAAACATACTGGTCAGCGAAAACAGCCCGGCAGCTATATGTATCATCACGGGTACCATCATTAGCATCGTCTTTGCTCTGGCGCTCCTCATCATCGATGCAGCTAGAAGCCTTATCGTTCGCAAGCTCAAACGGCAATAGACACGCTGCCGTCAGACGCCAAAGCTGCTATACCCGTGGCAGGTTCCTGCGTTTTATTCAAAGCTTGCCGACAAGGTGCGGTGAGCCTTTACAATAGGACAGTCCCAAGGACGTATTCGATAGCTTCCGCGCAGCGCTCGCCCGCCGCGCGTGAAAGGATATATTGCCCCATGCCTTCAACCCTTCCCGCTCCCATCGATAAGCTCGCCATCGTTGTCGTCACGTACAAGCGCCAGGAGCTCCTGGCCAACTTGTTCGACTCCATGACCGAGCTCACGGCAACGCCCTGGCGCATCGTGATTGTCGATAACGAGAATTCGCGCGAGACCGAGGCCATGTGCACCGCATTTAACGAGCGCCTCGCCAACCTGTGGGGCATCGACACCGACCAGCCCGATTCACAGGGCGGCACCGACCGTGTCATCTACGCCCCGCAGCTCGAAAACGGCGGCGGTGCAGGCGGCTTCTCCGCTGGCACTAAATGCGCTTACGACCTGGGCGCCCAGTGGTTCTGGGTGATGGACGACGACGTGCTCGTCATCCCCGAAGGCATCGAGCGTCTTGCCAAGTGGACCGACCGCTACGATGTCATCCAGGGTTCGCGCCTGGACTTTGACGGCGGCGCTTTCTTTTGGCAGTACCAGCTCATCCTTTCGCTCGGCATCCCTAACCCCATCGCCAAGTGGGACTTGGGGCCCGAGGGCTACCGCACCATGAACCAACTGTGCTTTGAGGGCGGCATGTTCTCGCGCCGCGTGGTCGACAAGATTGGCCTGCCCGACGCGCGCTTCTTTATCTACGGCGACGATGCCTGCTACGGCTACGTGGCCAGCCAGCACTTCCCCGCCGCCGTGGTTGCCGACGTGGTGCTCAAGCGCGCCCGCGCCGTCTCCAACTGGGATATCGCCGGCAAACGACAGCTCAACTCCACGAGCGACACCAACCGCTACTACATCATGCGCAACCGAGGCTTCCTCGCTCGCTATATGCAGATCTACGGTGACTACCACCCCATGCTGTTCCGTCTGGGCAATGCCGCGACCTTCTGCAAGGAGTTCATTCGTCTGGCAGCAGTCGACAAATGCTTTAAGACCGGCATTCCGGCGCTGCGCCGCGGCATGAAGGACGCCCGCAAGATCGTTAAGGATCCCAACTGGAAGCCCATGCCGCCCCTGAAGGACGCCGAGTAGTAAAGGGCTTTCACCCGCCGCTACAGTCGTTGACACACCACGGACACACGCTGACCGTCAAAGCCAAAGCCCCAACGCATGCGCCCGACGGCGGGGCGCGGCACGCGGATATCATCGATGCCGTCGCGCTCTATGTCGAGCAGCGCCTGAACCGCCAACAGTTCCAGGCCCAGGGCATCGACGCCAGGGTCGTACAACATGTTGACCGTAATGAGCGGTCGCTCATCGAGCATGCCGAGCGTGTCGGCCACGTCAAACACCCGACCGGTGGGAATCACCTGGATATCCCAGCGATCCGAGACGCCACTTCGCTTGGAGCTGGGATTGCAATAGCCGGGCAGTCCAAAGCAGAGCCCCTGAAGCGCCAGATGATAGGCTGTCGGCATATCTGATTGGCCCACATCGATGCCCAGATCGCCGATAGCACAGCTCAAAGCTTGCTTTACAGTGTCCTCGTCTCCTCGACACAGCCCGTCATGGAACGAGTCGATAACTCCAACGTCCTCAACGGCGCACTCAAACCATTCCAGAATTACAAGACGGAGCGCCTGACGCACTTCGTTATTAGGCAGACGCAGGGAACGAAGGCACGCGCCGTCCTCCGAATGCCCCGTCATGTCCGTCGTAAGAAATCCAGACAGATACAGCGCTGTCCAGATATCTTCGGGCTTGGCGACATCGGCCACCTCGGCATGCACATGCACTGGCGCCTCAATAAACCCATGCGGCTCAAGCAAATCGAACAATGCGGACAGGCGCATGAGATTCCAGTCACCGACGCATGCGCTCAGACGGTCAGCGTAACCATACAGATCTGCCCGAACAGGCGCGACGCAACCGCGATGTGCGTAGTCCACCACGCGCTCCGGGCTCGAGCAATAAAAACCACCAAACAGATAGCCCTCGAGCCACTCACGCGCGTCATCCAGACAGCCGTTGCGACCGACGCAATCCAACAGCACCTGGACTTCGTCGTCCGAAAAACCGAACCATCGATCACACCAACTCGACAGTGGCGTCGCCGATCGATAGGAAACCCCACGCTGGGACAACGCAAGCTCGGCAGGACCGGGGCGCTCGCCCATCAGACACGTCAATCGCAACGAGTCGCCGGCGTCGGCAATGGTGTCGAACAACATTCGGCTGAGCGACTCTAGGGAATCCACGCTACCGTCGTCCTTAGCGTCCAAACGCTTTGGACATACCGCGTCGTAGTCGTCTATCAGAAGAACAACCCGCTCATCGAAAGCCGTCTGAAGCAGTTTAATAAGCACGCCAAGCGCCGCATCGATCTCCTTATCGCTGGCCACCCCACGCGTCGCCCTCTCGATAAGACGAATCTCACGTCTTGACAGATCAGGCGCGTCAAGCAGCGGCAGCAATCGGGCGCACTCGTGCGCGACAGCGCTGCGAATAGCCGCCGCAGCATCAGCGTCGCGCCTCGCAGCGGCAGTTGAAAAGTCGAGCGTGATGACCGGATAACACGCGTACTCATCACGATAGCGACCACCGTCCGCCTGCCAAATCTGGGTGCCGACGAACGGGCTTCGATCCGGCCGCCGGTGATCAGGTCGTTCCAAATAGCATTTGAGCATCGATAGATTCATGCTCTTGCCAAAACCCTTGGGCCGACAACAAATCGCAACAGGTGCTTCGCTGTCCAATATATCGGCAATAAACATAGTCTTATCGACGAGTAAACACCGATTGATTGCATCGGAAAAGTCGTGTACATCAACCGGTAGAGCTGCGCTATCCGCATGATTGAGCAACCGTGCACCAAACGCATGAGTAAAACCACAATTCACCTGTTCAGACACTGTAAACTCTCCTTCTAACGCAGCACGATGCCCATTGTAGCGAGCGGGTAGAGCGCAACAATATCGACATGCAAACGTTTCGGGCAGCGGTAGCAACAGACCCCCGAGGGGGCATAACAAATCGTTGCACAACAAAAAAGGGGCCCGATGCCGCCGCACCGGACCCCGTCCCAAACTCTTATAGAAAACGATCTGGAAGATTACTCCTCCAAGCCGTCCTCCCCAGAAGCCTTCTTCTGCTGATCGAGCTTATGCTTACCACTTACAATAGACGTAGCGCCCAGTGTGGCCAAGCTTGCACTGGCAAGGCTCGCCATCACAATCAAGTCGCCCGTCTTGGGCATGTTGCCGCCCGAGGACTTAGTCGTTGTAGTCGTCGTGGTCGTGGTGGTCACCGTTTTGGAGTCATTTTGCTCCTGGACCTGGTTGTCAGCACCGCTCTTGTCGTCGTCTTCGGACTGTTTCTTTTCGCCCCCGGCCTTGCTCTTGTCCTTCTCCTCAGATTCAGACTTCTTATCCTCGCCCTTCTTCTGTTCGGACTTGTCGCTCTTCTCCTCAGAGCTAGAACCCTTATCGGATTCGGTCTTCTCGGAAGCCTCGTCCTTGGAGTCGCCCTTTGCGGCTTCGATCTTTTCCGTGGAAACCTGATCAGAGTTGCCCTTGTTCTGGGTCGAGCCGTTATTGACGCCAGCCATCAGCGAAGAGCCCAGCGTAGAACCAAGCTGCTCGGAGAAAGAAGGCTTCTTGTCCGGCGAAGCAACGGGAACGTCCGGCGCCTTATTCGAGTCATCCTTGGAAGCATCGGAACCAGGGGTTGCGTCAGAGCCGGAGCCGATGTTAGAGCCGGTGCCAACGGACGAATCGCTCGAGCCGGTGGATGAGTTAGAGGTGCCAGCGCCGGTCGAACCAGAAGCGTCGCTGTCCGTATTGCCGGCAGAGCTTGAAGACGAATCGCCCGCAGCAGAGCCGTTCGAAACGGAGCCGTTCGAGGTAGAGCCGTTGTTGGTAGTGCCACCAGCAGAGCCATCACCATCAGCACCGGTCGAGGGCGCATCCATCCTGTCATCGTTGGCATCGTCGCTCGAGTCGTCATTCGAATCAGGCGTCGGCGAGGGCGCCGGCGTAGGTTCGGGCTGCACGGGCGTCGCAGCGGCCTCGTCCTCGGCGATATAAACCAAGCAGTCCTTCAGCTCATTGCGGTAGCGGTTCTTCCAGCCCTCATGATACTGGGGCTGGCTCGAATACTTGGTCGCCACGTTATTGACCACACTGTTGGAAAGCGCCGTCACAAACTCGCGGTCGGACATATCGTTGGAGAGATTCGCCCAACGGAAGAAGTCCCTGCAGCCACCGGTGCCGCACATGTTGGTGATGCTCCACACCATGCCCTTAACGCAATCGGCACGGCCCGAAATATCAATGCCCAGGCCACTCTTGAGCCACGCCTCGGTCACCGCATAGTACGAGTTGTACGCATAGGCATCTTGAAGAGCTGAGAACTCAACAGGATCGATGTTATAAGCGCCCTGGAAGGCCTCCTGCGCAATACGGCCCAACTCGGTGAGCTGGCCGTTCTCGTACATGGCATTGCTCATGTTGGAAATCTCGCTGCCGCGATCAATCGCATCCTTGAGCATGCTGTATTTTTCGGGGTTGTAGTTGTAGGCCTGCTTCATAAACGGAATGAGCGACCAACGACGGTCGAACTGGTAATAACCCAGCGCGTTATAACCGTCACCGTACGAAAAGCCCTGGTTATAGTTGCCGTGACTCTCATATTTGGTGAAGTACTTCATCTCGGGAGTCACGTTAACAAACGAAACGCCCTGGACCGACCTCAGCACGCCCGAAAAGGACTGCTGGGTATAGAGACCCTTATCGATATCGGTCGCATCCGAGGCAACGCCCGGCGTGGGCTCCTCGGCAGCGGCGGGTGCCGGCGCGGAAACGGCGCCAAACGAAAGCGCCAGCGTCAGGCCCGCGACAATCGCAGAATGCTTGGGCTGCATAAGATCCTCCCTGCATTGGTGTAGTTAAAGTGCAGTTTGCAAAGATAAAAATAAGTATTGCAGCTCGCCCGTTGTTGCACAACAACCCCTCGGTAAACGGCAACAACCCTCCGCGAAATCTTAAGGAATTGCGCTCAACCTACAGCTTAATGTCGAAGTTGATCTCGGGGACGGCAGCAAGGTCGGCCAACGTCACGCCGTCGACGTACTTTTCGATCACGTCGTCCAGACCGCGCCAGAATTTGACGGTCGAGCAGAGATCGCTGCGGGCGCAGCTGTTGTCGATGCCATCGCACGCCACCGGAGCCGTGCTGCCCTCGACGGCGCGCAGGATGTCGCCAGCACGCACCTCGGAGGGATCCTTGGCCATCATGTAGCCGCCGCCCTTGCCGCGCACGCTCTTAAGCAGGCCCGCCTTCATAAGCGGACGAACCAGCTGCTCCAAATACTTTTGCGAGATATGTTCGCGGTCGGCGACCTCGCGCAGGGCAATCTTGCCCTCGGCGTCGCCCAGCGCCGCGATATAGATCATCAGCCGGAGGGCATAGCGGCCCTTGGAAGAAATGAGCATACCTACCCTCCCATTGCATCTGGGACAACATAACCAAGTTTGTTTGTCCCAAATCTTAAGTAAGTGGGACAAACACAACAGGTTATTTTGTCCCAGAATTAGAAAAGTCGAGTGGATTAGTCGGGTTTTCCCTTGACTAACGCCGAACCCATAGTAACTTTATTCCGAGAAGATTCCTAGGGTTTAGTACACCTATGAGTACACCATATACAGAGAGGGACAGCATGAGCGCAAATCCGCTGCTTTCCATCGAAGGTCTCACCGCCTCCGTGGACGAGAAGACCATCCTCCACAATGTCAACCTCAACGTCGCCGCCGGCGAGACCCACGTGCTGATGGGCCCCAACGGCGCCGGCAAGTCCACCCTCGGCCACCTGGTCATGGGCGACCCCGTCTACACCGTGCAGGACGGCCGCATCGTCTTTGACGGCCAGGACATCACCGAGCTCACCACCGACAAGCGCTCCCGCGCCGGCCTGTTCCTGAGCTTCCAGGCCCCGGTCGAGATCCCGGGCGTGCCGCTGTCGAGCTTTTTGCGCGCCAGCATCGCCGGCCGCCCCGGCCTGGAAATGAAGGGCAAGGAGTTCCGCCGTCGCGTCAAGGAGCTCGCAGCTGAGCTCAACATGGACACCGCCTACCTCAACCGTGAGCTGGGCGTGGGCTTCTCGGGCGGCGAGAAGAAGAAGGTCGAGATGCTCCAGCTTCTGCTGCTGCAGCCCAAGCTCGCCATTCTGGACGAGACCGACTCGGGTCTGGACGTCGACGCGCTTTCCACCGTCAGCCACGGCATGGACGCCTACCGCAAGAGCTGCGACGGTTCCATGCTCATCATCACGCACAATACGCGCATCCTGGAGCACCTGGATGTCGACCGCGTCCACGTTATGGTCAAGGGCCACATCGTGCGCGAGGACGACGCCTCGCTCATCCCCTGGATCGACAAGAACGGCTTTGAAGCCTTCGAGCGCGAGGCAGCCGAGCAGCGCGCCCAGGCCGAGGCCGCCGCTGCCGAGCAGCAGGCGTAAAGGGGCGACGCAATGACCAAGAACCGCACCGAGGTCGCGGACATCGACCGCAGCCTCTACGACTTCACCTACGGCGAGGAGGGATTCGAGCGCCTCGACGCCGGCATCACGCCCGACATCGTGCGCGAGATCAGCGCCAAGAAGGACGAGCCGCAGTGGATGCTCGACCTGCGCCTCAAGTCCCTCGAGATCTTCAACCGCTTCCCGGATCCGACGTGGGGCCCCTCCATCGAGGGCCTGGACATGGACAACATCGTCACCTACGTCAAGCCCAACACCGACCAAAAGCACGACTGGGAGTCGGTGCCCGACGACATCAAGAACACCTTTGAGCGCCTGGGCATCCCCGAGGCCGAGCGCAGCTACCTGGCGGGCGTTGGCGCGCAGTACGACTCCGAGCTGGTCTACCACAACATGCAGGACACGGCGTCCAAGATGGGCATCGTGTACTCCGGCATCGAGGAGGCCCTGCACGACCCGCAGTGGGAGCCGCTCATCCACGAGAAGTTTATGACGCTCATCCCGCCCACCGACCACAAATTTGCGGCCCTGCACGGCGCCGTATGGTCGGGCGGCTCGTTTGTCTACGTGCCCAAGGGCACCAAGCTCGACTTCCCGCTGCAGAGCTACTTCCGCCTCAATGCCAAGGGTGCCGGCCAGTTTGAGCACACGCTCATCATTGTCGAGGACGATGCCGACCTGCACTTTATCGAGGGCTGTTCCGCGCCCAAGTACAACGTGGCCAACCTCCACGCCGGCGCCGTCGAGCTCTTTGTGGGCAAGCGTGCGCACCTGCGCTACTCGACCATCGAGAACTGGTCCAAAAACATGTACAACCTCAACACCAAGCGTGCGCGCGTGGACGAGGATGGCGACATAGAGTGGATCAGTGGCTCCTTCGGCAGCCACATGGGCTACCTCTACCCCATGAGTGTGCTCAACGGCCGCCGCGCCCGGTCGAGCTTTACCGGCATCACCTTTGCCGGCGCCGGGCAGAACCTCGATACCGGCTGTAAGGTCGTGCTCAACGCCCCCGAGACCTCGGCAACCGTCGAGACCAAGGGCATCTCCAAGAGCGGCGGCATTCAGACCTTCCGCAGCTCCATCGTGGCCACGCCCAAGGCCGAGGGTTCCAAGGCAACCGTGAGCTGCCAGTCGCTCATGCTCGACGACCAGAGCCGCTCCGACACCATCCCCGCCATGGACATCCGCGCCAAGAACGTCGACATCGGCCACGAGGCCACCATCGGCCGCATCGGCGACGACAAGGTGTTCTACCTGATGAGCCGCGGCATCTCGGAGGAAGAGGCCCGCACCATGATCGTCAACGGCTTTGCCAACCCGGTCTCCAAGGAGCTGCCGCTGGAGTACGCCGTCGAGATGAACAACCTGATCAAGCTCGAGATGGAAGGAGCGATCGGATAATGAAACAGACCACGAACACCGCTGCCACCACGCTCGAGCAGGTCAATGCGATGCCGGCTGCAACTTGGGGCTGGCTCAAGATGAACCAGACTAAGCTCGAGCTTTCGGCCGAACTTGCCGCCGCACCCGCCGAGGCCGTTGAGGTCGAGGGCTTGGACGAGCAGCTTGCCGGCTCGGCCGACGCCTTCGACGCCGCCATGGACGCCATGGCCGAGCGCTTCCCCGAGCGCCGCGCCTCCGCCCCCGGCGACGCTGCCGACCGTGCCCGCATCACGCCCGAGACCGAGCTCGACGTGCCCGCCACCTCTGTCTACCAGGCCGGCGCCATCAAGCTCGAGGAGGAGCTCTCCCCTGCCGAGGCCTTCGAGACCGGCATGGGCGAGGCTGCCTATGCGTATCTGACCGAGCACGCCACCAAGCGCATCGTCATCGATGTTCCCGCCTACCAGCACGCCGCCGTTACCGTGCGCGTGAGTGGCGTCGACGCAGCGGCTGCGATTGCCGCCATCGACGTCGTCGCCCGCCCGCAGGCAACGCTCGACCTCGCCCTAGCCCTGGACTCCCCCGTTGCCGGCGAGGGCGTCGTGGGCTCCGTGCTGCGTGTGTGCGCCCACGAGTACGCCACCGTCAACGTGACCTGCACGCAGACACTCGACGACAGCTGGATCGCGCTCGACGACACCGGCCTGTTCCTGGACGAGGGCGCGCGCGTCAACGTGCAGCACACCGTCCTGGGTGCCGGCGCCAGCGCCACCGGCCTTGCCGGCGACCTGCTGGGCGATACCGCCAAGGTCACCATCGATACCGATTACCTGGGCGCCCGCGAGCAGGTGCGCGACTTTAACTACGAGCTGCGCCACCGCGGTCGCAAGACCGAGTGCGAGATCGACGCCAACGGCGTGCTGACCGGCACGTCCAAGAAGGTCTACCGCGGCACCATCGACCTCGTGCACGGCTGCAAGGGTGCAACCGGCACCGAGCGCGAGACGGTGCTCTTGGCTAACAAGGGCGTCGACAACAAAACCGTTCCCGTCATCCTCTGCGACGAGGACGACGTCGCCGGCAACCACGGCGCCACCATCGGCCACGTCCGCGACGAGCAGCTGTTCTACCTCGCCTGCCGCGGCCTTGACCAAAACGCAGCCGAGGACCTGTTCATCCGCGCCAAGCTGGAGGACGCTGCGCTTTCCGCCACCGACGAGCGCACCCGCGCCGCCGTCGTCCGCCTGGGCAACAACCTGATCGACAACTTTGAGGAGGAGCTCGCATGATCGATACCGAGCACGTTAAATGTGACACCTGTACCGCACCGGAGCCTATGGAGCTCGACGCCAGCGACGAGGCTTCGCGCGGCTGGCCCACCGTAGATATCGAGACCAACCCCTACAAGGGCCAGTTCCCGCTGTTCCAGCAGCACCCCGAGATCGCCTTCCTCGATAGCGCCGCCACCGCGCAGCGCCCTGCCTGTGTGCTCGACGCCGAACGCGACTTCTACCAGCGCATGAACGCCAACCCTCTGCGCGGCCTGTACTCGCTGTCCGTCGAGGCCACCGACGCCATCGCGAAGGTCCGCCAACAGATCGCCGACCTCATCGGCGCCCCCAACGCCAACGAGATCGTCTTCACCCGCAACACGAGCGAGTCGCTCAACCTGGTCGCCAAGAGCTTTGCGCCCACAGTGCTCGAACCGGGCGACGAGGTCGTCATCACCATCATGGAGCACCACTCCAACCTGATTCCGTGGCAGCAGGTCTGCCGCGGGACCGGTGCCAAGCTCGTCTACCTCTACCCCACCAAGACCGGCCAGCTCACGACCGAGGAGGTTCTGGCCAAGGTGGGCCCCAAGACCAAGATCCTGGCCGTAGGTCAGGTCTCTAACGTGCTGGGCGTCGAGAACCCGGTCAAGAATCTCGGCAAGCTCGTGCACAAGTACGGCGGCTATCTGGTCGTCGACGGCGCACAGTCGCTGCCGCACATGCCAGTCAATGTGGCCGATCTGGGCGCCGACTTCTTTGCCTTTAGCGCGCACAAGGCCATGGGCCCCATGGGCATCGGCGTGCTGTGGGGCAAGATGGACCTGCTCAACGCCATGCCGCCCATGCTTACCGGCGGCGAGATGATCGACTCTGTCACCGAGCAGGACGCCGTCTGGGCGCCCGTCCCCGAGAAGTTCGAGGCCGGCACGCAGGACGCCGCCGGCATCTTCGCCACGGGTGCGGCACTCGACTACCTGGTCAACACGGTGGGTTACGAGAACATCCAGGCACGCGAGCAGGCACTCGTCCACTACCTGATGGGCGAGCTCATGCAGCTCGACTTTGTCCAGATCATCGGCTCGATCTACTGGGACAACCACCACGGCGTCGTGAGCTTTAACGTCAAGGGCATCCACCCGCACGATGTCGCGAGCATCATGGACATGGACGGCGTCTGCATCCGCGCCGGTCACCACTGCGCGCAGCCGCTACTCACCTGGCTGGGCGTCGAGAACCTTGCCTGCTGCCGCGCCAGCGTGGCCTTCTACAACGACAAGGCCGATATCGACAAGTTCATCGCCGGCCTGCATCACGTTTGGAGCACGTTCAATGGGTAATCTGTACACCTCCACCACGTTTATGGAGCACAATTCGCACCCTGACTACAAGTACGAGATGGACGCCCCCACGCACGAGCACGACGGCATCAACCCCAGCTGCGGAGACGAGCTCACCTTGCAGCTACGTGTCGAGAACAACGTGATCGAGGAGGCCTCCTTTACCGGCCACGGCTGCGCCATCAGCCAGGCCAGTGCCGACATCATGGCCGACCTCATCACCGGCGAGACCGTCGAGGAAGCTCGCCGCTTGGCAGAGCTCTTCCTCGCCATGATCCGCGGCGAGCAGCTCTCCGAGGAGGACTTGGAAGACCTGGACGAGGCCGCCCAGCTCCAGGACATCTCGCACATGCCCGCCCGCGTCAAATGCGCCGAGCTCGCCTGGCGCACCCTCGACGGCATGCTCACGGGACAAAATAATCAGTAGTATTTGTCCCAAATCTTAAGAATTTTGTTGGCCGAATCGCTTGACAAGAGTGGTTCGGCCATTTTCTATTCCGAGCCCTCAGCCTGAGCATTCACCCGCGCATAAGCGCGCACGATACGAGAGACGGTACTCTTGCTGATTCCCGTATACCGTTCGATCTCGCGCACCGTGTAGCCGCCATCGTGCAGGGCGAAAATGATTCCGTCTCGCCGCGAGGGTGCTACGGTCTTGAGTTTGTTGAGCGGCACACCCAGGCGCTTCGCCATCTTGTCGGCAAACGCACGCCGCTCCCACTCTGTCTCATCCATATCGTGAATCACCGGATCGGAACCATCGGGCATTAACAGAGAATAATCCAGAAACCCCCTGACAGACTCAAAGAGCTCGAGCACACAAGAAGGGTCTGAAAATCCCCTCGTCATATCGTTGTCATACGCTCGCAGATACTCGGCAAAGCTGCTCCACGGATAGCGCTCGATCAGGGCGATACCCGCCTCCTGCGGATTAGCATGAACATAGCGAATGGCGGCCATTAGATAATGGTCGGTATCGAGCGAGCGCCGGTCAAAACGGTTCTGGAACAGATGGCCCGTGCGCCCCGTGCGTTTATTGAACCGACGAGCGTACGTCAAAAGCAGCCGGTGCATCGCCGCGCTCATCGCGTCCTCGTAATCTGCAAGCACCAGATGCACGTGATTGCCCATAAGGCACCAGGCGATAACCGTCACGCCCGCCTCGCGGCAGCACTCGCGCATCAGCTCCAAAAACTCCCACCGGTCTTCATCGCCCTCAAAGATGAGCTGCTTGCCCACACCGCGGGCACAGACATGGTAAAAGCCGGTAACCGTTCTCCAAACGCGCTGCATGGCACCCCCTTCGCCGGGATCTGATTGCCATCCAATACAGCACGATTGAAGCGTGCCATCAAAACATTCACGCAAAACAATACACTCGCGCGGCCAAAGGCAGTAAACGGGCGGCGAACGGCACCGTTGCAACAGGTCAGCCCCCGCAACGCTTACAAGAGCTGACCAAAAGCTTGCCCAAGACGGACCCCCTCTACGGAAGTTCGCGACCACAGAACATAGAGTTAAAACGCTTCAATTGAAAGTTCCGCGCTTCTCGCTACGAAAACTGAGCCGTTCGCCGAATATTCCGTGCATTTCGCGGTATTATAGGGGCTGCATGTCATGTCCCTTTCGAAGGGTCGCCCGGCAATCGCCAGCCACGACCCCCAGACGGGACGCCAACACGATAGAGAGGAGAGGCATGCAGTACTCACAGGAAGTGGAGAACATGTGCCCCGTTGCCAAGGGTGCATACCACGGCCCCGCACCCATCCCCGAGGAGGGCAAGTGGGTCCAGGCTAAGGAGATTTCCGACATCTCCGGTCTTACGCACGGTGTGGGTTGGTGCGCACCTCAGCAGGGCGCCTGCAAGCTCACGCTGAACGTCAAGGACGGCATCATCGAGGAGGCCCTCGTTGAGACCATCGGCTGCTCGGGCATGACCCACTCTGCCGCCATGGCTTCCGAGATCCTTCCCGGTAAGACCATCCTCGAGGCCCTCAACACCGACCTCGTCTGCGACGCCATCAACGTTGCTATGCGCGAGATCTTCCTGCAGATCGTTTACGGCCGCAGCCAGACCGCGTTCTCCGAGGGCGGCCTGCCCGTGGGCGCCTCCCTCGACGACCTCGGCAAGGGCCTTCGCTCTCAGGTCGGCACCATGTTCGGCACCAAGGCCAAGGGCGCTCGTTACCTCGAGCTCGCTCAGGGCTACGTCACCCGCATGGCTCTCAACGACAAGAACGAGATCATCGCATTCGAGTTCCTGAACCTCGGCAAGTTCACCGACGCCGTCAAGGCCGGCAAGACCCCCGAGGAGGCCATCGCTGGCGCTATGGGCCACTATGGTCAGTGGGAGAACGCTGCCAAGTACATCGACCCGCGCACCGACGAGGAGACTCACTCCGTCGCCAGCGTGTTCCCGGTTCACGAGTAGAAAGGGAGGGAAATAACTATGACTGTTACGTTCGAAGGTTACGAGCGCCGCGCTGACAAGATCAACAAGTGCCTCGCCGACAACGGCATCGCCTCCCTCGAGGAAGCTCTGCAGATCTGCACCGACAAGGGCTTCAACCCGCGTGAGATCGTCAACAACACCCAGTCCATCGCCTTCCAGAACGCCGAGTGGGCCTACACCCTCGGCTGCGCTCTCGCTGTCAAGCGTGGCGCCAAGACCGCTTCTGAGGCTGCCGCCATCATCGGCGAGGGCATCCAGGCCTTCACCGTCCCCGGCTCCGTCGCCGAGGACCGCAAGGTCGGTCTGGGCCACGGCAACCTGGGCGCTATGCTGCTCTCCGACGACACCGAGTGCTTCGCCTTCCTGGCCGGCCACGAGTCCTTCGCTGCCGCTGAGGGCGCTATCGGTCTGGCCCTGAACGCCAACAAGGCTCGCAAGAAGCCGCTGCGCGTTATCCTCAACGGTCTGGGCAAGGACGCCGCCCAGATCATCGCCCGTATCAACGGCTTCACCTATGTGAAGACCCAGTTCGACTACTACACGGGCGAGCTCAAGGTCGTCGAGACCATCCCCTACTCCGATGGTCCCCGCGCTGCCGTTAACTGCTACGGCTCCGACGACGTCCGCGAGGGCGTTGCCATCATGTGGCACGAGAACGTCGACATCTCGATCACCGGTAACTCCACCAACCCCACGCGCTTCCAGCACCCCGTCGCTGGCACCTACAAGAAGGAGCGCATCGAGGCTGGCAAGAAGTACTTCTCCGTCGCTTCTGGTGGCGGCACTGGCCGTACCCTGCACCCGGACAACATGGGCGCCGGCCCTGCCTCTTACGGCATGACCGATACCATGGGCCGCATGCACTCCGACGCCCAGTTCGCCGGTTCTTCCTCCGTGCCTGCGCACGTCGACATGATGGGTCTCATCGGCATGGGCAATAACCCCATGGTCGGTGCCACCGTCGCCTGCGCTGTCGCCGTCGAGGAGGCCCTCAAGGCCTAGTCGCGCCCGCGCGATGCTCACATAGTTGAGCTTTGGAGCCGCTACCTTTCGGGGTAGCGGCTCTTTTTGTTTACGCTGTCGCAGGGCAGCTAATGCCGATATATCAGTTGGGGCGAAATACGAGATGTGATGAGACGGAGCGTCAGAACGTCCATGACGCCCACCTGCCATATTTGCCCTTTACCGATTTGCCGAGTCTTTGCGGCCCCATTGCCGATCACCCATGCGACAATGCGCCGGACGAGAAAGGAATCCGATGGAATCGACTGATGTACTGGTAATTGGATCTGGCATTGCGGGCCTTTGCGCCGCCATCGAAGCGGCACGCACGGGCGCAACCGTCGCTGTGGCAAGCGCCGGCAAGACTATGAGTGGATCGAGCTTCTTCCCCGGAACCTGGGGCCTGGGGCTTATCGGACCCGTTAACGAAGACGACGAACAAGACCTCATCGATACCATCCAGACCGTTGGTGGCGGCGTCGCCGACCCCGAGCTTGTCCAGACGTTTGTCCACGGCATTCCCCAGGCAATTGAATGGCTCGAGCAAGACATGGGCGTTGAGCTCCAGCGTCCGCAAAGTGCTGAGAGCGCTCAGCAAAAGCAGTTTATCCCCTGCTTTGACCACAAGACGCGCATGTGGCGCGGCCTAACCCGCAAGCCCCTTGAGGACGCTCTGACGACCCGGATCGAGTCGCTCGGCATTCGCCTGCTCCCCCGCCATGAGCTTATCGACCTTGTTGAGGACACGAACGGCAGAATCACCGGAACCGTGCTCTACAACCTCACCGAAGATCGAATCGTGCCCTTTGCTGCCAAAGCCACGATCATCGCAGCCGGTGGCACGGGTGGCCTGTTCGAGCGAAGCCTCACTTCCGCCGACGTGCTCAGCTCATCACAGGCCATCGCACTGGCGCACGGCGCATCGCTTACTAATATAGAGTTCATGCAGATGATGCCCGGCTTCATCGAGCCCAAGCGCAACCTGGTCTTCAACGAGAAAACCTGGCGCTACGTACATGTAGACCAGCCGGTAGATATTGCCGACGACAAGCTGGACGACCTGCTCGAGCAGCGCTCTGGATATGGTCCCTTCACGTCACGCTTGGCCTCCCGCGCTATCGATCTCGCCATCGATCAGGCAGGTGCCGAAGGCCTGGCACTCCACTACGACCTCCCCCGCGAGGATGTCCCAGAGTTTGTGCAGACCTTTGCCACCTGGCTGCAAGACGAGCACGGCATCGCCCCGACTGACGAGATGCGCGTTGCGATGTATGCCCACGCCGCCAACGGCGGTATCAAAATCGACAAGACCGCGTATACGGGCGTTGAGGGCCTCTACGCTTGCGGCGAGGCGACAGGCGGTATGCACGGCGCCGACCGCATCGGCGGCCTGTCAAGCGCCAACGGCATCGTGTTTGGGCGCATCGCGGGCGCATCGGCAGCTCGAGCAGCGCTGGACGCTCCCGAGGCGGCCGCTCCGATGGATATCGCCCTCCCTCAGTATGGCATTGCCACAACAGATGCCGAACGCCTGACACACAGCCTTAAGCACACGATGAGCACCTATTGCATGATCAACAGGACCGAAGCAGGTCTATCCAAGGCCCTGCAACAGCTTGAAAGCCTGAAAGACGAGGCAACGGCGCTGAGCAAGCCGCATGCCAATGACAGCGAGATCGCAGCCCTCGCCCGCCTGCAATCGCAGAATCAGCTGGCAACGGAGATGGTCAAAGCCATGCGCAAGCGGACCGAAAGCCTGGGTTCGCACTATCGATCGAATTAAACTGGACACCTATCTAGAGCAGAGCACAACTAATCGATATCTATGGGCCCCGTGACCTCGAAGTGGCACGGGGCCCATTCGTGTCCGCACGGCAGCGTATCCTTATTCTGAGTACAGAGCGGGCAAAGCGCGCATAGACAATAGATCAGCGAGGAGGAGATATGGACAGTAGAGATATCGAGAAGTGGCGTGTCGAACTTGATAGCTGCGCCAATGTGGAAGACGGCGTTGAGTATTGGCTCGCACGCGATTTAATGGAACCCATGGGATACACTCGATGGGAGAACTTCGCCGAAGTTGTTAAGAGGGCAAAAGTCTCGTGCGAAACAAACAAAACTCCAGTTGATTCCCATTTTCGTGACACCACGAAAATGATAACTGCCGGTGTCGCCGCTCGCGCGGTTAAAGACTACAAGCTTACGCGCTATGCATGCTATTAATCGCCCAAAACGGAGATTCAAACAAGCAAGAAATCGCGCTCGCACAGGCGTACTTCGCCGTGCAGACGCGCCGGTTTTACTGATCCCCAGGGTAGACTCGATCTGTGAAAGCGGCTGTGCCCTTTCGGGTTCGACCCCAAGCGAGGTCAACAAAAAAGACGGCCAACTTTCGTTGACCGTCTTAACTTGCTTTGGTGGGCCGTCAGGGGGTCAGCCTGCTTTGCAGGCGGCCGCTGCGGCGCTTCGCGCCTTGCGCGCTGCGCTGGTAAATGCTCACGCATTTCCTCAGCTCCGCGCCCCGACGGGTTCGACCCCATGAAAGGTCAACAAAAAAAGACGGCCAACCTTCGTTGACCGTCTTAATCATCTTTGGGTGGGCCGTCAGGGGGTCGAACCCTGGACCTTGGGATTAAGAGTCCCCTGCTCTACCAACTGAGCTAACGACCCGATATCAACACGAAGCAAGAACTGGGGTGGGTAAAGGGACTCGAACCCTCGACCTACGGGACCACAACCCGTCGCTCTAGCCAACTGAGCTACACCCACCGTGTCCTGTGCGCTTCGCGCTCGACTATTATTGCAAGGAACGCCACGCGATGCAAGCCCCAATTTTCAAGAATTTTGAAAAGAGTTTTTCAAGCGCGTTTCGAGCAATTCCCACCGGTTTCATAGGAGTAAACTTGCCCCACTGCAAATGCTCGAAAGGACCGGCATGAAAGAACTCTCCAACCGTACGGCAACGTTTACCGATTCGGTCATCCGCCGCATGACACGCATCTCCAATAAGTACGGCGCTGTCAATCTCTCGCAGGGCTTCCCTGACTTCGATCCCCCGGCGCAGCTGCTCAATAGCCTGAGCACCATCGCCGCCGACCCCAAGCCGCTTTACCACCAGTACTCCATCACCTGGGGCTCCCAGGCCATGCGCGAGGCGCTCGCCGCCAAGCAGGAGCACTTTATGGGCATGCCGGTGAACCCCAACGAGAATATCGTAGTCACTTGCGGCTCCACCGAGGCCATGATGGCCGCCATGATGACGGTCACGAACCCCGGCGACAAGGTCGTCATTTTCTCGCCGTTCTACGAAAACTACGGCGCCGACACGATCCTTTCGGGCGCCGAGCCCATCTACGTGCCGCTCAACCCGCCCACATTCGACTTTGACCGTGAGGTCCTGGAGGCGGCCTTCCGCGACAACGATCCCAAGGCGATCGTTCTATGCAACCCGTCCAACCCCTGCGGCAAGGTCTTTACCCGCGAGGAGCTCACCTTTATCGCCGACCTCTGCAAAAAGTACGACGCCTACTGCATCACCGACGAAGTCTACGAACACATCGTCTACGCGCCCCACGAGCACGTGTACATGGCCACGCTGCCCGGCATGTTTGAGCGCACCATCAGCTGCAGCTCACTGTCTAAGACGTACTCCATCACCGGCTGGCGTCTGGGCTACACCATTGCCCCAGCCCAGATCACCGAGCGCATCAAGAAGGTCCACGACTTCCTCACCGTAGGCGCCGCCGCTCCCCTGCAGGAAGCCGTCGTCACCGCCCTCAACTTCGACGACAGCTATTACCAGGAGGTCCTCGACCTCTACACCGCCAAGCGCGACCTGTTCTGTCAGGGACTCGACAGCATCGGCCTTACGCACAACGTGCCGCAGGGCGCCTACTACGTGATGATGGATATCTCGGAGTTTGGCTATGACAGCGACCTCGACTTCTGCGAGGATTTGGCCTCCAAGGTGGGCGTGGGCGCCGTTCCGGGCTCGAGCTTCTTCCGCGAGCCCGTCAACCATCTGATTCGTTTCCACTTTGCCAAGCGAGACGAGACGCTCAACGCTGCGCTTGAGAACCTCAAGTCGCTACGTGATAAAATCAACCCGCGCGGGTAAGGACGGCCCGGCAACTAAAGTAACCAAAGAAGCCCCGCATCGCCCGCCGCGTTGCGAGGCTTCTTTTTATAGCGCTTTCTTAAATGGTTTAGAGCGCTATATTTTAGTCACGGAGCAACTCATCCCGGAGAGAGGAATACTATGGCAGAGCAGCAGCTTATCGGAGCGCTCGAGGCCGGCGGCACCAAGATGGTCTGCGCCACGGGCTATGCGGACAGCACGGTCCTGGAGCGTGAGCAGATCGCGACCACGACTCCGCAGGAGACCGTCGAGGCCGTCAACGCATGACTTGCCGACAAGGGCATCGCCGCGCTGGGCATCGGCGCCTTTGGCCCCACCGCAGTCAACCCTGCCTCGCCCCAATACGGCAAGATCCTGGAGACGCCCAAAACGGCATGGCGCTACTTCGACCTGCTGGGCACCATCCAAAACGAGCTCAATATTCCCTGCGGCTACGACACCGACGTCAACGTCGCCTGCCTGGGCGAGGTCACCTTTGGTTGCGCCCAGGGCCTCACTGACGTGGTGTATCTGACCATCGGTACCGGCGTGGGCGCTGGCGCGCTCTCGGGCGGTAAGCTCGTGCACGGCATGATGCATCCCGAGGCTGGCCACATCCTGGTCACGCGCGACCCGCGCGACACCATTGGCGAGCACAGCGCCTGCCCCTTCCATGACAACTGCCTCGAAGGCCTCATCGCCGGCCCCGGCGTTAGAAAGCGCTGGGATGGCAAGAGCGCCGGAGACATGGCTGATGACCCGGAAGCCATGGACCTGCTCGCCGGCTATCTGGCACAGGCACTCATGACCTACACGCTGTGCTACGCGCCGCAAAAGATCATCGTCGGCGGCGGCGTGGCCGACCACACTCCCATCGTGCCGCTCGCACGCAAAAAGTGTGCCGAGATGCTCAACGGCTATATCGTCACGACCGAGGTCAACGACATCAATAACTACATCGTCAACAACAGCCTCGGGGGCAAGCAGGGCGTTATGGGCTGCCTGGCCCTGGGCGCACAGGCGCTTCAGTAGCAGATGAACCCACAGGGCGTGGCGCGCCCGGCAAATCCGACCTACGAAACGACGCCACCACGCCTCATATAAGCCCTCAAATAAAAAAGGCCGCCTAGGACCAAACAATACGTCCTAGGCGGCCTTTTTGGCGCACATCAGCGACCGTAAGAGATATCGGAGCACAACGCCCGTTGCCGCTCCACAGCAGTCGATCATCACATCGGTGATCATGCCGGCGCGTCCCGGCACAAAGAGCTGAATCGTCTCGTCAATCGAAGGAATCAGCAGCAGGAACACCGCCGTGGGCAGCAGCACGTCAAAGGTGCGCCGGCCCTCAAAATCAAAGGCGTGCGTTGCCAGGATGCCGAGCACCATATACTCGGAAAAATGCGCGCACTTGCGAACAACAAAGTTGGTCACCCATGCATATGGAAGTCCCACGCCGTGCAAGAAACAGCGAATAGCTTCCATGACCGTTAGGCTCAGCGAACCCGACCCCGAGCCGGGAACCAGCGAATTGCCCCAGATCAAGAGCGCCATCAGGCAGGTCACGACCGCCCATTTTCGATTGATCTTAACCATGCAGAAGTTATGCCTCCGCGCGAAGCGGCGCAAAGCTGGCGGTACCGCCCTCGATAACGCTCAGATAGGCACGGCCCGTACGCTTGGCGGTAGAGGACTGCAGGCGCTCGATCTCTTCCTCGAGGATCTGATTGACGCGCTCGTGACGACGATTTTCCATAATGCCGGCGGCAATAGCCTCGGCCCGCTCGATGCTCTCGCGCGAGATACGGGCGGTATCCTCGGGGAACACAGCGCTGTGGCGGCCGACATAGGCGGGGGCAGCAGGCTGAGGGGCAGCGACGGGAGCGGGCGCTACAACAGGAGCGGACTCGTCAACCTCATCCAGAATCGCGGTGGCGGCGGCCCACATGTCCTCGTGGCCCGTGTAATCGGCCATGGGGACATCAACCTCGAGCGAGGCGTCCGGAAGGTCGCCAGTGTCGATGCGATCTTGGGCATCAATCGATGCGGTAATGGCTGCAGGCTCATCGAGGTCATCGAGATCGATGTCCGCGGCATCGGAGATGATAGGCATGCTGGCGAGGTTTGCATTGTACGGCGCTGCCTCGGCCGCCTGCTGCTGGGCAGGAGCGCCCCAAAGCGAGCTTTCGGCGGCACGGCGGGCGGCAACGGCCTCCTCGTCCGCGGCCATGGCTTCATCAACGTACGAATTGTCGGCAGAAGCGTCCACGTCCGCCGAAGTAGCGCTGTAGGCGTTATTGGCTGCCGCGTTGGCGACGAGTGCCACGAAAGCCGCCGTGCTGCCCGCAGGGGCGGCCTGGGAGCCAGACACGGCGCGTGCCGCGGCGGCGATGTCGTCGCGATTGAAGGAGCCGGTCTGCCCGCCGTTGGTGAGCTCGTCGATGGCGACTTGATAGACGTCGCGCGAGTGTGCAGGGTCGCAGCTCACCGGCGAATCGTCGTCGAGCATACTGTCGATCATGGACCAAGCCTCGTCCTCGTCCATAGCATCTGCGGCTCGAGCGATGGTAGGGACACCATCATCGGCATGACGGCGCTGGAACGCACCGGTCAGGCCGGAAAGGAATGCCGAGGTAGACTGCTCCGCCTGAGCCTGAGAAGCAGAAGCCGCAGCGTAAGGAGTCGCATCCTGCTGCTGAGCTGGAATCGAGGCGGTCTTGAACTCGCTTTGATGCTGATTGAGATTGGCGGCACCGCCCATGGCATCGGGCTGGAACAGACGCTCTTCACGCTGCGCACGATACTCGGAGATACCCAGCGAGGCGGCATAGATACCCACGCCCGCCACCGCGCCCACGGCGAAGGGAACCGCACCCGCCACGACCGTCTCGTTCACAGACGAAAACGGTAGCGTCGCGGCATACATAACCACGGGAGCGGCAAGGCCGATCCCGCACGAAAGTCCGGCAAGGACTGCTCGTTGTGTTGCATCAGAAGAAGCCATGAGCTCTCCCCATCTTCCAGCACCCAAATCGCATCATTCAGTTGGCTGCGCGAGAGAAGATGAAGCGGGGCTATGCCCCAAAGCAACGGTATATGGTTCGTTTCATCTGCGTTTTCCGTCGCGAAGCTTAAAAGCTATTATGCGAAACCGCCCCGTCGATTGCAAGCGACGATGTCGGATTGAAACGGGAAACCTGCTGCTCGTCGGTCTTACGGTTAAAAATAAGCGCGGAGCGGCGATATGGAAAAGGGCCGAGGCTCAAAGCCCCGACCCTTTATCGCATTGATGACTATCGCTGCGTGTGGATGACAACCTAGAACGTCTGCTCGTAGTCGCTGTGTTTTTTGGCCGAACGCACCAAGAATTCCTGGTTGGTGTTGGTGCCCTTAAGACCCTTGATAAACGATGCGGCTGCGCGCTCGGTGTTGTTCATGCCGGCAAGAATGCGACGCAGACCAAAGACAAACGGACGCATCTGCTCGTCGACCAACAGGTCCTCGTTACGCGTACCGGAGGCAACGGGGTCGATAGCCGGGAAGATGCGGCGGTCGGCCAGGTCGCGGTCGAGCTTAAGCTCCATGTTGCCGGTGCCCTTGAACTCCTCAAAGATGACCTCGTCCATCTTGGAACCGGTGTCGATGAGGGCAGAGGCCAGGATGGTGAGCGAGCCACCGTTCTCGATATTACGGGCTGCGCCCAGGAAGCGCTTGGGAGGATACAGTGCCGCCGAATCGACGCCGCCCGAAAGGATGCGGCCTGAGGCGGGCGCCGCCAAGTTGTAGGCGCGGGCAAGACGCGTGATGGAGTCGAGCACCACCACAACATCGCCGCCCAGCTCCACGATGCGCTTGGCGCGCTCGATAACGAGCTCTGCCACGCGAGTGTGGTTGTCGGCGGGCATATCGAAGGTCGACGCCACAACCTCGCCCTTGATGGAACGCTGCATATCGGTGACCTCTTCGGGGCGCTCGTCGACGAGCAGGCAGATGAGGTGCACCTCGGGGTTGTTAATCGAGATAGACTGGCAAATCTTCTTGAGGATCGTGGTCTTGCCGGCCTTGGGCGGGGACACGATCAAGCCACGCTGACCCTTGCCGATCGGCGACACGATGTCGATGGCGCGACCGGTAATGGAGTCCTTGCCGTGCTCCATGCGCAGCGGCTCGTTGGGATAGACCGGGGTGAGGTCACCAAACTTGGGGCGGTTGCGAATCTGCTCGGGGTCCAGACCGTTGACGGTCGTGATCTTGGCGAGGCCGGCGCGCCTGTCGCCGCCACGCGAGGGGCGCAGCGAGCCCTCGATGACGTCGCCCGTGCGCAGGCGCGCGGAGCGGATGAGGTAGGCGGGCACGAAGGCGTCGTCGTTGGACTTCATGTAGCCATGGGCATGGATGATGCCGGAGCTGTCCGGGCGAATCTGCAGGATGCCCTTGATGTCGCGGAAGCCCTCGGCCTTCGCGGCGGTGACGTAGATCTCCTCGACGAGCTCGGCTTTCTTCTTGCCGGTGGTCTCGATCTCGAACTCCTTGGCCTTCTCGCGAAGTTCGGCGACCTTCATGGCAGCGAGCTCCTCACGCGAAAGCGTGGGCTCGGTGGGGGCGGCGTTACGCTCCTTGTTGCGCTGTTTGCGATCGCGCTGGCGGTTGCGACGGTCGTTGTTGCGCTCGTCCTTGCGCTCGTTGCGCTCCTCGTTGCGCTTGTGCTGGCGACGGTTGGGGCGAGCGTTGTCATCGGCCTCAGCGGGCGCGGCGCCATCGGTTGCGGCGGCGTCGGCATTGGCCGCAGCGGCGTCATTGGCCTCGGCGCCGGAATCGACCTGCGCTTCGACATCAGCCTGCTGCTCGGACGCCTTGGCCTTAGCGGACTTCTTACGACCGCGCTTGGGCTTCTCGGACGCAGGCTGTTCGACGTCCTGGGGCTCGGCGGCATCAGTCGATGCATCGGCGGTCGTCTCGGCGGAATCCTCGGACGAACCCTTCTTGGCAGCCTTGGCCTTGGACGTGCGCTTAGCAGCAGTACGATGGCTGCGACCAGGACGGACGTCGGCGGGCTCGACATCGGCGGGAGCGGCCTCGGAAGTCGTAGCATCCTGGACGAGTGCGTCGGCAGCGGTTGCAGACTCGGCGGTCGCCGCAGCATCCCGAGCGGCTGCGGCTGCGGCTGCGGCCTTCTCTGCCTCGACGAAGGCCTTGGGCTTGCGACCGCGACGGTGCGGGCGCAAAGCCGGATCAACAACGGGAACTTCGCTGGCCTCGACAGGCGCAGCGGGCTCAGCAGGCGATGCGCCCTCCCCTGCCGCGGAACGAACCGAAGCCTCGGTGAGCTCGGGGGTTACCTGTTCAGCAACCTGCTCGGCCTTAGCAGCCGTGCGACGGCGTGTGCGCGGTGCCGGCTTCTCGGTCGGCTGGTCGGCGGCAGGCGTCTCGGGCACAGACGGAGCTGCGAGCTCGGTCAGAGCCGCGGCCTCGCGCTCGGCAGCACGACGGCGGGCGCGCACCACCTGAGCCTCGCTAATCTGCGCCAACGCACGTGCCTGTGCGACCTCATCGGAAATCGGCGCCGAGGAGTCAGCTGCAACGGTGCGCTTGGCGCGCGTCGTGCGCGTGGTACGGCGCTTGGGCTTGGTGACCTCCTCGCCGTCAGCGGCAGGCCTGGTCGTGCGGCGCGTACGCTTGGGCTTTGCCGGAGCAGCCTCCTCACCAGTTGCAGGCACGGCCTTCTCAGCCGCTGCAGGCGTAGGCGTCGAAGCAGCCTTAGGCGTCTCAGGAGCCGAGGCTTGCGCGGGCGCCGCGACCTGGTCCGACGCAACCGGTGCAGCGGGAGCGGCCTGCGTCGTCGTTATTTCGTTTTCTTGCTGTTGATCAGACACAGTGTTTGCTCAACTTTCTTTTCAAGCCCTGTGATCACATGCTCCCTGCATAAACCTTCAGGGCGGCTAAACAGTCTAGTTCCGTTCAAAACGACGGACATCATTGATCTGTATCGAGATGATTGCGTCATATACGCAGCGTTAGTGTAACACAACCGCAACCACCTGCAACTTAGTCATTGGACGTTCTTAAACGCCCAGTCATCAGGGACACTCCTCCTCAAAAGCGCCTTGAAATGTCGCGCCAGAGGAGTGAAGCCGTGGCACCCGGAATAGCCGCGCCACAAATCGCGCCCATCTACTACGTTTGCACCCGAGCCCCTGACCATACCCTTGTTTTTTCAAAAACAACGAGTCTGCTACCTGCGGTTTTAATATCGTACTTTTCGGCATGGTTCGGGATATGCGTCCAAACGTAGGAGATGAGCCCAATTCGTGGCGGACGGTATCCCGCCACCCCTCCGCGAGACAAAAATGATCCATTTTCCTCCGTCCCCAAGGGACAATTTTCAAAACTACGCCGGATTACGGGGCCAGAATGCTGCAAGCCAACCATGCCCTGCATTTTCTAGAAACAATAAGCCATCTACCTGCGGGTTTAATTTTGCCATTGGCACCATGGTCGCCAGTTGGCGATTCAGCCCCGTAAACCGGTATAGTTGCGATTTGGTAGCATTTCCCAGCAAACCAAATAGTCTCACCAAACGCAAAAAGCCCGACCTCCATATGGGAGATCGGACTTTCAAGGCTCAGTTAAACCAAACCTACACGGTCAAATGACCCGCAGGTTACATCTGCTCGGGCGCGGAAACGCCAACGAGGGTGAGCACCAGGGCGAGCGTCACGCGGACGGCATCGCAAGCGGCCAGACGGGCACGCGAAAGCTCGGGGTCGACGGGACGGCCCTCGCTCGGCAGCACCTGGCAGGCAGCGTAGAAGCTGTGGAAGTCACCGGCGAGTTCCTCGGCAAAGTGGGTCAGACGGAACGGGGCGCGATCGCGAGCACAGCTGGCGATCAGGTCGGTGAGCTCGTTGAGCTTGCGCGAAAGGGCGAGCTCGGTCGGGTCGGTCAGCAGCGAGTAATCGACGTTCTCACCGATGGCCTTGGCGGCAACGGCCTTCATGCCCATCTCGTCGGCCTGCTCGGCGGTAACGTCGGCGGCACGGCGCAGGATGGAGCACACGCGGGCGTGAGCATACTGCACGTAATAGACCGGGTTGGAGTTGTCGCGCTTCTTAACGGCCTCGATGTCGAAGTCGACCATCTGGTTGGAGCTCTTGGAGATGAGCGTGTAGCGAGCGGCATCGGAGCCAACCTCGTCGACGAGCTCCTGAAGGGTCACCATGGTGCCCTTGCGCTTGGACATACGGACGGGCTTGCCGTTACGCAGCAGGTTGACGAGCTGGCCCAGTAGAACCTCGAACTTGCCGGGGTAACCCAGAGCGTCGCAGACGCAGCGGACGCGCTCGATGTAACCGTGGTGGTCGGCGCCCCAGATGTCGATGACGTGGTCGACGCGCTGGAACTTATCCCAGTGATAGGCGACGTCGGAGGCGAAGTAGGTGTACTCGCCGTCGGACTTGATCAGGACGCGGTCCTTGTCGTCGCCCAGATCGGTGGAGCGGAACCACAGGGCGCCGTCCTTGGTGTAGAGGTAGCCCATCTTGTCGAGCTTCTCAAAAGCGCGGTCGACGGCGGAGGTGCCGGCGGTCTCGCCCTCGGTGTCCTTCACATACAGCGAGCGCTCGGAGTACCAACGGTCAAAGTCGCAGTTGACGGCGTGGCAGAGGTCGCGCATGTTATCGACCATCTTTACATAGCCGCGCTCGCGGAAGCTCTCCATGCGCTCCTGAGGATCGGCGTTGACCCACTTATCGCCGTCGGTGCGCCAGAACTCGGCGGCCTCGTCGATGATGTAGTCGCCGCCGTAAGAGTCCTTGCCCAAGGTCTCGGCAAAGTTGTCCTGATACGGATGGGTCTCGGGGTGCTCGTCGTTCTCGTCGGCAACAAAGGCGTCACGGTCGGCGATCAGCAGCTTGTGAGCCTCGTCGATATCAACGCCCTGCTTGGCGATGATGTCGGCAAGCTGCATATAGCGCGTGCTGATGGAGTTGCCGAAGGTGTTCATCTGAGAGCCGTGGTCATTGATGTAGAACTCACGCTGGATCTCATAGCCGGCGTGGTCCATAACGCGGCAGAGCGAATCGCCCAGCGCGGCCCAGCGGCCGTGGCCGATGTGCATGGGGCCGACGGGGTTGGCGGAAACGAACTCGACCTGGGTCTTCAGGCCACCACCGACGTTGGACTTAGCGAAGTCCATGCCCTTCTCGCGAGCCTCGCCAAAGATGGCATTCTTAACGGCAACGGAGAGGTAGAAGTTGATGAAACCGGGGCCTGCGATCTCAACCTTCTCGATCGCGGGATCCTCGGGCATATGGGCAACGATGGCCTCGGCGATCTTGCGCGGGGCGCAGTGGGCCAGCTTGGCGGACTTCAGGGCCATGGTAGAGGTCCACTCGCCATGAGAAGTGTCAGCCGGTCGCTCGATAGCGCAATCGTCAAGTTCAAATGCGGAAAGGTCGCCGGCCTCCTGGGCCGCAGCAAGCGCAGCGCGTACCAGCTCTTCAATCTTCTCGGGCATAGATCCTCCTTGTGTTAAAGCCCCCGAGCTCTTGGTCACTCGTAGGGCAAAAGCCAGAGTTTGTAGCACTCTATCACAAGCGAGGGGCACTGTCGCAGGGTAAAGCCAATCGAAATTGCATATGCACAAAATTGACTACAGCTTGTATGGAGTCACTCAAAGATGCCGGTCTGCCTGCAGATTATGCACGCGTTGAAAATGCATAAAGGTGTGAATGAGCTGTGTCTTTTATCGAATACTCTTACCTATCAGAGTTGTGTGCTTTTCCTGCATAAAGCGAGGATTTGCGCACGTCAGCGTGTTATTCTAGACATACGTAAATTCGTATAAGTTGGAGGTAGCATGTTCTCAATCGGTCAACACGTCATTCATCCGGGTCAGGGAGTCTGCACCGTCGTCGGTTTTAGGGACGACACGCCGCAGCCCATGTTGTTGCTCGAGGCCAAGCAGGGGCATGCGCAGACGATCCTTATGTACCCCGTGGCGCAGGCCGACCGTCTGCATGCCGCCATCTCTCAGCAAGATGCCGAGCATCTGCTGAGCCACTATGGCGAGCTGGAGTGCGACACCTTTACCGAGCGCAACAGCTCGCTTGAAGAGACACACTTTAAGCAGCAGCTCAAGCTGGGCGCGCCCGAGACGGTCCGCGTGGCAAAGACCATGATGCACCGCATTCGCCAGGCCGAGGAAGCCGATAAAAAGCCCAGCTCCTACTACATGCGCGTACTCAAGGAGGCCAAGCGCCGCTCCATCGAGGAGTTCGCCGTGGCCTTGGGCGTCACCGAGGAGGACGCCGAAGCTCGCCTAGCCCGAGCCGCCCTCAACTAACCCATCCGCGCCAAAAACCACCACAAAGGGAACAGGCACCTTTGTGGTGGTTTTCTTGTTCTAGTAGTATTCATTCTTATCGATACCCACGAGCACAAGGAGTCTCTTATGGCAGAGCCGCTTACCGCCGGAATCACCCGCGACCGCGCGTTCGAACTGCTCAACGAACACAACAAGGACCCGTTCCACATCACCCATGGCGAGACGGTCGAGGGCACTATGCGCTACTTTGCGCGCGAGTTCGACCCCGAGAACGAGGAGTTTTGGGGCATCGTCGGTCTGCTGCACGACCTGGATTGGGAGGAGCATGAGGACGACCCCATGAACCACACCATCTATGCTGCCGAGATTCTTGAGGGCGAAGGTGCGTCTCCCGAGCTCATTCGCGCCATCCAGACGCACACGTCGGACTTCAACACCTCGCTGCCCAAACCCGAGCTGCAGATGGAAAAGATCCTGTTTGCCTGCGATGAGCTCACCGGCCTGATCGGCGCTGCAGTCATCATGCGCCCGAGCAAGAGCGTTATGGACTTTACGACCAAGTCGCTCAAGAAGAAGTTCAAGGACAAGCGCTTTGCCGCCGGCTGCTCGCGCGACGTGATTTCGCAGGGCGCCGAGATGTTGGGCTGGGAGCTCCCCGAGCTCTTTGACCGCACCATAGCGGCCATGCAGTCCTTCGCCCCCGACCGCGATACCTTCCAGGCCTAACCGCCCACGCCACCTAAAACCGCCACAAAGGGGACAGGCACCTTTGTGGCGGTTTTCGTTTACGAGGGGTTTAGGGGCGGACCTGGCCGGTGCCTCGGAGCTTGTATTTGTAGGTGGTGAGGGCCTCGGCGGCAAAGGGGCCGCGGGCGTGGAGCTTTTGGGTCGAGATGCCAATCTCGGCGCCCAGGCCAAACTCGCCGCCGTCGGTAAAGCGCGTGCTGGCGTTGGCATACACGGCCGAGGCATCGACCTCGTCCAGGAAGCGCTCGCAAGCATCCGTGTCCTCTGCAACGATGGCCTCGGAGTGCATCGTGCCGTAGCGGTTGATGTGCGCGATGGCCTCGTCCTCGTTCGCCACGACCTTCACGCTCATCTCGAGCGCCAGATACTCGCGACCCCAGTCCTCCTCAGTCGCGGCAACGTAGTCATCGCCCTCGGCAAGCCCGGCGTCGGCGCATGCGGCGCACGTGGCCTCGTCGCCGTGAATGAGCACGCCGTGGTCGTGCAGCACGGCAACGACCGCAGGCAAAAACACATTGGCCACAGCATGGTCGACCAGCAGCGACTCGGCGGCATTGCACACGCCTACACGCTGGGTCTTGGCATTAACGATAATGTTGAGCGCCTTATCAAAGTCGGCGGACTCATGCACGTAGATATGACAGTTGCCCGTGCCCGTCTCGATCACCGGCACAAGCGACTCGCGCACGCAGCGCTGGATCAGGCCTGCACCGCCGCGCGGAATGAGTACGTCGACAATACCGCGGAGCTTCATGAGCTCGCCAGTGGCCTCGCGGTCGGTGGACTCGATCATCGAGATAGCCTCGCGCGGGAAGCCCTTGGTCTCGAGCGCATCGGCCAGCAGCTCAGAAATCATGGCACACGAGTGATAGGCCAGCGAGCCGCCGCGCAGAATGCAGGCGTTGCCGGTGCGGATGCAGATGCCCGCGGCGTCGGCCGTCACGTTGGGGCGCGCCTCGTACACCATGGCGACCAGGCCCAACGGCACGCTCACGCGGGTGAGGTCCACGCCGCTTGCGAGCACGCGGTGGTCGAGCACGCGGCCGACAGGATCGGGCAGCTCGGCGAGCTTCTCCAGGCCGGCGGCCATACCCTCGACGCGCTCGGGCGTCAGCAGCAGACGGTCGAGGAGCCCCGCCGAGGTCCCCGCATCGCGCGCGGCGGACATATCGAGCTCGTTGGCGGCGACGATGGAGTCGACACCGTTGCGCAGTGCTGCGGCCATGGCGCGCACGGCCTCCTGGCGCTGCTCGTCGCTCGCCGTGGCAAGCGAGGCCGACGCTGCCTTAGCGGCAACGGCAAGATCGTGGACATACGTGGCTATATCGACCGACATGGGCGGCCCTTTCTCCTAGAAGTTTGCAACCATGGTAGCCGATTTGCGCATGGCCTCGCCCGCGGCGGTAGAATTGGTCAACCCGAAACACCGCAACGAACGGAAGACTCACATGGCCCTCATCACTTCGTACCACGTCCCCGGCCTGTATGTCGAGGACCACAGCATCGACGTCCCCCTCGACTGGCGCAGCCTGGAGCCGATGCTCCTGGCCGTCGGCAGCACCATGCGCCGCGGCGCTATACCGACACCCATCGCCGGCGCGCCCGAGAGCATCAAGCTCTTCTACCGTGTGGTTTGCGCACCCGACCGCATCAACGACGACCTGCCGCTCCTTCTCTTTTTGCAGGGTGGCCCCGGTGGCGAGAGCCCGCGTCCGCTGTCGCCCACAAGCGATGGCTGGATCGAAGAGGCCGTCAAGCATTTCCGCGTCGTGCTGCCCGACCAGCGCGGTACCGGGCGCAGCAGCTGTGTAGACGGGCGCACGATTGCCGCACTGGGCGAGCGCGCCGAGGCGGCAGGCTCCGATGCGGCCCGCTCGCAGGCGGACTTCCTCAAGCGTCACCTCGCCAGCTCCATCGTGCGCGATTTTGAGTACCTGCGCCTGGTGGGCTTTGGCGGCAAGCCCTGGGTCACACTCGGGCAGAGCTACGGCGGCTTTTTGACGTTGAGCTATCTGTCGCTCTTCCCCGAGGGCGTGGCGGCAAGCTTTACCTGCGGCGGCATTCCGCACGTGCCGGCGAGCGCCAGCGAGGTCTACGCGCACACCTTCCCGCGCATGGCCGCCAAGACGCAGCAGTATTACGACCGTTACCCCGCCGATGTCGAGCGCGTGGCAGCCCTGGCCGATGCGCTCGAGGCTCAGAAGCCCGTACTGCCCGACGGCTCGCCAATGACGGTCGAGCGCCTACAGCTCATGGGCAGCGACTTTGGCATGAAGCCGAGCTTTGAGCGCATGCATTGGATTATCGATCATGCTTTTGTTGACGGCGACGGCACGCTGGCCTGCGGCGCCTCGGTATCCGACAGCTTTTTGATGCGCGCCTTCGAGCGCACCAACACGCGCACGAATCCGCTGTACTGGACGCTTCAGGAGTTCATCTACGCCGACGGCGACACCATGCCCATTCGCTGGGCCGCGGCAGAAGAGAAGGCCCATCGTGCCGAGTTCGACACGCTCACGCGACCGCTCATGTTTACCGGCGAGGCCATGTTCCCGTGGATGTTCGAGCAGATGCCCGAGCTCAAGCCCTTCAAGCCCGCCATGGACCTGCTGATGGAAGACACCAGCTGGGACAAGATCTACGACCCGCAGCGCCTGGCGTGCAACGAGGTGCCCCTGCAGGCCGCGGTGTACTTCGATGACATGTACGTGGACTCGGGCATGCAGCTCGATACGCTCAGCCGCGTGGGCAACTCGCATGCCTGGGTGACCAACGAGTTCGAGCACGACGGCTTGCACGGCAGCGTGGTGTTCAAGCACCTCTTCGACGAAGCCCTCAACCGCGGAGACCTGCGCCAGATCTTCTAGCAAAGGAGTGTCCCAAAGTGCCGGCACATAAGGAACGTCCCCAAGTGCCGGAAAAGGAGAGGCAGCACTGCTGGCAAAACGAGCCGCAGCGCTGCCTCTCTTTATGCAAACACTATCAAGTTGTCCCTATGGATCGCGGGCTTCTCGGCCAGGTCTGCGAGCAGGCGGTTGCTGGCAATCTGGTCCTGGCGGCGGCCGGCGGCAAGCTCCAGCACGTCCGAATCGGCCTCGGCGATACCACGGGCGACAACCATGCCGCTCGGGTCGCACACGTCGAGCACATCGCCCTCGGCAAACTGGCCATCGACCTCGCGAATACCCACCGCGAGCAGCGACGAACCGCGGCTGACCAGCGCCTTCGCGGCGCCGTCATCGACCGTCACCGAGCCGTGCGCCTTGTCGCCCAGTGCAATCCACAGCTTGCGCGGCGCAATGTCCAGGCGCTCCGCCGGCGGATCGAACAGCGTACCCACGCTCTCGCCGCGGGCCAGACGCACGAGCGCATCGGGCTCCTCGCCCGAGCAAATCACGCTCTGAATGCCCGCCGTCATGAGAATGCGGCTCGCGCGGATCTTGGTGATCATGCCGCCCGTGCCCACCGATGTGGAAGAATCGCCCGCCGAGGCGATGATCTTGGCGTCGATCTTATGCACGACCGGGACGAACTCGGCCGTGGGATCCTCGTGCGGATTGGCGGTGTAGAGGCCATCGATGTCCGAGAGCGTCACGCACAGATCGGCAGAAACCAGGCAGCTCACAAGCGCCGCCAGCGTGTCGTTGTCGCCAAACTTGATCTCATCGACGGTGACGGTATCGTTCTCGTTGACGACCGGCACCACGCCAAGCTCCACAAGGCGAAGCAGGGCGTCGCGCGCGTGCAGGTAGGACGTGCGGCGCGCCGTGTCGTGACGCGTGAGCAGCACGAGCGAGGTGAGCAGGTCGCGCGCATGGAACTCCTCGTCGTAGGCCGACGAGATGATGCACTGACCGGCCGAGGCGCAGGCCTGCAGGCTCGGCAGGTCGCCGACCGGCTTACGGTCGAAGCCCAGCACGGGATAGCCGCAGGCAATGGCACCCGAGCTCACCACGACCAGGCGCCAGCCAAGCTCGCGCAGCGCTGCGGCCTGGTCGGCAAGCCCGCCGATAAAGGCGCGGTTGACCTTGCCGTCGGCGCCCACCACCGTGGACGAACCGATCTTTACCACCATCGTTTTATAAGAAGTCGTCATACGTCAAACCAATCAACTGTGGAGGGTTCGGCCGAGCCGGCGGCCAGGGAAGCGTGACTCGCCCCTACCGCCCAAGGAATTAGTGAGCCCAGGGGAAGGCCGAAGCCGCAGCCATGTTCTTGCGCACGAGCTCGTCGCGCACCTGAGCCAGGCCCTGCTCCATGCCCACCACATAGGTCTGCGGGTACAGGAAGCGCTTGAAAGCTGCGTCCAGATGGTCAAGTGCCCAGGCGCAACGCTCGCGCGCGTCCTGGATGCTCTCACGCGGAGCCACCGCACTGCCATCGCGCACGATCGGCACCAGCAGCTCGCGATACTCAAGTTCGGACACGTCGGTCACCAGAGCGGCATCATTCACGGCCACGAGGGTATTGCCGCGCGCGGCGCCCTCCCCCGCCAGATGGTCCTCGTCGTAGATCATGTCGCAGACCGGGCCGCCAAAGCCGTCGTAATAACGGCGCACGCGTTGCACACCCGGGATCGTGCGCTTGTAGGGCTGCTCGGAGAGCTTGACCACCGGCGTCCACGGGTCCGTCTCACTCGCACGGCGGGCGGCGAGCTTGTACACGCCGCCCAGCGCCGGCTGGTCGTAGCAGGTCGCGAGCTTGGTGCCCACGCCAAAGCTATCGATAGGCGCGCCCTGGTCGAGCAGCGACTGAATCGTGTACTCATCCAAATCGTTAGAAACCGAGATCCCCACATAGGGCAGGCCCTCGGCATCAAAACGGCCGCGCACATACTTGGAGAGCTTGGCGAGGTCGCCGGAGTCGATGCGAATGGCCGACAGGCGCTCGCCCACCGCTTCCATCTCCTTGGCAACCGTAATGGCATGCTCGCAACCCTCGCGTACGTCGTAGGTGTCGATGAGCAGCGTGCAATTCTTGGGGCTCGACTTGGCAAAGGCGCGGAAGGCCTCGAGCTCGGAGTCGAAGCTCATGACCCAGCTGTGCGCATGCGTGCCAAAGACGGGAATACCGTAGCGGCGGCCGGCGAGCACATTGGACGTAGAGGAGCAGCCGGCAACGTAGCTCGCGCGCGCGACGGCCAGCCCGCCATCGGGACCCTGGGCGCGGCGCAGGCCAAACTCGGCAACGGGACGGCCGTCCGCCGCCAGCACCACGCGCGCCGTCTTGGTGGCGACAAGCGTCTGGAAGCCGACGATGTTGAGCAGCGCCGTTTCGAGCAGCTGGCACTCCAGCGCGGGACCGGTGACGCGAACCATGGGTTCGCGCGGAAAGACGAGCTCGCCCTCGGGGACGGCGTCGATGTTTACATGTGCACGAAAATCGCGCAGGTAGTCGAGGAATGCAGGCTTGAACATCGCACCGCCGGCCGGGGCCTGGAGTGAGGCGAGGTAGTCGATATCCTCGGGCGTAAAGCGCAGGTTCTCGACCAGCTCGGGCAGCTCGGCGGTGCCGCACATGACGGCATAGGCGCTGCCAAAGGGATGGTCGCGGTAAAACGCGGTAAAACAACCCTGCTCATTGGCCTTGCCGCTCTCCCACAGGCCCTGGGCCATAGTGAGCTCGTACAGATCGGTGAGCATTGCAATGTCGGTGGGATGCGAGATGTCGGTCAAAGCCATGGGGCGACCTTTCGGATGCGTTGTGCAGAGGTTGAGGGTTGGAAAAGGGCAGAGTGTTCGGGCATGGCACCCAGCGCGAATGGGCTAGAGCAGGCCCATGCTGGTCAGGATCGTGTAGCCCATAAAGATGACAAACGCGATGAGGGCAAGGACAATGATGATTTTTTGAGCCGGCGCCATGCCAGGGATCTCGTTCTCGCCCGTAGGCTCCTTGGAGGTAACCATGCGCTGGGCAAAGGTCATCTCGTCACGGCTCGGCTTGGGCTCGACGGACTTGGAACGAGCGACCTTTTTAGGCTGAGGTTTAGGTGCGGTGGGCGCGGGCTTCGCGGCGGCGGGCTTGGGCGCGGGGGCGACGTTCGCGGCGGCCTCCTCGGCCTTCTCGCGCTCGGCACGCAGGGCGGCCAGCTCCTCACGCTCGCGGCGTGCCTCTTCCTGGGCCTCGCGACGAGCTTTCTCGGCGCGGAGCTCTTCCAACTCGGCGCGTTCCTCGGCAGACAGTGGTTGGGACTCAAGCTTGGCCATGGTACAGCCCTTTCTTTTAAAAAAAGCCGCCGACACAATGTCAGCGGCTTATCAAATCCAAGGGTGGAGACGAAGGGAGTCGAACCCTCGGCCTCTGCCATGCGACGGCAGCGCTCTCCCAACTGAGCTACGTCCCCAGGACAAGTCGATATTTTACCTACGGCTCGCCAACTGTCAACGCCCAATAACCAGTCTTTTTGGGGCACGGCTATTTTGACAACTTTTCGAGCAGGCGATCATCTCGATGATTTTTTAATCCTCGTCCCAGAAAAATCATCGGCAAACGCGCTACTTTGCGCTGGTGAGAACGCCGGTGGTGTCGAAGGCCGGGGTAAAGCTCTCGTCTACCGCTCCGCCTTCTTGCCAAAACATCGTCGTAAAGCCCAGGTCGTCGGCATGGTCGAGCACCTGCTCGTACTCCTCGCGCGTCACGGCGCGCGCCAGGTCGCCGCCTTGTCCGCGCATGAGGGCATTGGGCGTGTACTGGTTCATGACCGAGATCGGCACGTCGCCCACCGTCTGCCACACCAGGTCCAACACGCGGCACGAATCGTCCGCATGCCCCGGCAGCACCAGATGACGCACGATTATGCCGCGCCTCATGAGCCCGTCCTCGTCTACCAGCTCTCCCCCGCGGCGCTCAATCTCGCGCGCCATCTGGGCCAGACCCGACACGGCCACGCGCGGGTAGTCCTTAATATGAGAAAGCGACTGCGCAAGCCCGGCATCGGCATATTTAAAGTCCGTAAGCCACACGTCGACCAGGTCGCCCAGCGCCGCCACGGCACTCGCGCGCTCGTAACCACTCGTGTTGTAGACAATTGGGATGACCAACCCGCGCGTCCGTGCCGCGGCAATCGCGGCAGGCAACAGGTGCGCATAGTGCGTCGCCGTCACCAGGTTGATGTTATTGGCGCCCTGGTCCTGCAGCTCCAGCATAATCTCGACCAAACGCTCGGGCGAAATCTCAAGACCGAAATTGCCCGTCGAGATCTCGTGGTTTTGGCAGTAGATACATTTGAGCGAACAGCCGCTAAAGAAAATCGTACCCGAGCCGGCCTCGCCCGAAATGGGCGGTTCCTCCCACATATGGAGCGCCGCGCGGGCGACCTTAAGCGTGTTGTCGGCGCCGCACACGCCACGCGCGCCCTCGTCGCGCGCCGCACCGCAACGGCGCGGACACAAATGGCAGGCGGGCGAAAAAAGTTCGGTCAACGACGTCGGCATAAAAACATGCTCCAAAACAATGATTCAGCAGCTCAAACGTAAAGGGACCAACCGCACAGACGGCTCGAGCCCAAGGCGCCGTAATCGTCCGACACGATTTTTATAATGTCAAGACTGGAATCGACAAAGTGCCGCTTTATGATGTAGGTATTCCGCCCCCCGCGGAGCAACTGGGTGAACCGTCGCGTTTATTTAGGGAGCCCACACAGTCGTACCTAGTACAGGTATCCTTCGTTGTTAAGGACGCTGGAACAGTCGATGAGGGCACCCACCTGTTTTAGGTGGGTTCATTTTCGTAACGTGGGGGGTGGTTTTCATTTGCCGAAAACCACCATTACAGCCCATATGGATCCCCGCCGGTATCCCGACAAGCCATCGACAACATCCCAATATCTGGTAAGCGCGTGATTATCGCTGCATGCAATTCCATGCACCCCCCGTGGTCGAGTATCATGGTTCGGCTATGCCCTTTGCGCATGGCGTTCTTCTGACCTTTTCCTTCGACGCTTGGCGGTTTTTAGATTCATGGCTTCATCCCCGAGCTACATACCGTACCTATGCGTGGCAGCGGCGGCCTTTATCACGACCTTCCTCATGGTGCCCCTGGTCAAGCGCTTGGCAATTAAGCTCGACGCCGTCGACTATCCTTCCAAGCGCCGCATCAACACCAAGCCCATCCCGCGTTTGGGCGGAACGGCGGTGTTTTTGGGCCTGGTCGTTGCCTGCATTGTGCAAATCCTAGGCACCTGGCACCTAGGCTGGCCGCCCGTCCTGGTGCCGCACCCGCGCCTTCACATTAGCTATCCCATGCTGGCGCTCTCCTTTACCGTCATCTTTGCGACCGGCGCTATCGACGACGTCTTCCAGCTCAAGCCCAAGCAAAAGCTGGCCGGACAGGTCCTCGCTGCGCTCATCGCCTGCGTGGGTGGCCTGCGCATCGGCGTCATCGTCAACCCGTTTGCCCCCGGCGAAATCATGCTCGGATGGCTCGCCTACCCCATCACCGTGATCTATCTGGTGGCATTCACCAACATCATTAACCTCATCGACGGCCTCGACGGCTTAGCCACGGGCATCTGCGGCATCGCGTCGTTCACCATGTTTTCGATGGCCGTTCTCTCGGGCCGCATCGACGCCGCCGCGCTCTCCATTGCGCTCTTTGGCGCCTGTCTGGCCTTTTTGCGCTACAACTTCAACCCCGCAAGCATCTTCTTGGGCGACTCGGGGTCGCTACTTCTGGGCTTTGCGCTGGGCTCCATCTCGCTACTCAACGTGAGCCGCACCGCCGCGCTCACCTCGCTTATCATCCCGCTCATCGTTGCCGGCGTGCCCATCATCGACACGTTTAGCGCCATCGTGCGCCGCAAGCGCGCCCACATTAGCATCGGGCAGGCCGACAAGGGCCACATCCACCACCGCCTGATCCAAGAGGGCTACAACCAAAAGCAGGCAGTGCTCCTCATCTACGCCTGGTGCATTATGCTTTCGGCCGGCGCCGCCGCGATCAACCAGGTCGAGGTGCCCATGCGCGTGCTCATCTTTACCGTGCTCGCCATTGGCTCGGCGGCCTTTGCCAAGCATCTACATCTGTTTGAGCCCGTGCTGCGCCACCATTACAACAAGCGCACGCACGAGGATGAGCTCGTCACCCCCGACGACCCCGCCTTTAAGCAGGAGGAGCAGGCAGCCGAGGAACGTAAGGAAGAGCGCCACCACAAGCTCTAGGGTAAGCTGCCGAGAATGTGCCAAGGCATCGCTGACCAAGTGCAACTACATCGCATCAATCGCGTAAGCCACCCCTTGCCAGCCCCTCGCCTACTTACGCCCCGCCCCTCCAATAAACGCGTTATCATCTTGACCCATGAACATACGTTAGGAGCAATCATGCCAAACGAGAACAGCTACGAAGTCGCGCTGCAAAAGAGCAACGCCATTCGCGAGGGCCTGGCCAAGACGCCCGAGAAGTTCACCATGCTTACCGGCGACCGCCCCACCGGCCGTCTGCATCTGGGTCACTACTTCGGCACCCTCAAGGGCCGTGTGGAGCTGCAGAACATGGGTGCCAAGACCAACGTACTCATCGCCGACTACCAGGTCATCACCGACCGCGACACGACCGAGCACATCCAGGACAACGTGTACAACATGGTCATGGACTACCTTGCCTGCGGCATCGACCCCGACAAGACCATGATCTACGCGCACTCCGCCGTGCCCGCCGCCAACCAGCTCATGCTGCCGTTCCTGTCGCTGGTCTCCGAGGCCGAGCTGGCGCGCAACCCCACGGTCAAGGCCGAGATGGAGGCCTCGGGCCACGAGCTCACCGGCCTTCTGCTCACCTACCCGGTGCACCAGGCCTGCGACATCCTGTTCTGCAAGGGCAATGTGGTGCCCGTCGGCCGCGACCAGCTGCCGCACATCGAGCTCACCCGCACCATCGCCCGCCGCTTTAACAACCGCTACGGCAAAGTGTTCCCCGAGGTCGAAGCGCTGCTGTCCGAGACCCCGCTACTGCCGGGCCTGGACGGTCGCAAGATGAGCAAGAGCTACGGCAACGCCATCAACATCTCGATGACCGCCGAGGAGACGGCCAAGCGCATCAAGAAGAGCCAGACCGACTCCGAGCGCATGATCACATTCGATCCCGAGAACCGCCCCGGCGTGTCCGGTCTGCTTTCGACGGCCGCCATCTGCACCGGTCGTTCCGAGGTCGAGATTGCCGAAGAGATTGGCATGGGCGGCTCCGGCCAGCTCAAGAAGTACGTGACCGAGGCCGTCAACGAGTACTTCGCGCCGATCCGCGAGCGTCGTCAGCGCTACGAAAACGACCTGGATTACGTAAAGGACGTCCTGCACGAGGGCAACCGTCGCGCCAATGAGATCGCCGAGCAGACCCTGGGCGAGGTTCAGGACGCCATGGGCATGGTGTACTAGCGACATGCCCTGCGGTGCTGTCGCCAGGATTTGAACACATAAAGACGGTGAGGCTAAATCCTCCCCTAACAGGAACAGGCCCGCTGGCAGTCAGTTGCCAGCGGGCCTGTTCCCGAAGTACACCGTTGAATCGCACAGAGGGGAGGAATGCGAATCAAACTCAACAGGGCAGGCTTTTTCATCGCCTATGGCCTGCTCCGTTGCTGAATACAATATAGTTCACCGTGGTTTACTTTGCTGCGACAAACCGCGCCGCCACACCTTCTCCATAAGTTAACTCAGGTAAACTAAAACCACCACAAAGGGAACAGGCACCTTTGTGGTGGTTTTGACACGAACGAGCCGCTAGAGCCCTCCTGGCCAGCGACAGACGGCCAAGTCGACGTGCATGTCGTCCTTAAATGCCACACCCTCCCCTAGCAAAAGCTCACGTTGAGCATCGGGGCCGCCAAACGCAAAGCCCTCGCAAATGCGGCCATCGGCAAACACCACACGATGGCAGGGAATCTGACCAGGGCGCGGATTGCTGTGCAGCGCATAGCCCACATAGCGCGCGCTTCGTGGACGACCGGCGAGCAGCGCCACCTGACCATACGTGGCGACCATCCCCTCGGGAATCTGCTCGACCACCTCGTACACCCGCTCAAAAAAGCCCTCAGACGCCATTGCTCGCTCCCTTCCACCCGGAATAGCATAAACCACCACAAAGGTGCCTGTCCCCTTTGTGGTGGTTTTGGCAGGTGGGCTAGTTAACGGGTTGGAAGAAGGCTACGGCTACGGCGCCGGGGCCTACATGGGTGCCGATGGTGGCGCCGATGGTGTGAACGGGCAGTTCGCCCTCGGTGTGGCCAGCCCACAGTGCCGCGCTGTCCTCGATATACTTCTTGAGCACCGCATCCGAAAGGCCCGTATAGCCGAGCGCCAGCGGCATGGAAAAGTCGATGCCGCCCGCCTTTTCGACCTTCTGGTTGAGCAGGTTACGTCCGTTCTTGGAACCGCGCGCCTTGCCCAGCTGCACGATCAGACCGTCCTCGGCAGCCACCACGGGCTTTACGTTGAGCAGCGTACCCACGGCACCGGCCGCAGCAGACAGGCGACCGCCGCGCACCAGGTACTCCAACGTCTCGAGCAGGCCGATGACGACCACGCGGTCGCGCACGGCCTCGACAGCCGCCGCAACCTGAGCCGCGCCCTGGCCCTCGTCCACCAGGCGCAGCGCATACTCGACCAGCACGCGCTCGCCCAAGGTCACGTTATTGCTGTCCACGACGAACATGTCGCCGCCCGGCGCCTCGGCAAGTGCCGTACGAGCACTCTGGTTGGTGCCCGAGAGCTTGGCGCCCACGGTAATAATCACGGCCTCATCGCCGGCCTCACGCGCTTCGGCAATCGCCTGCGAAAAGGCGTACGGGTTGACCTGACCGGTCTTGGGCAGCTCATCGCGCTCCACAAGCATCTCGTAAAAGCGCTGGTGATCGATGTCGACGCCATCCATATACACATCGGTGCCAAAGGTGACGGACAGCGGCAGAACACGCAGAGCGGGGTGCTCCGCCGGCGACATATCGCTTGCGGAATCGGTAATAATGCGGACGGACATAACGAATCCTTTCTTGCGCAGGTCTCGCGCAGGGAATTTTGACAGCAATGTCCCGGCACGGCGTACGCGCTCAAACGGGACGATGCAGTTCTTGGCTGAAAGCTAGCGCCAGCGCGGCTCTAGATCTCGCGCAGGGTGTTGAGGATCGTGCGCAGCGATGCATACATCTGCTCGCGCTGCTCCACGCCCATGGCCTTGCCGGTGGTATCGAGCACCTCGCGAATGATGCGATCGGCCTCGCTCATGCTCTCGCCGCCCAGGGCAGTCAGGCGCACCGGAGCACGATACTTGACGGCCGCATCACCCGAGTCGTCAACCTCGACGTAGCCGCCCTCCTCCAGATGTGCCAGTGTGCGCGAAACGGCGGCACGGGTAACGCCGGCCATGCGGGCGAGGTCGGCGCCAGTCAGGCCGTCCTTGCTGCGCTCAAGATAGTACAGGCACATAACGTCGGAGCCCTTGAGGCCCAGCCTTGCGCCTTCGGACGTCTTGATACGCTGGATCTCCTTGTAGAGCCCGCTGATCAGTCCGACAAAGTCCTCGAAACGTGTCTCGTCGTTCTGCTGCATGGGAGACGACCGCCTTTCGCTTGCATAATGCTTACGGGTAAACATCTTAGCCGCACAAGGTAACACCTGTACCCAAATATCCCATTTGTTAACCCATCAACATAAAAACCACCACAAAGGGGACAGGCACCTTTGTGGTGGTTTGGGGCATCGAGTTTGATCCGCAGACTTCGCTACAGCCCCACGCAAGGATTGTCGCGGGTCACAAGCGTTTTAACGACAACCGTCGCTCCCAGATAGCGCTCGAGCAGCTCGGCTAAGCGATCGATCGCGGCCTGGCAATCCCCCATCCGCTCGGGCTCCACGCACTCAATCGCCAGGAAAGCATCGGCCGAATCATCGGACAACGCCGTTCGAACGCCATCGCGCCAGTTCCAGCAGCGGCATACGGCGCCCGCATCATCGATGTAGGCGAGCTCGCCGGGAAGCGTCGGGTCATCTGTCTCCTCGCCAAGTGGCAGGAACGCATCGCCGCCGTCAGTCACCTTCAAGCGAAGATCCCCCTCAATCGCATGCAGGTCCTCGCCGCCAACGGGCAGCGCGTAGGTCAGCGACACCGTGTTGTAGATGTCCACCGCGGGCGTAATGTGGCCCACCGGTTTGCCCTTGAGCACGCGCTTGAGCAGGCTCTCAATTGAGCAACGCGCGCCCTTTTTGGTCTTGAACAGCCGATAAGCCTCGCGCCATGCCTTGACCGGTGCGTTCTCGCTGATAGTATCGCTGGTCAGATGACGCTCCGCGTCGATATTGGCGCGGTCGAGCAACGCCGCAATCGCGTCCACGTCCTCTTGAGGAATCTGAGCCGCGGGCTTCATGCCCTTTACGACCACAACACCGACAGCCGCCTGCGGAAATAGCTCCCGAAACGAATCCTCGGCAATAAAGCTCTTCATGCGCTCTCCCTTCATCGTGCGCGCCCGAGCGAGGGCGCCTAAACAAAAAGCGCCCTTACGACGGCCACCTTCAAAGTCCTACGGTGCCGCCACAAGAGCGCTTACGCTGCCCCCATCCGGAGAAGGGGGCAATATGTCAGGCGTATTGTAACCCGAGTCATCCGCGCGAGTAAAACCACCACAAAGGTGCCTGTCCCCTTTATGGTGGTTTTGGGTCTGAAGCAACGCTAGTGTCGGAGTCCCAGCAGGCCGCGGCCGCGATGACGGGCGTCGGCGTGCACCTGAGCGTGCGGACCGGCGGCCTTCACGGACTCGGGCAGGTGCGAGTACTTCTTCTCGAAGTTCTCCTCGAACATCACGGCCAAGTTGTGCGCCGCCTCGTCGTAGCGCGCGGTGCTCTGCCAGTACTGGCGCGGCACCAGGATGCCGTCGGGCACGCCGTGGCACGTGGTGGGAATGTCGACGTTAAAGATATCATCGTGGACGAACTCGCTGTCCTCGATGGTACCGTCGAGGGCGCGGGCCACCAGGGCGCGCGTGTAGGCAAGCTCGATGCGATGGCCCACGCCGTAGCCGCCGCCAATCCAGCCGGTGTTGACCAGGTACACACGCGTGCGGCCGTCGGCGATGCGCTCACCGAGCATCTTGGCATAGACCATGGGGTCGAGCGGCATAAACGGCTCGCCAAACAGCGAAGAGAACGTGGGTGTGGGCTCGGTGACGCCGACCTCGGTGCCGGGGATCTTGGCCGTAAAGCCCGTCACAAAGTGATACATGGCGGCGTCGGCCGTCAGGCGCGAGATGGGCGGCAGCACGCCAAAGGCGTCGCAGGTCAAAAACAGCACGACGCTCGGAGTGGTGCCCATACCCTTGGTCCACGCGTTGGGAATGTGCTCCACAGGGTAGGCCACGCGCGTGTTGTGCGTGACCGAGACGTCATCGTAGTTGGGCTTGCGGCTCTCGTCGAGCACCACGTTTTCGCAGATCGCGCCAAAGCGGACGGCGTTGAAGATCTCAGGCTCGTGAAACGCGTCCAGGCCCTCGCATTTGGCGTAGCAGCCACCCTCGATGTTGAAGATGCCCATGTCGGACCAACCGTGCTCGTCGTCGCCGATCAGTAGGCGCGTGGGGTTGGCCGAAAGCGTGGTCTTGCCGGTGCCGGACAGGCCAAAGAACACGGCGGTCTCGTGCGTGACAGGATCCATGCTGGCCGAGCAGTGCATGGGCAGCACGTCGTCCTCTACGGGCAGCAGGTAGTTCATGACGCTGAAGATGGACTTTTTGATCTCACCGGAGTAACCGGTGCCGGCAACCAGAATCACGCGCTCCTGGAAGTTGATGACCACGGCGGCGCTGGAGTTGAGGCCCTTAATGGCGGGATCGCACTGGTAGCCGGGAGCGGCGAGCACGCAAAAGTCCGGCTCACCGGTGCGCGCAATTTCGCGAGCGAGCGGGCGAGCGAGCATCTGCTTAATAAAGAGCGCCTGGCTGGCACGCTCGCAGGCGACAAGCAGGCGACGTGTATGGTTGCGATCGGCACCGGCCATACCGCGCGTGACGAAAACATCGCGCTCGTTGAGGTAGTTGACGATACCGGCCTTGATGGTCTCGTAGCTCTCGATCGAAAGCGGTCGGTTGACGGCGCCCCAGGCGATCTTGTCGTGCACGTCGGGCGTGTCGACGATAAAGCGGTCGTTGGGCGAACGGCCGGTGCGCTCCCCCGTCTCGATCACGAGTGCGCCATTGGATGCCATGCGGCCTTCTTCGCGGCGGATGGCGTGCTCGACGAGCTCCGCGGCGGGTAGATCGACCAGCAGACGGGGCTGATTCTCGGCAGGATCTTCGACCAGCGTAATACCAAAGTTGGACAAAACATCTGCAGGGGTAACACCAGGCATGGGGCCTCCTTTAAAAACGCGACACGAGGACACGACGCGCACTTTACTCACGTAAAGCCCGTTGTACCCGATATGCAAAAACGTTTTTGCGGCAAGGGCGGCAAGCCCGCCCAACGGTCAAAAATCGCACGCAAGCGGCCTAGTCGTTAGGGACACTCTTGAACAGGCAACAACCAAGGAGCGACCCCGGATGCCGGCACTTAGGGACGTTCCCAAAGTGCCGGCACATAAGGAACGTCCCCAAATGCCGGCTACTGAATGGCGCCGCCGAAATTATCGAACAACCTGTTCAAAAACACGAACGAACACCGTCGCGTCTATACTAGAGCGCAGCAATAGAAAGGACTCCGCTTTGAGCATCACGCCCATCGATAGCATTCGCCGCGCCATCGCCCGCCGCAATGGCGTCGCCGACCCCACCGTATCGGACGGGGCGCACGGGCAGGGCGGACGCATCGAGAACGGCCTGTTCCCCGCATCGCACACCGCCGAGGAGCTCGCACGAATCCAAGAGCTAAGCCAGCGTAACGCCGGCAGTCCCGACAGCAGCCAGGCCACACGCCGTCGCCGCGAGCGCGATCGCCAGCCCGGCCCCATCCACCGCATGGTCAATGCCTGGTGGAACCGCCTGCTCGGAGCCGTCTACGGCGGCGGCTTCTCCACGCAAGAAGCCGAGTACGAAGATCACGCCACCCGTCGCGACTACCTTTGGAATACCCTGGGCACCGCCGTATGGGGCATGGCGTTTCCGTTGCTCACCATCGTGTCCACACAGCTCGTGGGCGCCGAGGAGGCTGGCAAATTCTCCATCGCCTTTGTCACCGGCACGCTCATCATGATCGCGTGCAACTACGGCGTGCGCAATTTCCAGGTCTCGGACATCGACGAAAAGACGTCCTTTGCCTCTTACCAGCTCAACCGCTGGATCTGCGGAGCGCTCGCGCTGGCATGCGGCCTGGTATACAGCAGCGCCCGCGGCTACGATGCGCAGATGGCCACAATCGGCCTGGGCGTCTACCTGTATAAGGTGATCGACGGCATTGCCGACGTGTACGAGGGCCGCCTGCAGCAGGCCGACAAACTCTACCTGGCCGGCATGAGCCAAACGCTACGATCCGTCGGCGTCATCGCGGTCTTTAGCGTGGTACTGTTCCTCACGCGCAGCATGCCCATCGCCGCCATGGCCATGGGTGTTACCGCGATCGCCTCGCTCGTTCTGGTCACCGCGCCGCTCGCCCTGCTCGAAACCGAAAAATCGCGCCGCGTGAGCCTGCGCGAGGTCGGTCACCTGTTTATCCAGTGCGCCCCGCTTTTTGGCGCGCTGTTCCTGTTCAACCTTATCGAGAGCATGCCCAAGTTCGTGATGGAAGGCACGCTGGCCTACAAGTATCAGCTGTACTTTAATTCCCTGTTCTTTCCGGCGCAGGCTATTTTGTTGAGCATTGGATTTATCTATAAACCGCAGCTTCTGCGTTTGTCGAGCATTTGGGCTAATCCTCGCAAGCGTCGTCGCTTTGACCTGATTATTGTTGCCGTTATGGCACTGATCGTGGTCATCACCAGCGTGTGCGCCGCATTTATGGCAGGTCCCGGTATTCCCCTCATGAGCTTCATGTACGGCCTCAATTTTGAGCGCTACCGCACGCTGGCACTGCTGATGGTTGTCGCCGGCGGCGTCACCGCGGCCATCGACTTTCTCTACGCCATCATCACGGTGCTGCGCCATGCCGGCGACGTCACCAAAATCTACCTGATCTGCTTCGCCGTAAGCGTAGTGCTGCCGGTGATCCTGATCAACCTGCTGGGTCTGATGGGCGCCGTGGTGAGCTACCTAGCCATCATGGCCCTACTCCTGGTGCTGCTGATTATCGAATACGCCCACATCCGCCAACGCATCGAGCGCGACCGCAACCCCTACGGCGCCTAATTAGCTGCCCCGGTCACCGGAATTTGCGATGGAATCGCCCCGGCTGGAGCCTCGTTGAAGACAATATGCATCACGTAAAACTAAGTGAGTAGATTTTTACCGAATCCCTGACCACACCGACAGAGCACAAGTCTGTGACCTGCGGTTTTATTGAGGCAAATATGTTGGGTGCTCGGCATTTCCAAAAAAGTCTACTCACTTAGCCAGCGGGCAGCCAAATGATTATTTAATCCCCGTCCCAGAGAAATCAATTAGCGGGCAGAAGGGCAAAAGTAGTCAAAAACCCTTCCCAAATTAGCTACCCCTTGCACCCGTTATTCGCCCGGGTTGATGTTCGCGTAGAACTCCGCCCCATCATCGAGCCGCAGGATACCGACGCGGCCGAACTCGGAGCCGGTGGCGGCGGCGCAGTCGATATCGATGCGATCGGGCACGCCGGCGGTATCCTCGCCACCCAGGCGCACAATCTGCCCGCGGCCCGACTCCTCATCGAGCCCCGCCAGGCCGCCAACCTCGCAATAGCGCCCAAGCGACACCGTGGGCGTGTGGCCGCTCACCACGACCGGGCCCTCGCCCTCGGCAGAAAGCAGTCCCGTCGGCGCATCCCAATAGCCGTGACGAATCCACAGTAGGTCATCGGACGACTGCACCGCGAGCATCTGCTGCAGCAGCTCGCGATCGGCACCCACCGCTCCGACGCCATCGGCACAATCGACGCCATGCTCAAGTAAAAACGCGCGCGCCGCCTTCATCTCGATTCCAGCATGTACCAGCAGATACGGGCGCTCCTTGGTCTCGGCCACCGCGTAGAGCGGCAGCGCGGCCATCCATCGCACGAGCTCCTCGTATGCCTCAAATTCCATGTCGTTGAGCTGCTCGCGCGTCGTCCAGCCACCGTTGATATCCCAGGTCTCGGCATCGAGCGGATCCTGGCCAATGATGGCATCGAGCATGATCTGCTCGTGATTGCCCTTGAGAACGCGGGCGTTAGGCAGCGAGCGCACGAGCTTAATAACGCCGACCGGATCGGGCCCGCGATCGATCATGTCGCCCAGCACGTACAGCGTGTCGTCGGACGTCAACGAGATCTTAGACAGGGCCTCGTCAAGCGCATGCACGTGTCCGTGAGCATCAGATGTCACATAGATCGCCATGGAACGCCTTTCCCTACCTTGCGACCGAAGCCCGGAACCGCAACTAAAACTTCAAGTTGAACTTAAATGTTACCCATTGTACTCCGTTGCAATAAAGCTGGAAAGGGTTTCCGAGCAGAGGCAAAGACGGCAGCCGTCTATGACGATATCGCGCACGCCCGCAATCCAACCCCATAAACCCACCATCTTTGGGTACAAATAACCGCAGACAACTGACCGTGCCACGCCAACCACCCAGGAGCGGACACCATCCATGAACCAGATCCTTCTCTTTATCGGCCTCGTTATTATTCTGTGCCTGACCATCAAGCCCGTCGGCAAAAAACTCCCCTTCCCCACCCTGCTCATCTTTATCGCGCTCGGCATGCTGTTGGGCGTCAACGGGCCGGCTCACATCGACTTTAGCGACTACGCGCTCACCGAAACCGTCTGCAGCACGGCGCTGCTGTTCATCATGTTCTACGGCGGTTTTAACACCAACATCGACCGTGCCAAACCCGTCGCCGTGCCCGCGGTACTGCTGAGCACGCTCGGCGTCGTCATCACTGCCGGCATTACGGGTGCGTTTGCGCACTTTGTGCTGGGTTTTGACTGGATTGATGGCCTGCTGCTGGGATCGGTCGTGGCGTCCACCGACGCGGCGAGCGTCTTTAGCGTGCTGCGCGAGCATAACCTGTCGCTAAAGGGCGGCACCGACTCGCTGCTCGAGGTCGAATCGGGCTCAAACGACCCCGTCGCCTACATGCTCACCGCGGTGCTCGCGACCCTCGCGGCCGGCGGCAACATCGACATCCCCATGCTGCTGGCCAAGCAGATCATCCTGGGCGTGGGGCTGGGCCTTGCCATCGGCTGGACATCCAGCCGTCTGATTGAGCGCGCGCACGCAACGGCCGAGGGCGCGCAGACTATCCTTTTGTTCGCCGTGGCGATCGTTGCCTACGCGCTGCCGGGCTACCTGGGCGGCAACGGCTTTTTGGCCGTATACCTGGCAGGCATTGTGCTGGGTGCGAGCGACATCACCGGCAAGGTCGAGATGGCGCACTTCTTCGATACCCTCACCGAGATGGCCGAGATGACCATCTTCTTTTTGCTCGGCCTGCTCGTCACACCCGCCCGCCTGCCGCAAATGCTGCTACCGGGCCTGGCACTCATGGCGTTTATGCTCTTTGTGAGCCGCCCCATCGCCGTCGGCCTGCTGTTGGCGCCCTTTAAGACCAACCCTCGCCAAGTTGCGCTCGTAAGCTGGGCGGGTCTGCGCGGCGCGGCTTCGGTCGTATTTAGCCTCTTTGCCGTAGTGGCCGGTGTTCCCGGTGGACATGACCTATTTGACCTGGTCTTTGTAATTGCCGTGTCGAGCATTGTGGTGCAGGGCTCGCTGCTGCCGGCGGTGGCGAAAAAGCTCGACATGATCGACGCAGAAGGCGACGTGCGCCGCACGTTTAACGACTACCGCGACGAAGACGGCATGTCGTTCGTCAAGCTCAAGGTGGGCGCGGGTCATCCGTTTGCCGGGCGCTCACTCGCGGACATTGGCAGCGTCACGGACATGCTCGTGGTCCTGGTACTGCGCGACGGCGCGCACCCGGTGCTGCCCAACGGGGATACCATGATCGAAGAAGGCGACCTTCTGGTTATGGCCGCTCCAACGTTTGAGGAGCGTGCCGAGGTTACGCTGCGCGAGGTTACCGTGACTCCCCACGGTCGCTTGGCTGGACAGCGTCTGCGCGACGTGCCGCAAGGCAAGCACCCCTTTATCGTCGTGATGCTCAAGCGCGACGGCCAAACGATCATCCCCGACGGCAACACCCTTATATACGCTGGCGACGAAGCCGTCATCGCCACACTGGCGTCGTAGTGGCCATGGGGTAGCTAAAAGAGACACATCCCGAATTGGCTACATTTGAGCATCAATCGCCCCGACAGGGGTCTCGTTGAGGACAGTTAGTGTCTCTCAAGACTAAGTGAGTAGGCTTTTGTCGAATCGCCGACCACGTCACCAAAGCACAAGTCTGTGACCTGCGGGTTTGTTGAAGAAAAGACTTCGGGTGCTCAGCATTTCCAAAAAAGCCTACTCACTTAGCCGGCGGGTGGCCATAATAGAACCGCCGCGACGTCGTTGGACTCCGTTGCGACGGTTTATCATGCATTTTCGCACAGCCGTGGGCACAAACACCCCGTCGCCCCATATGACAAAGGGGCAGTCCCTTTGTCACATTAAATAGAACTTCAGCAAGAAGCTGAGGAAAAAGAAGACCGAATGAGCCACCGCTCGCATCGCAACCATGGTATAAATGGATTGCGCTCCTTTATGGAGGGCAGTCAAGGGCCGGGGGATCCCCCCGGCATTTTTGTTTTTAGGTCAACAGGAAATCGAGCGAAATGTCTCGTGTAGACCCGACATGCGGTTTCTGTTATAAAGATGTCGGTACCCTCGAATAGAGGGGCCTCCAAGAGCCGGGGTCTTACCTCCGGCATTTTTTATGCAATACGAGGCCTGCCCATTAGACGACAGCCTTCTTTCTTATTTCTTTTAGTAAGCCTTTTTTAAACGCAGTACTACCACCAAAAAACTTCTGGTCAGTATTAGTCTGCTTATTCGCCTGATATTTCAGACTCGTGAACTCAATGGTACAGATATAGTCCGCAGCCTGAGCCAAATAGTAATCCGATGAAGTTGTCGGCTTATAGATAACTGCATTTTTAGCCAAAGCGTAATCGATTGCCTTGTGAAGCGCACTCGAAACCGAACCCTGTCCTCCGTCGTAGTAAATCTTCACAGCATCAAACTGCTGAAACCAACTCAAATTATCGAATATGAAATCGATGATTTCACGCCGCATCGCATCAGCGATCTGTTTGAGAGTTCGATACCGATGCGTCTTGAATACAAACACCTTGTACGAGATGGGCAAATGTCGAAACATAACTCGAAATAGTGAAAACAGCCTTTTTCTCTCACTGATGTCCAAGTCCTTGAACTGATCTTTTCCATTCATGAGAGGAGAAGCATGGAACGGAAGGAGCGGCAATCCGCTATCGGCTACCGCCCTTTCATATTTCTCTATTCCCTCAGCGATGGGAATATTTTGTTCATGAAAAACAAAGGCAACCAGATAGTATTTTTCACGAAGATCATCGCTTCCAGATTCATCAATAAAGATACTCAGCTCTCGCATGGGCAATCCTTAATAAAAAAGCCGGGGAAAACGTCCCCGGCACTTGGAAGCCCTCTCTTAAGAGATGACCACCTAATTTATACCATGAAGTTGGACGTATATTCAAGCATGAGTATAAAATACAAACATATGTTCGTCAATAGCAAAGGTGACCATCATTCAGCGTCGCCATCGACAGCAAAGTCGCGGAGGTCGAGGCCTTCGCGCTCGGCTCGGGCTAGCAGCTCTTGGGGCGACTCGTCCTCGATATCCACTACGTCGAGCATGGCAGCCGGAAAACCCACGCCGGCTGCACTCCCCGCACGGTCGATCATACTCTCGCGCAGCTGGTCAACATTAATGTCGATTTTCATGGTGACCCCCTACCGGATCAGGCCCCTACTCAGCAGCGCCGAGCGCATTCACAGCGGCAACAAAAGCCGCAACCTGCTTGTCATCCATCTGCGTGGCTAAACGCCCCACGGGCTCGTCGTAAGCAAACTGCACCTTATCGATAAAGCAATCCCAAGCACGCTCGTCCACACGCACGGCGGCCTCGCAGTACTGGCTGAGCTTTTTGAGTCCATACCAAAACGCATTCACATGGCGCGCAGGATCCTCATCCAGCACCCCATCGTAGCGCCGTCCGTTAAACTCACGCATGCGCGCCACGGCAACCTCGAGCGAGTCGCCGCCGTCGGCCGAAGCCTCGTCCACAAGCTCGGGAATCGCAACCTCGCGCCGGACATTGTGCCTGGTAGCACCGTCGTACTCGCCCACCAACACGTCTTCGTCAAACCGATCATCGTAGTCGAAATAACTGCTACCCCGGCAAATCCCATGCAGCGAGCCGGTGCCAAAGGCACGGAACAACCCGCCATCGGCAACAACGCACCTATAAGTCTCAAACGACTTCTTAACCTGAGAGAGCAACTCGGAAAGCTCTCCGGCATCGCACCCCGTCTCGCACGCGACGCAAGCAGACTTCGGCAACGATACCGGCTCCACCGTGCTCCCTGCAACGCGGGCAGCGCGTTCGGCCCGATACGCTTGGGCTGCCAAGTGCGCTCGCTGCGCAGCACCGCGCACATTAGTAAGCTCGCGCTCCAGCGCCACATCGCCAGCCACATCGCTCGCAAACGCGTCAACACCCTGCGGGCCGGTCGCACTCAGCTCGGACTCAAACGTCGCCGTGATCATGCCGGCAAGGTCCGTTGCGTCGGCGGCACAACGCAGTTGCTCCAACTGCGTGCATAGCAGATTGGCATCCAAGGGTGCGGCATCCACAACGCGCACGTCGCTCAGACGCGCCGCGCCCTGCAACACCAAAGCCCCCGCAGCATCGTATGCCGCACGAACCCTGCCCGCCGTATTGGCAAGCAGCTTTACCTCGATAAACGCAAGCGTCTGCTCCAAGCGGGTCAACAGCTCGGCCTTGTCCTCCATACGCAAAAAGGCAGCGTAGCGCCGCTCCATCTGCAACGGGCCCACAACGCCTACCTGCTTGCGAGCGCGCGCAAGAGAATCAAATTCAACGCGGCGTACATACCCGTCAACGGCCCGCACGGCAGACTCACGCGCAGCACGCTCGGCAGCCTCGACGCCCCCGATCACGGCCAGTAGCTCGCGGGAGCGCGCCTTGCGCAATAACTCCCCGCGATCGTACTGCTCAAGCGCCGTCTGACGCTTGGCTACCGACTCAAAGCCAAAGAGCTCATCGAGCAGCTCGCCAACAGAACGTTCTTCCGCCATGGCAAGGCCTCCTCACGCGCAGCACGCCAACATGCTCGCGGGCTCACGTGCGCATCAAACGCCTCGCGCACGCAAGCCCGCACGCTCGCACCCCTACAGATCCAACGCCTTCTTCGCGGCATCGACCGGGTCGCCATCCATGTAGAACACCGGGCTCAACCCCGAGATAATCTCGGAGGAAACGCTCTGCAGGCCCGCGATGGCGCTCAGCGGCAATATCACGCGCTTGGCGCCGGCGTTTTTGGCCACGCGCATAATGTCCTCGAGCCCGCGGATCTCGTCCATAGAGCCCGACATGCGCAAGATTCCCGGAACCGCCAGCGCGGACATCACCGGGCGGTTGCACGCCGCGGAGCACAGGCCCACAAACTCGGCAAGAGAGACCTCTTCGGACAGGCCCTTGCTCTGCAGGTCGTTATAGAACAGCAGATAGTCCTTGGAGCCAATGTGCATGCCCGGCGCCACACGGTTCGCCAGGTTCACAAAGTTGTCGAACGCGGCCTCCAGCGTATCGCGCACCGGCTTGTTAAAGGCAACGCCCTCGTGCTTAAACTTGCACTCGCCGGCGACAGCCTTGTTCTCCAGCTTGTACACGGCAACCTCGCCGCCCTGCGACCTGCCCACGCCAAACACGTGACCGGACAGCAGCGGGCCATCGGGAATCAACGTATCCTCGGACTGCTCCGGCACGCGCACCACGTGCACGTCCTGCGGATTGTCGGCATCCATATAGCCCAGGTTGACATCGATAAACTCGACGCCCGCCATAATCTTGAGCTGCTCCTTTACGCGACGACGGCCCTCGATGGCGTAGTCCAGCAGCCAGCGCACGTCGTCCTTGTCCATAGCCTCGTCGGGGAACAGCAGCTTGGCCAGGCCGCTGAAGGTCTTGCGCACGGCGATCTCGTCACGCTTGTTAAAGTCGCTGTTAAAGCGGAAATACCGGTCGATATGGTGCGTAAAGTCCTTGCGACGCATCTCCTTGCAAAACTCCGACAGGCAGTCGGTGATTAAGCCGTAATGCCCGGTCAGCAGGCTCGAGCGCATCTTGGGAATCTCCCAGCCCGGCAGGTAATAGTGGATACGGTCGAAGAAGGCCGAATCGTTGTTAAACTCCGGCGGGAACGGATCAAACAGGTGCGTGGTCTTAAGGACGTTTTGCACGGTGTCGTTGATGTTGCCCTCAAAGACCATGGAGGCGTCGGCGTTAATCTGATCGTGGCCGCGTGCGTAACTGCCACTCGCCATGTAGTCCTTCATGATCTGCACGGCGTTGGTGTCCTTAAACCGCATGCCGGCGACCTCGTCAAACGTCACACAGTCCCAGTGTCCCACCAGGCCCACGCGGTCGGCGCGCATAGAGTTCATACGGCCGAACAGGTTGGCCGTGGTGGTCTGGCCGCCCGAAAGCAAAATGGCGTAGGGCGAGACCTCTTTGTAGATATGGCTCTTACCGGTACCGCGGGGACCCAGCTCGCACAGGTTGTAGTTGCGCTCGATGAGCGGCACCATACGCTCGATAAAGTGCAGGCGCTCTTTCTCAGAAAGCTCGCTGGGCTCATAGCCAGCGGAGCGCAGCAGCATGTTGAGCCACTCGTCGCGCGAGAAATACTGGCGCTCTTCGACCATGGCATCCAGGTCCAGGTTGGGCATCTGAATGGGCGTGAGCGACGCCACGCTAAACGGAGAGTCCTCGGGCCCACGCTTTTTGCGCTTGGCCTTGGAGCGGCGCGGTGCATCATCGCCAAAGACCTCCATGCCAAACTCGTCTTCTTCATCCAAGGGGTGACGATACTCGATGCTCATGATGCACCAAATACCACCCTGCAGAATCTTGGAATAGTCGCGCACGTACTCGGCCGGCATCACAAACGGCTCAATGGTCAGGTTGGCAAACGAGGCCACGTAGATGTCTTTGTACTCGTCGAGCTTGGCCGTGACCTTGTCGATGATGGTAAAACGGCCCAGCTCACGGATCTTGGACTTAATGCGCTCGGACTCGTCGGGACGCACGTAGTTATCAGTGAGGATCCTGCGGATACGATCCAAGCCCTCTGCCACGGCTTCCTCGTCATCGGTCGAGCAGTACATGCCCAGCAGGTACTCCAGCACAAAGGTGGGCACGTTGGCGCCGCGCTTCATAAAGGCCGTCAGGTCCTTGCGCACGATCTTGCCGCCAAAGTGCTCGAGCAGCTTACCGTCCAGCCCGTCCATGTCGTAGCCCTCATCCTCGGGAGCCTCGGCCGCAGCCTGGTCATAGCCATCGGTCGAGGACTCGTCCTCAGCGGGCACAGCAGCCTCGGCGGGCGCCGTGGCCTCCGCCGGCTCCGGGACAGGCGTGGCAGTCTCAGCCTCAGGAAGAGCCACGGCCTCCGGGGCAGGCACGGCCTCCCCTACAGGCACCGCAGCCTGCACCGGCGCATTCACATCAATCGAGGGAACTTCCCACAGATCGTCGTCATGGCTATCAAACATAGGGCACACTCCTAAAAACCAAAGTCAGCAACAGGGGCAAACGAAACAGCGATGGTGTACGTCTCGCGCCAAACAATCTTGCCCGACTGGGCATCGCGGCAAACCAGATAGTACGGGCCCTTGGCTGAGAATCCATCCGCCGCATGCAACGCAAACTTGACATGCACCACGCGCTCCTGTGAGTTAACAGAAGTCCTGTTGGCATGCGCCTTGACCGTATCGCTCACCTCGTTGCCGCTTGCATCGGTAAACACCAGCTCGTACTCGCACGGCAAAACCTTGCCTTGGGCGGGTTCTTCCTGGATCAAGTTGACCGAGAAAAGCGAGTTGGTCACTCGGCGTCCCTCACTAAGTACGCGCAGCGTCGCCGCGCGCGTGTCGACAAAGTCCTTGGAACCCGAGCGTGCACGCCAAAATCCGATAATGGGCACGCAGAGCTCCTGCAGGCTCACGCCGCCGTGCACGTAGTTGTTAGTGCCGCCGGGACGCCTGAAGTGCACGTTCTCGCGCGGGGCAAACCCCTCAAAGCCGGCACCCAAACGTCCCATGTCAACATTAACAAACACCCCGCGTGCCTCGTCGGAAAGCTTGTCCACGGCCTCGTTGGGCACCACCAGATGCCGCTTGCCGTGCATGACGGGAGCATCCAGGACGGGAAGGTCAGGCTTGCCGAGCATCTGGCACTCGTTGAGCTCCAGACGCGTGTAGATAAAGCCATGGTCTGCCGTTATAACAACACGTGCGCCCGGGGCGTCGGTGCACACGCGACGCGCCAACGCAGCAAGTTCCTCCACGGTGTCCGCGCAGGCATCGAAGACGTCATCCTGCGTAGCGGCCTTCTCGCCCGTGGCATCGATCTTATTGTGGAAGAGGTAGACGAGTCTTGAGTCCTTGAGCAGCGCCTTGCGCTCGGTTCCCGCCATGTTGAGGTATGCGTTCGAGCGTAAAGCGCGGGCTGTGGGCTCAACGTGGGCAAGCACGGCCTCGCGCTGCGGAGTCGTCGCAGTGGGCATGCCGTCAGCCAACACAAACGAGCCATCCGCTGCAAGCTCAAGCGCTTGGTGCGGCAGCAGCGCGGGCATGCCCACCTCGGTAATGGAGGGAAAGACCGCCTGCATGCTAGAGACCTTGACGTTGCCGCCGCGCTCGCGCTCGAGCAGAGCCGCAACGTCGCAGGCCACCTCATAGCGCAGTGCGTCGCTCACGATAACGACCGTCGTCTTGGCAGAGCCCACAAAGGTGGGCAGCACATGCCAGTAGAACTCATCCTGCCGTGCAGGGCCATCGATGTAGCCGCAATCGGCCCACTCCCCTTGCGCAGCGGATGCCCAGCAGGCATTGGCATCGGTCAAAAACCAGTTGCTGTAGAGATTCTCCGCCCAGTCCACCACAGCTCGGGCAGGCTCCTCGAGCGCATCGCACTCGACGGAACGCGCCCGCAGATACGCGGTGCACATATGGCGATAGGCAGCGTCCATGGCATACCAGTCGGACGTGTAGGCATCCCACACCTGCTGGGGTTGCGCCAGATGGAACCCGCCCGCGTGCGTCTGCCTAAAAGAGCACATATCGGCCACGGCGGCAAGCAGGTCAAAGTAGCTCTCGACACGACGGTACCAGCTTAGGTCGCAACGGCGCGCCGCAAAGGCGCGTGCGTCCTCAACACGGTCCGCACCCTGGGCAAACGAGCAGAACAGCTGCGAGAGCACAGCCTCATTGACGCACGGGAACACGTCAAGCGAGGCCAGCACATCGATTGGCAGGGTCTCGAACCGTGCAAAGAGCCCACGGGCATCCTCGACCAAACGGCAAATCTCAAATAGGTCCTCGCTCGATGCTTGGGCATCGGCGGCCTGATCCCACGTACGCACCGCTTCAAGGCAATAGGGGCCGTAGGCGGGAGCCGCATAGTTTTTGAGTCCCTTGAGCGCTCCCTCGGGAAGCGCGGTAGATGCCGCCGTGATGAGCACATGGGACGCCAGCTCAAGCAGCGCATCACGCTCATACAGCGGCCCCTCAAACCCATAGCAGCGCAGCAAAAAGGCAGAGAGGACATCGCGCACGCAGTACTTGTCCACCAACTCGGCCAGCGCCTCGGGGCCCTCGTGCAGCAGCGTGGTCATGCAGCCGCGCAGTACAAACGCGGGTCGCGCGTCGCCAAGCTCTTTACCACCAAAAATCACCGTAAGGATACCGAGTTCGATATCGGATGCGCCCGAGGCATGCGGAACGCACGCGGCAAACTTAGCACAGCGGGTCTTGGCATCAAAGAACGCCTTGTGCTCGCGCAGACTCTCGCGCACGGCGTCGATATTCTCGATACCCAACTGATCGGCCAAAAGCGAAAGATAGTCAGCCTGGAACCGATCGGCATACAGCTCAACATCGGCAAGCCAATCGCCCTCAATCCTGCCGCGCGGGCAACGGCGATACAGCAAGATATCGTTCGCAAGGTCATCGCGGTTGATGAGCTTCTTTGCGGCAAACATGCGGCCCTCGCAGGCCTCAACAAACCGCACCGGGCGCTCAAAGTCACCGTGAGCGGGCATAACGCCGCCATCGGCCCCCGCGCCGTCGAAACCCACGGCAGCCAATCGCTCAAACTCAGGGGCAAACTCGCCGTCCGCATCGTGCCAAACCACCACACGACGCGGCACGCATGAGGGCAACGGCTGCAAAAACCGCAGCTTGAGCTGTTCTTCTACATCGATCTTGGGCATGAATATCCTTACTGTATCTGCAGTTACTTAATCTTTGCCAGCACATCCTGAAACTTGGCGTAGTTGACCTTGACGCCGTCATCCAGGTCGATCTTAATCATCTGGTCTGCCAAGTGGTGCAGCTTCTCCTCGAAGGCAATAGTCTCTTTGAGCTGGTCGTTAAGCTTTTTGACGCGCTTGTCCAAGCGCACGCGCTCGCCGCGCTCGGCGGTGGCAAGGGCATCGTTGGCATAGCCGATCTGGGCACGGTAGCGCTCCTGCTGCTCATGCACATAGTCGGTGCGGATGCGAGCCAACAGGTCGGGCTGATAGCGATGCATGTAGACAAGGCACTTAAAGCCATTTTTCTTGCCACTGTCGAACAGCCAGTAGATGGGGCGCTTCTTATAGGTCTGGCAGTGGTCCTTAAAGAAGTCCTTCAAAAAGTAGGTGCGAATCACCTCGCGCGAGGTACCCTTGCCGCCGAGCGCCTCGGCAATAAAGGCCAGGTTCTGCTCGAGTGTCTCCTCGCCGTACACGGTGCGCACAAAGTCGATAAAGTAGCGCACGATGTCGTCGTCAAAGTACTCGTCGTCGGTGACGGGCAGCACGTTGTCACTATCGGGCATAAAGGTCACATGCGCGGGATCGGGCATCTTTGCCAGATAGTCGTCGACCGTGACGCCCTGATCGGCCAGGACAAGCCCGTCCACATCCAGCGAATAGCGGCCAAACATGCAGCCAACGGCATAGCTTATAAGCGAGGTGATCTCGTCGCGCTTGGTACGCACGTATTTGTTGCCCTTATAGCTCTCGGGAATCTCGTCGGCGGTATCGAAGATGCGAGCCACCGAAATGTACTTATCCTCGATCTCGATGGGCGCTTCGCCTTCCATGTTGTAGATCTTGGCAAAGATTCGGTTGAGCTCTTCCTCGTTAGCGCGAAGCTGCTCAAAGCGAGCATTAACCTCGGCCTTGCGAGCCTCGTATTTATCGGCCAAAAGCGTTGCCATTATGCCGCCCTTCGTTTCCATGGTCTTGTAATTAATCGGTCGCCGTAAAGGAATCAGACTCGGCGTTAAGCCCTATGCGCCGCGCGGCGCCGACGAATTTCTCGTTCGAAAGCAGCTAATTCGTCTTAGTTGCGCGAAATGAAATCGCTCTCCTATCAAATGGAAGCTTCCAAATCGACTTCATGCCACACGCATTTGCCAAACATTCCCGATGCTGGGCTAAACTCAAAGGAGCATTCTCGCGATTTTCTCCCTTCCGAAATTGCAAGGAGCAATCGAGAAGCCCCCAACAAATCGACAGCGGTCCCACAGCGACAAATCGCATGGTAATCTTTCGAACCGACCGTCTTCTCGGTAATCAAAAATGAAAGCGTCGCTAAACCAGATGGATCAAAATAAGGAATATACTGAGCGGAAACGCTGCACATGTGCGGCTCCCCGCACATTATTAAATCGAGCTGCAAAACCGCATCCGTTATCGCAAAGTCCCCTGACTTTTCCTGCTCAACGCACTTCAGCTCAATGCATATTTCTCTAGTCTCACCACGGAGAAAACGATCAACCGCCTGTGGGTCGTAATTTTGAGGTTCATAAATACAACAATCAGACATGGTTATTACCTTTCGAAACTACAGCGTCCCTGCGGAAGCAGCTTATCTTTGGATAATTTGATCTATTGCACTTCCGGCAATAATACCCACGGCATCGGCAGTCCACTTCAGTGCCGTAGGCGTCTCATTCATAGCCTTGTCATGCTGACCGCGGCCAATCAAAGCAAGGCCCTTTTTCGTTATTTGTAAGCCAACACCTTCTTGTGAAAACGCCAAATAATCGGCATCCTTCAACGACTGAATGCACCCAGCAACATCGACTGCAGGAATACCCCAAACAGAAACGTCGATTTCGGAAATACGCTCGTTTTCAAGCTCGATAATCTGCCACAGCAGCTCCCTAATGATGCATGCATCTATGGGACGCTTCGCATCACAGGGAATGATCCACCTGAATGGGAAAGAAGTTTCTTTTACCGCACCATAAATCAAATCAGCCCTACACCAGGCGGAAACATCTCGTTTATCGGCGTTCCACTTTTCAGCACACTCCGCTGTAGTTCGTTTCGTCTCTTCGACAAGTTTGTAGGATTTGGTCACAATGCTCACCTACAACAGCGGATGACGTTTGAAATCCCAAGAGGTTTCAAACGAGTCCCAGTCAATCTTCGAAATATCTGACGATTCGACAACGATTCCACTCACCTTGCTCACCGATTTCGGGTCGCCTTCAACATAGGGGACCGAAGCTATATCAGACACCTGCATATTCATCGTTGGATTCTGCGCCGAAAGACACAGAGCAGAAAGGGAGCTGTTCAACAGGCCCAATATATAATTGAATTGTGGCTCCTTCGGAAAACAACAATGTGCCGCAATGTCATAAAAAGAATCTTCAGGAGCAGACCTGAAGCCCGGTCTTCCCGACGTCAGCATTGTGCATGTAATCTTAGGCTTTCGCAGCATTTCGAGCGGTAAAACGCGGGCATGGGGTTGCTCGAGGATGTAATTCGGATCATTGTTGTAGAAAAGCAAATACTCTAGATTGCCGTTCCATTTTCGATATTTACCTCCCTTAAGGTATTTAATCCACTTATGGTTCGAATCGTTTTGAGTCGGTGACCAATCTGTTTCCCACCACAAACGTAGAAACTTTTCGTTATTCGAAGTTTGCATCCCGACTTTAGGATGAGCCACCTCGTCAATAAATCGTCCGGAGGAATAAGCCTCCAATAGCCCATCCCCCAACCAGTAGGCTATGGGGGTGCCGGGGATTTGTTTGAAGGTGTCCGCGTCGCGACGGTAGAACCAACCACAGTCGGGGTTTTGGATTGCCTCCAGCGCCTTGGGAGCCTGAACCGCGGGGCCAGTAAAATCGGCAAGACGAACATATCCGCCCTTATAGCCATCGATATGCGAATTGTGATAGGTAAATGTGCAGACAGGCACGGTTGCCCCTGCAAAGCCAGAATACTCGAGCTGAATGAGCGTAGTTAGGGTCTTGTCATCGATAAGCCTATTTCGAAGCTTCTCGTAGCTACCGATAAACATCCAAACAAACGGGGTCATCATTCCGATTTCGCCGTGCTCGCCGGCAAAGTCCATAATACGCACGATGAACGAAGAGAACAGGTCGCTCTTCACGTCGGGGTAGTTCTTCTTGACCCACTTGCTCATAAAGGGGTTAAAGCCGCTGCTGCCCATATACGGAGGATTCGCCACGACGCAGGTAAAACGACGGGACAGTTTCTCGCAGATGACGGCAGCGCTTTCGAGCTTAGTTTTGGTCGCAGAAGCAAAAAGATCATCGGAACAACTCGCGGCGGCAGCCTTGAGCTCGTCAATCTCGTCCTCTGAAGGATTCAGCAGCGAGCCGATCTCGCCCAAATGACTCAGCTCCTCGGCGAGCTTCTTGTTACCCGGCAGCTCGTCCTCCCCTAGCGGGATGCTCGAGAGCACGGTAACGTCGGCGCGAACGCCACGCCTAAAGAAGCGACGGTCGTGCTCGCGGGCGCACATGGCAAGCGCCAGCTCCGCGATCTGTGCCGCGCGGGAATCGATTTCCATACCTGCAAGGTTTTTAGTAAGAATGAGCTCGGGAATCTCGCGCTCACGATAGCCACGCTCTTCGTACATATGAAAGAGCAGCTCAAACGCATAGACCAGGATATGGCCCGAGCCACATGCGGGGTCACAGAGGGTTATCTCCTCGGGGCTCGAGATGCGGATGAAGTCCTCATGCTCAGCATCGGGCTCGATGTAATATTTCATGCGCTCGCGTAGCGAACTCCCCGGATTGTTGAGCATCCACAGACGGCCGAGCGAGTTCTCGACCATATAGCGCACGATCCACTCGGGGGTGAAGAGCTGCGTGGCGGGCGCGATGTCCGCCGCCGCTGCCTTGCGCTTGGACTTGAAGAACTCGTCTTTAACGTCGGCATTGTAGTACTGATACATCCAGCCCAGAACGGTCACGCCCTCGCGCCAGTCCTCGTCAGTGAGGACGGCATTGAGTTTGCCCACCACACTGTCGGCCATAATGAGGCCCTGGGGCAACAGCAACTCCATGGCTCCGCCCACGCGCTCAAAGACACCCGGCAGGCAATCGGCAAGCTCCTCGCACTGAGCCACAAACAGGTAGCGCCACAGCGGCTCATCCAAGCCCGCCATCTTGAGCTCGGCTATGCGATCGGTATCGGCCGTCGCTATCTCCACGTCCAGCGCGTTCTCCACGGCCTCGCTGCCATGGCTGCCGTCCGCACGACTTAGCATGCGCATACGGCTGGGGAGCCATCCGCGTGCATCCATGAAGCGAATGGCCACGATGCGGTTGAACCAGGTGTAGGCCGCTCGGTCGCGCAGCGCCTCGTGACCCACCTCTGCCTGTATGCGCAGCAGTTCATCGCGTTGCTCAATCTCAGCCGGACTTAGGGGCAGGCTGTTGACGGTCTCGGACCCAGCGGGCACAGGTGCAGGTTCGGTGATGCCGTAGCGCACCATCTGCGCCTCCACGCCTTTGATGAGCTCCGTGCGGGCCCAGGTGCAGAAGCTCTTAAGAGCAGAATCGTTCATGGTTGATGAGCCTTCCTAAATGCCATAAGCAACCGGCGCACGCTTTGGCGCCGGTTGCTCCGCGGGTTAGTTGATACGGATCTCGTCGTTTGCAGCGAGTGCCTGCATAAGGCGGAAGCGCAAGTCATCCACGTAGCGCTCCACGTCCTCCGCGGACAAGAGACGACTCGGCTTGACCAGATCGGCACGGCGCACGGTTTTGATCTTGCGCTGGGGCACGGGTGCAGGCGTAGGCGCTGACGACGCAACACCCTTGTTGGAGATCTTCTTGACCACTTCACCCGTACTCGTGACCTCGGTGGTGCGGCGTTCATTGTCCATACGCATGCGGGCCTCGTCCACGGCGTCGTACATCCCGTTGCTTGCCGCGCTGAGCCAGTTGCCCCAGTTAGTCGCGGCAACACTCAGCTCGTTGAGGCTTTGAGCACTGTGGGCACGGTTTTTGAACGACTCATATTTGCTGCCGGCGTCTGCTATGGCATCCTTGGCTTGATTGACAAAGCCCTTTTGACTCTCGGCTTGTGCCTGCAAGTCTTGTAGATCGCTCTCGATGCGATGCAAAAACTCATTTCGGCGGATGCCCAGCATCTTCTTCATGTCGTCCTCAACGGGATCCATAAGCGGCTGCAGGTCTTTAATACGGCCGTAGGGCTTGGGATCTTTGAGAATCTCACGCACCTTAGCTACATTCTCCACCGCGCCGGGAATGTCATCGGAGGCATACTCGATACCCTCGGTACGGTTCAAGAAACCTTTAGCGTGGTCAAACGCCGTGCGCTGATTGGACTCAAAGAATTCAACCACCTTGTCAAAGTCTTCCTTGGCATCGAGCAAACGGTCCTCATGCTTGGTAAACGTGGTCAAGAACGCCTCAGACTCGTTCTGGTCCTTAAGAACGTCGGCGACCTCAGAGCGCATCTTCTCGCACTCGATTTCGCCAGGATACGGATAGAGTGGTTTGATGCCCGTATAGAAATCGTGCGCCATGTCGAGGCAGGCCTGACGAAGGCTCTCAAGGCGCTCTTTAAGCTCGGCCACGAGCTTGTCCTCGTTGGAGGGCACGCTATCAAGGTCAAACAAGTCACGCATAAGCTCGCCCGTATCGCGCAGCAAATGGTCGCTCATGCGCACGCGTAGACGCACCTGCACCTTATCGGCATCCTTGCACAAGAACACCACCATTCGATTATCGTTGGCTTGGATCGTCTGGCCGCCAAACAGCACTTGCGCGCGTTGCTCAACTACAAGCTGCGCCACCACATTTGCGATATTGATCTCGCGCCAGCCATAGGGCTTTTGCTGGTACTTGCGCTGAATATCGCCCATAGCGGTATCCAAGTGACGCTGATGCTGAACTCGGAGGTAATCTTCAACCTCCTTAAGGGCGCGCGCATTCCCAGCGTCCATGCCATCGAGCCCAGTTTGAATGTTGCCCGCCAGCGTGGAGCGGATATCGGAATCGTCCTTGACCGGCGCGCCGATATAGCCAGCCTTACTAAAGATTACGTCGCACAGCTGCGCCAGCACCTGCTCAAAGACCTGGGCGGGCTTGGCCGCGCGGACCTCAACCATGCGGCCATCGACCGCACAACGTGCATGGAGCACGGCCTCGCTCAAAAGGACGTCAGCCTCTTTCTCGTTAAAGTCCTTCTCGCGCATTTTGGCCTCGACAATCTGGCGGGTACTCGGCGGTAGCTCCTGCAGGTTGCGCGTCTGGGCGTACATGCAAATCTTAGCGGCGTTGACGAGTGGGGCCCAATAATCCACCTCGTCGCTCAAGGCCACGATGGCCTTATCCACGGATTTCAATGCCAGCTCGGCATCGTCCGCACGGCCCAGATCGCTGGCCATAGTCACCACGGATAGTTCCATGCCGCCCATGTTGGATCCATGAATCGAGCCATCCACGTAGCGGTCAAAGGGGAAGTCGTTGGTCCCGCGATTGAGCTTGCGCGCAGTGTAGATGCTATCGAACAGGCGCTTCTTGATAGACTCGATCACCTTAGCGTTGTCAATCGGAGTCTGCGCAATCTCCTGCGCAATTTCCTGTTCCTCGTCGGTAAGGAAGCTGTAGGTATCACCCTGGCGCGCAACGTAGTTTTCGCGCTCCAAGCGGGCGAGAGATTCCTTGACGCGGTCCTTGAGGGCGCGCTTGTCCACGTCCAGGCTATCAATCATGAAGATGGAGATGTTCTCGACCGAGGCCTTAACGTAGCCGATGTAGCGGATCAAGTACAGGAGCTTAAGCACCCGGACATCGTAGCTCTCAAGACCTTCTGCGTTTTCAGCCGCGCGCTCCGCACAGACGACGACCTGAATGATGCCGTGCTCCAGATCCTTGGAGATTGTGTCGAAGAAACGCCAGAACGGCACGAGCGCGCCGGTCTGCTCATGCTGGATAGCCTGAGCACTCTCCTGGAAAGCGCTCAGCATGGAACGCTCGCCCGTGGACATGTGCTTGGCCTTGACACCGTGCTTGCGCACCTCGGTCATGACGTCGGGCAGGAGCTTAAACTGATAGCCCACAAACGGGTAGCTGGCGACAAACTCCTTGGCGTTGGCATAGCCCGCAAGATCGGCGCGCGACTCTTCAAAGGTGAAGTTGTTTTTGAGGACGGCGGAGTCCTGCTTATAGAGTTGGGCAAGTGTATCGGCCGCCGGTGCGGTCTTCTCCAAAATACGGCGCTGAATGACCTCGTCAACGCTGGAGCTGGAAAGCGAGAGGCGAGTATCAAATCGACCCAAGATCTTAGAGAACATGCTCGTATCCAGCCCGCCCGGTAAACCGAGATTGTAGATATCTTCTTGACTCGAAACCATCACCCAAACACGGCCACCACAAACCGATCCGAGTTCCTCGACTACCGTCTGGAGACTCAACAGACGATCCGAATTGCCGCCGTTAGCAATAAACTGGCCAACCTCATCAACCATGAAGACCAAGCGAAAATCGCCACCATTGGCAGCCGCTTGAGCATCAATGTACTCCTTGACCTTTTGGGCAAATTCATCAGGCTGAAGAAGCTCGTCATCAGGGGCAGAGACCCATGCCGTTATTTCATCTTCGCTCATGCCCAGAATGGTTTTAAGAAGCTTACGAAAAGCCTTGTTATACCTATAGGTCTTACGATTTTCGAGCCATGTTTTTCCTGTTAAACGCTCAAATTCATCGCGAAACTCTTGAGTTTTACCTATCTCATCGATGTACTCTTCAAGCTGAGCAAGCTTGGGCTTAACGCCGTAAAACCCTCGCGCCTCATAAAACACGCGCTGGAATCCATAAAGAACGGCAACAGATGCCTTATCGCCCTTCCACGATCCCGCCTTGGTGTCGATATTGAACAGCAAGGTTTGCGTAGGAACGCAACAGGAGCGCTCCATAGAAGCAAACACCAACGGATCGGCAATCTTGCCATCAAAATAGGAGATAGCGCGCTTCCCATCAACATTGAGATTCCCGAGAAAATAGCTCAAGATTTTAAGAAAGTGCGACTTGCCGGATCCATAGAAACCACTTACCCATACACCCATCTTGTTGGTAGGGTTATCCAGAGAATCGGTGTAGGCTTTAAATAAAGTAGCAAAGTGCCCTTGCAGCTCGCGCGTCACCACATACTCGCTAAGCTCTTGCCTAATTGACTCGTCTTTCTCATCATCAGCGACAACAACACCGTTAATGGAACGGTTAATGTCCTTCGCGAAGAGATTGCGAACAGTTGTGTTATCCATTGTAAACTCCTTAAAGCTGGAGAACGGCAGTCAACAAAGCGAGCGGAAAGTCGCACTTAAGAAATATCGATTGCGCGGTAGTAGTTCTCTGCTGCAAGCCTGTTAAACAAGGTGACAGATGAACCGTTAAAGGTGCCGGGGTAAGCCGCAATAACGGGGACATCAGAAAAGTCAGACTGCATTGAATCGAACAGGTTATGGACTCTCAAAAAGGGGTAGGCCTCGCCAACCCCAACGAGCAAAATCGCATCGCCCGGTACATGTGGTTGCGTCAGGTCCAAAACCACATCGGAGACAACATCGGGTTGGCAATAATCAACCACATCAACGAGCACTGCCTTTGAGCCAAAATCAGCTTCTTGCTCCTGCATGGCTTCAAGAACATCGAGGTCATCAAGAATCGACAGTACAACGTCATAGAGATTGACGACCTTGAGCGTACAGGGGAGCTTGCCAGCCTCTGCGTCACGCGCAAGGGTGTCAAATAACGCGCGGGCCTCAAACTCGAGCGCGGGGTCGTAACAGAAAGTATGGAAGCCGATCTCGTTGCCGATGCCTTTGTTGGAGAGAAAATCCTCGTTGCTCAGGCATGCGCGGAGGAGCTGGGATCGGCGCTCGAACTCCTGGCGGACGCGTTCGGCATGGGAATGGGCTGCCACGACGCGGTCGCGGGAGCGGATGCCGATATTGGTGGTGATGTCGGTCGCCAGAGTTATCGTGGGACCGTCGGCGGTGCTGATTCGCGCCATGCTAGATTACCGCCCTTCCTGTAAGGGCAGCGACAAGCGGTTGTTCGCCAAGCTGCAAAAGGGCGTGCTCAATATCGGGGTCGAGGAATAGCGCAGAAAGGCGCTCGGACTCCGGCCCCATACCCTCGCCGATAAGGCCGGCATGGCGGAGCGTCTGGCGGAGTGAGCCCTTAATGCGCTTGACCGTGGCCTCAGTCCAGCGGGCCGCATCCGGATACTCCGTGGTAAAGCGTGTCATAAAGGCGTTGAGGTCAACCGCCGTAAAGGCATAATCGAAGTTTTGTAGGCGCTCCCCTACCTCGACGAGCACGAGCTCGCGCACGATATCGTAGCGGCAGATCATGCTGTAGAAGATGGCCTGGTCCGCCTGCGTGGGCGTGCCGGTTGCTATGAGGTTGGTGAGGATTGTCGCGGCTTGAGCCGCCGTTGCGGGGTCGATGCCGCGCGCGGCGCATGCGGCGTCCGTGGGCACCATGGCGTCGAGGCGTCGAAGGCACACGGTTGCGCGGTTGGCGACCATGCGCTCCGTGGGATATTGAAAGAGGTTCTCGCTCTTTACGCGTACAATGACCTGCTCGTCGCTTGCGCCCTGCATACGAAGGGCAGCGACGATGCACATCTCATGCGGGAGGAATTGCTCGCGGGTGAGCACCCCCCCCCCGAACGCTTTTTGTGGTTATATCCACAGTACACGCTCCAAGGGTGTCAAAGGCTGTCACAAGTGCGCCGCAACCCGGCAGGCAGGTGCGGCGCACATGACAATAATCATACCTGTTGGTAAAAAAGTTACCACGCCCAGAGTGTCAAATGTTGAGCAACAAAATTAAATCCGGTTAACGGTCATTTTCGCAGCTCAGAAGCTTTGACGAGGTCGCCCCAAATCACACTTGCCAGACAACCGCACTTACGAATGCAGGCACGCACACGCCCAGCGCCATCCTCCGCTATATTCAACATAGAGTTATACATATGCTTCTATGTAAGGAGTTTCGTATGCCTGTCATAAAGCCTATTTCTGATCAGACGCGCGCACTAACCACCATTCAGGAACGCGAAGATCACATTCAACGTGCCATCACACGTGGCTACGACGACCTCGCTAACGGCCGCATTCGATCCTGGAAACAAGCAAAGGCCGAGGCGGATCGGATACGAGCTTCCAGATAAACCCTCCCCCATGTAACAATCCTGTAAATCATAGCGGCGCACTCGGGTTTTACCGTGATGCGGTCGCGCCTGGCGCTCCACTGTGCTAAAGTATCCCGAACGTTCAAACGACTACGAAGGGGACCTAGAAGATGGCACGTGTGCACAACTTCTCAGCAGGCCCGGCCGCACTGCCCACCAGCGTGCTCGCCGAGATCGCCGACGAGATGATGGACTACCGCGGTTGCGGCATGTCCGTGCTCGAGATGAGCCATCGATCTAGCATGTACCAGCAGATCATCGACGACTCCGAGGCAACCCTGCGTCGCCTGCTGAGCATCCCCGACAACTACCGTGTCCTGTTTTTGCAGGGCGGCGCCACGCTGCAGTTTGCGGGCATCCCCATGAACCTCATGCGCCGCGGCCGCGCCAGCTACATCGTGACCGGCAACTTTGCCAACAAGGCATACAAAGAAGCCGCCAAGTACGGCGAGGCCGTGCTGCTCGCGAGCTCCGAGGACACCAATTTCGACCGCATTCCCACCATGGCCGACGTCAACGCGCGCATTGCCGCCGAGGCCACGGGCGACGGGCTCGACTACGTCTACATCTGCCAGAACAACACCATCTTTGGCACCATGTACCACGAGCTGCCCGCTTGCGGCGACGTGCCGCTGGTCGCCGATGTCTCGAGCTGCTTTCTGTCGCAGCCGCTCGACGTTGAGCGCTACGGGCTCATCTACGCCGGCGCGCAGAAAAACGCCGGCGCCGCGGGCGTGACCGTGGTCATCGTGCGCGACGACCTTATCGCCGAAGGCCCGGCCTATGCGCAGACGCCGCAGTACATGGACCTTAAGACCCAAGCCGCCAAGGACTCCATGCTCAACACGCCCAACACCTTTGGCATCTACGTGTGCGGCAAGGTGTTCCGTTGGGTTGAGCAGACCGGCGGACTTGCCGCCATGGCCGAGCGCAACTGGGCCAAAGCCAACCTGCTCTATGACTTGCTCGAGCAAAGCGAACTGTTCCATGGCACCACGCAGGCCGACAGCCGCTCCATCGCCAACGTCACGTTCCGCACCGGCGATGCCGACCTCGACGCCGCCTTTGTCGCAGGCGCGGCCGAGCACCAGATTCAAAACGTCAAGGGTCATCGCCTCGTCGGCGGCATGCGCGCCAGCGTGTACAACGCCGTCACCATGGAGGACGTGCAGGCACTGGCCACATACATGAAGGACTTCGAAGCACAGCATAGTTTGAGTCCGCGATCTAACTAGCCCGCAACGCGCGGGCCGACCAGCCACTTCAAACCATCTGTTTACAACAAACCTGCTAAGGAGTTTTCCATGCGTAAGATTAAGACCATCGACGACATCACCAAAGACGGCAAGGTTGAGTTTGGCGGGGGCTACGAGTTTGTGGCCACCGCCGAGGAGGCCGACGCCATCCTGATGCGCTCGACCGACCTGCACGGCTACGAGCTGCCCGAGGGCATTCGCGCCATCGCCCGCTGCGGCGCCGGCGTCAACAACATTCCCGTCGAGGAATACGCCAAGAAGGGCGTCGTCGTCTTTAACTCCCCCGGTGCCAACAGCAACGCCGTCAAGGAGCTCGTCCTGGGCATGCTGGTGCTTTCGAGCCGCGGCGTCGTGCAGTCGATGAACTGGGTGCGCAACAACGCCGACGACCCCGAGATTCAGGTCGATGCCGAAAAGGCCAAGAAGGCCTTTGTGGGCCGCGAGCTCAAGGGCAAGCGCATCGGTGTCATCGGTCTGGGCAACGTGGGCTCCAAGGTCGCCAACGCCTGTGTCGACCTGGGCATGGACGTTTACGGCTACGATCCGTTCATTTCCGTCGAGCACGCGTGGGTGCTGAGCCGCGAGGTGCAGCGCGTGGGCACGCTCGAGGATCTGTGCCGCGGCTGCGACTACCTCACCGTGCACGTGCCCAGCAAGGCCGACACCATCGGTATGATCAGCACCGAGCAGATTAACCTGCTGGCGCCCGACGCCGTGCTCATCAACTACGCGCGCGAGACCATCATTGACGAGGACGCCGTCGACGCCGCCCTGCGCGAGGGCAAGCTCAGCTGGTTTAGCTGCGACTTTGCCACGCCCAAGACCGTCAAGATGCCCAATACGTTTATCACCACGCATTCGGGCGCCGGCACCGGCGAGGCCGAGGCCAACTGCGCCGACATGGCCATCAGCGAGCTCAAGGATTACCTGGAAAACGGCAACATCGCGCACAGCGTCAACTACCCCGCCTGCAGCATGGGCAAGGCGCGCGCCGCAAGCCGCATTGCCTGCCTGCATGCCAACGTGCCCAACATGATCGGCCAGATCACGGCCATTCTCGCCAAGGACAACGCCAATGTGCAGCGCATGACCAACGAGTCCGCTGGCGAGAACGCCTACACCATGTTCGACACCGATGAGCACCTGGACGGCAGCACGATCGAGGCGCTCAAGCAGATTCCGTCGATGTATCGCGTGCGCGTGATTAAGTAGCGCCGGCGCCAAACCTGCCAGACAGACCACGAAGCCCATTCGCCCCCCGTTTTCACGAAACGGGGGGCGATTTTGTTGCTCCGGACGACTTTAAAATGATACCCAGAACAAGTTTTTTCAGATAATCGATAGTGAGGCTCCAGTCGCTAAGCACGCCCGCTTTGATAAACAGCTTTATCAGGGACTTTAGTAGGTAAAAATCGGTCTCTATGTGCCGAATGTAAGTTGACTGTCTATTTTCCGAAACAACTTATTCTAGATAGCATTTTTAGGGTCCCTCCAAGGCAAAATTGAAGCCTTTTTGCGACCAGAACTCTAGCTCGCGCTACCGTTTACCCACCGCGCGACTACATTCCCGCCCAATCGATAAAAATCTCCTCACGAAGCCGCCGTTCGAGCTCCTGCTGTCGCGGCGTCTTGTCTTTCAGCGGCACATCGAGATAGGACATGATGAGCTCCATCACCACGCGGAAGGCATCGAAGTCGGCCAGCTGACCATAGGTCATCAGAACGACGGGATATCCCATGGCTTGCAAGGCCGTCGTTCGATCGGAGTCCGAAATCTTGGATTCAATGGATCCGTGAATGGCTTTACCCTGGCATTCAACCAGACACTCTCGGCTGCCGTCCTTATTTGCCAGCAGGATATCGGCATAGCGCCTATCAAGCCCCGAAATCAGGCGGGCGCTGCGCGTCATACGAATCTCAACGTTATTGGTAAGGCTCAGCCCTTCGCCGCCGCGCAACCTCGTAAGGCCAAACAGCATCGAAGCCTGGACCTCGAGCGGCGATGCTGCCACCCCCGTAATGCATTTCGCGGCACGTGTGAACGATTTAGCACCGCGGAGCCCCGGGATCTTATCGACGTACTCTGTAAGTTCAGAGAACTCGATCAAGGGCGGTCGTTTCCACAGGTCCGTTGGATTCCCCGAGACATCCTTTACATTTTCCCAACCCAACCGTGCGTCACCCCACCGGTCCCCATATGCCTGCACAAGTGCCGACTTTACCTGAGGCGCAATCTTGCACACGGCAAAGGTGCCGCACATCTCATACATGCACATGATCAGACGCTCGTTTGAGACCGAGGAAGCCAGGGTCAGCAGGGTAAAGAGCGGGGACGCGACATCGAGGCCAAACTCTGTCTGTCGCATGGAATCAAACGGCCTCTCCCCGTTCCAAACATGCCTGACAATGCGATCGCCCTTACGTCCGCAGCTGCCCTGCGCCAACACGTGTAACGGGGTGCCCAGGAAATGCGTGACGAGCGGATGCTCACATAGGTGCTCCCTGCGCGGATCGTCCGCAGAATCGGGCAGGTCCGGCATTATTGCCAAGACCTGTGGAGGTATCCGGTGATACCGAAAGGCAGATATGTCGCACAGCATGTCGTCCATGAAGGGTACGTACCCGCTGCGTCGCTTGTGAACCCGCTCGGACGGCAAACGCGCTGGCTCGGCCTGCGAACGGTAAATACTGCCACGCCCACGTCGCGGATCTCTCAGGAGGCTTACAATCGGTTTGGAAAGCAAACTGATTGTGAGGTTGCATATGGTTGATGAGGATTTTGCCTGGCGGCTTGCGCAGGAGCTCGTGCGGATCGACAGCTCAGACCCGGGCGCGTATGAGGATGAAATTGAGCGCTTCATTAAGAGGCTCATTGAGCAGCAGCTGGCACAACTTGATAGTTCTGCGCTCGATGCCGTGCAGATTGAGGAGCTCGAAGTGCTGCCCGGGCGCCGCAACCTTAAAGTCACCGTGCCGGGCCAAAGCGACGAGCCGCGGCTGATCTATATCTGCCACATGGATACCGTCACCTTGGGCGATGGCTGGGACGCAGACATCGAACCGCTTGGGGCGGTTGTGCGCGACGATAAACTCTATGGCCGCGGTGCCTGCGATATGAAGGGTGGCCTGGCCTGCGCCATTGCCGCACTGGTCCATACGCTCGAGCGCGTGGCGGCGGATGGCGCGCTGCCACGCCGCGGCTTTTCGCTCATCTGCTCGGTCGACGAGGAAGACTTCATGCGCGGCTCAGAGGCCGCGATCGATGCTGGCTGGGTCGGCTCGCGCGAATGGGTGCTGGACACCGAACCCACCGACGGGCAGATCCAGGTGGCGCACAAGGGTCGCACGTGGTTCGAGATCGAGATGGCCGGCGTCACGGCTCATGCAAGCCAGCCTTGGAAAGGCGCCGACGCCGTCGCCGCCATAGCCGAGGTCGTGTGCTCGCTTCGTCGCACGTTTGCGACGCTGCCTTTACATGAGGAGCTGGGGCCATCGACCATCACGTTTGGACAGATCGAGGGTGGCTACCGTCCCTATGTCGTGCCCGACCACGCTAAGGTCTGGGTCGATATGCGCCTGACCCCGCCGACCGATACGGCCGCCGCGACGCGCATGGTAGAGCAGGCCATTGTCGCCGCCGAAGCCGCGGTCCCAGGCTGCCATGGAAGCTATACCGTGACAGGCGACCGCCCCGCCATCGAGCGCGATCCGGCCTCTCCCCTTCTAGCTGCGCTCAAGTGCACAGCAGACGATGTGACGGGCACGGACACGACCGTCGGCTTCTTTACCGGCTACACCGACACTGCCGTCATTGCCGGCAAGACGGGTAACCGTAACTGCATGAGCTATGGCCCAGGCTCGCTCGCGCTCGCCCACAAGCCCAACGAATATGTGCCCCACGCCGACATCGTTCGTTGTCAGCAGGTGCTAATCGCGCTCGCCGATAACGTGCTCTGGGACGCGAGCGGCCAAGTTGGGGCATAATAAGCCGCGAACAAACCGACTCGTGCGTTAGGACCGCCCCATGAAAGCACTTCCGTTTCCCTGCATCCGCCCGGCTCAGGACCGCGTGCTCGAGGCACTGCCTGCAATGGGCAGCATCCTGAGCGGCAACGATGCTCTGCGCGGAGCCATTGCCGATGGTCTGATGCTCAAGGATCCAGGCGCGGCGTATTACGTGTACGAATGCTCGGGTGAGCCGGGACGCGTGACGGGTGTCGTGGCGATTTGCCCGGTTAACGTGCTGACGGGCGGCGACGAGGCTGCCGCCGAGAGCATCGACGCACTCGCCACCGCGCGCGCGATCGCCGAGCTCAAGGTGCAGCCGCGCCCCGTGTCGCTCGCCTACGAGGCGTCGCCCGTCATGGATATCATTTTGAGCGCTGCCAAAGAGGGCGCATCGCTCTACGCCGTCACCGATCCCGCGGGCGTCACACATCGCGTGTGGGAGGTCAAGCGCGAGGACGCCGTTGCCGCCATCCGTGCCATGCTCGATCAGGCGCCCGACCCGGTGTTCGCCGGTGACTCCGCCTATGTCGCCGCACTGGCTGGGGCATCGCAGATTCTGGCCGACGAGGCCCGCGCTGCCGGCGCCTACTCTGGCAAAGAGCCGTTCAACTTTGCTGTAGCCGTGCTGTTCCCCGCCGCGCAGGTCAGCGGCAGCGCGCCGCAGGTTCCGACGGGTCTGCTCACTCACCAGGTCTCACGGTTCTAGCGAACTCAAACGCTAAGCTGGAAAACCCAGCATCCAAACAAACAAGGGGCGGAGATGCAGCAAACGCATGCACCTCCGCCCTTTTCGCATCAAACAATTACGCCGGTAAACCGGGCCGCAACGTCAGCGTTATCCACGCTGCGGACCTGCCGCCGCCACGAGCGGCTCAAGCCCCAGCTCGCGCGCGTAGTCTTCCTGCGTAAAAATCTCAACCAGTTCAAACGTATCGGTCGTATCGTCAAACACGAAATGCAGCACCGAGCAGTTGCCCGGCACGCGCTCGCGCTCGTCGGCCGCCGCTCCCCTCACGTGGTCCAAAAACTCCTTGATGGCCGAGCCATGGCTCACCGCAAGGACGCACTCGTGGTCCGGGCGTCGCATGAGCTCGGTCAGCGTCGTCACCATGCGCTCACGCACCTGCATCTGACCCTCGCCGCCAAACTGGCGATAGAAATCGCGCCACGGGCGCTCGGGCATGAGCATCACGCGCTCGGCCTCAAAGTCGCCAAAGAACCACTCACGCAGGCCGTCCAGGCGCTCGTACGCCAAGCCCGGCCACAAGTTGGCGATAGTCTGCTCGGTGCGATGAAGCGTGGAGGTGTAGGCATGATCGGGCTCAATGCCGCGCGCACGTAAAAACATGCCGGCGCGCGCCGCCTGGTCGCAACCCAACTGCGTAAGCGGCGAGTCACTCCAGCCCTGAATAATGCGCTTAAGGTTGAATATCGTCTGTCCATGACGGACCAGATACAGATCTTTATTCATAGGGGTCCTTTCGTTCGTTACCAACCCAAGAGCGAAAACGCCCCGTCGCAATAGCCAAAATGAAGCACGGCACCGTTGTCGGGTAGCTCTCCCCCGCCAGTCACATACTCAAGAAACTCCTGGCAGGCTGAGCCGTGGGAAACCGCCAGCACGCAGTCGTGCTGCGGCCTGGCCATGATGCGGGACAGCGCCGCGACCATGCGCGACTGAAGCTGCACTTCCGACTCACCGCCAAAGGCCACCGGATAATCGCCCCAGGGCTGCGGCGGCATCTCGCGATTTGATGTGCCCTCCAGCGAGCCAAAATGCCACTCACGCAGGTCATCGACCAGCTCAATGGAACGGCCCTCGCCAACGATAAGCTCGGCCGTATGCCGCGCCCGGCCCAACGGCGAGGAATACACATGATCAAAGGCCACGCCACGCGCCGCAAACGCCGTACGCGCCGTCAGCGCCTGCTCGCGCCCGCGCGCCGTAAGCGGCGAATCGTGCCAGCCCTGCAAAATGCTCTGCACATTGAGCTCAGTCTGCCCATGCCGCACCAAATACAGATCTGCCACACACCCTCCCCTCGTACCACCACAAAGGGGACAGGAGCCTTTGTGGTGATTTTGCCGCCGGATTGCACCGCAACGACGCACAACTACAGCAGCACGTCGGCAAGCGGACGCTTGGGTACGTGGTGCATCTGCGCCTCGTCGCGCCAATAATTGATGGAGCCGTCGGGGTTGGAATCGATCGCATCGATCACCTGTGTCTCGGCCGGAACGCCAAACGCCATGATCAGCTTGAGCTCATACTTGTCGTTATTGAGCCCCATGGCATCGATCGCGCGGGGCGTAAAGGCCTTGAACATGCAGGCTGCCACCTCGGGCGTGGCGCTGCGGGCGGCGAGCATCATCGTCTGCGCGGCAATGCCCGTGTCGACCTCGGTAATGGGAGCGGCAGGCTTGCCCGGAACGGCGCGCTCGGCCAGAATCGCGATATAGCCGGTCGGACGCTCGCCCTCGGCAGGACCCGGCCAATCCTTAAACGCGCCGGCCCATGCAAGCTCATCAAATACACGCACGCAATCCTCGGCACCGCTCACCACATGAAAACGAAGACGCTGAGCATTGGCACCACACGGGGTCAGGTGCGCCAGCTCCGCCAGCTCAAGCAAAAACTCGCGCGGCACGCGCATAGACTCGTCAAAACGGCGGCACGTACGGGCACGACGGACCAACGCATCAAACGCTTCCAGACCGAGCTTTTCGCAACCTTGCTTTGCCATCGATTCGACACTCGACGGTGCCTCGGGAACTGCTTCGTTCATAGGGACCCCCAATACAAGCCAATTGTCCTTAGGAAAATCTAACCTAAAACGTAGGCAATAACGAACAGGGCTGCAATGTTCTACACCTGTTGAATAGAAAATCGCGACGTGGGGAACAACGGAAACAATTCGGGGCCTTTGGGTTACGTTTCGCCCTCCCCGACCCATACGTCAGCGCCCTTAGGGGATACTGGTTGTAACGATCAAGGCTTACGCCGCACGGAAAGGAGACTTATGGGCATCTTTAAGAACGATGACCAAAAATCGAGCCAGTTTGGATTTGACGAGAAAAGCATGGCGGGCAAAGCCGTCAAGGCCGTACGCTGGATTTACGCCATCACGGGCGTCTTAGCACTCATTGCTGGTATCGCGCTGCTTTTTGCACCTGCCAAGTCCCTCGTCTTTTTGACGACTGTCCTGGGTTTTTACTTTGTAATCACTGCTGCCATCAGACTATTCACTGCCATTTTTGAGCCGCTGCTGCCCACCGGCTGGCGCGTGACGAGCATCATCTCCAACCTACTCATTATCTTGGGCGGCGTCATAATCCTGCGCAACCAGGCCTTCTCGACCGCGACGCTCACCACGATGGTGGTTATCGTGGCCGGCTTTGGCTGGATTGTCGAAGGTGTCATGTCCATTCTGGAGTCCGAGCTTTCGTCCAACCGCGCCCTCGCTATCCTGAGCGGCGCACTTTCCATCATCGCCGGCATGTTCGTGTTTATCTATCCGCTGTGGTCGGCCAAGATGCTCGTCATCTTTAGCGGCGCCGCGCTGCTGGTGTTTGGCGTTACGCTGATTGTTCGCGCTATTCAATTTGGCAAACTGGTGCGCTAGATGCCGCGAACGCTCTTTATTGATGCCGACGCCTGCCCGGTCACGCGCGAGTCGATTGACTGCGCGCGGCGGGCGGGCGTCGCCGTTGTTATCGCCGGCAACAGCACGCAAAACCTGGAACGGCACATTCGCCGCGACGACCCGCGCGATGCCGAGCACGCGCGACGCGGCTTTTGGGTCACGACGCTCGATGTGAGCGTGGGCGCCGACAGCGCCGACTTTGCCATTGTCGAACGCCTGCAGGCGGGCGACGTGGTCGTGACGCAGGACATTGGCTTGGCGAGCATGGTGCTCGGGCGCGATGCCGCCGCTATCGGTGTGCGCGGGCGCGTCTACGACAAAGCAACCATCGACATGCAGCTGTTTATTCGCCACAAGGAAAAGAAGGTGCGCCGCGCCGGCGGACGCACTCGCGGGCCGGCGGCATTTACCAGCGAAGACCGCGCCCGCTTTAAACGCAACCTCACCGAGCTGCTGCGCTAACCAAGGTAGATTTTTGGGACATGTCCGGAAATCTACCTTTTTGTTTTGGCGATTGACGCGCATCCAACGCCCAAGTCATGGCGGTAGATTTTACGGTATACCCCAGTTTTTACGGCCTATCCCAAACATCTACTTAGAGGCCAAAGGCGGAAAGGATGAGACCCCAGCCCGCGCCGATGACGTACATCATAATCAGGAACACGGCATTTTCGCGGGCGCTGCGGTTGGTGCGGAACAGCACCAGATAACCCACGCCGGCGGAAATGAGCGTGCCGGCGAGCATCGGGGCCAGCTGCAGCGCGCCTTCCAGGTACAGTTGCGTGATGACGACGCTGGCCGAGCAGTTGGGGATCAGGCCGACGAGTGCCGAGCCCAGGACCGCAAGCGTCTCGTTGCCGCGCAGGAACTGCTCGATTGCGGACTCGCCGAACGTCTCGAGCACGGCAACCAGAATCAGCGTCACCAGGAAAATGAATACCGATACCTGCACGGTGTGGGAGATGGTGCTGCGGATAATCGACAGGACAGGCGTCCCTTCGTGGGAATGGGAGTGACCGTGACCATCATGGTGTTCATATTCGCCCTCATGACCGTGATCGTGGCCATGTCCGTGTTCGTGCTCGTCCTCGTCTTCATCACAACCGCAATGGTCGCGCTCGCACAACTCGTGGATGTGGTCGGCGCTCACGCCTGCCTCGGCCACCTCGTCGATGATGTCACCGCCGCTGTGGTCGTCATGCGCGCAGTTAACGTGCGCCGGATTGACAGTGGTCCCCAACACGGTACGACGAATCGCCGCATGCGCGCGGGCGTTGCGACGCAGACCGCGAATGGCGGCATCTACGATAAAACCCGTGACCAGTGCGATCAGCGCTTTCGAAGCCAAAAGCATCGCCATAGTCTGCACGGGAACCTGCTCGGCAAGCAACAGCGGCAGCATCTCATCGGAGGTCGAAAGGAACACCGCCACCAACGTGCCCAAGGTCACGACACGGCCGGCGTACAGCGTTGCTGCCATGGCCGAAAATCCGCACTGCGGCACCATGCCCAGCAGCGAGCCAACCACGGGACCCGCAGCGCCGGCGCGCTTGATAGCGCCGTTGACGCGGTCGCCCGCAACGTGCTCAAGTGTCTCGAGAGCAAGATACGTCACCAACAAAAACGGCAGCAGCGACAGCGTGTCCTTGCCGGCGTCGAGCAGAATATCAATCAGTAAATCCATGACGGATGGAACCTTTCGTGTCTTTCGGCAGCATTGTAAAAGTCCTAGCGGTCAACTAGGGTATTGTAGTTGTCCCGGGCGCGGTGCCAATAGTTGCCTATGGTAAACTATCATCTCGCCATAACTCAGTAACCTCGAGCCGCACAACGCGGCCCGTCCAAGGAGTAGCATATGAACGTATCGCAAGCACTCGAATACGAGCGCCAGCCGTTTATCCCCATGTTTATCTACGGCGACCACGGCGCCATGGAGTCCGAGCGCCAGAAGGGCGAGGAGGCCCTCAAGGTGCTCGAGACCGAGTACTTTACCGCCGAGGGCGACCCCGGCTTCGACTTTGCCACCGTGCGCGACCTGGCCGACCGCAACCGCGACCTGTGCGACCAGATTGGCGAGGCGCGTCTGCGCAACGTGACGCCCGCGACGCTCTCGCGCGGCCTGTCCGATGCCGACACCTGCGCCGCCATCGGCAAGATGCAAAAGCGCACCGCCGCGTCCGTTATGCGCGAAATCCGCGGCGACCGCGACGCGCTCGGCGTGGCCTACGCCCGCAAGCCCATCCAGGGCACCGTGCTCGGTATCGACATCGAGACCACCGGCCGTGCACCCGAGCGCGGCTATATCATCAACGTGGGCTGGGAGATCATGGAGCTCACCAGCGACGCCGTCCCGCATGACGCCGAGGCACACTACTGCGGCCTGCCCGACATCTACCGCGGCGAAGATGTGCCGCTGTCGAATATCCACCACATTACCTGGGACGACATCGACGGCAAAACGCCCTTCCGCGAGAACAAGGAGCTGCAAAAGCAGCTGCTCAAGCTTATGAAGAAGTACCCGTACATGGCGCATAACGCCGCCTTTGAGGACAGCTGGTTCAAGATCCACCTGGACGGCTACGCCGAGGCACGCCGCGCCGGCAAGATCATCGTCATCGACTCGCGCCAGATCTGCCGCAGCCTGGACGCCGACGTGCGCTCGCTCCCCCGCGAGTCCGCCCCAGCCGCGCTCGAGAACTGGGCGCGCCGCCGTGGAACCCTCGCCGCCGACGCCAACGAGCAGCACCTGGGCCTCGACGACACCGACCTCATGCTCCGCACGGTACAGGCCGAGTTCAACCTCAAGAACCTATTCGCGAAATAACCGATCCATCTGCGGGAGCGCCTGCCAGGCACAGCGCAATCCGTCTGGGCACACCGGCACGCAGTAAACTAGGGCGCAGCCTTATGGCTGCACCCTAGTTTTCATCAAAACGAGCAAATACGCGTGCTTCACATAGTCGGCAGGTTGGCCCACCTACATTTTTCGAGTTGTTCGGCCAGCTGAACCACTAGTCAAGGCCCCTTGAACCGCAATCGAGCGCTATAGTCGCCCCAATTTCGCAACCAAGCCCTATAAATCTACCTGAATCAATTCGAATAGGACGTTGCGATCGCACCATTCGTATAGGATAAGGCCGAATAACTCAAATTATGTTGGTGAGGCATCTGAGCGGTCGGCAAAAACGCTTAGAAGCTACGAATCCGCAACTAAAGTTCACCAAAATGGGGCAGCCGACAGAAACCTCCCCAGCCGAAGCTGCCCCCCTCAATACGACAGCTCAAAAACCCACCGTTCGCAGAAGATAAGCCGCGCCCCAATACCGTTGCCCGAAGTTTCGAGCGTATATGGCGTCCGCTATGCCATCATGCGCGTATGGGAATCGTTCTGTCACATACCACGGCACGCGCTGTATACCAAACAGTCAACTCGCTCGCAAGCCACGCGACCGATCCCATACCTATGGAAAAGATCAAGCTGTCTGCGCCGACCACGTCCAACCTGGAAGCGGCGCGAGCATGGCTCAACAGAAAGAATGTCGATTCTGAAAGCATCCATGTGCTGACGTTTTCCAATAATGCCAAAAGGCACCGCAAGGGCTGCATCTGCCACTGCACGCGCTATACGTTTGATGCAGAAAGCTACCTAGAACTCGAGCCGAACGTCCACATCGTCGATATCAAGCTGTGCGCGTTAGAAGCAGCAGCCGACCTCAACCTTTCGGAGCTCGTTGAGTATTACTTTGAAATCTGCGGCTCCTACGCGCTTGGAACGTCCGACGAAACTCAATATCGCGAGCGCCCAGCCCTAACCAGCGTTGAAGAGCTCAGAGCCTTCTTTTCAGAGGCATCGGGGTATCGTGGATCTAATAAAGCACTTAAGGCACTTTCTTATGTACGCGAAGGCTGTCGCTCCCCACTCGAAACGGCGTTTGTCATGATGCTGACAATGCCCAAGTCAATGGGTGGCTTAGCCATACGCGCTATCAAAACGGACTATCCGATCCCAGTCCCCAAAAGATACGCCGCCCTAACGCGACGGACGGTTTTCTACCTCGACGCGCTGCTCGAAAATTCGATGACCGATATCGAATACAACGGCTTTTACCACGACGAGCCCGAACAGCAATCAATTGACGAGGAACGCCGAAACACGCTGCGAAACATGGGATATGCCGTTATCACAGTTAGTCGTCATTCGTTTTTCAAGCAGTCCGCTTTTAGACGGGTCATGGAAGCGATTCGCATTCGCGAGAAGATATGGCCCGGTCGACTCCCGGATAACTTCGCCATCCTGCAAGAAACTCTTCGTCAATTTGTCTTGCGGCGCTACTTCGAATACGGCCGCCGCGTCCTGGAGACACTCAAAGAAGAAGAGGCCGCCAAGCGCGAAATTGCAAGCCAATATCCGCAAGCTGATGACCCGAGCATCAACGATGTGCCAGAACCCGACGACATGCAACACGTCGGGGCCCTTGCTGAGGAAATCAATGGGCCTTGGGAAAGCGACATTTTCGCAAAAATCGATGAAAACCGCACGGAAGACGACACGATTATTGATCTAATTGAGAATTCGCTCTTCTAAATGCGATCTCTGCGGATGTCCACCTACATTTTTCGACTTATTCGGCCACCGATGTGCCAGATTGGCTGCAGCAATGCTCAATATAACTTTAGATAAAACTGATTCTGCAGGAACTCCCGTAGAGGAAGAACTGATTCTCGCGGTATTTAACACGATAAAGTACAAATATGAACAGTTCTAATGCTTCTCAAGGTGGCTTTCTTAGCATGCTGGCCGAACATCTCGAAATATGTTGGCGAGCATTGCGTCGATGTCTCCCAACCCGCAGAAAATCGCCGAGGCGGCAAGCAGTCATCGAAATTATCGCAAATTGTATTGACATATGAACATGCGCTCATATAATCGGAAGTAAGTTATATGAGCGCATGTTCATATGAAAGGATATTGCAATGAGCAGCCACGCTGATGAAACAAAGACTGGCATCGAGGCCACCGAGCCGATCGTCCCCACCACCTGCTCGCCCGAGGACCTTCCCGACGAGGAGCTTCTCTACGACCTTGCCGACCTGTTCAAGGTCTTCAGCGACACCACGCGCATCAAGATTCTCTATGCCCTCATGGGTCGCGAGCTCTGCGTGGCTGACATCGCCGAAGCGACCGCGACCTCGCAGTCTGCGGTGTCGCACCAGCTGCGCACGCTTAAGCAGTCGCACCTGGTCAAGTTCCGCCGCGACGGCCGCAACATTCTCTACTCGCTTGCCGACGATCACGTCTACACCATGCTTAACCAGGGCATGAGCCATATCTGCGAATAGCAATCAACCACGGTATCAGCGCGGCCGGCACCCAGACCGCTAACACAGGGAAAGGAACCCACCATGAAAAAGCAGTTCAAGCTCGACGAGATCGATTGCGCCAACTGCGCGCGTGAACTTCAGGACGAGCTGGCTAAGCTCGATGGCGTCAAGTCCGTTTCGGTCAACTTTATGACCCAGAAGCTGACGCTCGAGGCTGACGACGCCGAGTTCGACGAGGTCCTGGACCGCGTCGTTGAGTTCACCGCCGACGCCGAGCCGGACTGCGAAATCATTCTCTAACCCGCGCATACGTTGACCTGTAAGGCCGCGCTTGCCGCGGCCTTTGCTCGCGAAATTATATGAGCAAGTGTTCATACACTCGAATGGGAGGTTTGAATCATGGCAGCCGCCGATCCCAAAAAGAAAAAGAAGAAGCGCAAGAAGAAAGAGTCCCTTGAGCACAAGCGCAACCGCATCCTGGTAGCACTGGGCATTTTTGCCGTTGTTTATGCCCTCGACGAGCTCGGCGCCCTCACTATCGCATTTGGGGAGCCTGGCAACATCTACGCCAGCTTCGCGCTGTTCCTCGTGCCGTTTTTGATTGCCGGATACGACGTACTGCAAAAGGCATTCAATAACATCCGCCGCGGCAAGGCCTTCGACGAGAGTTTCCTTATGGCAGTCGCGACCATCGGCGCATTTGCCATGGTGCTCTTCCCCGACACCGACCCGCACATGGCCGAAGGCGCCGCTGTCATGCTGTTCTACCAGGTCGGCGAGTTGTTCCAGGCATACGCCGTGGGCAAGAGCCGCAAGTCGATCAGTGCCATGATGGACATCGCGCCCGACTACGCTAACGTCGAGCAAGCCGACGGCACACTCGAACAGGTCTTTCCCGATGACATCGCCGTCGGCACCGTGATCGTGGTCAAGCCCGGCGAGCGCGTGCCTATCGACGGCGTCATCGTCGAGGGCGAAACCCAGCTCGACACCGCCGCACTCACGGGCGAGTCGGTCCCCCGCCCGGCCAAGACCGGCGACGATATCATCAGCGGTTGCATCAACATGACGGGCCTCATCCACGTGCGCACCACCAAGCCCTTTGGCGAGTCAACCGTCGCGCGTGTTCTGGAGCTCGTGGAGAATGCCAGCGAAAAGAAGGCGCGCACCGAGAACTTCATCACGCGCTTTGCCCGCGTCTACACCCCCGCCGTCACTGGCGCTGCCGCGGTGCTCGCGCTTGGCGGCGGCCTGGTGACTGGCGCTTGGTCCGATTGGATCCTGCGCGGCCTGACCTTCCTGGTCGTCAGCTGCCCGTGCGCCCTCGTGATCAGCGTACCGTTGAGTTTCTTTGGCGGCATCGGCGGCGCGTCCAAGCTGGGCGTTCTCATCAAGGGCTCCAACTACCTCGAGACGCTCGCCGACGTGGACACCATCGTCTTCGACAAAACGGGCACCCTCACCAACGGCACGTTCTCGGTCGTCGCGGTGCACCCCGAGGCTGGCTATACCGAGCAGTCGCTGCTCGAAGTCGCAGCCCTTGCTGAATCGTTCTCCGATCACCCCATCGCGCAGTCCGTGCGCGACGCCTACCAGGGCGAGGTCGACCCCAAGCGCGTGAGAGACTCCGCCAACGACGCGGGCCACGGCGTGACGGCAACCATCGACGGCAAGCACGTCGTCGTTGGCAACGCCAAGATGCTCGCCACGGCCGGCGTTGAAGCACCGGACTGCGAGGTTGTCGGCACGATCCTCCACGTGCTCGTTGACGGCGTGTACGCCGGCCACATCGTGATTGCAGACACCGTTAAGGCCGATGCGGAGCAAACGATTCGCGACCTGCATGCCGCCGGTATCAACCGAACCGTCATGCTCACGGGCGACCGCGAGGAGGTTGCAGCGTCTGTGGCCAAGCAACTCGGTCTCGACGAGTTCCACGCGCAGCTCCTGCCGGGCGACAAGGTCGAGCGCGTTGAGGCGTTGCTCGCGGCCGAGTCGGGTAAAGGTAAGCTCGCCTTTGTGGGCGACGGCATCAACGATGCACCCGTGCTCACCCGTGCCGATGTGGGCATTGCCATGGGCGCCATGGGGTCCGACGCCGCGATTGAGGCCGCCGACGTGGTGCTCATGGACGACAAGCCGTCCAACATTTCCCGTGCCATCCGAGTGGCGCGCAAGACCATGGCGATTGTCTGGCAGAACATCATCTTTGCACTGGGGATTAAGCTGTTGATTCTGGTGCTCGCGGCGCTCGGCATCGCCAATATGTGGCTTGCCGTCTTTGGCGACGTGGGCGTGGCAATCATCGCCATCCTGAACGCCATGCGCGCGATGGGTGTCAAGAACCTGTAGCGCTCGTGGTCCCTCCGGCCGGGGCCGGGCTTGGTTTTGAAAACGTCCTCGCGCATGAGGCCCGTCTTTCCTGCTCCTGCGGAGCAACGGAAAGGCGGGCCTCGCGCTGCGGAGTGTTTTCAAAACCAAGCCCGGCCCCGGCCTGCATTGACACAGCTGGCGGTTCTTGGGCATCGCTTGCTGGCGGGGTTCCTTTGCTGAAATGGACTTGGCCGAAAGGGCCGCTGGTCCCGGTCGCTGGTTCGCGCTTTGCGTGAACTCCGCGCTACTGTGGGTCAGTTAGGCTTCTGTTTTTGGACCCGCTACATCTTCCCGCCTCAGCATCGACCTTAGCTTCTCGAAACTCTCCTCGCTCAGGCAGTGCTCCATGTGACAGCCCTCTTGCGAGGCAACCTCGGGCGTTACGCCTGCGTCCTCTAGCAGACCTACAAAAAAGCAGTGGCGCTCCCACATTTGACGGGCAACCTCAAGACCGCGTTCCGTCAGATGCACGTCGCGTTTGCCCATTTCGACATAGCCGTTGCTTTCCAGCGTCGCCATGGCCTTGGAAACGCTCGCCTTGGTTACGCCGAGGTACTCCGCAACGTCGATCGAGCGCACGGTGCCCTGACGTTCCGACAGAACGTAGATCGATTCGAGATAGTCTTCTCCGGATTCACGCAGGGCCATGGGCCGCCTTTCGCGATGGCTTCTAGTTAGCCTTTGGATACTTTTGCTTGATTTACTTTACCGCAAAAGTTGCCTATGTCTTACTACGTTGTCTAAAAAGTTAACCGTGTTTCACAAAACGCACGGGACGAAAACAAAGCGGGGACACGCCCCGCAAGGAGTGCCCCCGACTGCCGGCGCAAAAGGAACGTCCCCAAGTGCCGAATCCGTAGCTATAGCAGGCCAAAGTGCTCGGCGGCGTTGTAGATGCCGTCGTCGTCTACGGCGGTCGTCACGTAGGTCGCTGCGGCCTTCACGGTATCCTGCGCGTTGCCCATGGCCACGCTCGTGCCCACGGCGGCAAACATCGACAGGTCGTTCTCGCCGTCGCCAAAGGCAATCGCCTCGCTCGCGTCGATACCAAGCCGCTCGAGCGTCGCCGCCACACCCAGGTCCTTGCCGCCGTTAGCGGGAATAATGTCGCAGAACAGGTCGCACCAGCGCGTGGTGAGCGAATGCGACACGGCGTCGGTCACGATATGCTCGTCGGCCGGGTCCACAAAGGCGCAGAACTGGTAGACCGGTGCGTCAAAGGCGCGCTCAAACGGTTCCTCGTGGTAGACGATCCCCGCGTTGTTGCCGGCCGTCACCACGCGCTCGGACAGGCGGTTCACAAACGAGTTCTCGCCCTGCATACACAGCGAGTCGTAGCGTCCCTGCGCCACCTGGTCCACGATCACCGCAACGTCGTCCGGATCGATCGGACAGCTGCGGTAAACCCCCTCGGCATCAAAGCAGTGCTGGCCCGAGAGCGTAATGTACGCATCCCAACCCAATTCGAACAGCCAATCGGGCATCTGATAGGTCGGGCGACCCGTGGCGATCACGCACGCAATCCCCTGCTCATGAAAGCTGTCGAGCACCTGCTGCGCCGACGCCGGAATCCGATGGGTCTTAAAGCTCAGCAACGTGCCGTCGATATCGAAAAACGCGGCCTTGATCATCCTCGCCTACTCCTCGCCCTCGAGCCTCTCGCTCGCCTCGAGCCACGCCATCTCCAACTCGTCCATGGCGGCGTGGGCCTCGTCGATCTTTGCCTGCTGCTCGCCCAGCGCCGTGTAGTTGGTGGGGTCGACCTGAGCCATCGCGGCCTCGGCCTCCTCCACGCGGGCGCGCTGCGTCTCCATTTTGCGCTCGAGCGAGCTCACCTCGCGGCGAAGCTTCTGGCGTTCGGCGTTGGAAAGGCCATTGGGCTGGCCGCTCGACTTGGGCTTTTCGGCCGCAGCCGCCGCGGCACCGGTGTCAAACGTGCCGGTCTTGGCGCTCGGTGCACCCACGGGCTCGCCCTCGGCGGTAGCGTTGCACAGGCGCAGGTACTGGTCGACGCCGCCAGGCATATGCGTCAGATGGCCATCGAGCAGCGCCCACTGCTGGTCAGTCACGCGCTCCATAAAAAAGCGGTCGTGCGTCACCAGAATCAGCGTGCCGGGCCAGCCGTCGAGCAGGTCCTCGACAATCGCCAGCATATCGGTATCCAGGTCGTTGCCGGGCTCGTCCAAGATGAGCACGTTGGGTTCGTCCAGGATCGTCAGCAACAGCGACAGGCGGCGGCGCTGGCCGCCCGAAAGATCGCCGATGCGGCTCCAGAGCTGCTGCGTCGAAAAGCCCAGACGCTCGCAAAGCTTCTCGGGCGAAGTCTCCTTGCCGTCTATGACGTAGTACTTCTTATAGTTGCTGAGCACCTCGCGAATCGTGTCGCCCATGTAGGGCTCGAGTTCCTCGAGCTGCTGCGACAGCACGCCAAAGCGCACCGTCTGGCCAATCTTCACGCGACCGCGCAGGGGCGCGATCTTGCCCTGAATCACGTCGAGCAACGTGGACTTGCCGGCGCCGTTCTCGCCCAAAAGACCATAGCGATCGCCCGCACCAATGAGCCAGGTCACATCGGTGAGCACCTGTTTGGACGTGCCGCCGGCATCCGCATAGCCGGCGTCCACGTCGACCACATCGATAACCTGCTTGCCCAGGCGGCTCACGGCCAGGCGCTTGAGCTCTAGCTCGTCACGTACGGGCGGCACGTCGGCGATCAGCTCGCGAGCAGCCTCAACGCGAAACTTGGGCTTGGTGGAACGAGCCTGGGCGCCGCGGCTCAGCCACGCGAGCTCCTTGCGCGCCATGTTGCGACGGCGCTCCTCGGTGACGGCGGCCATGCGGTCGCGCTCTACGCGTTGAAGGATATATGCGGAGTAACCGCCCTCGAAGGGATCGACCTGGCCGTCGTGGACCTCCCACATGCTGGTGCAGACCTCGTCCAAGAACCAGCGGTCGTGCGTGACCACGAGCATCGCGCCCTGACCGCGCTGCCAGCGGGCCTTAAGATGGCGTGCAAGCCAGTTGATGGTGCGCATGTCCAGGTGGTTGGTGGGCTCGTCGAGCATGAGCACGTCGTAGTCGCCGATCAGCAGGCGCGCGAGGTCCACGCGGCGGCGCTGACCGCCCGAGAGCTCGCCTACCATGCCCTCCCAGGGCACATCGCTAATGAGGCCGGCGAGGATCTGGCGCGTACGGGGGCTCGACGCCCACTCGTACTCGGGCGTGTCGCCCACAACGGCATGATGCACGGTATCGGTGCCGACAAGCTGATCCTTTTGGCCGAGTAGACCGATCGTGGTGCCGCGGCGGTGCGTCACGCGTCCGTCATCGGGCTCCAGCGTGCCGGCGAGCACGCTCAGCAGCGTCGACTTGCCGTCGCCGTTTTTACCGACAATACCAATGCGGTCGCCCTCGCCCACGCCGAGCGTTACGCTATTAAAAATATGCTTGGTGGGAAACTCTAGGCTGACGGAATCGCATCCCAAAAGAATCGCCATATGCCCTGCTCCTTCGTAGAAATTCAACGTTGTCCATGATAGCAGCGAGCCCCACCCCAAACCACCACGAAGGTGCCTGTCCCCTTTGTGGTGGTCGTTTCGGTCGCAGAGCAAAAAGGCGGGCCATCTCGCAAAAGAGATGACCCGCCTCTCCAATCAGTCCCGTGGCGACTGTGGCCGCCGCGGGCCTCAAGCATGTCCCGGACTAGGAGAACATGCCGGTGAGGTAATCATTCAGCCGCTTATCCTTGGGCCGTTGGAAAATCTTGTCGGTCTCGTCGTACTCGACCATATCGCCCATGTAGAAGAATGCCGTGCGATTGGACACGCGCGACGCCTGCTCCATGTTGTGCGTCACGATGACGATGGCGCGGTCGGCAACGATCGACGACATGAGGTCCTCGATTGCCAGCGTCGAGATGGGATCGAGCGCCGAGCAGGGCTCGTCGAACAGAATCACGTCGGGGTTGAGCGCGAGCGTGCGCGCGATGCACAAACGCTGCTGCTGGCCGCCCGAAAGCGCGTAGGCGCTCTTGTCCAGCTTGTCCTTGACCTCGTCCCACAGCGCCGCACCGCGCAGGCTCTCCTCGACCATGCGGTCGAGCTCGTCGCGGTCGGTGATGCCGTGGCGCTTGGGCGCAAACGTGATGTTGTCGCGAATGGATTTACGGAACGGGTTGGGCTGCTGAAACACCATGCCGATGGAGCGGCGCAGCTCGTAGGTGTTCTCGGTCTTGGTGTTCACGTTGCGTCCGCGGTAGTTGATCTCGCCCTCCACGCGACAGCCGCGAATCTCGCGATTCATCAGGTTAAGGCTACGCAAGAAGGTAGACTTACCGCAGCCCGAAGGCCCGATGAGCGCCGTGATCTCGCCCTTGTGGAAGTCGAGCGACGTGTTGTGCAGCGCATGGTGGTCGCCATAGTACACGTTGACGTCCTTGGTGGAGAGCACGACCTCGTCGCTCACGGCCTTGCCGCTCACGCGCACGCGCCTCTCGCTCTCCCCCACGCTCGACAAAAAGTCCTGGGTGTCGGACGATGCCGCTTCGGTTGCGGGCGCTGCATTTATCTCGCTCATTCGGCCGTCATCCTCCTTGCCAGTTGCTTGCCCACGATACGGGCGACTACGTTAAACAGCAGCACACAGATCATCAACAGTGCCGCGGTGCCCCAGACGATCTGCTGGGCCTCGGGACTGCCCTCGCCATAGATCTTGTAGATGTGCACGGCGAGCGACTCGCCGGGGCGGAACACGTTCCAGGCGCAGGTGGGACTCGACAGGTTAAAGCTCAAGAAGTTCAGGCGAACCGGCGAGCTCATGCCCGAGGTAAAGAGCAGTGCTGCGGCCTCGCCAAACACACGGCCGGCCGAAAGCACGATGCCGGTCACGATGGCGGGCATGGCCTCGGGGATCAGGATGTGCAGCGTAGCCTCCCAACGGGTGAGGCCCATGGCCAGGCACGCATCGCGCTGGGCCTGCGGCACGTCCTCGAGCGCTTGCTGGATCACGCGCACCAGGATGGGGATGTTGAACATGGTGAGCGCGACGGCGCCGGAGATGATGGAGTACTTCCAGCCCAGCTGCACCGAGAACACCAGAAAGCCGAACATGCCAACGACGATGGAGGGCAGCGAGGACAGCGTCTCGATGGCTGTGGAGGCGATGTCGCGGATGGGGCCGTCTGGAGCGTACTCGACCAGGAAGACCGCGCCGCCCAAGCTGATGGGCACCGAGATGACTAGGGTAATCAGCAGCAGATAGAACGAGTCGAACAGCTGGTAGAGCACGCCGCCCTGGGTTCCGTTGGCGCGCGCGGGCTGCGTGAGAAAGCCCGGCTGGAACAGCGTCGAGACCCCCTCGAACAGGATATAGGCCACCATGGAGACGACGATGAGCATGACGATGGCGGCGATCGCCGTCAGCACGCCCGTGGCGATGCGGTCCTGCTTTTGGACACGCCCGAGTCTCGCCTCGTCGATATGAATGCGCGTGCTAGCCACGAGCCTTCGCCCCCTTGCGGCCGATAAGGTGGATGATCAGGATGAAGATGAGGCTCATGCCCATCAGCAGCAGACCGAGCGCCCACAGAACATCGTCCTGGGCCGAGCCCTCGGCATAGACCGCCATAGACGTGGTGAGCGTGGTGGTGATGGTCGAGGCCGGCGACAGCAGCGACGTCGGCATGGCCTCGATACCGCCGATAACCATGCGCACGGCGAGTGTCTCGCCAAAGGCGCGCGTCATGCCAAGGATGACCGCGGTCATGAGCGACGGCATGGCGGACTTGAGCACCACGTGCCAGATGGTCTGCCAGCGGGTATAGCCCAGCGCGAGCGAACCCTGACGGTAGCTATCGGGCACGGCGCGCAGGCCATCGACCGAAAGGGTGGTCATGGTCGGCAGAATCATGACGGCCAGCACGATGGCGCCGGGCAAGATGCCCAGACCCGTGCTCACGTGGAAAACGCTCTTCATAAGGCCGACGACCACGTGAAAGCCGATCAGGCCAAAGACGACCGAGGGAATGCCGGTCAAAAGCTCAATAAGCGGCTGAAAAACCTTGGAGCCAAACTTAGGCTGAATCTCGACCGCAAAGATGGCAGAGCCGATGGCGATGGGCAGTGCGATGAGCGTGGAGAACACCATGACCGCAAACGAGGTGACGATCAGGGGCAGGGCGCCAGTGTAGGGCAGGCCGTTTTCGGCCGTGTTGGCCAGGTCCCACTTGGTACCGATAAAAAACTCGATGATCGAGACGCCGTCCTTGAAAAAAGCCGAGAGGCCCTTTTGGGCGACCATAAAGATGAGCGCGGCAACGACAAGCGTCACGAGCGCTACGCACGCACCCGTGACGCCCAGGCCCACGTTCTCAAGCTCGCGCTTTGGCAGCTGTTTTGCCATTGCAAACCTTTCCGGGGGCGATTACTTATTTAGCGGAGACCTTGCCACTGGCGTCCTTGACGACCTTCATGGCAGAAACGGGAATAAAGCCCTGCTCCTCGACGAGCTTGCCCTGGACGTCGTCGGAAAGCATGAACTCCAGGAAGGCCTTGGTGGCCTCGTCGGCGTCCTTAGCACAGTACATGTGCTCGGTCGCCCAGATCTTGAAGGAGTCGTCGGTGACGTTTGTGCTCTTGGGCTCGACGCCCTCGACCATGATGGCGTTGAACTTGGAGTCATCGAAGTGCGAGAAGTCAAGGTAGGAGATGGCGTTGTCGGTGCTGCCCATCTGAGTCTGGACATCGCCGGACTTGTCGAGCTCGGCGTCGCCCTTAAAGTCGACGGCCTCGTCGCCAAAGACGGCGGCCTCGAAGGTGGCGCGGGTGCCGGAGCCGGCCTTGCGGTTGAGAACGACGATCTTGGCGTCGTCGCCGCCGACCTCCTTCCAGTTGGTGATCTGGCCGGAGAAGATGCCCTTGAGCTGCTCGAGGGTCAGGTCGTCGACTGTCACGTTCTTGGAGACGACGGGGCCCATGCCCACGACGGCGACCTCGTGATCGACGAGGTTCTTGACCTGATCGGCCTCGAGCTTGGTCTCGGCGAAGACATCGGAATTACCGATGGTGACGGTGCCGGCGGCGACAGCGGTCAGGCCCTTGCCCGAACCGTTGCCCGAACCGGAGACGGAGACGTCGGGGTTGGCATCCATAAACTTCTCGGCAGCAGCCTCGACGAGAGCCTGGAACGAGGAGGCGCCGTCGTAGGTTACCTCGCCCGAGACGGACTCGGCAGCAGCGGCGCTACCCTTGTCGGCGGCGTCGGTTGCGCCTGCGCCGCCGCAACCAACGAGACCGAGGCCGACGATGCTGGCAAGACCACCAGCGAGGCCGAGGAACTGACGACGAGAATAAGCCTGATCGAGCATGATCTTCCTTTCATACAAGCGACTCGCGGGCACCCTGCCCGCTTTGCTGTTTGGAAAGATACGGTCTCGATCGGGCAGCGCCCGCGTCAGCTGCGCTTTATTACGGGCATCTGATAGACCCTTACCGCAAGCGCGGCTCGGCTTTACAAACGAATAACAAACCCGCCACCAAGCATGACCCGCCTTTTACACCAATAAAAACAAAGTTGCGGTGAAATAGTTCCTGCTTGGCCATCAAATGGCCCATTCTAGGAACTATTCCACCGCAACTTAAAAAGCCCGGACGAAAGGGGTGCTAAGTTGTTAAAACGCCGCAGCCTTAAAGCTCAAGCTCGTTCAAACGTAAGATCGCCACGATATAAATCTTGAGCGCCTGCTTGAGCTGTTCCTCGTTGGCGCACTCGTTGGGACCGTGCATCTGGCCGCCCCACTCGGGCAGCTCCAGACCGGTCTCCTCGGGGCCAAACGAGACGGCGCGGGCAAAGTTGCGCGCGTACGTGCCGCCGCCCATGGCAAAGGGCTCAGCATGCTTGCCCGTAAACTCGTTATAGGTATCAATAAGCGCCTTCACGGCCGGATCGTCGGCAGAGACCGAGAACGGCACCTTCGCACGATCCACACGGCACGTCACGCCAAAACGGCCCACGAGCGGATCGAGCTGCTCGCGGATGGTATCGGCACTCGTGCTGTCGGGGAAGCGCACGTCGATGACCTGCTCAATATGGCCATCCGCCACGCGGATGACGCCAGCGTTGCAGGTAAGCGGGCCAAACGCCGGACTCGTCGCATCGATACCCAGGCCGCGACCATAGGCGTCCGCATGCACAAAGGCCAGGAACTTGACGAACTCGTGCTCGGCAGGCGTCAGCAGGCGCTCGTCGCGTGCACCAAACGCGTCCTCGGCCTCGCGCAGATACGCCACGATCAGCCCGACGGCGTTGATCGTTCCCTCTGGCATCGAGGCATGACCGCCAATGCCGTGGGCGAAAATCTGCGCATGCCCGTTATCGAGCGCCGTGATCTCCAGGCGGTCGCCGTTCTCGACCGGCGCCGGCAGCTCATCGGCGGCAATCGCAAGCTCGCAGATAGACTGCGACGGAATGGCGTTGCTCGCCTCGGCACCGCTCCAGGACACAATGCGCCCGCCGTCGATCTTGGAGCTCACAAATGTCGCCCCAAACTGGCCCTTCTCGGCATTACAGACCGGGAACTCGGCATCGGGCGTAAACAGAAAGTCGGGGTTCGCGTGGTTCTCCAGATAATGGTGAACGTCGGACATGCCCACTTCCTCATCGCAGCCCAGCAGTGCGCGGAAGGTGTAGCGCGGAACAATGCCGTGCTTGAGCAGATAGGCGCCGGCGTAGAGCGACAGCACCGCCGGACCCTTGTCGTCGATAACGCCGCGGCCGAGCAGCCAGCCCTCGCGACGCTCCATCGCAAACGGGTCGGTGTTCCAGCCCGGGCCGGCGGGCACCACGTCCACGTGGCAGATGGTCGCGAGCTGCTTGTCGCCGCGGCCAGGAATATCGGCAATGCCCACATAGCCCTCGTCGTCGCTCGTCTGATAGCCGAGCTTCTGCGCGATGCCGAGCGCACAGTCGAGCGCGTCACGGACCGGGCGGCCAAACGGCGCGCCGGGCTCTGCATCGGCAGAAACTGCCACGGACGGATAGCTCACCAGCTGCTCGATATCGGCGACGACATCTTCCCAGACCTCGTCGACATACTCGGCGACGCTCTGCTCCACCTGATTCATGGACGACCTCCTTACCAATGAGCGGCGAGCGCGCTCGCCCCTCACATTACGTCATTAGATAGCGAAAAGTTTAGCAAGCTCGGCCACCGAGTGCACCACCGCATCGGCACCCGCCGCCTCGTGCTCGCCCGGCGCCGCCGCGCCCGAATAGATGCCGATGCACGGCACGCCCATTGCGTGCGCGCCCTCCACATCGTTAAAGCGATCGCCGATCATCACGGCATCGTCGGCCGTCGCGCCGAGCGCCGCCAGGGCATCGCGGACCGAATCGGCCTTGGTCTCGCGTCCCTGCGGCGGATTCATGCCAATCACCGCCTCAAACTGAGAGAGCCCGAGCTCATGCACCATGTCGATGCACTTGGCCTCCATGCGCGACGTCGCCACGGCCATACGTTTGCCTTGGGCGACCAACCCATCCAGCAGCTCGGGGACCCCATTGAACACGGGATACTCCTCCGGTCCCAGTTCATCAAAAAAGGCGCGGTACTCATCGGCCACCACAAGCGACTCCTCGCGGGAAAAGCCGTAAAAGTCGTGAAAGCTCTTCCACAGGGGCGGCCCGATCATGCGGCGCAGATCACCCATCTGCGTCTCCGAAAACCCGCGCGCAGCCAGCGTCTTGCGCGTCGAGGTCATCACTGCCCGACCCGTATCGGCCACCGTGCCGTCAAAATCGAACAGCACAACCGGCCGCTCGCAAAGTTGCAATGCCGCCATCGGCACCCTTCTTCCCCAGTTGATGATTTCCACATCACCGCTTCAAACTGTTGACTATTCAACAATTGAACCTAGCAATGTAGAGCAACTCCACTATACTTGTCGCACTTTGCTTTCAGAAGGCGGCGCTGCCGCGCCCCAACGAAAGGTGCAATTATGTCTTTTGCCATCATAACCGACTCCACATCGGACATCTCCCCCGCCCGTGCCCAAGAGCTCGGCATTTACGTGATTCCGCTGCATGTGATTATCGAGGGCGAGGACCTGCTCGACCAGGTGCAGATTACCGCCGAGGAATACGTCGCCCGCATGGCCGGCTCCGAGCAGCTGCCGCACACCTCGCAGCCGAGCGCCGGCGAGTTCAAGGCGCTGTTTGACCGCGTACGCGCCGATGGCCACGACAGCGCGATCTTTATCTCGCTGTGCAGCGAGTGGTCCGCCTGCTATTCCAACGCATGCCTGGTCGCCGAGACCCACGAGCTCGACGTGCGCTGCATCGATTCGCGCACCGGCTCGGGCGCCGAGGGCCTGCTGGTGGAGTACGCGCTTGCCATGCGCGAGGACGGCCGCAGCTTGGACGAGACCGAGGCGCAGATCCGCGCGACGCTGCCCGAAGCCCACCTGCTGCTGATTCCCCGCACGCTCGAGAACCTGGTCAAAAACGGCCGCGCCCCCAAGCTCGCCGGCCAGCTGACGCAGATACTCAACATTCGCCTGGCCGTTTCGCCGGAGTGGAAATCGGGCGAGATCAAGGCAATCAAAAAGGGCCGCGGCGCCAAGCGCATCGTCGCCAACACCATGGCAGATTGCCTCGCGTTTTTGGACGAGCACCCGGGCTCAAGCGTGCGCGTGCTCACGACCGGCGCCGCCGAGGAGCAGGAACTTGTCAACGAGGCGCTCGCGGGCCAGGACTACGTAGACGCCGGCACTGGCCCCATCGGCTGCACCATCGCCACCCACGTAGGCGTCGATGCCATCGCCATCAGCTACTGCCCCCGCTACCAGCCCATCCACTAGGGGCACCTTTACCTCTTGCGGTGGAATAGGGACTGTTTTTGGCTTATCAGCCGCAAATCAATCCCTATTCCACCGCAACTTGGAAGCAGTTCATTTGGGACGGGGCTAAAAAGACTGGCATGTAACGTTACGCACCGGTCTTTTTAGCCCCGTCCCATTTTAGCTACTCTACATCAGCCCGCTCAGGGCAATGTCAACGGCCTCGTTGAGGTCGTCGGTAATGTGTACCAGATCCGGATCGAGCGGACTGATCATGCCGGCGTCCATCACCGGACCGTTGAGCCAGTCGAACAGGCCCTGCCAGTACTCGCTGCCCACCAGCACGAGCGGCATGCGCTTGACCTTGTGCGTCTGCACCAGCGTGAGAACCTCGAACATCTCGTCGAGCGTGCCAAAGCCGCCGGGAAATACGATGGCGCCCGAGCTGTACTTAACGAACATGGTTTTGCGCACAAAGAAGTAGCGGAAGTCCATGCCGAGGTTCACGTATTTGTTGAGCCCGTGCTCGTGCGGCAATTCAATGCCTAGGCCAACTGACTTGCCGTTGACACTCGCTGCTCCCCTGTTGGCCGCTTCCATGATGCCGGGGCCGCCACCGGTGATGACCGCCACGCCACGTTGCGCGATCTTGCGCCCGACGGTGCGCGCCGCCTTGTAGAGCGGATCGGTCTTGGGCGTGCGGGCGCTACCGAAGATAGTCACCGCAGGTCCAAGCTCGGCAAGCGCGCCAAAGCCATCGACAAACTCTGCCTGAATTCGCAGCACGCGCCAGGGGTCGGCGTGCAGCCAGTCAGTCGACTCCTCGGGCGCCAGCAGGTTGGCGTAGGTGTTGTCCTTAGGAATCATGGGGCCGCGCATGACCACGGGGCCGCGGCGGTACGTCTCGTCGTAGGCAGGCTCGCCCTCGACGTTCTCATTCTTAATCATGGGTACTCCTATCGAGAAAAAGAAAAACGGGCGGGGTCGACGCCATGCGTCAAACACCCGCCCGAACATCAACTATTCGGTATGGTACCCACGATGCATCAAGCACTTACAAGCTATCGGCCAGCGGTCGCGCAGCCGGTGTCAGCGAATGTGACGACCGGCTGGCGCTCGACCATTGCCGTTGCCCACGCTCTGCAAGCGTGTCTGTCGCCCTTAGTAATCCACCGCGGCAGGACTATTCATCCAATCGCTCACGAATGCGCCGTAGCGGCCCTCGATAATGGCCTGGCGGGCACGCTGCATAAGGTTGAGCAGGTAGTAGATATTGTGCATCGAAAGCAAAATGCCGCCGAGCATCTCCTTCTGCGTGACCATGTGGCGAATGAGCGCGCGGCTGTAGCCGCCCGTGCACACCGGGCAGGTGCAGGTGGGGTCGATGGGGCCGTCGTCGTGCGCAAAGCGCGCGTTACGGAAGTTAAGGCGACCTTCACTGGAGAACGCCGTACCCATGCGACCGGTGCGCGTCGGCAGCACACAGTCGAACATGTCGATGCCCACGCCCACGCCGCGTACGAGCGTGGTGGGGTTGCCGACACCCATCAGGTAGCGCGGCTTATGCTTGGGCATGTACTCGCTCACGAGCGGCGCCAGGGTCTCGAACATGGTCTCGTGATCCTCGCCCACCGAATAGCCACCGATACCATAGCCCGGGAAGTCGCCGCACTCCTCCAGATGGCGCAGCGAACGCAGGCGCAGATCCAGGTGCATGCCGCCCTGAACGATGCCAAAGAGCGCCTGGTCATCGCGGGTATGCGCCTTATAGCAGCGCTCGGCCCACATGCTCGACAGCTCAACGGCGCGCTCAACGTAGGCGCGCGTGGCGGGATAGCCCGGGCACTGGTCGAGCTGCATGCAGATATCGGAGCCGAGTTTCATGGCGATTTCCATGTTGTCCTCGGGCGTCCAAAACACGTGGCGGCCGTCGTAATCGTTGACGATAAAGCGCACGCCCTCATCGGTGAGCTTGACGGCATCGTTGTGGCTGAAGACCTGGAAACCGCCCGAGTCGGTGAGGATGGGGCCGTGCCAGTTCATGAACTTGTGCAGGCCGCCCAGCTCGGCGATGGTATCCTCGCCGGGACGCATGGACAGATGATAGGTATTGGCGAGCACGATCTGGGCGCCGAGCTTCTTGACAGTCTCGGTAGGAATGCCCTTGACGTTTGCCTTGGTGCCCACGGGCATAAAGATCGGCGTCTCGATGTCGCCGTGCGGGGTGTGCAGTACGCCGGCGCGCGCGTGCGTCGTCGGATCCTCGGCAATCAGGTCGAATTTAAAAAGGTTCTGGTCCATAAACTGGAACTCCTTGGTTGCGGTTCATACGCAAACCATTATACGGGCAACCCACAAGAAGCACCGACTCGACAGAAACTGGTGCGAGAAGGATACGGCAGGGACACGGCAAATGAGCGTGGATTTTTGGACGCTTACCGGATGAGCGTGGATAATCTCCCACTTTTGCCCAAAGCACAGCCCAAAAACGGGAGATTATCCACGCTCATTTTGCAGGTAGTCATTGGGTGTTCCTATAGTTTTGTCAACCTTCGACGCTACTCCCGGTAGGGCACCCGGTCGCGCATCACGGCGTATATCGCCCTGAGCCG
>OGYG01000070.1_pt1 | contig 112351 bp, 89 predicted proteins | sample 1576481 | NCBI WGS metagenome assembly OGYG01 (sample SAMEA3541497, study PRJEB24748) | human gut metagenome | biome: human gut; feature: human-associated habitat; material: faeces | place: China | collected 2012 | reverse complement strand
GTCTAGTGAGTGAGGAAACTTTCTCTGATTTTGTTTTCACATATTAAATTTTAACAAATACTTCTACTCGGAGAACTGGCTATTATACAGATCCGCATAAAATCCACCCTTCGCCAGCAATTCCGCATGATCACCCTGCTCAATGATATCTCCATCTTTCATCACAAGAATCATATCCGCATTTTTGATCGTAGACAACCGATGCGCAATGACAAAACTGGTTCGTCCCTTCATCAGATTATCCATCGCACTCTGAATCAGTTCCTCCGTTCTTGTATCAACAGAAGACGTTGCCTCATCCAGAATCAGAATACGGTTATCTGCCAAAATCGCTCTCGCGATGGTCAGCAGCTGCTTCTGTCCCTGAGAAATATTGCTTGCATCCTCATTCAGCTCCATGTCATAGCCACCCGGCAGTGTCCGGATAAAGTGATCCGCATGTGCTGCCTTTGCCGCTTCAATGACTTCCTCATCGGTAGCATCCAGACGTCCGTAACGGATATTTTCCATAATGCTTCCCTTAAAGAGCCAGGTATCCTGCAATACCATTCCAAACGCATCTCTCAGCTCCCGGCGGTTGAAATCGCGGATATCGTGACCATCAATGCGAATGGAACCACTATTCACATCATAGAAACGCATCAGCAATTTTACCATCGTCGTCTTACCTGCACCTGTTGGTCCAACGATAGCAATCTTCTGTCCGGCTTCTGCCTTTGCACTGAAATCATGGATGATCATCTGATCCGGATTGTAACCAAAGCTTACGTGCTCAAATTCTACGTTTCCGACTACTTTTGTCACATCTGCAGGCTGCTCCACGATCTGATCTTCTTCCTCTTCTTCCAGGAATTCAAACACACGCTCTGCCGCTGCTGCCATGGACTGCACCTGATTTGTTACCTGTGCGATCTGCTGGATTGGCTGTGTGAAACTCTTCACATACTGGATAAACGCCTGAATATCACCAATGGTAATAATTCCACGGATTGCCAGCATACCGCCGCTGAGTGCAACTGCCGCATAACCAAGGTTTCCGATAAACTGCATGATCGGCATCATGATTCCGGAAAGGAACTGGGATTTCCATGCAGAAGTATACAATACGTCATTGGTCTGGTTGAACTGAGCAATCATCTCGTCTTCTTTATTATAAGCTTTGATCACCAGATGACCGCCATAGCTTTCCTCTACCTGACCATTGATATGTCCAAGGTATTCCTGCTGTGTGATAAAGTGTTTCTGTGATTTTTTTACCACCAGTGACACGCAAAGTCCGGAAACCGGAAGCACAACCAGCGCGATCAGCGTCATCAGCGGAGAGATGCTGAGCATCATTACAAGCACACCGATGATCGTTGCTGTGGATGTAATGATCTGGGTCACACTCTGGTTTAAGCCCATGCCAAGGGTATCCACATCGTTGGTGATTCTGGATAACACCTCACCGTAAGTACGGCTCTCAAAATATTTCATCGGCATGCGGTTGATTTTTTCCGTAATCTCTTTTCGCATCCGGTAACAGATTTTCTGTGTGATACCGGTCATGATCCATCCCTGCAGAAAACTTAAAACAGAGCTGAGCAGGTATAAACCAAGCACAAAAAGCAGGATTTTTCCGATATAGGTAAAATCAATGCCGCCGGTTCCGGCTACTTTTGCCATCAGACCGCTTGCCAGCGCTGTGGTTGCCTTACCAAGTACTTTCGGTCCTACGACACTGAATACGGTGGAGCAGGCCGCAATGATCATAACAAACACAACGGCTATTTTATATTTTCCCATATAGCGGAGCATTTTTCCGATTGCTCCTTTGAGGTCTTTTGCCTTTTCTCCCGGTGCCATTCCTCTGCCCTGTCCCATCGGACGTCTTTGTCTGGAAGCGGAATGTGTATTTCTCTCATTACTCATGATCTTCTGCCTCCTCTCCGTCTGTCAGTCCAAGTTCTTTTGCGGACATCTGAGATTTTGCAATCTCCTGATATACCGTACAGGTTTTCATCAGTTCCTCATGAGTGCCTTTACCCACGATCTGTCCTTCATCCAGAACAAGGATCTGGTCTGCATGTAAAATCGTGCTGATACGCTGTGCCACAATGATCACCGTGCTGTCCTGAACGGTATTTGACAGTGCTTTTCTCAGTTTTGCATCTGTTTTCAGATCCAGTGCAGAAAAACTGTCGTCAAACACAAAAATCTTCGGATGTTTTGCAATGGCACGGGCAATGGCAAGACGCTGTTTCTGTCCGCCGGAAACGTTTGTTCCGCCCTGTGCGATCGGTGCATCGTATTTCTCAGATTTTTCTTCAATAAAATCTTCCGCCTGGGCGATCTGAGCCGCCTGACGCACATCTGCATCACTGGCGTCCTTATTACCCAAACGCAGGTTGGATGCAATGGTTCCGGAGAACAGCACACCTTTCTGCGGTACAAAGCCAATCTGCTGACGCAGATTTTTCATGGAAAGCTCCCGGATATCGGTGCCATCCAGCGTAATGCTTCCCTCTGTCACATCGTACAGACGCGGAATCAGGTTTACGATCGTTGACTTACCGCAGCCGGTACTTCCGATGATAGCTGTGGTCTGTCCCGGGTTCGCCGTAAAATCAATATCCGTAATCGCGGTTTCTTTGCTTCCCGGATACGTGAAATCAACATGTGAAAATTTCAAGACACCTGCTGTTTTCTCAACATATTTCGGTTCTTCTGCTTCTTTGATAGAAATATCCATATTTAATACTTCATCGATACGGTCTGCTGCCACACCGGCACGCGGAAGCATGACAGACATTGCAGTCAGCATCAAAAATGCCATAACGATCAGCATTGCGTAAGTGATAAATGCAGTCATAGAACCAACCTGCATTACGCCAAGGTCGATTTTCTTTGCTGCCACCCAGACGATTGCAACCGTCAGTGCATACATGATCATCATCATACCAGGCATCATTAATGTCATAACACGGTTAGTAAAAAGCATGGTCTTGGTCAGTTCGCGATTCACGCCGTCAAAACGTTCTTCCTCTTTGTCCTCACGACGGAAAGCACGGATAACAGAAAGACCGGTCAAAATCTCTCTGGAAACAAGGTTGACATCGTCGACTTTCTCCTGCATTTTCTTGAATTTCGGCATTGCCGCACCCATCAGGATCATGACAAATGCAAAAATTACGATAACCGCCACTACGATCAGCCATCCCATTCCGGCTTTTGTCTGTACCACTTTAATGATACCGCCGATTCCGATGATCGGTGCATAAGCAAGCATTCGTAAAAATACCGCTGTCACCATCTGAATCTGCTGTACGTCATTCGTACTTCTGGTGATCAATGACGCAGTAGAAAAATGCTCCATCTCCGCATTAGAAAAATGCATAACTTTTTCATACAGTCTGCCACGCAGAGAACGTCCCACACCTGCTCCGACCTTGGAAGCCAGATAAGAAACAAAAATTGCTGCGGCCATCATGACTGCGGCAAGCCCTGCCATCTGCAATCCTTTTTTCCAAAGATATGCGGTCTGAATTTTTGCCAGATCCAGACCTGCATCCTCGTCACAGGCTGCCGCGTACGCTGCTCCGGTAGAAGTAAGCATGGAGTCGCCCATGGTTTCCACCATATCTTCCATGGAATCACGCATGGATAAAACAGCACTTTCGTCCATCTGTCCGGATGCCTCCATTGCCTCAAAAATCGGACGTACATCCACGCAGTTGACGGTCTGTGTGCTTCCGTCGTCCTGCTCAACTTCTTTTTCTGATACACTCAGTTCTGTGCCAAGCATCTGCCCGATCTGCTCCAGACTCATCTGTTCGTATCCGGATACGTCCTGCCCGTTCTGTGTTGCCAGCATTTCTTTGAACTGGTCTTCTTCCATCTGAGACATCTGATAATTCAGGATCAGTGGAATCGCAAATTCGGAATCCAGCTCATCCAGGGTATCTTTGTCTGTTACAGAACATTCATAGGTCTTATGCTGCGTTGCCTCATAACTGGAAGCCCATAACGTCTTTTCTTCTTTCGTCATAAAAAGCTGTGCATTCTCATACTCTTCTGACGTCATTTCCTGCGGAAGAATATGTTCGATTCCCTTATTCTGAATACCCACATCAATGATATCTGCGGTATATGTCGGCAACGCCAGATCACAGTACGCCTGGATTACAAGCACCACCACGATCAGAATGATCGATTTCCAGTACGGAAGCATATTTTTAAAAATCTTCTTCATTTCCGTGATTTCCTTTCTAACTACTATTTTATGCTTTCCCAAAATTCAGATTGATTCTATTACCGGCTATTTTATTTAACCAGCATGTAGATCCATCCGATATGATTGACTTCATTAAGCTTCTTCATCTGTAGCTTCTTTTGCCTTTTTCTGGCTCTCCCGGATCTTCTCCAGTTCTTCTTTTGCCAGCTCATATTGCTGATAAATATAACTCACCAGCCGCGCCATCTCTTCCTTATCTGTCTTTTCAAACACCCGGTGGATAAATTCATCCATAATGGCATTGGATTCCTGCAAAACTTCCTGACCGGATTCGGTGATCTCCACCAATGTATTCCTGCGGTCGTTCTGATCCACAAAACGTCTGACGTATCCCTTTTTCTCCAATGCTTTAATGCTTCTGGATACCGCCGGTGGCAGCGCGTGGGTATATTTCGCCAGATCCGACATCTTCACCCCATGTTCAGAACCAATTTTCTTCTGCACATGATAAATGCCGTTCATCAGCACAAATTCCCCTTTGTTCAGACGCGGCAGAATGCTTCCGATATTCAGTTTTCGAAACATATGCAGGGCTTCCCAAACATTCTGCTCCATATGATCCATGTGATTCACATGCTCCATGCATTCTCTATACTGCATGTGTTCCTCATGCTCCATAGACTCTGTTTCGCTCCTGCGATCTACAGAACCCGTTATTTCCCGGTCAAGCACTTCTTTCCTATTTTCAACGTATTTCATAACTCCCGAAAGCTTCCTCCTTTCCGTATACATATCTTTTGAAAGATACCTCCTGTTTTCCTCATACAACGCAGTATATAACAGGTGAGATACTCTTGTTTTCCCAATATTTAACAGTGTTAATCATTGACTTTTGGTAAATATTAACACTGTTAAGTATTATTGTCAATAAAAAGAGGAACAATCAATTCTTAAATAATTCTAAAATGGTAACTGTTCCAATACGCCATTCCTATCATCAAGAACTCAATTGTTCCTCTTTTGCATCTAAATTTTCCTATTTTTCAAAAATCATTCCGCTGACCTTATAAAGAATTACTTCATAACATAGCTATTATTTAGCTGATTTCCTTCTGTCAAACCAGAAATCTTCTCTCATTCATTCATTAAGATCAAAACTTCTCTACCAGCATACCGCTTCGATAAGCCTCCAGTAATTCTTCCAGCTCCTCGATATTTTCCCGCAGAACTTTACCAGTGTCGGTATCATTTACTGTTTTCCGTTTTACCACGTTCTGTTCCATAACGATATGAGAATGGATACATGTCTCATTCAACACCGTATCTTCCATGGAAGTAAATGGTTCATGTGCTGCCAGCACCAGTCCATAAGAATTGTAGATCAGTGTGTAACCCGCAATTCCGGTCTTCTGCTGATAAGCCTTGGAAAATCCACCGTCAATGACAAGCAGCTTGCCGCCACATTTTACCGGAGATTCACCTTTTTTTACAATCACCGGAATATGACCATTGATGATATGCGCACCCTGTACCGGAAGTCCAAATTCTTTCAGGATCTTATCCACGATCTCTTCCTTCTCAAACAGACGGTAATACGCATTTTTCGGTTCCTCATGAGTTTCCTTTTCATTAATAAAATAACGCTCAAAGGTTGCCATACGCTCTTTTCCGAATACCGGTGAATGTTTGTTTTTCCAGATAAACCAGAGAATATCCTCGCCGCGTTTCTTCTCCACCGGATCAATGGAATAGTAACCTTTTCTGGCATAATGCTCTAAAATATCATACAGAGCCTTTCCACTGTAAGTCTTTCCATAAATATTGACTTTCATAAAGCTGCCGTCATCATTCAACGGAACGCAGCCATGATACAACAGGTTTCCATTGTATACTTTGTAAAGACTTCCTTTTGTATACAGGAAACGGATATGGCGCTGCAGACGCTCACTGCCAAGAAAACTGTTTTTCAGACGCTCTACTACATCTTCTTCCTGCTGGGTAAATTTGTACGGTTCCTTTGGATCGATGGTCGGGAAATACGTATCGTTCAACGTATATTCTTTGCCGTTTAATTTAATCGTACCTTTTTCATAATCAATCTTATCCAACAGCAGACGCTCCTGCATATCCCATTCCGGATGCTCTTTGATCAGCTGTCCCTCTGCCTTAAACTGAATGATGGTGATAGCTTTGTGCATCATGGCATCCAGCTCCGCAAAATCGCGGTCATATTCTTCGTCATCATCCCGCACATGAACATTAAATGTCTTACTTGTGTGTCCCTGATAACAATCCATTGCCAGACGCATCAGTGGAATCATATTGATACCATAGGCATCTTCCAGAATCGACAGATTACCATATCGCGCTGAAATACGAAGCATATTACACATACATGCTACAGAACCTGCTGCCGCTCCCATCCAGAGAATATCATGGTTTCCCCACTGAATATCCACAGAATGATGTTTCATCAGATCATCCATGATCAGATGCGGATACGGTCCTCTGTCAAAAATATCACCAACTACATGCAAATGATCCACAGTAAAACGACGGATCAAATAGCAGAAATCTGCAATCAGCTGTGCTGCCCTGCCGGTGTGGATAACAGAATTGATGATTTCATTATAATAGGCTTCCTGATCTGCCACATCCGGTCTTCCGGTCATCAGCTCCTCGATAATATATGCAAAATCCTTCGGCAAGGATTTTCGCACTTTAGAACGGGTATACTTGGATGACGCATTTTTACAAACACGGATCAGGCGGAAAATTGTCACCTTATACCAGTCCTCCAGATTTTCCCGTGCCGTTAATTTTCCTTCAATCTGTTTGATCTTCAGTTCCGGATAATAGATCAGTGTTGCCAGTGTACGTTTCTCCGGAATGCCCAGAGAACTTCCAAATTCATCCTCGATCTTACGCTGTACGGCACCGGAACCGTTGCACATCACATGACGGAACTGTTCGTACTCCCCATGAACGTCCGTGATGAAGTGCTCGGTGGCCTTTGGCAGACTTAAAATTGCCTTCAGATTGACAATCTCCGTCGCCGCCGCTGCAATGTTCGGATATTGTGTTGCCAGTACTTTCAGATACTTAATATCTGCATTTTCCATGTCTGGTAATCCCCCTTATATTATTCTAACCACTTGATTTAAGTTTTCTGATTTCGATACAAGTCGATGCTTCCACGCAAAATTGCAACGCTCGCACGCTGAATCATCCTTCACGCATAAAATACGCTCATTTTATGATGCGCTCTTGATCACATCTGCCATTCCGTAAAATCCAGCCGGTTTTCCTGCCAGATATTTTGCAGCTTCAATGGCTCCCTTACCAAAGATTGCTTTGGAATATGCAGTATGTTTGAATGTAATGACTTCATCTGTTCCTGCAAAGATCACTTCATGCTCGCCAACGATGTTGCCGCCACGGACTGCCTGAATACCGATCTCGTATTTGTCACGTTTTTTACGCTCCTGGGAACGGTCATATTTGTAAGAATATGCCTCATCCAACGCTTCATTCATAGAATCTGCCAGTGCGATTGCGGTTCCGCTCGGTGCATCCAGTTTCTGGTTGTGATGTTTCTCCACGATCTCCATGTCAAATCCTGCCGGAGCCAGTACTTTTGCTGCGGTCTGAAGAAGTTCCATTAAGGTATTAACGCCCAGAGACATATTCGCTGATTTTAAAACTGCAACTTTCTCGCTGGATGATTTTAATAATGCATCCTGCTCTGCGGAAAGTCCTGTAGTACAAACAACTACCGGAATCTGACGCTCTACACTGTAGTTCATCAGTGCATCAATGCAGCTGACATGAGAAAAATCAATAATCGCCTCTGCCTCTACGTCACAGTCAGCAATATTTGCAAACACCGGATATCCATAGTGCTGCTCTGTATTGATATCTACTCCTGCTACGATCTCGATCTCCGGATCTTTCTCACACAGATCACTGATCACCTGTCCCATATGTCCGTTACATCCGTTCATAATTACTTTTGTCATATTCTAACTTCCTCCGTAAAATTCATTTACTGAAACATTTATTTCTCACATAAGCTATAATACCCCCGCATTCCATGCGGGGGCAAGTGATTTCTCATATTTTTGTAATATTCACCGCTATTTTTTGCATAATCGTCTCTAAATCGGGTGATTTTCCGATTTATCTCACGTTGAATAATACTTAATGATACCTGATGATCCTTATTTCATCAGACCGTATTTGATCATTTCCTGACGAAGAATCTCTTTGTGTGCATCCTCCAGCTCAGACAACGGTGCTCTGAGCGGTCCAGCCTGCATACCAAGCATATTCATGGCAGCTTTTACCGGAATCGGGTTTACCTCGCTGAATAATGCATTGATCAGTGGGATAGCATCTAACTGTAATTTTGCAGCTTTTTTGTAGTCACCCTCTAAGAACTCCATAACAATATTGTGCGCCTGACGTGGTGCAATATTGGATAATACAGAGATAACACCAAGTCCGCCAATAGATAACAGCGGAACTACCTGATCATCATTTCCGGAATACAGTTCCAAATTACCGTCACACAGGTTCATCATCTGTGCTGCCTGAGACAGATCACCGGTTGCATCTTTGATGGCAACGATATTGTCTACATTTTTTACCAGGTGTGCAACCGTTGCCGGCTGCAGATTACATCCGGTTCTGGAAGGTACGTTATACATGATCACCGGCACTTTGATGGATTCTGCAACGCTGGTGTAATGTCCGATCAGACCTTTCTGTGTTGCTTTGTTGTAATAAGGAGTAACGATCAGAACGGCATCTACTCCGTCTGCATCAGCTTCCTGAGAAAGCTCGATGGCTGTCTGTGTGCTGTTAGAACCAGTACCTGCGATAACCGGTACACGATGTTTTGTAAACTCAACCGCTGCTTTTACAACTTTTTTATGCTCTTCCTCAGATAAAGTTGCACTTTCACCGGTGGTACCTGCGATAACAATCGCATCGGTACCATTGTCGATCTGATAATTAATATTGGTCTCCAGTGCATCATAATCTACTTCCAGATTGTCTTTCATAGGTGTAACGATTGCGACACCTGCTCCTTTAAAAATTGGCATTTTCTATGTCCTCCCTGTCTTTTTTTACAATTCTCAACAAACAAATTTTACATAAAATAAGAACCAGCGTGCGCACTCGCTGGTTCCTGAAAATCTTTCTTAATTCCAAAAGAGTTGATTCCTTTATTCCAGTGATAGCGCCCCATCGTTTCCGATGACAGTCACAGTGTTCTTCACATTGTGCCCAAGTAACACACAGCCGCTCCTGTATATCCTTTCGGCATGATTTCCTTTTGACTGCCCTCATCTGTGATACGGTACATACGGCAGTTTACTCATAAATCATGCAACCTCTATCTCACTACTGTCTCATTTGTGCTCAATATAGCACTTTCCTATAAGAATGTCAACCTTTATGATTTTTATTTATATCCTTTTTTATGATATGACGGGATTCTGTCACTTATCCTTCTTTTTTAATACAGATTTCGTACACATCATCAGCCTGTTCCATGATCCCGTCACTGATCACCTGACCGGTCATGATCATATGCATGTCATCTGATTTCATTGCCATCAACTGAAGAATCTCTTCCTCCGGCACAATGTTCTGATCCAGAAGTCCCAACACTTCATCCAGAATCAGGATATCACACTCACCTGTCTGCAACACCTTTCTAGCATAACTAATGCCATTTTTCATATTCATCTGCTCTTCCAACCGTTCTTCTGCTGGCAATTCTCTGTAAAACTTCTCCGATTTCTGAAAACGAAACAGACGAATTTCCGGCTCCAACCGTCCCAGAAAACTGATCTCATCCTCATCTTTTTGTTTTAAAAACTGAATAACGATCACGGACTCACCTTTGCTGGCTTCATGAATGGCATATCCCAGTGCTGCGGAGGTTTTTCCCCGTCCTTCACCATAATATACCTGTATTTTTCCTGTACTCATAGTCTCCTCCTTTGAAGTCACATACGAACACACTACGTGAACTCTCCGTTTCACTCATCCGATCCCAACGGATTTCATGAACTGTGAACTAAGATAGCACATTTGTTAGGAAAATGCAACTATCGTATGAACCAGATCTGTTGCTTGAGCCGAATGCACCGTACGAGCCGGATAGTACGCTAGTCATTCTCCAGCAGATCTACTTTGCTCACGGATACCTCATAAGCTACCCGGTGCTCTACATTTTCCTCATCAATCCGTTTTACATATTCCCGGCTCTGTACACGTCCCACGATCTGAATATGGCTTCCTACCGTAAACCCAGAAGCAAAGCGGGCATTTCTGCCCCAGCAGATACAGGGTATGTAGTCTGATTTTCCATAAGAACGGTTGACCGCAAGCAACACATCCGCGATTTCACGTCCCAACGGTGTTTTCCGGTAAATCGGCTCCTTGCAGATGTATCCATCCAGAAAAATCTGATTCGTTTTCTCATTTTCATCAATCTCATCCAAAAATTCAAGTTCCCTCACAAACACCGACAGAACAAGGCGGTTCTTTTTCTCTTCATGGCGATTATAGGAACGGAACTGTCCCGATACCCGAATCAGCTGTCCGGTGTAATCCTGCTCTGTATCGATCAGTCGTTCTGATATCATCAGCGGAATGTAATCCGAATAGTTACTCAGACGGTTCACTGCCAGTTCTACCATATAAAATCCTTCTCCAAACACCTCATGACTGAACTGAAACTCCGAAACAATTTCTCCCATCATCGACACCTGATTGTTCTCAAATAATTTATCTGTCATCTTTGTAAGCTCCCTTCTTCACATGTACTTTCTTTGTGCTTTCAATTTATTCCAGTTTTTCATTTTTAGAACTCAAAACCACTTTTTTCTGCCGGCAAATACAATCTAACATGAAAAACTTGCGATTTTACGAAAAAAATGTCGACAACCTTTTCATTCTTCCTCTTGCCAAATCTGAATTTTGTGATAAAATAAATTGGTTGCACTAATGAATACTATATATTTTCTATCATTTAGATAGGAAAGACTTAACAACTGATCTATTCAGAAGGAAGGATACATGTAATGAAAACAAAGAGAGAGGACATTAGAAATATTGCCATCATCGCTCACGTAGACCACGGTAAAACAACACTGGTTGATGAGCTGCTGAAACAGTCCGGCGTCTTCCGTCAGAATCAGGAAGTGCAGGAACGTGTCATGGATTCCAATGACATCGAGCGTGAAAGAGGAATCACGATTCTGTCAAAAAATACTGCAGTATTTTACAAAGATACAAAAATCAATATTATCGACACACCAGGTCATGCCGATTTCGGTGGCGAGGTTGAGCGTGTACTGAAAATGGTAAACGGCGTTATCCTTGTGGTTGACGCATTTGAGGGCGCTATGCCACAGACAAAATTCGTTCTGATGAAAGCATTAGAGCTGAATCTGCCGGTTATCGTCTGCATCAACAAGATCGACCGTCCGGAAGCAAGACCGGATGAGGTTATCGACGAAGTTCTGGAACTGTTTATGGATCTGGATGCTTCCGATGAGCAGCTTGACTGCCCGTTCGTTTACGCATCTGCAAAGAACGGTTACGCAACATTAGATCTGAACGACGAGCCAAAAGACATGATGCCACTGTTTGAGACCATCTTAAACTACATTCCGGCTCCGGAAGGTGATCCGGATGCAAACACACAGGTTCTGATCAGTACCATTGATTACAATGAGTACGTTGGACGTATCGGTGTCGGCAAAGTCGACAACGGATGCCTGCGTGTCAACCAGGATGCCATCATGCTGAACGCACATGATCCTGAGAAACAGAAAAAAGTCCGCATCAGCAAACTGTATGAGTTTGACGGATTAAATAAAGTAGAAGTAAAAGAGGCAAAGATCGGTTCTATCGTAGCAATCTCCGGTATTGCTGATATCCATATCGGTGATACGATCTGTGATCCGGAAAATCCGGTAGCGATCCCGTTCCAGAAGATCTCTGAGCCGACCATCTCCATGAACTTCATCGTAAACGACAGCCCGCTGGCAGGTCAGGAAGGTAAATACGTTACTTCCCGTCACATCCGTGACCGTCTTTTCAAAGAGCTGAACACCGACGTTTCTCTCCGCGTAGAGGAAACAGACAGTGCCGACAGCTTCAAAGTATCCGGTCGTGGTGAACTGCATCTGTCCGTCCTGATCGAGAACATGCGTCGTGAAGGTTACGAGTTTGCAGTAAGTAAAGCAGAGGTTCTGTACCATACCGATGAAAATGGTAAAAAAACAGAGCCGATGGAAATGGCTTACGTTGATGTACCGGATGAATTTACCGGTGTTGTTATCGAAAAACTGAGTCAGCGTAAAGGTGAGCTGCAGAACATGGGAAGCATCAGCGGCGGTTATACCCGTCTTGAATTCAAGATCCCGTCCCGTGGTCTCATCGGTTATCGTGGCGACTTTATGACAGATACAAAAGGTAACGGTATCATCAATACCATCTTCTGTGGTTATGAGCCGTACCGTGGAGATATCCAGTATCGTAAACTTGGTTCCCTGATCGCATTTGAATCCGGTGAATCCGTAGCATACGGTCTGTTCTCCGCACAGGAGCGTGGTTCCCTGTTTATCGGACCTGGCGAGAAAGTATATTCCGGAATGGTTATCGGACAGTGCTCCCGTGCAGAAGATATTGAGTTAAATGTCTGCAAGAAGAAACATCTGACAAATACACGTTCTTCTTCTGCTGATGAGGCGCTGACACTGACACCGCCGAGAGTACTCAGCTTGGAGCAGGCACTGGATTTCATCGATACAGATGAGCTGCTGGAGGTAACTCCGGAGAGCCTGAGAATCCGTAAGAAGATTCTGGATCCGACTTTAAGAAAACGTGCGTCTTTCAAAAAGTAGAATTATTTTGATAACACGATAGGTAGTGAACAAAAAAGAGCAAAAAAGCATCCGACAGCCTGAGACGGCTTGCCGGATGTCTTTTTGCTCTTTTTTGAATTTACGTTAATTATAATGCTTTGATTCTCTCCAGGGCAGCAAGTGTATTTTCATATGTTCCAAATGCTGTCAGTCTGAAGTATCCTTCTCCGCTCGGTCCAAATCCTGATCCCGGTGTACCTACAACGTTTGCTTTCTCAAGCAGGTAATCGAAGAATTCCCAGGATGTCATCTGATCCGGTGTTTTTAACCAGATGTACGGTGCATTTACGCCGCCGAATACTTCAAATCCTGCGTCCTGCAGTCCGCCTTTGATGGCTGCTGCATTTTTCATGTAGTAAGCAACCTGCTCTTTTAACTGTGCTTTACCAGCCTCGCTGTAAACTGCTTCGCCGGCACGCTGTACGATGTACGGAGCACCGTTGAATTTTGTTCCGTGACGTCTTGCCCACATCTGATGTAAGGAAACATCTCCGCATTTCAGGTCTTTCGGAACAACTGCGTATCCCAGACGAACACCGGTAAATCCAGCGTTCTTGGAAAAGCTCTTTAACTCGATCGCACAAGTTCTTGCGCCTTCACACTCATAAATGGAATGTGCTACATTGTCCTCGGAAATATATGCTTCATATGCGCCATCATAAATGATCACTGCACCAATCTTGTTTGCGTAGTTTACCCACTCCTGCAGCTGATCTTTTGTGATCGTTGTTCCTGTCGGGTTGTTCGGCAGACACAGATAAATGATGTCTGGATTCTCCTTCGGGAACTCCGGTACGAAATTGTTTTCTTTTGTACACGGCATGTAGATGACATTGCTCCACATCTCTGTCTTCGGATCGTATGTACCGGTTCTGCCAGCCATAACGTTGGAATCCACATAAACTGGGTAAACCGGATCACATACAGCGATGCGGTTATCTACAGAGAAGATCTCCTGAATGTTTCCGGAATCGCTTTTTGCGCCGTCGGATACAAAAATCTCATCCGCGCTGATGTCACATCCTCTTGCTTTATAATCGTTGTCTGCAATGGCTGTACGCAGGAATTCATATCCCAGATCCGGTGCATAACCATGGAATGTCTCAGCATTTCCCATCTCTGTTACAGCATTGTGCATTGCATCAATAATTGCCGGTGCCAGTGGCTGTGTTACATCACCGATACCAAGACGGATCAATGTTTTCTCCGGATTTGCAGCCTGGAATGCACTTACTTTTTTCGCGATTGTGCTGAACAGATAGCTGCCCGGAAGTTTCTGGTAATTGTCGTTTACTTTAAACATATTTACAACTCCTCACTAAAATGTATCTCATGTTGCAAGATTCCACTCAGCGTATGTTGAGATTCTCATTGCTACATAAATGTAGTATAGATGAGATATTCAAGTCGAACGCACGTGAGACTTGGTGCGTGATTCTGGTCAGCGCAAGCTGACATCTTCTTTTCAGAATCACTGCACATCCTCGCGGAGCATTTATCTCAGTCGGAGATTGAACTCCCACTGAGAAATACTTGTTACTACTCACCACTTGCAGAAGTGGGAGTCTCAACTCAGACTGAGATGAATCTTGTTTTACCTGTAAAATCGTTCCTAGTATAACATAACTAACACAGAAAAATCAACCGCCTGACACTTTTCTGTTGTAAATTGTCACCGTAACATAAACAAACGGAAACTTTCTCTGAAAATCTGCATATTTTTCCAAAGGAACGTTCTTTTGCAGGCATACTCATCATCCTATTTTCACTTCCCCGGAAAAAATTTCTTCTGCCGGTCCGGTCAGATACAAATGCCTGCTTCTGGTTCCATAAGTCACCCGCAGTTCTCCACCCGGAAGTACCACAACAACTGACATGGCACATTTTCGCATCCTCATTGCCGCGGCTGCCACTGCACAGGCCCCGGTTCCGCAGGCTTTTGTTTCCCCGCATCCACGCTCCCAGACACGCACAAAAATATGTCCTGCATCCTGTATCCATGCAAATTCCACATTTGTTCCATTTGGAAATGCCGGATGATGCTCCATTTCCGTTCCATACACTTCCATTGGAATCTGATCCAGTTCCTCTTTCTTATTCAAAAAAATGACACAATGCGGATTTCCCATAGAAACACCGGTATAAGAAAAACGGGCAGATATGTGCTCTGGCACAAATTCAGGTGTGCCCATATCCACCCGAACTGCTGTTACAGCCACTCTGTCCGTTCCTTTATCTAAACGCAACTGACGCACACCGGCGTCCGTTTCGATTCTAAGATTCTCCTGTTCTGTTTTTCCATGGTCAGATACATATTTTCCGATACATCGAATACCATTTCCGCACATCTGCGCCCGGCTTCCATCCGCATTACAGATCAGCATCCGAAAATCTGCCACCTTTGATGGCAGCACACAGATCACTCCATCCGCTCCGATCCCATAATGACGGTCACAAAGCTTCTGTACCCGTTCTGCATTCAGCCATACTGGAGCGTGTTCACTGTCCCCATTTTCAAGACAATCAAAAATCAGAAAATCATTTCCAAGACCATGCATTTTAACAAATTTCATAGAACCTCTCCCGGAATACATGCCTGTATGCCAATGATCAAAGTACATACAGGCTCTTTCTCTCAACTATATGTTATTCTGCGAAAAAGGTTCCTGATCACTCCCCGCCTATCGCACCGGGAGTCTTCTCATCTCTATATGTATTATCACTTTTTTACGCCATCAAAGCTGTTACTGATCCAGCATACCAAGAATCATCTGTGCCGTTTCTGTAAAACTGGTTCCATTATCCATACTGGTCTTTTGCAGGTAACGATGTGCTTCGTCTTCCGTCATCTGATTTCGTTCCATCAGAATCGCCTTTGCCCGATCCACCAGTTCCTGTTCTTCTTTCGTTCGTTTTCGTGGAGCCTGACGGCGCTTCCGCCGTTTCCGTTCCAGATTGTACGAAACCATTTCTACCGTAGATAACAGTTCGTGGATTTTCAACGGAACTGCCAGCCCAACAATTCCCGGTGTCCCGTTTTCCACCCACTGATCCTTCGTGGAGATCACGATCGTATCAAATTCCGGTGGCAGACATTCCACCAGTTCCTGATAGATCATATCGGAAAGCTTGTAAGTACAGACGACAATGCCATCCTGCAGACCATTTGCTTCCTGGATCACCTGCGCACCATTCGTACAGACACACACAACCTGATAACCGTTTCTGACCAGTACATTCTTAATGTTTTTTCCGTTTTCTGCTTTCGGAAATGCAACAATTATCCTTGTCAAAACTCAACCATCCACCTTTTAGAATTTGTCCAGATACTCATCTACTTCCCACTGTGTCACAGCTCTGCAATACCGATCCCACTCATCTTTCTTGGAATTGATATATACGTTACTGATATGTTCTCCAAGCACATCCTGAATAAATGCATCCTGTTCCATCGCCTCTACTGCATCACTCAGATTTGTCGGCAGTGATTTGATATTTCTCTCTGCTTTTTCTTCCTCAGACATGCTAAAAATATTCTTCTGAATATTCTCCGGCGGAGTAATTTTATTCTTCATTCCGTCCAGACCTGCTGCCAGACACAGCGCAATCGTCAGATACGGATTTGCCGCACAGTCCGGGCTTCGAAGCTCAATACGTGTGCCGCCGCCCACTGCAGACGGAATACGGATCAGCGGACTTCTGTTTCTCACAGACCAGGTAATATGAAGCGGAGCCTCAAATCCGGAAACCAGACGTTTGTAAGAATTTACCAGCGGATTTGTGATCGCTGTCATTTCATAAACATGTTTCATCAGACCACCAATAAAATAATAAGCGTCCTGGCTCAGTCCAAATTTATCATTCTCATCAGCAAAAATATTTTTGCCGTCTTTTCTCAGAGACATATTGATATGCATTCCGGAACCGCTGACACCACTCTTTGGCTTTGGCATAAATGTTGCATGCATACCATGACGTTTCGCAATGGTTTTGACTGCCAGCTTAAATGTCATAATGTTATCTGCCGCATGCATCGCCGGCTCATATCTGAAATCAATCTCATGCTGTCCCGGAGATGCCTCATGGTGGGATGCCTCAATCTCAAATCCCATATCTTCCAGCGTCAGAACCATATCACGTCTGGCATTTTCGCCATGATCGTTTGGTCCCATCTCAAAATAACCTGCTTTTTCTGTTGTGTCTGTTGTCGGACAGCCGTTATCGTCCGTATTAAACAGGAAAAATTCACATTCCGGTCCCACATCAAACACATATCCCATATCTTCTGCTTGTTTGATCACTTTCTGCAAAACATAACGCGGATCTCCCTCAAACGGTGTACCGTCCGGGCGGTAAATATCACAGATGATACGTGCTACCTTCCCCTGCTGCGGTCTCCATGGGAAAATCGTAAATGTATCCAGATCCGGATGCAGATACATATCGGATTCTTCAATTCTTACAAATCCCTCAATGGATGAACCGTCGAACATGCAACGGTTATCCAACGCTTTTTCCAACTGGCTGCTTGTAATGGCAACATTTTTCATATTGCCAAAAATATCGGTAAACTGCAGACGGATAAATTCGACATCTTCATCTTCCACCATCTGCATAATGTCATTCTTTGTATACATGGCGTTCCTCCTGTAATTTTATTAAAACTCTAATTCAAAGCCAGTATTTAATACTTCTTCAGGTTTTATTCGATACTTTTTTGCTCTGAATTATTAGGTTTATTATACTGATTTCTTTTCATATTTCAAGATTACAATGATACAGCTTATCACTTTTGGGGCTGCAATTTAATTTTACATGTAAAGCGGATATTCTCAATCCGTTTTCGCTACTTGCTCTTCAAGTCGAACGCACGTGAGACTTGGTGCGTGATTCTGGTCAGCGCAAGCTGACATCTTCTTTTCAGAATCACTGCACTCTACACTCCGTTCCGGTCGGCGCAAAACCATTGTCTCCCAGACAATGTGCGCCCTCGCGGAGCATTTATCTCAGTCGGAGATTGAACTCCCACTGAGAAATACTTGTTACTACTCACCACTTGCAGAAGTGGGAGTCTCAACTCAGACTGAGATGAACGCAGTCACTTTGCGCCCTGCGTTCAAATTGTCTTACTAAATGCAAGCACATCTTCAAACTTCATAGTTCCGCCAAAAAGATCCAGCGCACTTCCAATCGTATAATTCAGATGATGCTGTCCCCACTCTGCCAATTCTTCCAGATTTTGAAAACTTCCGATTCCCCCAGCGTATGTCACCGGGATCCGATTCCAGCTTCCAAGCAGTTCCACCAGTTCACGCTCAATACCGGATGCTTTTCCTTCCACATCCACCGCATGGATCAGAAACTCATCTGCATACTGATACAGGCGGTCCAGCAATTCCACCGTCACACGTTCTTCTGTAAATTTCTGCCAGCGGTCCGTTACGATATAATAAGCACCATCTTTTTTCCGGCAGCTTAAATCCAGCACCAGATGTTCTTTTCCAACAGCCTGCACCAGTTTTTCCAGACGCTCATAATCCACTTTTCCATCCCGGAACACATAAGACGTCACGATCACATGACTGGCTCCTGCCCGCAAAAACTCATGGGCATTTTCTGCTGTAATGCCGCCGCCCACCTGCATTCCGCCGGGATAAACCTGAAGCGCCGCCAGTGCCTGCAATTTGGTTGCCTCATAATGCGGGGAATCCTTTCCATTTAATAAGATAATATGTCCTCCACGGATTCTATAGGACTGATACAATTTTGCATAAAACGGTGCATCCTGCTCCGAAACAAAATTTTCTGCTGCCATATCTCCCTGATCCTTCAGCGTACCACCTACGATCTGTTTTACCTTTCCATTATGAATGTCAATACATGGTCGAAATTCCATACAACTCTCCTTACTGTCTCTCTATTAATTGCCATCGGGTTGCAGGTAACAATATCTCATTTCAAGTCGAACGTACGTGAGACTTGGTGCGTGATTCTGGTCAGCGTATGCTGACATATTCTCCTCAGAATCACTGCACATCCTCGCGGAGCATTTTATCTCAGTCAGAAATTAGACTGAGATAAAAAAGACCGGTTGAGAAATTACCTTATTATATTTATTAACTCTGCTTATTTGTGCTTTGGTTGTTTCTCCTAACATTTTGCAAAGTATACACTTAAAATATCACAAACTGTAAAAAAAAGAAACCTTTGCCGAAAAGTCATTGACATTACAATTTTAAATTACTATAATATTTTCAAAATTAATTTATTTATTTTTAGAAATCAGAAAAACAGCAGTGTTTTTCTTTTTTTGCTCACAAAACAGATAAGGGAGGATACAAAATGGCAAAAATTATTGGTGAAGGTATTACTTTTGATGATGTGCTGCTCGTTCCGGCATACTCCGAGGTAACCCCGAACATGGTTGATCTTACGACAAAACTGACCAACAAAATCACACTGAACATTCCGATGATGAGTGCCGGCATGGATACAGTTACTGAACACCGCATGGCAATCGCAATGGCAAGACAGGGCGGTATCGGTATCATCCACAAAAATATGTCTATCGAAGCACAGGCTGAGGAAGTAGACAAAGTAAAACGTTCCGAAAACGGAGTTATCACAGATCCATTCTCCCTTTCCGCAGATCACACTCTTCAGGACGCTGACGACCTGATGGCAAAATTCCGTATTTCCGGTGTGCCGATCGTCAAAGAAGATGGTACACTGATCGGTATCATCACAAACCGTGATCTTAAATTTGAGACTGATTTCACAAAAAAAATCAGCGAGAGCATGACCAGTGAGGGACTGATCACTGCTCCGGAAGGTATCACTTTAGAGGAAGCCAAAGCAATCCTTGCAAAAGCAAGAAAAGAAAAACTTCCGATCGTTGACAAAGACTTCAAATTAAAAGGTCTGATCACAATCAAAGATATTGAAAAACAGATCAAATATCCGCTTTCTGCAAAAGATGAACAGGGTCGTCTGCTCTGTGGCGCTGCTGTCGGTATCACAGCAAACATGATGGATCGTATTGATGCTCTGGTAAAAGCTCATGTAGATGTTATCGTTGTAGATTCCGCACACGGACATTCCTTAAACATCTTAAATGCAGTTCACAAGATCAAAGAAGCTTATCCGGATCTGCAGGTTATCGCAGGTAACGTTGCAACAGGCGCAGCTACAAAAGCGCTGATCGAAGCTGGCGCTGACGCTGTTAAAGTAGGTATCGGACCTGGTTCTATCTGTACAACCCGTGTCGTTGCGGGTATCGGTGTTCCACAGATCACAGCTGTTATGGACTGCTACGAAGTTGCAAAAGAGTACAATATTCCGATCATCGCAGACGGTGGTATCAAATACTCCGGAGATATGACAAAAGCTCTGGCTGCCGGTGGTAGTGTATGTATGATGGGTTCCATGTTCGCAGGATGTGACGAAGCTCCGGGCGCTTTCGAATTATATCAGGGACGTAAATACAAAGTATATCGTGGTATGGGATCTCTTGCTGCTATGGAAAATGGAAGCAAAGACCGTTACTTCCAGCAGGATGCTAAAAAACTGGTTCCGGAAGGTGTGGAAGGACGTGTTGCTTACAAAGGCAGCGTAGAAGATATTATCTTCCAGCTTGTTGGTGGTATCCGCGCTGGTATGGGTTACTGTGGAGCTTCGACAATCAGAGATCTGACTGCTACCAGTCATTTTGTAAAAATCTCTGCTGCTTCACTGAAAGAGAGTCATCCGCATGATATTCATATCACAAAAGAGGCTCCGAACTACAGCATTGAGGAGTAATTAATTTCCGTATTTTTATAATGTAGTCTAAGAAAGGAGAAGAACTCAGATGAGTGCTTTGGGCTAAGACGCCCTGCATCACTAATCTGAGTTCTTCTCCTTATTTCAGTTTTGGCTATACTACAAAAGTTGCTCCGCCAGCTTATACCTATTCGCATTTTGCAGTATTCTATCAAAAATTGATGTGCAAACCTTTTTTCATAATTTTACTATTTCATTCTAGGGTAAAATTTTTCTTAGTTTTATTAATAACTCTATTTACTTTTATTCAATGTGTTTTTTCGATATTTTTATCTGCCACTGTTATTGTTTTCAGTTACGCCCGTATTGTTGTCTGTTCCGACTGTATCTCCGGTCGTATTTCCATTTGTGCCATCCTTATGATCTCTGTTGGTATCTGTGTCACCGGTGACACCATTTTTGATCGCCTCTCCGGTATCCTCAATCGACTCTTTCGCATTTTCTGCTGCGTCCCTCATATTTTCACCGGTTGTTCCATAATCTGTCTGATTGGTATCTGCTCTGTCATTGACGATTCCGTTATTGTCCGTCACGGTATTATCATCCACGACATTATTATCGTTGGTTCCATTTTTGTCGGTGCCGTTCTCTGTGACAGAATTATTGTTGCTCCCATCGTTCATATCCGTATTTTTCTTTCCACATGCTGCAAAGGTCGTCAAACTCAATGCCAACATAAGTATAAATGCTATCTGTCTGAATTTTTTCATCTTGGTATCTCTCCTTCTCATAACTTTTTCACTAATGGAAATGAATCATTGATTTTCTGTCAGCAACTATCAGCAAACGATCATCAAGCATATTCATTTCTGTATCGTTAATATGGTTCATTTTGTATTTTTTATACCTGTCTGATAAAAATACTCTACGTTTTCTTCATTCCCCCTCATTGTTTTTGTGCGCGTAGCAATAACCATAGCCTTCAAATCGAACGCATGTGAAACTTGGTACGTGATTCTGGTCAACGTATGCTGACATATTCTTCTCTTTGAATTTATTGAAAATCTATTTTGAGCTATTATTTCCGCATCTTGGAATTAAATATCAGAGATGCCAGATAGCCGAAAATTAATGCCGCTGATACACCTACCGCACAGGCAGTAAATCCACCGGTAAAAAGCCCCAGAAATCCACTTTCATCAACGGCAGTTTTCATCCCCTTCCAAAGCGTATTTCCAAAGCCAAGCAACGGCACATTTGCTCCTGCTCCCGCAAATTCAGAAAAAGGTTCATAAATTCCTACTGCTCCTAATACCGCTCCTGAGCAGACAAGAAGCACCATGACACGCCCCGGAAGTAATTTTGTTTTTTCCAGTAAAATCTGCACCAACGCACAGATCAGTCCACCTACCCAAAAGGCATTGACATAATCCATCGTTACACTTCCCTCCATTTTATAACTTTTACGTTTCATTTTTGCTTTATATATTTTTTTACTCTAAATAATGTGTATCACTTGCGTTTTACAAAATACTTCACATTTATCCATACCACTTAACATAATCACCAAATATCATTTTTCTGCACTTCATTCTTTCGAATTTTTTTAACGATTTTCTAGTACTTCTAATACTACTGCATGTGCAATTCCCGGCACGTTTTCACCCTCATTAAAACTGATTTTGGACAGCAGGGCACCTGTCGGCACAAACAGTACACGTTTTAATTCCCCGCGCCGCATCATCGGCAAAAAATGTGCACTCATAGTTACTGCCGCACATCCGCAGCCACTTCCTCCACTTCCGGTTCCCTGCCGCTCATTATCAAAAATCTCCAGCCCACAATCTGTATGGCAGCTTCCGATATCAATATTTTTCTGCTGTAACAGTTCAATCAGGATTTCCCGTCCAACCGCCCCCAGATCACCGGTAATGATCTTGTCATAATAAGACGGGCTTCTGGAAAAATCCTCCAAATGTGCTGCAATACAAGCTGCTGCCGCCGGTGCCATAGCAGCTCCCATGTTCATGGAATCACGCACGCCATAATCTACGATTTTGCCCGGTGTGATGCCGGTGATGCAGACATCACAACACGCTTCCCCCTTGCATTCTTTTTGCTGTACTCCTTGTGTTTTTGTACACTCTTCTTTTTCTAGTCCGCTTTTACATCTATTTTCTGTTTTATACCTGTCTCTACCAAGTACAAAGGCACCGGCTCCCGTAACCGTCCAGGTAGTACATAAGGGCCTTTGATTGGCATATTCCAAGGGAAACCGAAACTGTTTCTCCGCACTGGCAAAATGACTGGATGTGACCGCTCCTGCCAGATTCGCATATCCGGCAGACACGGTCATTGCCGCCAGAGCCAGCGATTCTCCCGCTGTTGAGCAGGCACCGTACAATCCAAATAATGGCAGATCAAATTGCTGTAAGCCAAAAGATGTTGCCATGGACTGTCCAAGCAGATCCCCCGCAAACAGATAGCGAAGTTCCTCTGCTTTCAATCCCGCTTTTCCTAATGCAATTGTCAATGCCTCTTTTTGCAGTGTGCTTTCCGCTTCTTCCCAGATGTCACATCCAAAATTGTCATCTTCTCCCACCAGGTCAATTTCATGCCCGATCGGTCCTTCTGCTTCCTTAGTTCCTGCCACGCAGCCGCTGCTGATAATCCAGGGTGGTTTTTCAAAAGTGATGCTTTGTTTTCCTGTCTGTGTTGTCATCGCATTATTCTCCTCACACATATCTTTTCATTTTTTACAGTATCTGTAAAAATGACAAAAATATGCATAACAAAAAGAACATCTCACATGGTATTTCTGCCATATGAAATGTTCTTTCTTATCCATGTTCATTTGTCTTACATCTATGTCTGCTCAGACGAAACAGATAGCACTCATCCGTTCTTACTATTTTCTCAAATAGCAAAGTTCCTGCATTTAGAACAAACGTACGTTAGCACGCACTCTCGCGGAGCGTTTTTTATTTCATAGGAAATTTTGACGAAATTTCCTATGAAATTAGAATAATGGTGTTTTATATACACCGTCCGCGATCAGTTTTGCAAAAGCATCTACAACAGTCTGACGATCTTCCTGATAGGTTACACCAAACCATTTATCCTGTGTCTCAAGAACTTTTACAGATACCTCACCTTTTTCAAGCATATCGCCAATGATGGTTGGAAGCAGATACTCTGCTTTGATATTGCCCGGTTCCACATTTGCCAGGAATTCTGCAAATCCTTTATCCAGAACATCCAAAAATTCCGGTGTGACGCCCCACATGTTCATAGATACGTGTGTTCCTGTCGGAATCTCATTGCCATTTTCGTCTTTGACAATACCATCCGTATCACGGGCAATACCGCTTGTCTCAACGATCTTCTGCAGCATCTCCTGATCATCTACCTGGCAGACACCTCTGGTAACAGTTCCGTTATCGCTCAGTGTATTATCAAGGATAAATCCTGCCATGCAATATTTGTACTGAGAATCACCACAGCCAACCAGATAATCATGTACTTTTACAAATGCTTCTTTTCCGTAGTAATCATCTGCATTAATTACTGCAAACGGCTCATTTACAATACCTTTACAGCATCTTACCGCCTGACCGGTTCCCCAAGGTTTTGTACGGTCTGCCGGTTTCTCAAAGCCTTCCGGAAGATCATCCAGAGACTGGAACACATATTCCACATCACAAATTTTTTCAATACGGTCTCCGATTACCTCTCTAAAATCTTTCTCAATATCCTTACGGATAATAAATACGATTTTATTAAATCCTGCTTCCAACGCATCATGGATAGAATAATCAATAATAATCTCGCCATTCGGTCCAACCGGTGTCAACTGTTTTACGCCACCACCAAAACGGGATCCGATTCCGGCTGCCATAATTACTAATGTAGTATTCATATACTTTTTCCTTCCTAAATTCCTAACTTGTATTTTTTCCTGTATTTAACAGAATTGTAACATTTTTTCTGCTAATAGTAAAGCAAAATGCACTTATTATTCAAATAAGTGCATTTTACACGCATATTCAACTATTACATAAAAATATGCAGGCGTTTTAGAGCTTTTTTAATTATTAAGCAGCTTTTGCCGAACCATTGACAACCTGATATAATTTTCCATCATATGTCACGGTACCATTATAGTTAAAATCTACTTTTCCATTGGAGAGATACCAGTCTCCGTTCTGGTTAGACACAACACCGGTAAAATTAAAATTTACTTTTCCGTTTTCTATGCGCCACCAGCCATTGCTGTTTTTCGCTACAGTTGTATCATAAGTAACCTTGCTGCCAACCACATGCCACCAGCCATTCTCTCCGTCAACCGTTCCTTTTATGACATCATTTTTCTGGAAAGTTACTTTTCCGCCTTCCAGATACCACCAGCCATTACTGTTTGATGCGAATCCTTCAAAGCTGAAGTTTACTTTTCCATTTTCGATGCGCCACCAACCATTGCTGTTCTTTTCTACTCCATTATGTGAAAAGTCTACCATTCCATTGCTGATATACCACCAACCATTACTGTTTTTCGCCACTGTTGTATCAAAGATTACCTTGCTTCCGACTACATGCCACCAGCCACTCTGAGCAGCAACGGCTCCTTTTATGACATCATTTTTTGTATAAGTAATCTGCCCATTTTCTACATATAAATAATCTGTACCGTTCTTATAGAATCCCGAATATGAAAAATCTACTTTTCCACCATCAAGGTACCAGGTTCCATTTTTGTTAGATGCAATACCAGTAAAATTGAAATTTACTTTTCCTTCTTCTATGCGCCACCAGCCATTACTGTTTTTCTCTACTCCATTATGTGAAAAGTCTACCATTCCATTGCTGATATACCACCAGCCGTTGCTGTTTTTCGCTACGGTCGTATCAAACGTCACTTTACTTCCGACTACATGCCACCAGCCATAGATCCCATTTACGGTTCCTTTGATAACATCTGTTTTCTGGAAGGTTACTTTTCCAGATTCAATATACCACCAGCCATTACTATTGCTTGCAAATCCATTATAAGAAAAGTCAACTTTGCCACCTTTCAGGTACCACCAGCCGTTCTGATTTTTCGCAACACCCTCATAGTTAAAATTAACTTTTCCATTTTCGATCCGCCACCAGCCATTGGCATTCTTCTCAATACCAGTATGGCTATAGTCAATCACACCATTTACATAATAATACCAGTTACCATCAGATGCTTTGATCACACCATTCAGCCTTTTATCTGTCACGCCATTATTATTGCTTCCATCACCAGAATTTATAATTGTTACATAAGAAGTACTTACATATGCATACATATTTGCAAAATCATACTTTCCTGTACTTGTATTAATTCCTGTTCGTCCGCTTTTTAATACCGGATCACTTTGAATACGATAAAATCCATTTGTAGAGGTATTGCCATCTTTCAACAGAAATGCCACACCATACAGGTTTGCCGCATAATACAACCTGCTGGAAGAAGTACTGTTCCTATTCCGAATATTCAAGTTATTGGTAGGAGTTGTCTTCATGCAACTGATGGGATCTTTAATTCCAATTGTATAGCGATATTCATCCTTTGATGACAATTTTTCTCCAAGATAATACGCATAATTGGCCGCTTTCTCACCCCAGTACGGATCTGATGCATACTGCACATTGATTCCACTGGCTTTATTTCCCAGATAGGCACCACGATAGTTACTTCCATTTGGATTCAGATATTTTTTTGACATATAAGTCTCTGCAAAATCCTTAATACAAGCGGAAACACTACTGTAATAATTTGCACTCTGTGAAGGGGATGCATCTACAGCATTCAAGCCAAACAGGTTATTTTTATTTTTGGCTATGCTGCTATCTCCCCATCCACTCTCATTGATTGCAATGGAAGCCATCAGCAATGCATTCACACCATATGTATTCTGATTATTTACAAAATCATTTCCCAAATCCTTTAACTTGGATGTAGAGGATATTTTTCCATTAATTGTGCTGTTCAAATCTGATGCAGAATAAGAAGTTGTACTTCTTAACGGAAGATACTGGTAATAATTAAAATACGGATTATTCGAATTTACAGAATGTGCCCTGCTATCACTGGTATAATCTGAAATCATTGTTGTATAGTTGGTATAAAAATAATGTCCATCATAACTGAAATAGTTCGTTCCCTGTGATAAATAAGACGGAGCTTTTCCATATCTTAGGTTTGAAACATACTTTGACTGTGACAGATTTCCGGTAATTCGATGATATAATTTTTCACCAGATACATAATAATAACTGTAACTCTTTACATTAGAAAGAGCTACGAGCGTTACGTCACTGCTTTTTACCTTTCCAATTACACCTGACATCATAAATATGTAATAATTCCCAGTTGTTCCAAGATATGCAGCATCTGCGCCGTATGTACCATTGATATACCCACTTTTTCCTGTACTGTATTCCGTATAAGAAACGTATGTCGATGAATTATTTGTCTTATTAAAATTAACCAGATATTGTGCTGATGTACTTCTTGCTCCATCTAAAAAAAATGTTTCCACTTCGTTTTCCTGATTTTGCAGATCATCATTTCCCTGCTGTAGATTTTCTTCTGATTCTGACTCTGCCAGATCAGATGTGTCATCTATAGACTCTGCGGTATCTTCTCTCTGGGAACTATCTTCTTCCAGATTTCCCTCTTTTTCAATTTTCTCCATATCATCATTGGATGATACTTCTTCCCCCATCGCAGTATTGTCCCCGTCTGAAAACTCTGCATCTGATTTCTCACCGCTCTGACTTTCTGAGTCCGACTGATTCATTTCTGAAGTTATCGTTGGTGTACCATTCCCATCTGCTTCAGCTGCCATAAAAGGTGTTGTCGTTATTACAGTACAAAGAATCACTGCTGTCACTATCGATGTTATCTTTTTCTTCATACACTCATCCTCATTTGAATATTCTACAGTCCGCTAACTTTTCCACCCTTAATTGCATACGTTTTTCCATCTACAACCAGTTTTCCGTTATATCCGAATTTTACTTTTCCACTTTCCAGATACCACCAGCCATTGCTGTTCTGTGCAATTCCTTTATAAGAAAAGTCAACTTTTCCATTTGTAATCTTCCACCAACCATTGCTGTTTTTCTCTACTCCGTTATGTGTAAAATCTACCACTCCATTATGAATATACCACCAGCCATTACTGTTTTTCGCTACCGTTGTGTCTAAAATCACTTTGCTGCCAACTACGTGCCACCATCCATTGACACCATCTACTGTTCCTTTGATGACATCATTCTTTTTAAATGTCACTTTTCCGCCTTCCAGATACCACCAGCCATTACTGTTTGATGCAAATCCATAGTATCCGAAATCTACTTTTCCATTATTGATGTACCACCAACCGTTGCTGTTTTTCTCTACCCCGTTGTGTGTAAAATCAACCTTTCCATTATGAATATACCACCAGCCATTACTGTTTTTTGCTACCGTCGTGTCTAAAATCACTTTGCTTTCAACCACATGCCACCATGCATTGACACCTCCAGCAGTTCCTTTGATAACATCATTCTTCTTAAATGTCACTTTTCCGCCTTCCAGATACCACCATCCATTGCTGTTTGCCGCAAATCCATAGTATCCAAAATCTACTTTTCCATTATTGATGTACCACCAACCATTACTGTTTTTCGCTACCGTCGTATCTCTTGTCACTTTGCTGTTTACGACATGCCACCATGCATTGACACCATTAACGTTACCCTTGATCACATCATTTTTATTGTATGTAACCTGTCCATTTTCCACATACCACCAATTAGTATTATCATGTACAAATCCATTATATGTAAAATCTACTTTTCCATTTTTTAAATACCAGGTTCCATTTTCATTTTCCGCAATTCCTTCAAACTTAAAATTAACCCAGCCATTTTCAATACGCCACCAGCCATTGCTGTTTTTCGCCACACCGGTATATCCCTTATCCATCACACCATTTACGGTATAATACCACTCGCCTGTTTTTGGATCTTTTACAACATCCGTTCCACCGGATTTATACCAGTAATCCAGATCCACACAAGTCCCAATACCATCGATTTTTGCCCTGCTGCTACACTGCCAGATATTTAATGTGCCATCATAGAATCTTCCTTTTTCTGAATCCACATAGGAATGAGTATTATATCTTGCCATCCACACCCCATAATTTTTGCTGAGTGTGTCTGTGTCCATATCCTTTTCTAACCAACTGGAACTGGAATATACCATTGCCTGATATCCTGCGGTCTTTACCTTTTTACAAAAAGCATCAACACACGCTGTCTTCTGTGATTTTGATAAATTAGCATTGTTCAGTCTTTCCAGAGAATTTCCATTCTTATCGGTTGTTCCCGCATATTCATAGTCAATCACTACCGGAAGATCAAGCTGATACCCTTTGATTCTGTTCAGTGTCCATACCGCTTCTTCTTCTGCTTCCTGCACATTGATTGCCTGAGAGAAAAAGTAAACTCCGACCTTCAATCCTGCCGCTTTTGCGCCTTTAATATAGGTCTTAAACTTACTATCGCCTGTACTTGCAATCGTTCCACCGGCATATCCACGATATCCGACACGGATCAATGCATATTCCACACCAGATGCTTTTACTTTATTCCAGTCGATATTTCCATTATGATAAGACACATCAATTCCCATTGCAATACTTTTTCCAGAAGTATCCTTGCTGTTATGTATATATGTATTGATTTTAGTACCTGTAATCTTTCCGGCACTGTTTAATATATAATTTTCCCATTTCGTTGTGATTCCACTGCTGCTGCGTGCTGATCCATCTTCCTCTAGTGAAAATGTCGCAATACTATCATTTTCTGCAACGTCATCAGCTGTCTGCTCGTCACCATACATTTGCTGAAAAGCTCTTGCATTTTCCGGATCATCCGCATCCCAGTCTGCTGGATACAGATCCTCATTTGCTGCTTTCGTATCCGTTTCCAAACTGCTTTCACCTGTACTATTTTCAATTTGAGGCTGATTTGCAGATTGAGCCAGAGCAGTCACACTACAATTCATTGACACTGCCAAAGAAGCAACCAAACAAATTACCGCAATTTTTTTCATTCGTAAACCTCATCTTTCTAAAAACAACTATATACTTTTTTAGTATAACTCAATACATAAACCGGAACAAGCTAAATATATCATTTTCTCTTGTGAAAAGCTCTCATCTTGAATTTATTAATAACTTTTAAATAAAGTAATGCCACAACACATCCACAAAGCGAAGTAATAATAAAACTATCTAATCCGTATGTTTTTTCTCCATAAAGAACTTTATAGTAGATACTCCATATATACATATGAATCAAATACATAATCGTACTCATCTTTCTTAATTTATGATATACAGGATGATCCATTAATTTCCAATTTAAAATTATTCCAAAAAAACTTACTGTCGTCAAAATCAATAAATATGACCTCAAAAAATAATTCTTTAAAATGCAATTTAGTAAAAAACTACTTATCATAATTAAAATATTCATATTATAGGATATTTTTTTGAAATTGAAGCACATACCTATAGGAATAAATATCATTCCTCTGAATATACGCCCGTTATAAACTGTATGTGCAATCATATTTTGCACTATTTCAACACTATATTTACTGCTTTCAATTCCTGCAATCCAGCTTATTCCAATTGAAATAACAGAAAAAATTATACTCACTATCAAGAAACTATTTTTTGAAGCATTCAATTTTAACAATAATATTACTATGCACAATGTATATACTGTTGATAGCAAATACCATAACGGCCAAGCATTATATTGTTCTCCAGTAAAAAATATCCCTTGTAAATATGTTGACATAGCTTTTTTAAGAGAAATGTTCTTATCAAAAACATGATAAATTGTTAACGGGGTATATAATACCATCCAAATAAAATACATTTTCAGTATTTTTCCTATATAATGTCCTAATATAGATATATCTGATGCTTTGTTCGAAAATGACATTCTCTCTGAAAGTAAAAAACCGGTTGTCAAAAAGAAAAATGGTACTGCCATGTTAACAATATTATTATATACAATTTGAACTATATCATTTTTACAATCAACCAACGGATTCGTATGTATTGCAACTACAGCAAAAGCCATAATGAATTTTATCAAGTCAATGTTATTATATTGCAACCGTTCAGTGCTAATCAGCTCACCTGTACTCATACTCATACTTAACCTTTCCATAAAAAATACTCCAACTATCATTTCTGTAGCTGGAGCATTTTTCACTTTGCATATTACTTTAAAATCAGCATATTTGGCTCTGGATAATCCACATTCTTTCACTATTACATTCTTATCCAACCGTTTGAAACCCAGTAATTATGACCATGATACCATACATTTCCGTTATATCCGAAATCTACTTTTCCTCCTCGGATATACCACCAACCATTACTGTTTTTTGCAATTCCATAATATCCAAAATTTACTTTTCCATTCTGAATATACCACCAGCCAAGTTCATTTTTCTCTACACTGTTGCAGCTAAAGTCTACTTTTCCATTGACGATTCGCCACCAACCATTGTTGTTTTTCGCTACTCCAGTATATGTAAAGTCTACTTTTCCTCCTCGAATATACCACCAGCCAAGTTCATTCTTTTCTACACTGTTGCAGTTGAAGTCTACTTTTCCATTGGCAATCCGCCACCAGCCGTTGCTGTTTTTCTCAACAGAATCTACAAACTGAACCTGACTGTCTTTTACAAACCACCAGCCTTCTTTTCCATTTACAGTGCCTTTGATAACATCCTTTTTCTGGAAAGAAACTCTGCCTTTTTCAATATACCACCAGCTTCCCTCATTCTGTACAAAACCGGTATAGGAAAAATCTGCTTTTCCATTTCTCACATAAATCCACTGATCATTATCTTTATACAATCCCGTATAAGAAGTTCCTAATTCTGCTGAATAGTCCCATTCATCCAAAACAGTTACAGAAAGAGTAATCGTCTTACCCCCTGCAATCGCACTGACAGTTGCACCGGTGCCTTTCTGCAGTCCTTTCAATGTACCGGTTTCCGGATCATAGGAAATATTTCCAGTTGTACGATAGGTTATATTTTTTGCACCATATACCGGAGTTGTCACTCCTACCAGAGTTGCTGTATGATTTTGTCTCACATAAACCTGTGTTACACTTTTTCCATTTACATCTCTCCAGTCAACTGTTACATCTCCCTGGCCATGCTTTTGCATCATCTGATACATACCATCTGCAGCCATAATTCCATTTTCATTATGCCCAATCTGAGAATAGTGAATATCATAATGAACATCGGTGATCCTTGTCGGGACTTTACTGAATCCATCGCGAATCGGATAATCAAATTTACCATTATATTTTGAAAAATACTGACGTACACCGGCGTCACTTACCCATGCTTCGTTATCATTTGTCACTACATATACGTTATTTAATTTTGACGATGTACTTCCACCAATTCCATACTGCGCTGCTCGCGGTCCGGTCATAGCCAACTCATCCTCGGTCTCTTTCGATCCGACAGAAGAGCGAAGCATAATAATCCCACACTTTTCAATGGTTAACTGCTTTGTAATGTCACTGTACATAGTATAAAAATCGTCATAATAATCGAAAGCACTTCGATATCTGTCCGCAGTTTCGCCCTGAAGCCAATACATCAGTCGATGTCCTTCTGTGTAATGTCCGGATGCGATTTCTGCTTCATATACTTTCTGCGCCAGTTTGCTGAGTGTTATTGCTCTCTCATATACACTCTGTCTCGGAATCCAGCTTGCAATTGCAGTATCACTCCAGGCTACATTTACTGTCCATACTTTTTCGCCTGTCAGTCTGTTCCATTCATAAGCCAATGCACTATCTGGACCAGTCTTACCTTCCCCTTCTGAAGTCAACGTATTTAATGGATATTCCAGTGTTTTTCCTGACAAAGAACTGGCACTGTTCATTGAGCCAGCTATAAAATCTGCTGCATTTTCAGAATTACAAGTCTCTGAAAAATTAATACCTGAAATATTCTTTGACCAGCTCCATACAGTTGGTGCATAGGTTGAATACACGGTTCCAATTTCACAGGCTACAGACTTATTCAGCTGATATCCGGTATTAGCGGAACACATTCCTTCCATGTTGCTCTGTCCCATCAAATACATGATCGTCAGTGGTGCTGCTTCCACAGTCACATGAACATAAATTTTATCGTATGCTGCCTCACTATTTTCTTCCTTTGGAACCAAAACCAGAAGTGCTGTACCAACGCCACTTGCCCTCACATTACTGTCATCTGTCTGCGTAAGTACTTCATCTGATTCCTGCTCCTGTACTTCTCCCGTTTTCACTGGATGCGATTTGCTCTCTAAATTTGTTACATGATCAATTTTATAGTCATTATATTCTTCATGATCTTTATCCTTATAAATAGAATATCTGTCATCATATGACAACATTACCGGTTGCTCCTGCACTCTAATATTCTTGCCCAATAATTGTTCAGATATCACATTGTCCTGTTCTACTGCTGCTTGTTCAGACACATCCTTTTCATCCACATCACTCAGGTCTTCCATTCCTGTCTTTGTCGCATCTGTAATATCTGATGTATCAGCTAAATCTGCTGCATACACAGTACCTGTTGTCATTGTCAAAATCATAAGACCGCAGAGTAATGCAGAAATTCGTCTTTTCCAATTTTTCATTTCTTCACTTCTTGCCTTTCCTATTCATCTACTGTATTAAGTTTAAACTAAATTTTTATTATAACTCATATTTTTTTAATATTCAAGAGCACAAAAAATATGGATTTTAGATTTTCTATATCTAAAATCCACATTTTCTTCTTACATTTTTTAGAATACAATTACTTTTGTTCCGTTTGGAATATTGTCATGGATCCATTTTGCTTCACTTAAAGCAAGTCTTACACATCCATGAGATAACTGCATACCAAGACGTCCATCCTGAATACTTGTCTTACTTCCTTTATTGTAAATTACAGAATGGAACAGATAATCTCCATAAAACTGTGTATAATACCAGCAATCATAGCTTGGTTTACCAAAAGATAAACCACGACCAGTTACTTTAAATTCTCCTTTGACGGTCGGAGTGGAAGGTTTGCCCGGACTGCACGAAATATATTTCACGGTAGACCAGTTTCCCTTTGAGCCTGCAAAAATAGCAACTTTACAAGCAGATGTATCCGTTACGATCAACCAGTTTGTATCACTGGATGCATAAGCTGCTCGGGATGAAATCTGTACACTTACACCACTCATGGTCACTTTTCCATTTGCGACATAACAATCTGTACCGTTCCATTTTATATTTCCATTATAACCAAAGTCAACTTTTCCTCCACGGATATACCAGGCTCCATTATTATTTACACCAATACCATTGAATCCAAAATTCACTTTACCATTATCGATTTTCCACCAGCCGTTAGCATTTTTTGCTACTCCTGTATAGCCAAAATCTACTTTTCCTCCGCGGATATACCACCAGCCAAGATAATTTTTTTCTACACTGTTACAATTGAAATCAACTTTTCCATTTACAATGCGCCACCAGCCAAGACGGTTTTTCGCTACTCCTGTATAACCGAAATCTACTTTTCCTCCGCGGATATACCACCAGCCAAGATGATTTTTCTCCACGCTGTTGCAGCTAAAATCTACTTTTCCGTTGACGATCCGCCACCAGCCATTGACATTTTTATCCACACCGCTGTGTCCGAAATCTACTTTTCCTCCGCGAACATACCACCAGCCGTCTTCACTCTTTACAATGTCATTACAGTTAAAATCAACTTTTCCTCTGAAAATTCTCCAGGAGCCATTTTCATTGCTTTTTACACCTGTATAGGAAAAATCTACCTGACCATTTTTTACATACCACCAACCATTTGCATTTTTTCCAACATTGGTATAAGTACGATCTATGATACCATTTCGGTAGTAATACCAATTTCCATCTGCCGTATTTTTGCAAATACCATTCAACATATCGGCTGTAACTTCACAGGAAGCTGATACTTTCATTTCAGAATCATAAGCAGTAATCGTTGCTGTACCATTTTTAATCGGTGTAACCGTACCATTCTCATCAACTGAAATAACAGAAGGATCAGAAGATTCCCAGATCAGATCCTGATCAGATGCATCTTCCGGATAAATAGTAGCATCTAATTCAAATGGTGTATCATCTGTCACGTATTTTTTATCTGTATTAAATACAATTCCAGAAACAGGTACCCATTCTGTATCAGTTACATCCGTCACTTCATAGCAATCATTATCTGTACAATGGATACTTTTTGTTCCTTTCACACCAGGCTTTGCAGAAATATCTACTGTATAATCCTTATTCCACATATCTGCCTCATGTGTTTTATGTACATTTACCGTGTTCTGTGCCTGTTCAACATCACATTTATAAGTTACTGTCTCCCAGTCATCTCCTTTTTCACTATCGCCAACCGTATAATTTGTAACTTCATCAATATGACCATTATGACGAATTTCCAATGTTGGCAGTTCACTTTCCTGATTTGTATTCTCATCTGATAATACTGCAATCTCTGCCCCACTGTTATCATTTGATATTTCTGCTGCCAGTGCCGGTACTGCACACATGCCAGCCATCAGGGATACTGCTGCCAATCCCACTATTACTTTTTTTAATTTCATAAAACCACCTTTCTGCAAAAGGCTCTCACAGATTTCTCTGCATATCGGTCTTTTACTCAATCACTCTTAAGATTTTTACTCTTTTTCCAGAAAATGTCAATAGAATATTCAACTATTACTGTATATTGTCAAAATCTCATCAATCTGCGCTTGTTGATTTTTTTCATAAGATTTGAATTCTTCTACATTATCTAATTTGTATTGTTTCAGAAGAATGGTACTATCTGCTACAAGTTCTCCAATAACTGCCACACTCAGCATAATACACAGCATCTGTTTACCTGCTTTTTTGCCTCCACAAACAAAAACATTTCCAGAAATACCCAGATTCCAGTGAAAATGCAGTTAATTCCGCCTGTGTACCAATTTAAGGAAATCGATATTCCAACACAAAGACTCAGATGCCACAGATTCTTTTTCCAGATCAGACGATAAATACCTAGTAAGATCAATGGAAGTAAGATCACACCGTCCAGCCACATTACATTACTGCTCTGTGCCAAACCATACTGACACAATCCATATCCCATAGAAAGGAACCAGATCCATACACGTCCCAACTGATTTTCAAATCTTCTGTTTAACCAGATTCCACAAGTCATAGATGCCAGTGCAAGTTTGATCAGGATCATCAAATCAAAAAACGTATGTAATTGCGTTTTATCAAAAAAATACACCAGCAAATTTAATGGAGATGCCAGATAATAACTGAATACTGCGATATTTGTTCCACCCAGTGTCTTGCCAAACGTATAGCCAATATTGTTGCTTCCATGCAATACATCATGAAACCAGGCATAAAAATCCATGTATTGATAGTATGCATCTGCGCTTGCCAGTGTAGAACCACCAAATGGTGCCAGACCTAATATTTTAAAAAGAATGATCAGAAGTACTGCCACACCTGTAAAACATCCCATATACAAGCTCAAACTTTTTATTTTAAGCTCCATATTAGCAAGTTTTACTCTGTGTGCCAATATCAATATTGCCTGCATATCCGCTCTCCATTACAAATAATCAGAAACTCTGTCCATACTTTTGGTTCTTAAATTTCGCTGCCAGAAAAGATTTAATCTTCTTGGGCCAGTTCTCTTTTCCAAGCTGAATACATGGCAACTCTTTATAATTCACCTGATTATATTCCATCCATACATCCAGCAACAATTCACTGATTCGTCCCATAAACCTCGCTTCATAAGGTGTCATTGCACTGGTATCAACTTTTTGCTCTACCTGACCCAATATTGCAAACAGCCATTCACAGTATGCATGATACAACTCTTTCTTCATAATAAACATATTAAACATATGTCCGCTTTTTCTCTGAAGCATTCTCTTGTAAGTCTCATAATATTCCGGGCATATCAACTGTATGATTTCCCCGGTAATATCTAAATGTCTGTGATCATGTGTATGCTCATAATGACTATATAAAGTTTCAATATAATAATTTCTTCGCGTCGGAACGATTACATCTGCATGCTCCAAGACATCCTGTGCCTTTTTTGAAGTAAGAATCGCACGTTGTTTATCCTGGCACAGCATCGCTGCCAGCTTTGAATTTTTATTTGAAATGTACCGTCTGTAATGCACTAACCCAATATAATCCGCATCCAGATTCTTCCATGCCCAATATATTCCTGTCAATTCACAATAATTTGCATTTTTTGCTGATATATTTTCGCCGCTGTCATCCCCCTGAAATCCAATCTCCTGTTTTGCAATCGCATGACCAACATGTAACGGTAAATACATCTCATCCGACGGCATCCAATATTTCTTATGTGCGGCAACTAATACTTTTATATTTTTCTTACTCATAATTTTAATATATCCTCTGCTGACAATATTGCATATTTGCCAAACTGACCTGTTCTCAGCTTTTCAGAAAGTTCTCTTACAGATTCAGCGTATTTATTATACGCGTTCTCATCCAACATTTCAAATTTTGCAGATAATTCCTTTAAAGAATCTACGCAAATTCCTACTCCCTGTTTCTCTACAAAATCTGCCTCCGCAGCTTCTTTCCAGATAATAACCGGCAAGCCACTCGACAAATACAGTGAAAGTTTGTGCGGGTTATTATATCGCAGATATTGTCCGGACTGTCCGACACAACCATCAATACTTGCACCGTCCCATACCAGACCAAATCCACTTGTCAGTTTTCCCGGAATCTCATCCGATGGGAAGCTTCCAAAATACTGTACATTTTCGCATTGATCCATCTTTTTGTCATAATTCATGCCATACAGTTTCACACTAACACCGCTTAGTTCGCCAAGCTGACCGACATACCCGCATTTTTCTGTATCAAGATTTCCAGCTACTGTAATCGCTTTTTCAAACTTTGGTATATTGATAACACTTCCTTTTTGCAGATAATCAAAAATCTCAAGTGTCACAATTTTTTCTTCTGATACACCGCGTTCTATAAAAAACTGTTTCATCACTGCATTATGTACGATCAGTACATCTGCAATTCGCAGCATAAATTCAAATTCACCTTTATAATAATCATTGTAACGAAATGCCCGCAATTCCTCTACATCATGAATCAGACTGATAAATTTTACATGTTTTTTTTCTTTTAATTCCGTCAGTGTTTTCTCTCTGGTCAACTGCGGATAATGAAACGGATGCTGTAGCAGAATAACCGAATTTTCTTCTACTCTTTTCAGACATTCTGCCCAGTCTTTCCGATAGCCAATCTGACGCTGTACTTTTGCAAGCTTCGTTCTTTTTGTCGTATTCATGCGGATCAGGATTCTTTCATACTTCAGACCATCTGCAACCTCTGCAATGTCCTGCGTTGCTTTCGTTCCCGCATGATTATAATTTTCAGAAATTTCTACAATTTGATATTTCTTCATCTTACATCCTTTAAAAACAGTTTCTCTAATTTCACGGTTTCCGTCTCGATATTATATCCTTTTTCTGTAAAATTTTGTTTTACTTCCGAAACATCCAGACGTTTTGCCGTTTTCTGCATCTGACTCAAATGCTCACTCCATACTTCTGCCCCTTCATCCAGATCCAGGAATACAAAGTTGGAATTAATCTTCACTTCCTGTGGGATTACTTTTGCCGAAGCAAGCATCGGAACACCATTTGCCTGTGCTTCTAAGGCAGCGATTGGTAATCCCTCAAACTTTGACGGGAATAAAAAAGTATCAAATGCGCTTAACCAGCCACAGATATCTGTCTGTTTTCCCGCAAAATATACTTTTTCACTGATTCCATATCGCGCTGTCAGCATTTTCAGGTCTGTTTCATCCTCCCCCTGACCGATCAAAACCAGGCAGGCATTCGGATATTTTTTCAGAAAATGCTGAAAGATATCCAGACAAAACTTCTGATTTTTTTGAAAATGTAATCTGCCGACATTACCAATCACCCATGTTCGTTCATCACAATGCAGCTTTTTCCGATAGTTTCTGCGCTTTTCTTCATCAAAAGCCATGCGATCCACCGATATGGAATTTCGAATCATTACAACCTTCGGCAGCAATCGGTCTTCATAAAACCATTTTGCTGCATCTTCTGAGCATGTCCAAAAATCGGTTGCAAATTTATCAATGCGTTTTTTATTTCTTTCATGCAACATGCCACGCAGTTTACTGTCCATATTCTGTGAATTATGACTGTGAATAATTCTCCGTGGGATGCCATATTTTTTTGCCATAATCAAATAATCAATATTAGCCAGACTACAGACATTTACCCAGATCGCATCGTATGTTCCCTGTGAATCTTTAAAAAATGCTTTTAATTCCTTTTTATATTTTCCATAATTTTCACTGCGGGCTGTAATATGAAAAACGTTACCGCCCATGGCAGTCAGTTCGTCCTCATACGCCGCATCTTCATGAAAATTACAAAGAAAGTCAAATTGTATTTTTGTTTTATCAATACACCGGTAATAGTTCATGATCACACTTTCCACACCACCGGGATTTTCTGTCATTCCAAATACAAGAACTCTGTACATTTTCTTTTACTCCTAAAATAATCTGTCTGCATTTCCTATTTTTATCATTATGATAGATTTGACCATTTTTATACAAGTATATTATATACTCAAACCATCTTTTTCTGTACCTTTTTATTTTTAATTTTTTATTAAGTCACTGTAACTATTTTGTATCACTTTTGCTGATATACTTTTTCGCATCTTTAAAAAAGCTCCATATCATCAGAATCATGATGATTCCAATAGGAAACGCCGAAATAATACTGATCGACTGAATATTTCCCATAGAACTTTCTGAAAAAACAAGTGCGATCGGTAACACAATCAACAGAACACACCATAATAATGTAATTAATGTGTGCGGATGTTCATTTTCTCCAAGTTCTTTATAGCTATAGCATGCTGCAGTATACGCTATAGAATCAAAGGATGTTGCATAGAATGCAATCATACATACAAAAGTGAGAATCAGAATAAAAGGTGCACAAGGCATTGTCTGTATAATATTAAGGATCAAATCATACAAATCTCCGTTTGCCTTAAAGTGAGCAATAAAATCTACTCTTCCTGCTACCTGCAATCCCAGAGAATAATTGCCCAGCACAATAAAGCTTACAATTGTTGAGCCAACACCAAAAACGTATCCTCCAAGTATTGTCTGTTTTATCGTTCTTCCCTTTGAAATATTGCCAATAAAAAACGGAGCAGCAACACACCATACCATCCAGTATGCCCAATAATAAATGGTCCAGTCCTGTGGAAAATGATTTGCCCTGACAGGGTCTGTGTAGGTCGCTAATCCAATGAAGTTCTGTACCATTTTTCCAAGAGACTGAATTCCGTTTTCAATAATGAAACGTCCCTGACCGCCAAACACAAGCACAACAACCAGTAATCCAAAAAACAGATAAATACATAATTTTGCCAGAAAGCTAATTCCTTTAAAGCCATGTAACACTGCATAAGTATAGACAGCACATGTAATCAGCAAAATGATAATCGTCACGACCGTTCGGCTGACATGAATATGAAATAACCGCATTGCAATTCCTGCCAGCAGTGGAGTTGCAACGCTGAATGTTGTCGCTGTTCCTGCCAGCAAGGCAAACAGCGCAAACATATCTATTACACGTCCCAGCAGACCATCCGCATGTTTTCCGATAACCGGGCGGCATGCCTCTGAATATCTCTGACGCTTTCGCTTTCTTACATGAAGCATAAAACCAAATGCAACCGCAAGCACCAGATAAAACGCCCATGGAATGAAACTCCAGTGGAACAAAGGAAATACCCCTGCCCATTCATGCACTGGTCCAAGGTCCGCTATATGCGGATTTGTTGCATACATGATCCATTCAGCAAAGGAATAAAATAATATATCCGCTGCCAGTCCACAGGTGAACATCATACTTCCCCATACAAAAAATGAATATTTCGGTTTTTCATCAGGTTCGCCCAGTACGATATTTCCATACTTTGAAAACGCCAGATAAACAGATATCAATAAAACGCCTAAGCCAATGATCAAATAATAGCTGCCCAGTGTATCTCCAAGAAAAAATCTTATCTGATGTATTACATCATTGGATTCTCTCGGCCATATAAACAAAATCACTGCAATACCAACAATTATAATAAATGGCACTAACGTGACCATCCAGTCTATTTTCTTCTTCATTTCTCCTCCCCTGCATTTCATCACATATCTTTATATGATCCATCTAATGCTATCAGTTCCTCCAGATTATCGATTTCAATTACATCATCCGCATTCATCGGACGAATACCCAGTTCATACTCGTCCGCATGACAAAACATTACAACATCATCCCAGTAAATCTGTCGGTTATATTTCTCATTAAATTCCAGTTCCAGGTGATGTTTCAGACGCTTTCCATCTGCTTCGTTCCATCTTGATACAGAATACAGCTGCCATCCGCCTTTTCCACCGGTTCTGCTACATGAAGTAACAATCCCTTTTTCCACCGTCATCAGCCATTCCTCTGTCTCGTCATCTGTCCAAACTGCATTGTATCCGGATCTATCAAATTCCGGGGCCAGAATTTTCTCATGGTAAATGATCTGGTCTCCATCCAATATAATGGCATTTTCTATATAATCTCTTGCCACATATAATGATGAAATATTATTACAGGTGTCATAAAATGGATTTTCAATGAGCTTCACGTTTTCATATTCTTTGGGCAATATCTCAAATTGATCTTTCAGATATCCAACTACAATATAAATTTCAGATATTCCATTTTTATGCAGCGCTTCAATTACACTGTCGATCATTCTCTTTCCATTTACTTTTACCAATGGCTTTGGTGTATGCAGCGTTACCGGTCTCATTCGGGTTCCTTTTCCCGCAGCCATAATGATTGCTCTTTCTACTTTATACATGTTCCTATATCTCCACTTTTCTTCTCTCAGTCTCTACAATCGCATAATACTCTTTTGCATATCTGTATTGCCGTAGCGAATATTCTCCAAATTCAACACCAAGATTTCGCTTATATTCGCACCAGTTGCTCCACAATAAACCACATATCGCTATATATGCATAAATTTTTATACGGATGTTTTCTGCACACCCCTCTGTAAAATAAGCATCGATTGTCTGATCAATATGTGTTCTGTTATACATAGCATAAATGCAAAACATCGCAATATCCACATGCGGATCCTGCATTGCTGCATATTCCCAGTCAATCAGCCTGATGTCAGTTTCTTCCGGATTTTTCTCCCAAAACAGAAAATTATCCGGAACAGCGTCAATATGTGTCAGTACTTTCTGCCCACAATACTGTTCCACATACGATTTCAGCGAAAATACTTTCCTTTTCGTCTCCGCATAATCTTTAAAAGTGGAAGGGCTTCCCTCCCACAATTGCTCATAAAATTGAATATGTTCAAACAAATCAAATTCGTGATTGACCTTCAGCTTTAATTCATGAAACTCGCGCAACTTTTTCATACATTTCTTCACATCTTCCATCTGCTCTGCATCGCAGTTTCTGACAGAGTTCATATATTCTGTAATTTTATATCCGTTCTCCGGATTCATATAAATTACCCGGTCACATATATGATAATCTGCTATCTTCTGATAAACTTCTGCTTCCTCACGTCTGTTGATCAGTTTATCTGTCCCCTCACCGGGGATTCGCATAATATACTTTTTCTCTTTGCATTCAAATAAAAATGACCGGTTGGTCATTCCCTTTTTCAGAACCGTAATATTCTTTATATCCTTTTGCGACACCTGGAACACTTCTTCAATAATCTGAATCGCATCTGTTTTTAACTGATCACAACCGCTGTCCAACTCCCGTAACTGTTCAAATGTATTAATTTCTACTACATCTGCTTCATCTACTACTCTGGCCGGCACGATCATTTTTCTTTTTTCATACAGCGTTTCTTCCCAGAATGCACTCGTATAACAGGATGTACTGCACATCTCTTTTATCCGTTGTTTTACCAGCTGCGCTTCCTTTCCTGTCAAATAAGAAATACCAATCATACCATTTCCGGCATCTGTCTCTGATATCAGATTCAGTTCCATATTTTGGTTTACTAAGACACAGCTGTCTGGTTTTAAAGAATTATTTACCATGTACCAGGAGTATAATTCCTGTTTTCGGAACAGATTATGTTCACACCAGATATCACATGGAACAATATACGTATTTGAAATATATTTTTCTGCACATTTCAGTGAATACAGGTTATTTTTCGTTGTATATTCCGGATTTACGATCAACTCCACCCGATATTCATCAATCAGATATTCATATCTTTCTTTCATAAATCCAACTACGATATATATATCGTATATTTCCGCTTCATGAAGCTGCCGGATCAACCTTTCGATTAGTGGTTCCCCGTGAATCTCTAGAAGTCCTTTGCTCACTTCTGTATTGATTGGAACCATCCGCATACCATATCCGGCGGCCAGAATAATTGCATTTTTTGGTGATGCCGCATGAATCTGCGCTTTCGTTTTACCATTCCTTTGCATATTTACATCCACATAGTAGTTCTCTTCCATCAACCTAATCCTCTGTCCGCATTTCTTTTTTTTCATTCTGCTTTGCACGCAGTTCATACACTTTTCCACACAAATAATATTGCTGAAATTTTAAAAGCAATATTGGCATCATACGCGCAGATCTGCAGGAAGCTACCGGTACAGCCTGCAATGCTTTCTGAAATATTTCCTCCCGCAGAAGCTTCTTCAATGCCTTCACCTTTTCTGAAAAAGCCACTCTGTTTCCCGCGGAAAATACTTCTCTGACCATCATTATATTCAGATGCATTAAAATATACACCTGATAAGCCTGATATAACTGTTGGTCATTCTCTGGTATCGCATTCTGTGTTGTCTGCAGAGATAACAGGTATCCTTCCGTCTTCTTCCCGTCATATGTCCGCATTGCAGAACCTGCATCCGTAGAATAATGATAACAGGATTCCTGTGAAAAAATGATCCTGCCACATTTTATTATATACCGAATCAGGAAATCACTGTCTTCAGCCAGGCTTAATTTTTTATTAAAATCTAATGAAGATTGCTGAATAATACTATGCCGGAACAATTTACCCCAGACAGCCATGCAGCGTGTCGGGTTCCTGAGCATTCCTGCAAGGCATTCCCGTACCCCGGTTCCTTCATAACCGTCTGCATTTTCTCCAGTTGCAACATTTACGATCGCATTTCCTTTTTCATAACTGAAAATATACAGATCTGCCGCTTTTCCGCTATTTACCGTATCCAATAATTTCTGCAAAGTTCCTGCTGGAAGATAGTCATCTGCATCCAGGAAAAAAATCCATTCTCCATGTGCAGCTTTTACTCCAGCATTTCTTGCATTCGAAACACCTTTTTCAGAACAGATCAGAAAAACATTCTCATACTTTTCAGCCAAAGCTGTTCCAATCTGTTTTGTATGATCGGAAGAACCATTCTCTATAATTATGACTTCAGCCAGGTTGTTATCTTTTGGTTGCTTTTCCTCTTTTACTACACTTTCCACACATCTTTTCAGAAACTTTTCTGAATTATGTGCCGGTATAATAAAAGAAATGACAATGTTATTCTCCATCTTTCTCTGCCTTTCCACGTTTCACTTTCCCATGCAATACATCCTGTAATACCTCAAGGAATAACGGTTCCCGCATAATCAAAAGTAATACCGCATATACTGCTCCAAAAACACATACCGATATTACTAGGGCTATAAAATTTGATAAATTCAGTGCTTTTACTCCATAACAGGCAACTCCTGCTACCGCGGTAGATACACATGCTTTTACCCATTGTACTTCTGAAAACAAATCCCTGATCCAGTCACGCAATACAATGAGCTGAACAATCAGAACAACAGTCTCTGCGATCAGTGTTCCAAGCGCAGCACCAGCTGCCGACATTGTTGGAATAAAAATCATATTTGCAACAAAATCTGCAATTCCTCCGGCAAGTACAGAATAAAATACCATTTTTTCTTTTCCGATCGGCACCATGATCTGCAATCCTAAAACATTTGTCAGGCCGATCAGAAGTACTGTAGGCATAATGATCTGCATTGGTATAATAGAATTTTCATATGTTTTGGAGGCCAGCAAAAAGATAGACTCCCTGGAATACAAAATAAAATATACCGTCACCGGTAGCGCAAGCAGCACCACAAAATGTAATGCTTTTCTGCTCACCCGTTTGAATTCCTCTTTCATTCCACGCTCAATATAATAAGAAACCCTTGGCAGCAATACAGTACTCAAAGCTGTAACAAAACTTACCAGTAATCCTTTAATTTTTATGGATGTTCCATAATAGCCTGCCTGCGTTTCATTTTTCAGGAAACCAAGCATAACGTTATCCAGATTCGTATAAATTGTCGTTGCTGCTGCCATTGCAAAGAAAATCATTACTTCTTTGAAATGGTGTTTTAAATCATAATGACCTACCGGTCGCAGATTAACATACTTTCTCAGATTAATAAAATTCAGGAAATTAGATCCAACCGTAGCCACAATGCTGATTGCTCCATAGATAACGTAATCTCCCTGATGTCTGACAAACAGGAACATCAGCACCAGACCGATTGCTTTAAAGATAATCGACCGCACTGTAATATAAGTATACTGCTCCAAACCTTTATACAGCCATTCCACACCAATTACATTAAAAATAATCGTAGAACTCATGATCCAGTATAAAGCAGCATCATTGTGTATCTTCGGCACTTTCCATATTGCCACAAAATAAGCAGCATACACAAAAACAGAAATAAGGAGATTCAGCAATAGAATCTCCTGTACTGTTTTGGTCAGCTTCTCTCTGTCATCTCTTACCTGTGCACATGCACGAATACCATAAGTTGGCACGCCAAGCATCGCTACCATAGAAAAATACTGAGCAATCGAAGTAGCTACGTTTACCTTACCAACACCTTCTACCGAAAGCACACGCGTGATATACGGCAATGTGATCAGCGGAAAAATGAATGTAGATGCCGTGAGAATCATATTCATTATAAAATTTACTTTAACAGATTTAATCTTGACCATTTATTATTATTACTCCTACAGTATCTTTGTTCCAGATGCGGTGCCGTTGCAAATAATGCCAGTGCAAATGGATTGTACGTTAATTCTATGATATGATGCGCAATCATACAATTAATAGATATCAGAATGATAACCACTATAAAATACGGATCATTTTGAAACTTTTTGCAGCACATCATGTATACCGCCAATGTGATCAGTAAAAAAAACACTCCATATCGCAGAAAAATATACAGGTACGAACAGTCTATAAAGAAATATTGGGAATCCGATATCTTTGTAGTCCCACCATTTCCAACCATTTTTATCGACTGTCCAAATAATGTCATTCCATATTTCATCAATCCCTTATGCCCCAATTTCAATCTAGTTGACATAAAACTGTCTAATGCCAGGAAAATAGGATTTCCAGAACTGTAAAAATAGGATACAACAAACATAAATCCTGCTGCAATTGGCATGCTGTAAGGTAAAGCCTTCTTTGCTTTTCCTGTACTGAAAATATTTCTACCGTTTGCAACATATCTCTGGCTGATGCAATAAAAACAGATCAGCATAAGAAACAGACAGCCCATATCCAGACGTGTATTGCAAAACCAGTAAACCAATACTCCCACAACCGCTCCAAGAATAAAATGCCATGTCTTCAGTTTGTCCTTCAGCAAATAAAACGCAGACATCGTGATCATAAAAATATGTGATGCAAAATCCGTTGTATAAATTGCACCAAATGAATTTCTGACCCGTTTTCCATCACCTCTGGTATACTGCAGATTTTCTATCACCTGCAACATGGATGCGCAAAAAGCTAAAAGCACAATGCTGATCGTAACGATCAGATATACCTTCAGTATTTTCTTAAATGAAACGTTTTTTGCGCCCATCACAAAAAGTACCCAAAAGAATACTTCCATATATCCGGAATTAACATATACCAGAATAGCTTCCAGTATTAACAATACAAATATAAAAAATGTTCTTCTCGAAAATTCATCAAAGCGAAACACTTTTATAATCAGCAATAAACATGCCACTGCTTTGCAAAGTGTATATGCACTCCCCGGAAGTTGAAACATGGTTGTCGAAAACGTCTCACTAATCAGAAAAATAAAAAATGCCAACAGGTACAATTGTTCTCCTGCACTCGGTTTATTTATTCCGGACAACATTTTCCGTTTTGTTTTACTTAATATTTTCATAATTATTCAACTACAACACATCCTAAAACAGAAACATTAAATTTTTTGCAAATTTCCAAATAAGCTTTGATCTGTGTGTATGTGGTTTTTCCGACTTCAACAAATAAAATACAGTTTCCAATTTCAACGAATCGCTTCATCATCTCAGAATCATTCTCAATATTGCTTCCGACTTCTACAGCAAGTGATTTCTTTTCCATTGCAGCCTGATATTCCTGCACAGCTTTCTGTACAATTTCCGCATCACTCAACATTCCAAAAAATACCTGTTCAACAGAATGTTCTTTTCTGATCAGATCAAAATCTATCATTTCGCGTTCCAATGCCGGACGATATCCCTCTTTTGCGGAATAATTACCAAGAACAGTAATTCCGGCCGCCTTTATATTTTCTTTTCCTTTTAATTTATCACTTAACACATATAAAAGCGCTAATAGAGCACAACTGATCACCAGTCCGGCAATGATTCCCAGAGCGGCATACTGAACCAGCACTTTTTTTGCACTTGGTGCATCCATGCTGTCTGGTTTATAGTCCTTTATATAACCCTTCTCTGATATCTGCTGTGATAACTGATCTTTTTGCAGATCAGACAGGCTGTCTTTATAGTTTTTCAATGAAGTAAGATAACTGTTTTGTGCTGACTGTACCTCTGGTATTGCCTTGGCAGATACATTGCTTGAAATAACAGAAAATGAAAAATCACCGTTTTCTTTTAATGTAGAAGCGGCATATTTCTGAATCTGCTCATCAATTACCTTACTGATTTTCGCTGCCTGATCAGCATCATAATGCATAACAGTCAAAGTAAAAATATTTCCGGTTGAATTGCTGCCAACCACTTCCGGCAAATATTCTACCGGCACATCCGTCAATTTTTCTTCTACCGCAGCTTTCCATTCACCATTTTTCACATATGCAGTTAACTCGTTTATAATATCTGTAACTTTTTCACTTACACCAGATGAAGAAACCTGTGTGTTGTCTGTACCATTCACGGTAATACGGTACTGCACAGAAGCCACATTTACATTTAGTGCATCAAGCTTCATATAAATAGATGAATCACAATAACTCTGCAAAGCATCAATCTGATCCTGCGTGGTTGAAATATTTGCTTCAATATTCTTCATAACCTCCGCATACTTATCAAGGCCACTCTTATAATCTTCAATCTTCTGTACTTCAGATGCGAATGATGCAGATTTCGCTTTCTTTACACCCAGACCGGCTCCTGCCACAAAGCAGAGCAGCACAAATATGATTATGATTTTTTTATGCTTCCAGATAGAGTCCCACATTTTTTTCATAGATACTGATTCCATTTGTTAACCCTTTCTTTCTATGTTATCCCAGGTATTTTCAAGATATTTATGTTCCAGTTTTATCAGTCTATCTTTCACTTTCAATTTTTTAAATATATATTCCCTGATCATATCAATAAAAGAACATATAAAATATACCGATACAATAATTGCCAGAAATGCCAGCAGCATCAGCACCACATTATAATTTAATAGTCCCTTTAACCGATCCTGCAATATATACGCTTTCACCAATGGATGGAAATGTATCAGATATACACTGAATGAGACCGGTGCAAATAGTTTTATGAACTTCTTCCATTTTTCAGTTACATTCAGCTTTGAAAAAAGTATAACCAGTGCAATTCCGGCCAATAGTATGGTCGGTGATGTGTAACTCACCAGAAATGTTGTCTGATTCGTATCTCCACTGACACCAAAACGATGATGTTCAATCACAAATTTTCCTAACCAGGTTACCGCTATGCATACGATATAAATAAAACCAAGGTGTCGTTTTGATTTTTTCTTCCATCCCTGGTATTTTCCAAGATAACCGCCAATAATATACAAAACGATCATCCAGATTGGACTGTATCCCTCTTTCGTAACAAAAATATCCCGTCTGAATAATTCCGGCAATACAGAATACAGTACAATCCCCAACATAACAACCAGTTTCAATTGTTTTCTTGATGCATGCGATATAAAAAAATTAAGTACCGGGATCAGGAGAAATAATCCTGTATACGCTGTAAAATACCAGTATTGTTCTCTCGATGTCGGGAAGATCGCACTTGTCCACTCATACCGTCCCACTACAGAAGGTGCAGCAAATTTGAAAAACACTGTAATCAGAATGGAATAAAATAATACTCTCAGCCACAGGAGTACCCAGTTTGAATACCGGTATTTTCCATGTATTCCCACATATCCGGAAATTAATGCATAGCAGTTTACCGCACAGTAAGCAGCGATTTCAATCAGCCACACCACTTCATATTTTCCGGATAAAAAAGGGGCATAATCCAAGATTCCACCTCTTCCAAGCATATGAAGACATACAACCATAAACATGGAAACAATCCGTAAAAAATCGATTCCCCAGTTATATTCTTTCTGTTTTGTGGCAACACTTTCCCTGCTATTGGATTTTATCATCCTACTTTTTTCCATCAGATTTGGCACCAGTATTCCTCCTGTCATTTACGTTCCAGCTTCGCACATTTATAAACCTGTGTCCAGCCAAGATGTCTATACCAGTCCATTACATTTTGTTCATAACAATATAATACTGGAACTTTCTGCTCCTTTATCACCTGTGCCGTCAGGCTTTGCAGTACACGCTTTCCGTATCCCTGTCCCCGTGCTGCCGGAGCCGTTACCAGTCCGCCTAAAACTGCAAGACCTTCCACATCTGCATATGTTCCCATATGTGCAACGATTGTTCCATTTTCTTTTAAGACAAAATTTTGGCAATGCCAGTTTTTCATTCTATCTTGCAGCTGTTCTTCTAATAGTGCCACAGAATAATGTCCGCCGATTCCTTCATCTGCACAAATAAGTGATGCGATTTCATAACACTCATCCACACTTGCCTTGCAGACTTCTGAATCAACTTTTGCCGCTTCCTGCCCGGCTTTCATGATAATGCCTTCTGTTTTTTTCCATTCTGAAAGCAGGCAAGAGATTTTTCGTATCAATTCTACTGATCCCGACAACATTTGACTGTCATTTTTTTCAATCAAAAAACATATTTCTCTTATATTTTCATCACTTGGATCTGATATTCCAAAAATCTGCAGACTGTTATAATATTTATATACAATTACCGTATCCGCCTCAGAATCAGAAATAATCCAAGTCTGGATATCCTGATTTTCAAATCCATAGGTACTTGTATCAATATACAGATACACGTTTTGAAATATATCTTTTTTAATTATACCTTTCAGATATTCTATATCTTCCACGCAGCATTTTCTTATCAATGTTCTTCTCCTTTATCCAAAAAAGTAACTTGAAACCGGTGCATGTGGATCTCTTTTATCTTCTGGTGGCAATTTCATATAATCATTATAAATATATTTTAAGATTGTATCATAATCTCTGGTACCCATCAGTTTCTTTCCTTCAAATTCATATTCCTGCAAATCCAGAAACCATTCCTTTGGCATACCGTATCTGGTCTTTAAGCTGTTCTCTCTTTTCCGATACAGCTTTCCTGTCGCCGGAAACAACAATGTACGAACTCGGTTTGTACTGCTGTTTCTGCTTTTTTCAGCAATTTTTTCCACACGTTTAAACACCCAAGACGGTGATATATGAGATACGATCTTATAATATAATCTGTGAATTCCGTCCTCGGAAGTACTGTATTTTCCTACTTCAGACCACAGAATTTTTCGCAGACAGAAACAGTAAAAATCATTCAGCATCTGGCCGATGGTTGAATGTGGAATGTCGTCCATAGGGAAAACATCAATAAAAACACCTGTTTTACATTTTAAATGCTCCTGGCCTACGCGCACATAAGTTGTGCCTGTTCTTCTTAACTTTCCATAACCCCAGCGATATTCCGGATCCGTATCATGATCCTGAAAATAACAGATTTCTGAATTTAACTGGTCTGTTATTTTTTTGAATTTATCATAATCTTCACGCAACATGGCAACATCTGCGTCGTCATCCCACGGAATATATCCTTTATGTCGGACAGCTCCCAGAAGTGTTCCACCAAAAATCGTATAATTAATATTATTCTCGCGGCAGACACGGTCTAACTCAACTAACATATCAAGCTGAAGCAGCTGCATCTGTCTGAACTCTTCCGGTGATAATTCTTTTATCTCTCCCATTGTACTCAATCCTCTTTATTTATTTTCTGTTTTTATACAGTAATTGTGTGCAGATCCTTTTTTTCATTCCATTCTTCAATGACAGAACAGATCTTTTCTGACAGTTCCTGTGAAATATAGGAATTTGACTGCTTACTTTCAATTGATCTGATAAAAGCAACAATCTGATATCTGATTCCTTCTCCATCCAACTGATAAAAATAACGTTTGTTTTCTTCCTGATTTTCATAACGGATTTCAAAATAATCAGTCTTCCACCACGGTGCCGGGACATAAATATATCCCTTTGTACCAGCAATGATCAGATTTCCCTCAGCTTTTACACCTTTGCCAACTTTTACAGAAGCCACTGCATTCTTATAGTTAAAATTAATTTTTGTAAACAGATCAAAGTTATCATTTTCCGGCATAAAATAAGAACTTGCTTCTTTTTTTTCATAATCAGTTCCAAGCAGCTGGAATACCGGAAGCAGCGCTGTTGGTCCCCATGCACAGATGCTGTTCCTACGTTCGTAGGTACTGGTCTGCGTTTCCATTTCTTTTGTACTTGTACAGGTAGCATCTACCGAGACAATATTTCCAATTTTTCCCGATTTAGCCAGCAGCAGTAATCTATGGTAAGCAGTTGCATACGCTGTTTTGATTGCATCCATGAGAATCAGATCATTCTTTTCTGCAATTTCAAAAAGTTCCTGACACTCAGATTTTTTTAATGCGATCGGAGATTCACATAATACATGTTTTCCACTCAGAAGCGCTTTCTTTATCTGTTCATAGTGTTTGGATGGATGTGAGACAATAAAAACTGCATCTACAATTTCCAGCAATTTATCATAATCATTTGTAAATACAATATCATTATCTTTCTGTTTTAAAGAAACATCTTCCGTATAAGCCGCTACAACTTCCACACCATTGGCAAATGCAGCTTCCTGCCGATATTTTTCAAAAATTCCTGTATCTCCGACAAGTCCCATTTTTACAAGCCGCTTCTGAGAACGTAACTCTGTACTTGAAACACCCTGCGTTCTGTCCAGATATACCACCTTACAGTACTCATTTAAATAATCAAATTTTCCCTTCCAGTCTGAACCAACTGTAAAAATATCAACATTATAACGCAAAATATCATCGATTTTCTGCCCTTCATATTCCTCGATGATAATTTCATCTGCAAGTCCTGTCTTTTTTACCGCCAGTACACGTTCCATCAAAGACTGCTGCACATTTATCTTTCCTCTGGTTTTATCAAAATCATCTGCCGTCACACCGACGATCAGATAATCTCCCAGTGCCTTCGCACGTTCCAGCAATCGTATATGCCCATAATGAAGCAGATCATATGTTCCATATGTTATTACCTTTGTCATCTTTTAATTACCTTTCTCTCCCCTGCTTAACGATTATAACAGTCCTCTGTTCTGCATATCTTTCAAAGCTTCCACCAGTGATGTATTATCGTCTGTTGTAAGTGCACCTATATGACCAACTCTGAAAATCTTTTCTGCCAGATCACCACCATTTGGGCAAACCCAGATATGATACTCATCTTTCAGTGTCTCAAATATTTTATAAGCAGAAACATTCAATGGATGAAGTGGTGTCACCGCATTTGACATAGATTCAGACGGAATTTCAAATGGCATATCTTTGATTTTTTCTCTGAAATCTGCTGCCAGTGAAGCAATCTTTGCTGTTTCAGCCTCTACACCGCCTGCTTTTTCAATTTCCAGTAAACGGGCATGAATCTGTCTCAGGATACCAACGGCCGGCGTGAATGGAGTCTGCCCGCGCTCTCCGTTTTTTAACGCTTCTTTCAAATCTAAATACAGGCACTGTGGTGTTTTTTCATATACACGCTGTACTGCATGTTCAGATAAAACGATCACAGAAATACCCGGAGGACACGCAAGTGCTTTCTGTGATCCTGTCAGCATAAGGTCTACGCCAAGTTTCTCCATATCAAACTCATCTGCCAGGAAAGAACTAATCGCATCCACCAAAAGGAACATATTGTTCTTTTTGCAGAATTCACTGATCATAACCGGGTCATAGTGTACACCGGTGGATGTCTCATGAATATTTACAAGAAATCCTGTATAATCTTTTCCATCATACTGATCTAACATTTCCTGTGTCAGTTTTTTCCCGATTTCAAGTTTGATCTCTGTATATGGAATCTGATGAATCTGACAGATTTTCACAAAACGCTGACCAAAACTTCCGCCATTTACGATAAGTACTTTATCCTTTGTATCAAAAACGTTGATGACTGCTGCTTCCATCGCAGCTGTACCTGATCCGGTCAGAAATACAACACGCGCATTTTCATCTGCTTTTGCAAATTTCTTCATAAGATTCTCATTTTCAAACATGATTTTTGAAAATTCCGGTGTTCTGAAATACGGTACCTGCTCCGCTCCAATTGTACGAACCTCTTCACATGACATTACTGGTCCTACTGTAAAATTAAGCATTTTTGTCACTCCTTTATAACTTCATAAATTCAGCAATTCTCTTGCTGTTGTTCCCATCTGTATATTTATAAATTCTTCCGCAAAGTTCTTCTCTCTGCTTTTTATAAGAATCTTTTTCCTCTGAAACATCTTTCAGGAATCCCAATAACTCATCATAACAATAAATTTTAGGACCTGCAATATATTCATCCGGATTATCCACACAAAGACCGTTCGTATATGAATCAAGATCTGAAAAATCATATCCAATTGGTCTGTTCAGCATTAAATAATCATATGCAATACTGGAATAATCACTTAATAAAGCATCTGAATCTTTTAACAGTCTGTAATTGTCTACATTCAGATTTTTCACAGTGCTTCCTGTAAGCACACAGACATTTGACATGCCATGTACTTTTATTGTCTCCGGATCCTGCATCGGATGTATTTTTATGATCAAAAGCATGTCCATTTTCACAAGTTCATCATTCAGTTGTTTTAATTCTTCCTCAGATTCAATGATTGGAATCCCCAATGGCTGCTCCTTCGTACTGTCGTTCCGCTTATAACCTCCGCCTTTACGGAATGTAGGCATCCAGATCACCACTTTTCGATAGGACTCTTTCGTCACTTTCGCCAGTTCATGTTCTGATGGCGTAAACAGCCGGTCATAACTTGGATATCCAAGATATACAAATCTGTCATTTGGGAATGGCAAGCCTCCCTGCTTTGCCTGAATTGGTCCATATGCTTCTGATGGAGACAGAATATAATCAACCGTATCAGACAGATTACATTTCCCAATTACACTTTTCAGGCAAACCGCTCCATGAGTAAAATAAAATGATTTCTGGTCGGCACGAACTTTATTTGTCACCACACAGTCAGCTGTAAATACTTTTGCCTTGCATACATACAACGCTTTTTTCAGACTCGGTTTATATAACCAGCACCAGTCAACATTCGCTGGTAAAGATTTCGGAGCCTTATTTTTTAACAGCCATACAATTTTGTACTTGTCATTATAATGATTTTTTATCAGGTAGTCATAAAAAGCACCGCCATTGGAATCAAAATCATTATGACTTTCAATAATAATGATATTCTGTAACGGTCTGTGTTTCAAAAAAAAATTACAGCCTTTTTGCAGGATCAGGTCAAGCTTATAATGATAAAAGACATCAAAAACCCTTTTTATTCCATTCTTTTTAATATAACTAACGGCATTCATCGTTTTTCTCCTTTATTACCAGCTCATCAGGAATTTCTGATATTCTTCAGCCAGCCTATGATTTTTTTTCTGTTTACAAACATTACAGCCAGAATAACTGCAACAATTGCATAACGAATAACAATATGCCTGTATGTAAAGGTCATCACAAACATCACGCACAGAACAGCTGCCAGAATAAGCAGCAATTGTTTCAAATTATATACTTCTGATGCTCGAACTCCTTCCTGATGTAACGCTTTTCGATAGAAAAAGTAGTGCATCAATGCTAACAGTCCATAACAGACCAATGTTGTATAACCTGCCGCATAATATCCAAATAATTCGATAAAAACTTTATTTAATCCTAAGTTTGCAACCGCACACACGATAGATGCCAGGGCAATAAATCCTGTCTTCTTAAAATAATATTCAATATTACTGAACAGAGAATACAGGAAAATCAAAAACATAGATACTGCAACCGGCGGTACAACCCAGATTGCCTCGTAATATTTTCTTCCACCAAAAATTAAAATAATTTCCGGGGCAAAAGCCATGGACAAGATAACCAGCACTGCGACCAGCACGCAAAGCAGGGTCGCATTCTTTTTGATTCCGTCATATTCTTTATCTTTTAACGCCTGATATGTATACGGTGTAAATGAGTTATTAATTGCATTTGTAATCAACAGAACCATCGTACCAATTGTGTAGGCAATACTATATACCGCTGCTGCCGAGCTTCCAACCATATCTTTAATCATAATACGGTCTGACTGACTGAGCACCATAGTTGAAAGAAAATGAGGGATCAAAGGTAAGTTAAATAATAACGCATATTTCCAGTATTTCTTATCAAACAGCTTCTTTCCATTTCTGACAATCACAAAAAATGCGACCAGAGAAATAACTGCTTTCACAAATACATCGGAAAATACTCGTGCTTCCAACTTATAGTTATCTGTAGCAAGCACGGAAATAATTCCAAGTAGAATACTTCCCACGCTCATTCCCAGTGTACTCAGCACAACTTTTTTGTATTTATACTCAAAACGCTGTTTTGTTGACCAGAACTCATAGGCAGACATTGTAAATATTTCCACAAACAAGGCAATGATCAATATCGGTGATAAGCTTAATTTTCCTGACCAGAACGTCAGATTGCACGCAAATACCGCAAACACCAGCAACGTGATCACTGACGTCAGACCTAATACAGATGATGTAAAACGATCCTTATCATCATCAAACTCTATCAGACCTTTTCCATATTCACCGGAAAACAAATTTAATGTTGCAAAAATAACCAATATACTGTACCAGGATTGGAATACCGAATAATCACCGTACTCATCTGTTGTCAGAATTCTGACAAAAACAGGTGTGGAAATCAGCGCAATTCCTTTATTTAAAATGTTACAGACCGTAAACCAGAACGAAGCTTTTACCGGTTGTGACATATCTTTATATTTTTGAATCCATGTTGAAATTCGCATATTACACTTCCATTTCTATTTTATTAATCAATTTATTAATCAATTAATGAAACTTCTTTTCTTTTTTAAGCTTTTCATAATGTTCTATATCACGTGTTTTAAACGGAACTGCCGGATGGCCTCCTGCAATCGCATAAGCCGGAATATTCTTACAGACCACACTTCCAGCCTGGATAATTGCGCCTTCTCCGATTTCTACTCCCCCTAGAATGATCACATTGTTTCCAAGCCAGACATTATCACCAATCGTAACATCTTTATGGATATACTGATTTCCATACGGAATCGCATCATCTGTATCATAATTGTGGAAAGATGAAATGATCTGGCAGCCCGGACCGGAATGAAAATTATTTCCAATCATAATTTTACCATTTCCAAATATAGACATTCCATTAAAATTTACATTCATTCCAAGCTCTGTATTTGACGTAACAAAAGATTTTCCGCCACAATACAGATTTGCACCACAGCATTTTGCTGTCTTTTGAATTTTTTGCTTATAATATTTTCCTTCCCATCTGCTCAGGGTTTCTCTAATTTTTGACATATTACTCCTCAAACCATTTATCATATTGACCGTAATCAACTTTTGCATTTGTATGTGTTTCACGCTCATTTTCCGGCGGCAGTGTCATATAATCGCCATAAAGAGAACTCAGGTATTCATCATAATCCCTGAATCCTTTAAAATTATAGCCTTCAAACGGATATTCAGTTCTGTTCACCAGCCACTTTTCTTCCATTTTTTCATCCGGATAGTCACTGGTAAAACAATCATTGAAGTTCGTATTATTATATTTTGTAATGTGAGCATATATTTTTTTCTTTAATTTTTCAATCGTTACAAATCTTCCCAGGAAATGAAGGATTTTATATCCTGTCCGTCCGGAATGTTCTTTTACCCCATACCCGCATTTGATCCAGAGCATTGTCTTTAACAAATGATTTTTTTTCAAGAATTTTTTTCTTTTCACGTCCCCATCTGGAAGCTTGTCATAAGGAAAAATATCTACAAAAATTCCATGATGAATGTCTACACCAATGGAAAAATCCTCTATGATCTCTGTTCCGAGCAACTGTAGCTTCGCCATCGAATAAGCAAAATTTCTGTCCGTTTCTGCTGTCTGCAGGAAAAAAATATCTGTATTCAAATCTTTCTTGCAGGCTTTGAGGAAACGTTCATAATCATTTCTTGTCATGGCAAAATCAAAGTCATCATCCCACGGGATAAAACCTTTATGACGAACAGCTCCAAGCAAAGTACCTGCCGTAATGTTATACGGTATATCATTTTTATCACAAATACGAATCACTTCATTTGCAATATATAAAATCAATTTCTGTATTTTTTGTGTCTCTGTCATCTTAAACTCCATATTATTTTCTGTTTACTAATTCCATGTAACATTTTTCCAAACCTTCTACGGTATGGTCAATAGAAAAATACTGGGCTGTCTCATAACAATTTTCAGCTATCTCATCTGCTTTTCCTTCGTAATAAGCTTCTATCAGAGATGCAATTGCCTCTGCAACTGCTTTTCCTGTTTTTTCACTGGTCAGCACACCATTTTTATGTTCTGTAATAATTTCCGGAATTCCACCTACTTCATTTGCAACACAAGGTACTCCATAAGACATTGCCTCAACCAGTGAAATACCAAATACCTCTTCGCAAATAGAAGGATATACAAAAATATCAGCTGTTTTTAAATATTTTCCTATATCACGCTGCATGCCCGCAAAATGTACGATTTCTCCCAGGCCCAGTTTTTCAGACATCATCTGCAGATTTTCCTGCTCTCCGCCATAACCGACAACTTCAAGCTGTACCGGATATTTTTTTCTCAGTTCATCTGTTGCCTCAATCAGCAAATGTACACCTTTTATTTTCTCTAATCTTCCAATAAAAACGATTTTAAATATATGATTTCTCTCTACCGCTCCCTTCTTTGGTTTGCGGTATTCTGTCTGCGGGACTACCCCATTATATACAACTCTGCACTTGGAATCCGGAATTTTAAAATAATCTCTATATGATTTTTCTCCGGCCTTTGACACAAATACGACCCTGTCAGAAATGTTCAATACATGTTTTTGCAGCCATGCTCGAACTTTATTCTTAAAGTTTGAACTGTAATCATAATAAAATTCCGGTGAAAAGCAACTATGTGCCACCAACACATATTTTTTACCCGGTAACAGAAATTTGAGTAGCGAATAATAGAACTGAATTACAATAGCACTATGATGAACTACAATGATATCATATTTTTTTGCAAGAGAAAGCAGCGCACGAATTCTTTCTTTCGTTACTTTTTTACTTCCACAGGAAACCAGAGAAACAGCATCTCCATTTTTTTTCATTTCCTCATAAATTGCACCTTCCTCAAACAAACAACAGAAACAATTTTCCTCTGTTCGTATATCAGAAATACATTTACATAAATTCTCGATGCCACCAACACCGCCATCTGATAACAAATTTAAAACTTTATAAGCCATATGTTCGTTCTCCTCATTCACAACCTGTATACAAAATCATGTTCTGCTCTGTATTTTTGAAATGTCCGGCAAATACAGTAATATCATTAATGTAAGCATAAAATACGGGTAAAAAGAAACACTGTCAAACAATGCAACACACATAAATGCGATCATTGTTAAAGTTCCTATGCTTCTTAAAATCTTATTCTCTGTCTTTCTGACACAAAATGCCACTGCAACAAACATAACAAAAAACAGAATCGACAATACAATTCCGCCATCCAGCAGATTTTGTGCGAATTGACTATGTGCATAGTTAAATTTTCCGCCCCAGTATAACTCCAAAGTCACTCCCTGAACGCCATAGCCAATCACTGGAGCTTCTTTTATATGTTGAAGTGCTACTGCCCAAATACTCTGTCTCGAATTCAACATTGAAATCACAAAACCTGGCAAGCGAACATTCACCATAACCAGAATTGCACTAAATATTGTATATAGCACGATATAAATTGGAATTCCTTTACAAAAGATACCATATACTTTAAAGATTACTAAAACGATAAACACAACAAGCAGGACTACAGTTAAAATAGCACTGGCAGCATTACTGGTCAACATTGTTAAGATAGAAAGAAGTTCCAGCAACAATGCCGTTTTCTTTCTACTCCTGAATTCCAATGCTCCACACAAAATTCCCAATACCCCAAACTGCGCTGCCACCTGAATATGTCCCAGAAAAATAATATGATATTCCGCAATCTTATACTGCATAATATATGGGTTGAATATTGTCAGGTTCAACAAAAACAACACAATCAGGATATTGGATATCATTTTTATAAAATGCTTTGGATCGTTGCGCAGACATAAAATGGCATATACACACAAAAAAGGAGTTGCTATCATATTCTGTAACCCCTCATGTAATCCTCCCTGCGCTGTCAATGTAATCAAAATCACAGCTGCAAAATAGGAAAAAATGGCAATCTCCGCCCTTTTTTCCATATGAATTAAATTTCCTCTATATTGTAAACACATCTCAAATATAATCAGGAGTAATGCCAGATAAACCCACGCCGTCATGAATGGCTTATAAAACGGAACGGCATCATAAAATCCTCTTGGATTTAAAAATGGGATCAGGATAAAATAACCGATTATATTATGTATATTAATCTCACGTACCTTTGCAGTCATACAATTATCAATCCTTACTTACTAATTTTTCGTGCCGGCACTCCTGCAACAACGGAATAAGCAGCTACATCTCTGTTTACAACAGAGCCGGCAGCTATGACCGCACCATCCCCGATCGTAACCCCTTTTAATACAGTTACATTTGCACCACACCATACATTATTTCCGATTTTAACAGGTGCACTCACCAATTCTTTTAATATTTTTCCATCTTTTCTGTCATGGTCATGATCCACCACCACAAAATTATTTGCAAACATGCACTGATTGCCTATCACAATATTCTCTGCTGCCGTCAGACTGCAATTATGATTAAAAAAGCAGTTATCACCTATTGTAATCTCCGCCTTATCCGTACACTTTATATAAAAAGGTCCTGCCGTCATCAAAAAATTACCAATCCTGCATTTTGCATCTGAAAACAGATCTATCTCAATCCTGCCTTTCAGTGAATTGATTTTTGCCATTTGTATACGACTTCCGTATAATATTTTATATTTCATATAGGTAAATACACTCTTGCATCCTATGATTACCTTTTTCATATTGTTCTTCCTTCCTTACTGCAAACATTTACTGCTTATTTTCCGCAGTATATGTCATGCAGCAACTCTGCATTATCCCGTATATCAAACCCAGCTCTTTTTGTCTCAGCTATCACATTCAAAGCTTCTTCATTTCTGTCTGTATTTTCAATTTTCTTCAACAAAATATCAGCCCACACATCCGGGTTTTCTTCTAATGAGCAAAATTCCACCAAATCAGAAAAAGCACAGTCTGTTGTAACTTCATTCGACAATACACACGGAAGTGCTGCGATCTGCCACTCAACAGCAACAAGCGGAAGTCCCTCAAACACAGACGGAAGAAGCATACCATCCATTGCCTGCAGGAAACAGTTCACCTGATCTGACAGTCCCATAAATTTTACGCAGTCTTTTAATCCCAGCTTTTCAACCTTCTGTTCTATCTCTCCACGCAATGGTCCATCACCAAACAAAACCAGCTCTGTATCAGGCTGTTTCTTATGAACAGCCTGAAATATATCTATTAAAAATGCATGATTTTTCTGCGGCAAAAAACCGCCGACATGTCCGATCACCGTCTTATTTTCCCAATGATACTTTTCCCTTATCGACCTTCGTATCTCCGAATCAAATTTATATTTTTCAATATTTCGGCCATTTGCAATGATCGTAAACGGACGGTTTCCAAAAAGCCATTCTCCTGCCGCTTCACCACATGCCAGATGTTTATTACATAACAAATAAAAGAAAGGGCGTAACATCTTATCCGCTCTTACCTGTTCGCAACAGGTATTATGTGAATGCGCGATTCGACGTCTGCATCCTCCAAAAAAAGCAGCCGCCATTTCAATTGTCATAGTAGCACTGTTACCATGTGCATGAACTACATCAATTTTCTTTCTTCGAATCACTCTGATCAGCGCTTTAAAATATGCTGTGGTATCTGTTCTTCTGTTTGGGAGATCAATGATCTCACATCCAAGTCCAGTAATCTTCTCCGCAATTTCCGGATGTACTTCTATCGTTCCAGCCAGATAAATTTCAAGATCATCCCGCTTCATAGCTTCCAGATTTGCCAAAATCACACTGGTAATTCCTTCATATTTTAAACCAACTGTACTGATTATCAATACCTTTTTCTTTTTTGTTTTCATCGTTGCTTTACATCCTATTGAAATAGATTATCTACAATTTTTTCAAATTCCCGGTTAAATTCTTCATTATGACTTTTTGCGCCCTGTGTCATTGTCGAAATAATCGTATCATAGTTGCATACGGCATTCCGCAGATCGGCGATATCATACACCGGAATAATTGTTCCCATACGCTTTGAAACATTTTCAACAAATTCCACCTGATGATTGTTTACATGTTCTCCATATTCTGCCTGTCTTGGCACTACCACAGGTGTCTTTCCCATCTGCAAAGGCATAATAAAGCTTGCCGGACCACCATGTGTAATAACGATTCTGGCTTCTGCCATCTTTTTCTCCATATCCGCATACGGTACAAACTTACTCCATTCACAATATTTTGGAGAATATGTGCTATACCCCGTCTGAATAAATATATCATCAGTGATCAGCTGATCCCTTTTTAACTCATCAATTGCCTTTACCAGACGGTCAAAAGGCTGTTCGTGAGTTCCTACTGTAACAAATATCATTGTTTTTTCCTTTAAAAAATGCTTCCTAAATTGATTGCTTTCTTATATACCTGTTTCTGTTCTTCCCATTGCACAATAAATTTATCTGCAATTGGATATACCATTTTACCTGACATTGTCGGTTTATCGATTCTGTCAAACACTTCCACATAGATCAACTTTGCACCGAACAGTTTTCCCAGATAAAAGAACGGAACAGATACTGCTGCTCCTGATGAAATGATCAAATCCGGTCGTTCCTTTCTCAGTACCTTCCATGCAATTTTTGTATTTTTGATCAATGCTTTCAAACTTCTGTTTGTCGGGAAATAGCATGGATACATTTTTTCATCTTTCAATAAACTTCGTGCATCTTCTTTATCAAAAGTAACCCAAAAACGTTCCCTGGTACTCCAAAATGGCTTTAACATATATAAATGCGTCAGGTGACCTCCTGAAGATCCAACCAAGCATACTTTTATATTATCTTTTTTCATTGAGTAGCCCCCTCTCCTTTCAGTCATTGTAATCTCCTCTAATTCAATGCAACAATACCTATAAGCTCCATATTATGTTCCATGCAGATTTCCATTTCACGGGTTATGGTTTCATAACGGGCACCGGAAAGCTTTTCTACAAGAACAATATTTTTTAAACGGCTCATTTCTTCCACCGCCTGCGCCTGTTCCAATCCACCTGCTACTTTACAAAGTTTAATTCCTGCCTCCTGTAACTGCTGTTCCGCTTCTCCAACCCATGTCTGCATATATTTATCTTCGCATGCGTATGCCATAATCATTTCGTGGATATCATTTTTCTCACATTCGTATTTTACATTTGACACCAGTAACTTTAATGCTGATTCTTTGTCATTTGACGCACTGTCTTTTAAAAGTTTCTTTCTTACTTTTCTGTAAAGAACATTTTTTCCGGATACCGGGATTTCAGCTAGCACTCTGCTATTATATAAATATTTAATGTCGTTACTTGAGTTGATTGTTCCACGCAGCAAATATGCAATAATTATATAGAGAACGGCAAGAACAATTCCTATCGCTCCGCCAAGTCCAATATACTTTTTACTAATAGAAACTTTTGTAACAACTGCTGCTTTATCTTCATCAGAAGATGATTCCTGATTCTCTTTTTCCAGCATAAGCTTCTGTGTCGCGTTTAACTGCTCTGTCAACTGTTTTGTCTGATCTTTCAACGTAGTGATCGCTGTCATACAATCTGACTGTTTCTGTGCAACAGAAGAATCAACCATATTGGAATAAGAGCAGTTAACCATTGTTACTGTATGAGTATACATTTTTCCACTCAGTGTTTTTGCATAATCTGAGATACAGGAAATAATATTATCCGCAAGTTTTTCACAGGATTCCCTGTCTGCATACTTTACCTTCACTCCAAAAGTACTACCTGTATTCGTTGTTACCATATTGCCAGTCGTATTGCTTCCATTATTTGCCGAAGCATCTTCATAACTGATGATTTCATTCAGATACTGTGTTTCTTCTTTTACTCCGCTGTCTTCTAAATCTTCCAGTAACTGTCCATCATTTACATACATATAATATGCATATTTAAGATCCGCCAGCTGTTCATTATTATCTGTTCCAATGAGAAGCTGAATGGACGCTGTACTGACATTATACGGATCCAGCTGCATCAATACAGATTTCTCTGCATACTCCTGCTTCTTTTCCAGAGATGTCTGTGTATATTCTGTTAATCTTACCTGTTCCAGTTCTTCCTCTGTGAGGCTTTTTCCCGCCTCTTCTATTGACACCTCTGCTGGACTAATATCTGCGGATTTTTTATCCTTTATGTACTTATATCCGCCCAAAGCAACTGCAAAGACAACTGCAGCCAACATTATTAGCTTAATTCGTTTAAAAAGTTCCAAAAGTAATTCTGTCACGCTTACAATTCTGCTGTCCTGAACTTTCTTATAATCTTTTTTTGAATTCATAAATTTCCTCCATTATAATACCAACAGACAATTTTCGTACATTCTGTAAGTATTTAATATGTTTCACTTTATCACTTTTTCGTTATTTTTACAAGAAATAATCCTTTCCTCACCCATTCTGAACAGAATATCATACATACAGCAATGAAATATAGCATATGCAAACAGGAACTGTCAATTTGTAATCCCCTTCCATTCGTTTCTTCATAAATTTATTAAATTTCCTTCATAATTTCATAATTTGAATTATTTTATTAATTGTAGTAAACTATTGCATGGTGTGGAATAGTTATAATACACTGTGTATTTATTATGTACTCTCAGAATTCTTCATAGACTTCTTCATCTAGGAAGATTCCGAGAATACATTTTATAAATGATGGAGGTTAGAAATAAAGTTTTTAAAAAAAGTTACTCTATTACTGTTGATAATGGTATTCTGCATGTTATGTCTAAATCCATTATCCGCAAGTGCAAAATCAAAGAATAATGTTGAAAAAATTGGCAACAGCTGGTTTTATACCAAAAACGGACATATTTCTTCCAACTATACCGGCTTCGGCGACAATCAGTATGGAACATGGTACTGCCGAAATAGGAAGCTAGACTATAGTGCAACTACTGTTGCAGATGGGAAAAACAGCCGTTGGCTGGTTCAGAATGGGAAAGTAAATTACGACTATACAGGATTATGTCAGGTAAACGACAGATATTATCAGGTTTCAAAGGGCAATGTTCTTTGGGAAGTAAACGACAGTTCCAGAATGCAGCTTAAGTCTTATTATCAGGAAGAAATAAAATATGGACGTGAAGACTTGTCTTTTATCTTCCCGTCCTACTTTTATTGCCATATCAATATTATACTATTTGTCGTCCATATTTTGCTTTTCATACGTTCGATCACTTATGATATAACGTGGACGATGTTTTGTTTCCATATAAACTTTCCCAATGTACTGACCAATCACACCTGTACATAACAATTGAACACCACCAATAAAACATATCACACATATCATACTTGCCCAGCCCGAAACCGTATTTCCAAGTGCCCAGCTAATAACAGCCCATATAACTCCTATAAATCCTATAATTGACACCAATATTCCGAAATTAGTAATCATCTGGATAGGCTTAACCGACAGACTTGTTATACCATCAAATGCCAAAGCAAGCATTTTTCTGAGTGGATAATGAGATTTACCAGCCATACGTTCCTGCCGCTCGTAATAAACAGATGTACTTTTAAATCCCACAAGCGGAAACATGCCTCTCAAAAACAGATTCACTTCTTTAAACTCTGAAAATGCTTCCAACACTTTTCGGGAAACCAATCGATAATCTGCATGATTATAAACAACCTCTGCTCCCATAGTATTCAGCAACTTGTAAAAGCCTTCTGCTGTTACTCTTTTAAAAAAAGTATCTGTATCTCGTTTACTTCTGACACCATATACAATTTCACATCCATTATGATATTCATTTATCATAACTTCCATAGCTGTAATATCGTCCTGTCCATCGCAATCAATAGAAATTGTAATATCCGCATATTTTTTTGCTTCCATTAAACCTGCCAATACAGCATTTTGATGTCCTCGATTCCTGCTTTGGCAAATACCAATATAATGTTCATCCTTTTCCGCCAGATTTTTTATAATTTCCCATGTTTTATCTCTGCTTCCATCATTTATAAATAGTATTCTGCTTTTGCTCGAAATTTTTTCTTTTTCAATCAACAGGCTTAACTCTTTCAAAAACAATTCTGATGTAATTGGCAAAACGTCTTCTTCATTATAGCATGGTATCACTATCCACAACACTGTATCCAACTCAAACACCTCATTTCTTTTTCTCTGCTCTATTTAGTAAAAGTGCTACTCCATATATTGCCAACAATATGTATAATGGAACATAAGCATATAAATATCTGGATCTTGCCTCAAAAAGTAATTCAAATATCGTTAATCCTATAACAGAAAGCATTAGTACACTTCTTTCTTTTTGATTTTTATAGCATACTCCCAGAATTCCTAATCCCAGACAAGTTAACCAAATCATTTGGACAAAATTTATCCAAACTGTATTATATTTTCCAACAGAACTATAATTTCTATTATAATAAAGTCCTCTCAAGAAACCACTGATTTTTGTATTTCTTTCCATAACATTTATGTAAAACGCCCCTTCTCCACCCCAGAAAAAAGTTCCGTCATTATAATTTGTTAGCGTTTTTCTTATCATTTGTTTTGAGAAACCCACTGCACCCATATTTTCAATACGCTCAAATGCTTTCTGCAGATCTGCTTGATCACGTTCTTCCACCGTTTGAAATGAATCTGAATAAGAAACATCGTCCCCGGCCCATACTCCCATTGTCTGGGTATTCATTCCCATCATAAAAAAATGTTTTATTCCAAAAGCTTTTTCATCATCAAGCTGTATATTCAGGCTTCTCACTGCGGCTATTGAAATTCCTAATGCTAATAAGAATCCCAAGATAAGAGCTGCCACTTTTTTTAAATATCCTCTTCCAATGCAGCTTAATTTTATATTTAAAATTGTTATTAACATAATTGCAATAGCGACTATCATTGTTTGTGGTTTAATTTTATATCCAATATAAGATAAAAACGGAATCGCAAACCACGAAAAACACTTAAATTTTTCTCTATTGACATAAATGTACATTATCAAAATCGGAAATACTAATGCTATCGAATCAGAGTATGGAATCGAAACCCAAGGTGACAAGCCTATTAAAAAAAAGTATATACTATATCCCACCATCGTTAAAACACGATTATGAAACAATTTACTTATTATTTTTGCAAGAAGTACTCCTGTACATGTATTAAACGCACATTGTACGCACAAAAGCATAAAATATTCATGCGCATGACCGCCCAAAAAATGAACAATTTCCATTATCTTCGAAAAGACAAATACCAAAAATAAATTATTTGGATATCTCGAAAAATAATTAATATATATATCTGTTGATTCATTATGTGCAATTTTATCAGCAAGTCCTACTACTGAAGCCACATCCCAATCTGTATACACATAATAATTCCACACAAAATATATCTGCATTAAAAATATCATTACCGGAACAACTATCCAGAAAATTATAGGTTTTATTTTACATTCTCTATCTGCCCTTTTGCAAATTGTCACAATGCCACATATTGTGATTCCACCAAATATTAATAATACAATTGCAGGCAAAAAGTTTTCACTATAAGATAATGTCCAATAACGTATGTGCGCAAAGAAAATACAACATATCACGATAAATATCATCATTAAACCATATATACCAGCAATGGCACTATTTAGCATTCTAAACATACTTTGTACGATTTCCTGTACTCGTTTCATTATTTAGATTCTCCCATCTGATTTTTTGTTTTCACCTTCAACATTATGCATTCATTTTCTTACATTGTAAAGAAATTCTTCACCAAACCTGCTATTTTAAAATCTAAAAGCTGTGTATTTTCAAATCCTTGCCACTCGTCAATCATATATATATGTATCAAAAAAATAATCTTGATTTTCAGTTATACACTCGTTTAAAAGTCTTTCATAAGCATTTGCCATTCCACTATATGCAACAGCCGTTGGATGCCCTCCAGACATATTTTTATAAATTTCTGATTGAAAGAAAGAATCCTCTGACTGAACGATATATGAAATATGAATTCTCAATTGTTGATATTTTAACTGTATTTTCCAGTTCCTCAATAGACATAGAAGGTCTGCCATTGATTTATAGGAGCTAAAGTTTTTAAAAGCGAATTCATATATCATAATTCCATCTCCTTGAGATTTTTCACAATATCATTCTCTTGCTGTTTTTCCTTGACAATTCCACTCTCCTGCGTTAACATCTTACCCGTAAAGTGCCATACAAACGGATTTTCTGTTTCATAATTAACCAGGGGAGCATATCGCTGAGAGTAAGGACAGACCTTTGACCCTTATACCTGTTGGACAATGCCATCGTAGGAAGTGTTACAGAATATAATAGTAGAGAAAACTATCAGACATTCTTAAAGCATCTGCCAACCGGTTGGTGCTTTTTTGATTGTAAAAATGTGCAGCACCACATGTATTGCATAATCAAGTAAAGCGGACATTCGCAATCCGTTTTTCGCTACTTGCTCATGAACGCAGTCGCTTTGCGACCTGTCAGTGGGAGCTTTTAACTCCCACTGACATAAGTATCCCCCTTACCCACCGCTTAGTGCTCTACGCACTTGAAATGGGGTGGGGGAATGCTTATTCTGCGTTCAAAAATGCCTCTCATTTCTGCTGCGAATATGTGATATGGCATGGGAGTTATGGTTACTTAATGTAATAAGGTTCACAGATGGATCTTAAATTTCACTTTTATTTTCAGGGAGGAACAAATAATGAACGCAAGTGTAGCTATTCAGGTATTACCGACAGTCACAGATGAAGACGAAGTCATCCGTATCGTAGACGAAGTCATTGATTACATCAAATCCACAGGTCTGAACTATTATGTAGGACCGTGTGAGACATCCATCGAAGGCGATTATGACGAACTGATGGAGATCGTAAAAAACTGCCAGCTCGTTGCTGCAAAAGCAGGCTGCCCGGCTATGAATACTTATGTAAAAATTTCTTTTAAACCAGAGGGAGATGTACTGACCATTGACAAAAAAGTTACAAAGCATCACCAGTAAGATTCCGGCAATCGTCGCGTTATGCCTGATCGTGCTGGCATGGTATCTGATCTGTGTATCCGGACTGGTTCCGGCTTATATGTTGCCGTCACCGGTCAATGTGGCAAAAGCGCTGATCTCAGACATGCCGCTGATCCTGATGCATGCAAGATACACCCTGCAGGAGGCATTTTACGGTCTTTGCATCGGTATCCTGCTGGCTTTTGTCAGTGCCACACTGATGGATCGTTTTCTGACCATCAACCGGGCATTTTATCCGCTGATGGTAATCACACAGACGATTCCTACCATTGCTATTGCGCCGGTTCTGGTGCTCTGGATGGGATTTGGCATGGCACCAAAAATTGCATTGGTTGTCATCACCACATTTTTCCCGATCGCAGTCGGTCTGCTGGACGGATATAAAAGTGTGGATCAGGATGCGGTCAATCTGATGCGCGCCATGGGAGCGACAAAATTTCAGATTTTCCGGCATTTAAAATTTCCATCCGCTTTGAACCAGTTTTTCTCCGGTTTGAAGATTTCTGCTTCCTACGCTGTGGTTGGCGCTGTTGTTGCAGAATGGCTCGGTGGATTCAACGGACTTGGTGTTTATATGACCCGTGTCAAAAAGGCATACGCATTCGACAAAATGTTTGCTGTTATTATTTTTATCGTGATCATCAGTTTGCTGCTGATGCTCGCTGTCAACATTATCAGAAACTTATCCATGCCTTGGATAAGAACAGAAAAAGAGGGAAAAGAAGTATGAAAAACAAATTTTTAAAGAAACTTGCTGCTGCATCTTTAGCAGCTGCTATGATATTTTCCATGGCTGCATGCGGAAATGCTGACAACAACGCTGCAAAAGGAAATGCCTCCGACAGCTCTTCTGCTGCCGCAGAGAACACTTCCAGCTCTGATAAAGATCTGACAAAGATCACATTCTGCCTGGACTGGACACCGAACACAAACCATACCGGTTTATACGTTGCTCAGCAGCTTGGTTACTATGAGCAGGCAGGTCTGGATGTCCAGATCGTTCAGCCACCAGAGGACGGTGCTGCATTAATGTGTGCTTCCGGTCAGGCTCAGTTCGCCATTGAAGCGCAGGATACTATGGCTGCATCTCTGGATTCCGATAATCCACTTGGTATCACAGCGGTTGCTGCTGTTCTCCAGCACAACACTTCCGGTATCCTCTCCCGTCAGGGTGACGGTATCGACACTCCGAAAGGAATGACAGGCAAAACTTATTCTACATGGGAGTCCCCGATCGAACTTGCTACTTTAAAAACTGTTATCAACGGTGACGGTGGTGATTTTGATAAAGTAAATCTGATCCCGAACGATATCACAGATGAACCGGCTGCTCTGGCTGCTCATCAGACAGATGCCATCTGGGTATTCTACGGATGGGGCGGAATCAATGCAAACGTAGAGAAAACACCTTGTGATTTCTTCTTCTTTAAAGATGTAAACCCGGTATTTGATTACTACACACCGGTTATCATCGCAAACAATGAATTTTTACAGAACAGCCCGGATGTTGCTAAAAAATTCCTTGAGGCAACTCAGAAAGGTTATGAATATGCCATCCAGAATCCGGTAGATGCCGCAAACATGCTGATCGCCGGTGACAACACGGGTTCCTTAAGCGGATCTGAAGATCTGGTTCAGGCTTCTCAGCAGTATATTTCCGAGCAGTACATCGCAGATGCTCAGAAATGGGGATTCATCGATGAGGATCGTTGGAATACATTCTACAAATGGCTGGCAGATAACGGACTTACCTCCAAAGATCTGACCGGACAGGGATTTTCAAACGACTACTTAGGTGGTAATTAAGATTTCAAACAGGAAATAAAAATGGCATTATTAAAAGCAGAACATATTACAAAAATATATGGACAGCGAACGATCATCAAAGATATCAATATCGAACTGAATCAGGGTGAGCTGGTATGCCTTCTTGGTGTCAGCGGTTCCGGAAAGACGACATTGTTTCACATTCTTTCCGGCCTGACTACACCGGAGGAAGGACATGTGTATCTGAATGATAAAGAGATCACTTCCACTCCGGGACAGATCAGCTACATGCTTCAGAAAGATCTGCTGCTGCCTCATAAGAAAATTATTGATAATGTATCGCTGCCCCTTGTCTTAAAGGGCATGAAAAAAGCAGATGCACGCCAGAAAGCAGATCCACTGTTTGCAGATTTTGGTCTGGATGGTACACAGTATCAGTATCCAAGTCAGCTCTCCGGCGGTATGCGTCAGCGTGCAGCGCTTCTGCGGACATATCTGTCATCCAACGGTGTCGCGCTGCTGGACGAACCGTTTTCCGCACTGGATACCATTACAAAATCCAATATTCATAAGTGGTATCTGAATATTATGACGCACATTGATCTGTCAACGCTGTTTATTACGCACGATATTGATGAAGCGATTCTTTTATCTGACCGCATTTACATCTTGAATGGTACACCGGGTGAGATTAAAGATGAGATCGTGATTCGTGAGAAGAAACCGCGACCGGATGATTTTTATCTGACGGAAACGTTTTTAAATTATAAACGTGACATTATAAGTAGACTTTAAGTGGCTAAACATTTTACCTTTGCCACGTATGTAAATAGGGACTGAGTTCATTTTTTCTTAGCGAGCGATTGTTAGCCGCGAAGACAAAATGGACTCAGTCCCTTTCAAAATCTCAAATTTTCTGCCACAAAACAAGCTTTTTAAATAATTTCCATTGCTGCGGTCCAGCCTTCTCTTACCGCATCACCAATCTGACGGGCACGGACACAGTCACCGATCTTCCATACCGGAATACCAGCTTCTTTGATTGCCGCCTCAAGTGCTTCTGTCGCATGTGCGCGGCGTCCCATTGCATTGACAACAGAATCTGCTTTGATAGTAATTTCTGTTCCATTCTGCTCAGCTACAACAAAGTCTTTGCCGACTTTGATAACTTTTGCATTTACTTCGTATTTACCACCGTTTTTATCGATAAAGTCATGTACAGCAGTTCTGTACAAACCGGTTGTCTCCGGCATCAAAGCACCTTTCATCTCTACGATGGTTGTCTCTACACCGTGATCTATGTAATCTGCTGCTGCCTCACAGCCTACCAGACCACCGCCGAGTACGATGGTGCTTTTTCCAAGACCAGCAAAATCGTTGTAATATACCTCCATTGCTGTGACAGCATTTTCAATTCCCTCAATTGGAAGGATCAGATCATCAGATCCGACTGCCAGTACAACTGCTTCCGGAGCGATCTCTTTGATAAGTTCCGGTGTTACTTCACAGTTTAATCTTACTTTGATCGGACGTTTCTCTACGTCACGGATCAGCAGATCTTTGAAGTTTCTGATATCTACTTTATGATCGGTATGATCTGTAAAGTTAATCAGACCGCCTAACACGCCTGCTTTCTCGCACAGGATTACCTGATGCCCTCTATCTGCTGCTGTGATTGCTGTCTGCAGACCACCGCAGCCGCCACCTACTACCAGTACTTTACGGCTTGCTTCCGGTTTTGGCATACGCTCCGGAAGAACTTTATGATGAGAAGCCGGCCATACGTCGTATGGGTTGATCGTACAGGAATCCAGTGGTGGGAACTTCACAGTCCAAATCTCTGTCTCATGTTCACCGGACGGACCCGGATAACATCTTCCGCAGCGTAGACAGCGACGAATTTCATCTGCATGACCAGCTTTTGCCTTATTCGGGAATGCCGGATCAGCAAAGAACTGACGTCCCATGGATACCATATCAATTTTGCCTGCTGCAATTGCTTCTTCTGCCTGTTCCGGAGAGTTAATACCTCCAACTGCTGCAACCGGGATAGACACGTTTTGTTTGATCACAGATGCCGGCTCGATATTCGGTCCATGCGGAGCATATGCAGTTGTGAACTCCCAGCTTCTGGAAGAACTCAGATAATGACCACAGGATACATGAATCATATCAATGTACGGCTCACAAAGTTTACAGTATTTTACAGCATCTTCCAGCTCTAAGCCACCCGACAGATGTTCAGAACTGCTGACACGAATCTCAATCACAAAATCAGGTCCCATAGCCTCACGAATAGTTTTTAACAGATCAACAGTAAATCTTGCTCTGTTTTCAAAGGATCCGCCGTACTCATCGGTACGTTTATTGTACTGCGGAGAAAGGAACTGTGCCGGAAGCCAACCATGTCCGCAATGGATCATAACGCCTTCCCAACCTGCTGCCTCAAACCATTTACAGGCAGTTACATAATCCTGATAACAGCTTAAGATTTCTTCTTTTGTAAATGCATCTACATGAGTTCCATCCGGAAGATCTTTCTCAGATGGTCCTTTTGGATTGATGCCGTCTCCGATATTTGTTTTGATCTCACCACAGGAAATCAGCTCACCGATTGCCAGTGCGCCATAGCTTTTGATCATCTCTGCGGTTTCTTTAATGATGTTGAATTTTTTATCGGATCTGGATGTATAATCAAGGTATGGTTCAAACGGGAAACGTTTGTCATACTCATGGTTCGGGCTTAACTCACCCAGACAGACGATTCCTGCACCGCCTTTTGCCTTCGCTTCCAGCATCCGGAATGCACGCTCCGGTACCGGGGTGGTGTAACCAAACGGATCCGGATCCAGCTCGATATAATGATCAAATGCAAATAATGCTGGAGCTGCCTCAATACGGTTTTTAACGATTTTTGAACCAACTTTTAACGGCTCAAATAAATGTGGAAAATACGGATTTTTTTCTGCCATAATCTCTTACCTCATCCTTCTTTTTTGTTACTGAAACTGTAACAGAAACTCCCCTGTTTATTCAAACATCAGCTTTTTTCATGCTGTTTCATTTTGCAATATTTTTATTATATTTGTTGCATTGTCCTTGTATAAGTACAGAAAAACGTGCTACAATCGAATCAGATTTTATAATAAGAATAAATAATATCTGTCACATTTTTCTATTATAATTTTCTGAGATATTTTTTATTTCATAAGATGAATCATTTATCGTTCATAAAAAGGAGAAAAGAGCACTATGGACCACCGCGCAGACCGCATGAAATCACTGATCATACGCACATTTTTTGACTGTATGGAAAAAGAAGATTTTTCTCAGATTACGATTGGAAAAATATCAGAACAGGCATTGATCAACCGTTCTACCTTTTACCGCTATTTCTCTGATAAATATGAGTTGCGGGATGAAGTGGTCGACCATATTGTTCAGGATTTTGCAGATCATATGGAAGTAGATTTTCTGCATATGGATGTCAGTGATGCCGAACATACCCGCGCGCTTCAGGATTGTCTGGCTCACCTTTGCACTCAGAAACGTGAGTTGGAAATTCTGTGGAAGCAACAGCTGCTCGGTCGAAATGTCTTTGATGAAATGATGAATGCCGGTGCACGCAAGGTAGAAACTGAAATTCAGAATCATCCAACGATCTCACCGGGGAAAAAACAGTTTGCTGACTGGTATGCAAAACTTCTGGTCAACAATTTTCTTGTGACAGTTCGCTGGTGGTTTTCCCGTAAAGATGACATTTCACCACAACAGATCACCGCTATGATGAAACGTCATATGATTTCAGGAACAATTCCTACTTTAAAAGAACAGTCCTAACAAGATTGTTCTTCCGTTTCTCTTCTTTTTTCATATGCTGCATATATATGATAAAAATCAGGCCACCGGTAACTACCCATGAAGTAACATAAACATTCATCAGCATGTTATACGTCGGAACCCGTTTAAACACAGTTACCATCCAGATCATTCGAAATACAACCGTTCCAAGAATAGTAATGATTGCCGGCTCCAGTGATTTTCCCATGCCACGCAATGCTGCACTCTCCACTTCGTAAGTCGCGGTCAGACCTTCCAGAGAGCATACATGCTGCATGCGGATCAGTGCATACATGGCTACCGCGTCACTGGCAGTATAAATATGTACAAATGTATTGCCGCCTGCAATAAAAATCACACTTAAAATCTCGGTAAATCCGATTCCAAACAGCATACTTAAGCAAAAAATTTTCTTGCATCGTTTCAGATTGCCAGCTCCATAATTCTGACTGGTAAAAGTTACCGCGCCCTGTGCAAAGGCACATGCAATGGCATAGGTAAAATATTCAAAATTCAATCCGACCGAAGCACCGGCAATGGCATCCTCCCCAAAGGAATTAATGCCACTCTGGATAAATATGTTTGACACAGAAAAAATGGCTCCCTGAATTCCCGCCGGAACTCCGATTACCAGAACACGACGCAAAAAATCTTTTCGAATCTGCATTTTTCCAAATCGGAACTGAAATTCATCCTCTCTCCGATACAGGCAGAGCAAAACCAGTGACGCACTCAGTACATTAGATGCCAGCGTACCGATGGCAACACCTTCCACGCCCAAATGAACGCCTACTACCAAAAGAAGATTCAGTACAACGTTTACCACACCTGCCAGTAAAAGATAGTACATCGGACGTTTGCTGTCTCCGTAGCTTCGCAGAGCCGCCGCACCAAAATTGTAAAGCAGCATAAATGGAATACTCAAAAGATAAATACGGATATACAGCATCGCCTGATCCATGACGCTGTCCGGCGTTCCTGACACCACAAGAACCGGCTTTGCAATGATAAATCCAAGGCACATCAGACCGATGCCAAGAATCAGACCAAACGTCAGAATCGTATGCAGCATAGCACTGATCTGTTCCCGTTTGTTCTGACCGATCAGATTTGCCAAAGCTGCATTCGGTCCCACGGAAAGTCCTGTGATCAGATTTACAAATATTCCGACCAGAGCGACACTGCTTCCAACTGCTGCAAGTGCACTGCTTCCGGCAAATCTGCCGACAACTGCCACGTCTGCGGAATTGAATAACTGCTGCAGGATCGTGCTAAAAGCAAGCGGCAGGGCAAACATGATCAGCTTTCCGGCAATTTTTCCATTTAGCATATCTATTTCTCTGTTTTTTTCTTTCGTCTTTGTCTGTTCCATTCGGAAACCAGTCCTTTCCTGTGGGATGCTACTGTTTTTATGCTATGTACGATTATAACATATATAAAGCGAAATCGAAAACTCCTTCTGTGACCACTTATCACAAAAGGAGTTTTTAATCTCGCTATTTCGGATATAAAATTATTTTGAAAGCTTGTTGTTTGCTTTTGTCTGGAATTTCTCATTCTGTACAACGAAACGCTCATGTGTTCCTTCACCGATCAGACCTGCCTCATCATAAGCTGCTACTTTGAATACAAGACGACGTCCGTCTACTTCGGTAAGCTCTGTCTCGCAACGAACAGTCATTCCGATTGGAGTAGCCGCTACATGGCTGATATTTACCTGTGTACCAACGCTGCCACAGCCTTCTTCCAGATATGGAGCTACGCTCTCGCTTGCTGTTTTTTCCATTAATGCAAGCATGCATGGTGTTCCGAATACTTCCAGTACACCGCTTCCTACTGCTGTTGCTGTATTCTCATATACAACTTCTACGCTCTGTTCCCCTTTGACTCCTGCTTCTAACATTTTATGTCCTCCTTATCAAGCATCTGAATTTTTTGTTGCTTTTGTTTTCAAATGTTTTTTTCTGTTTTTATGTGTCTTTGGTAAGTATATCATAACTTTTTGTGTGCGACTAGTGTTTTTCTGCATCACTGGAGTGTGGATTTATTTGATTTTCATTTTGTACAGGGAATTCTCGTATCATCCCCAATATCTACGAATCATCCGCAACATATTCTCTCTCCCAACCGGATTCATAGTATGAAGCTTTATTGGATAAAAAAGACTATTTTCCACTAACCAATCCAACAGTTTTATCCCATCTCCGCCATCATAAGCATAATCTCCCAGATCATGATCACAATCAATCAGCAAAATCGGTTCCTTTGCCGATTCAATGACGCTTTTCGCGCTATTTACACTTTTACACCATACATAGCCTTCCGGCGCAGGGCGTATATCATCTAACCAAATCTTCATATTTTTTCATTCTCCTTCTACAGTAACTATTCGTCTTTATCTGCTTTCGTTTCCATTCTTGCTTCTCCTAACAATTTCATCCCAACTCAATTCATATTTTGAAACAATCCTTGCCCTATATAATGGAGATAAATACTGCTCTACTTCCCGATGATTAAAGAAATAATCTCCATGTTTTAATGCTCCGGTTTCCATATTTCCTTCCTCATCTACATATTCACACTGTATTCCACAGCAATCATCTCCAACTTCTTTGAGCCGACAATAAAACGCTCCCGGTGCATACGGTCTGCAATCTATAAACAGAACATCTCCCGGATGATATGGAACAGGTAAGTTCAAATCTGGAGATACAGAAAAAAACTGATCTTCCACCATTCTTCCTGGTGAACCATTTAAATGATTCGATGAATTCCATTCATGTATATAATATTGAACTTCTCCATCTTTATCCATAATATAGGTATACTCTGCTGATAAAAATCCATCTTCTCCGCTGTTCACATCCTGACTGGCAGTATATAATTCTACCCGCCAATACAATGTCTTCCATTCCGCATCCGCATCTTCATCCATATCCTCACGATAATAATTCTTCACTGCATTTTTGGTATTAGCCAAGGACGTCATGATATACGGTCCATCCATAATATCACTTTTATGCTTGTCATCATAGCCCATTAGCTGTATAAGAAAAATTGTTCCAGTTTCACTTGTCAAAAATTGAACTGCACGATCCATACATGCACAACATAAGCTCACATAATCCATCTCTTGTTTTTTCAAGCAAGATGATCGCTTCATATCATGTAACAACTCCTGCTTTCTCCCCAAACTGATTGGCGCTCCGGCAATAATTGATACATAATCTTTTAATTTCAATCGTTCTGCATGTTCCATTAAATAGGCATGTAACTCTGGTGATTCAATTAAATCCAGAATCCTATTTTTTAATTTTGATTCCAATTTTGTTCTCCCCATTCTTATTCTTCTGCCTTGCCATTCCTTGTCCCATATTTTTTCAACACATCATAAACCTTATGATACACCATCTGGTTTGGATAATATCTGTAATCTGCAAACACATCGATTCCATTTTTATAAAAATATTCGTGAATAGCTGCTGCACATCCAGAACTTCTGCTTTCACCATATTCACATTGGCAAATAATATCCTTTCCATCTTTTTTTGCTGTAAAAATAAATTCTGCCAGCTCATCTGCTTCTGGAAAATAAGTCTCGTATGTTAAATGATATTTTGGCAATACTGCAAAATCAATGTCATGCAACGCCACTTCAAATACACAGTCTGTTTTTGTAGAATAATCTACAGGTTGATAGTCTGCATCACGAAAACTTCCTGGTGGATCATAAAAACTGATGATTGCCACATTTTCAGGGAAATCACTTTTTAACAGTTTTTCCATTGCTTTTCTTGAATAAATGAATATCTTCATCTCTGCCATTTTTCTAAATCTCCTCAAAAAGTAATCCGGATTGTTTCACTTTAGATATTTGTGTGAGCATTTCATTTAAACACTGCGTTTTTTCTTTCACTGATAATTTCCGAAACCACTCATTAAGTCTGTTTTTATAGTTGTTTCCCATTTGTTTAGGAAGCGGGATTTTCTTATCGTACTTCTCCAAAATTTTATGATAGGGTTGCGTCTCATAATAATCTTTCTCTGCCCCAACCAATTGAGAAAACAGTCCTTCTTCCGCCATCGCAAGCTGCATTTGCGGCCAGATAATAAATTCTACCTTTAACGGTGTTAATTCTGTATTATTTTCTAAATATTTCCTGATCGCATTTTGGATATCTACATACCCATATTCACGATCTTTCTTTTCCCCACTGGATGTCTTTCTCAAGTTGCTCCAGGATGGATATTTTCTGCATATTTTTTCTTCTTTATTATCTATCGTAATCTTTACACCTTTTTCCTTTAATCGGTAAAACCATTCCAGTGTTATGGAATCTAATGGCATATGGCAAAATCTAAAATAATCTTCGCGCTCCTTGGCACCTTCTAAACAATAAATATATTTGAAAGTCATATTGAGCACTTTTTGTGCCTTTCCATATTTATTATCTTTTAATCTAAACCGCTTTAAAAAATCTTCGCAAATCTTTTCATGCCAATCATCAAATTCTTTCTCATTTTTTTCTTTCTCATCAAAAAAATCCAAAAACTTCTTACTATATGGCTCTAGCTCTATATGTGTATCTGACTTTTCAAGTTCTTCCAACATATCTTTAGCTGCAAAAGAAACACTTTCTTCTCGTTTCTCCGTTCTAGGTGTAAAATCTTTTAAAGCCATGAAAAATGCATATTTTATCCCCTCTTCATTTAGCTTTAGTCGTTCTTTCTTTTCATTCTCACCATTCCAAAAAAGTTTTACTAAATTATCATGTGTGCAATCCATTATATTTTTCTTCCACTCCCTAAACTATGTATGTTTCCGTAATTCGTTTTCTACAATACTTCAATCTTCATATGCTTCCCAAGATTTTTTCAGATCATCTCTTAACTTATTTCGCAATCGCTTCGGCTGCAGCACAATCACATCCGGAGCATAATTTTTTGCAAATTGTTCTGCTGCACGTTCATTCACATGTACGCTCACCACGACATGTGTATCCGTTTCTTCCGAAAAAACAACATCTTTTCCAAACAGATCAATCACGTCAGAAATCATTACTTTTACGATTCGAAATTTAACAAACGCATTTTCACTGGAATACATATAAACGTGTTCTTTCGTATATTTGTTCAGATCCATTTTCTGATGTCCGGACCACTTTAATGTTTCAAATGGCTTGCCATTTTCCTCAAGGATCTGTATATTTCGAATTCTGTCTACCCGGTAATTTGAAATATCATCATATTTATCATAATTACAGATCAGATAATACTTTCCATCCTGAGCAACCATCTGGTATGGCGTGATTATATATTTACGAATCCTTCCATCCTCTCGTTTTTTCAAATGCATTTTTTTATCCGTATGGTATTCCGCATATTCAAATAAAACTTTCTTCTTTTTCCGAATTGCTTCATCCAAAACACTGATATTGTAAAATACCTGCTTATTATCTGTCCGATCTACTGGAAATGGATAGATATACTGCGAACGCGATTTGAAATATATATTAGATAACGATTCTAATTTTGAGATCATGTCTTTTGCCTGTTTGTATGGAATATGCTTTGCAAACAACAAACTGTCTATTAATAATCTCAGTTCTTCATTGGTAAATTTCTGCTTCAGATAAAAATCAGTCCACAGCGAATTATCGTCTGAATGTTCTTTTTCCGTTAAAACCTGTGGATTATCATCTGATATGCAAATTTTTTTCTTAAAAATATCTTTCCGTGCCACTTCCCTATATTCAATATTGCTACCATATTCGATCAGATTTAAAAGATTCCTTTTCACAGCTTTCCGATCAACCGGCATCTCATACTCTTTTTTCAAAATATCCTGAATGTCTTTCTGACTTAATCTGTGTTCTTCATCTGAATATTTTTGCAAAATATCTAAAATATACAAAATCAACAATTTTTTCGGATGTTCCGCGCTCATACTTTTTCTCTCCGTTCTGTGCAGTTCATATAATTTTATTGTATGCCTGCACTTTGCAGATGTAAAGCGGACATTCGCAATCCGCTCTCGCTACTTGCTCATGAACGCAGTCGCTTTGCGACCTGTCAGTGGGAGCTTTTAACTCCCACTGACATAAGCATCCCCTTTACCCACCACTTAGTGCTCTGCGCACTTGAAGTGGGGGAATGCTTATTCTTCGTTCAAGCAATCCTTATGTGTCGCCTTATTTCCTACTCTCGCCGCAAAAATTCTTCTACTTATTTCTCACTGACTCTATTTTAATGATTCCAATGGGGCAAAAAGGGGACACAAGGAAATGTGCATCGTTTGCACGACATGATTTTATTTAATAGGAATTTTATCGTAATTTCCTATAAAAAAAAGACTGAACAGCAAAAATCCATTCACTCTCTCGTACGTTCAAATTTTATTTACACCACAAATTTACAAATTAATCCCAAAACAGACATCCCGTTTCTTTCGAACTCAGAATGTCTGTTTCAACTTTTATCTTATTAACAATTACAATGCATTATGCCTCTAACAGTTTTTCCACACTTGCAAGTTTTGCACAAACGATAAATACCTCGCAGGCCTCTTTCAGTTCTTCCATTGGCGGAAGTGTCGGAGCGATACGGATCACGGAATCCTTCGGATCCTTTTTGTATGGGTATGGTGCGCCTGCACCTGTCAGTACAACACCAGCCTCTTTTGCTTTTGCAACGATGTTCTTTGCACATCCTTCATTTGCCTTGAAAGTGATGAAATATCCACCATTCGGACGAATCCAGCTTCCTGCGCCAAGACCTTTCAGTTCTTCCTCAAAACGATCCAGGATCATCTCAAATTTCGGACGGATGATTGCTGCATGTTTTGCCATATGTGCTTTTACGCCATCAATATCTTTTAAAAATTTTACGTGGCGAAGCTGGTTGATCTTGTCAAATCCGATAGTCTGAATGGTCAGACGTTTCAGGATGTCTGCTTTGTTCTCAAGACTTGTGATCAGTCCGGATACACCTGCGCCTGAGAATGTGATCTTGGATGTGGAGCAGAACTCGATCGGAAGGTTCGGGTTTCCGGCTTTCTCACACTCGCCAAGGATCTCAAGGATCTGATCTGCTTTGTCCTCATACAGATCATGTACACAGTAAGCGTTATCCCAGTAAATACGGAAATCTTCTGCTGCCGGTTTTAAACGTGCCAGTCTGCGGACGGTCTCATCGGAGTAAGATGTTCCCATCGGGTTGGAGTATTTCGGTACACACCAGATACCTTTGATGCTGTCATCTTCGCTGACTAATTTTTCTACCATATCCATATCCGGGCCATCTTCGTAAAGTGGTACGTTGATCATCTCGATGCCAAAGCACTCTGTGATGGCAAAATGACGGTCATATCCCGGAACCGGGCAGAGCCATTTTACTTTATCAAGTTTGCACCATGGTGTGCTTCCGTTTACACCAAACAGCATGGAGCGGGCAATGCAATCATACATGATATTCAGACTTGCATTTCCGTAAACAATGACATTGTCATATGCTTCCGGACCAAGTCCAACTAAACTTGCGATGAATTCCTGTCCCTCTGTGATACCATCAATCACACCGTAGTTACGGATATCTGTACCGGCTCTGCTGACTAACGGAGTCTTGCTGGTCAGAACGTCCATCATCGGCATGGACAGCTCAAGCTGCTCTTTGGATGGTTTACCTCTGGACATGTCCAGTTTCAAGCCTTTTTTGCAGATTTCTTTGTACTGCTGTTCCAGGCTCTCTTTTTCTTTTAATAATTCCTCTCTGCTCATTTCCTGATAAGACTGCATTGATTTTTCCTCCTGCTGTGTATTGTTAAATCATTTTTTACAACTTCTTTTTATTTTATATTCAAAAGGAGATTTGACAAAAATTTACTCCTGTTTGATTTTTTTAAAATATTCCCGAATGGTCTGCTCATAGCCGTTTTCTGTCGGCTCATAGAATTTCATATCTTTGTATGCATCCGGCAGATACTGCTGCTCCACGTAGTGATTCGGATAATCGTGGGCATATTTGTATCCAAGCCCACGTCCAAGTTTTGCAGCACCTTTGTAATGGGCATCGCAGAGATACGTTGGAACCGGTGCGGTTCTCGACTCCCGAACAACGGAAAGTGCTTTGTCCACTGCCAGGTAAGCCGCATTGCTCTTTGGTGCGCTTGCCACATAAGTGACTGCCTGTGCCAGCACAATCCGTGCCTCCGGCATTCCAAGCCGTTCTACAGCCTGGGCTGCGCTGACCGCCACAGTCAGGGCGTTCGGGTCTGCATTTCCCACATCTTCTGATGCACAGATCATAATTCTCCGGGCAATAAATGTCACATCTTCCCCGGCGTACAGCATTTTTGCCAGATAGTAGACCGCTGCGTCCGGATCAGATCCCCGCATACTTTTGATAAATGCGGAAATATTATCATAATGGCTGTCGCCATTTTTATCATACTTGATCACGCGCTTCTGGATACATTCGGAAGCCACATCCAGCGTGATATGGATGAGCCCGTCTGCACTGCGTTCTGTGGTAAGGATTCCCAGTTCTATGGCATTTAATGCGCTGCGGGCATCTCCGTTTGACACATCTGCCAGAAATTCCAGTGCATCTTCATCTGCCACCGCACGATAGGCTCCCATGCCTTTTTCCATATCCTCTAAGGCACGGTGCAGTAACGTTTTGATATCCTCTTTTTCTAATGGCTTTAATTCAAAAATAATGGATCGGGAGATCAGCGCTCCGTTTACCTCAAAATACGGATTCTCCGTAGTGGCACCGATCAGTGTCACCGTACCGTCCTCCACAAACGGAAGCAGATAATCCTGCTGACCTTTGTTAAAACGGTGAATCTCATCGATAAACAGGATCGTACGTTTTCCGTACATGCCCTGCAGCTGTTTTGCCATTTCAATCACAGCTTCCATATCCTTTTTTCCGGCGGAAGTCGCATTGATCTGCATAAATTCTGCGCTGGTCGTTTTCGCAATGACTTTCGCCAGTGTGGTTTTTCCGGTTCCCGGAGGTCCGTAAAAAATAACCGACTGCAGTTTGTCCGCTTTAATGGCACGATACAGCAATTTGTCTTTGCCGATAATGTGCTGCTGACCAACCACTTCTTCCAGCTTCGTTGGTCGCAATCTGGATGCCAGCGGTGATTCTTTTTCCTTATTTTGTTCTCTCATGTAATCAAACAAATCCATTTTCTGATCTCCATTTCACGTTTCATCCTTCAAAAATGAATCCTTTTCATGATATAAAATTCATTTTTAACTGTTTTCATCCTGTAAAATACATGGATTTTAAATGTTTTTGCATGATACCGATATGATATCTTTCATATCCATGCTATACAATACATTAAATTAACCGGTCTGACAAGTTATTTTTTTGTCAAAGTTGCAATTTCTCCAATTTTTCCATAATATAGGAAGATTTGTATTTCTGTTTTCTACATTGTGCCGAAGATTTTTTCCCTGTTTTCCACTTATAATATCAATTTGAACGCAGATTCAAGTCGAACGCACGTGAGACTTGGCGCGTGATTCTGGTCAGCGTAAGCTGACATATTCTTTTCAGAATCACTGCGCATCCTCGCGGAGCGTTTATCTCAGTCAGAGATTGCACTCCCACTGAGATAGATTTGTTATTACTCACCACTTGTAGAAGTGGGAGTCTTCTCGACTGAGATAAACATTCTCCCGCTTCAAGTGCGTAGAGCACTAAGCGGTAGGTAAGGGGGATGCTTATGTCAGTGGGAGTTAAAAGCTCCCACTGACAGGTCGCAAAGCGACTGCGTTCATGAGCAAGTAGCGAAAGCGGATTGCGAATGTCCGCTTTACATCACAAATCATATCATAATTACATTACTCCTCTTCCGCCAGTTCTCTCACCGCCTCGATTGCCGCCTCCACTTCTTCCTCAGTATTGTAATGGGAAAAACTAAACCGCACAGCGCCCTGCTCAACCGTTCCAAGCGCCTCATGCATCAGCGGTGCACAATGTCCGCCTGGTCTTGTAGAAATCTCCCATCCCTCAAACAGTTCATCACTGACTTCTGAGGAATCATAATCCCCAATATTAAAGGACACGATCGGACAACGGTTTTTCTGTAAAAAATCACCGTAGATCTTCACACCCGGAATCTCACGGATGCCTTCATAAAACTGCCACATCAGTTTCTGTTCTTTTTCCCGAATTATATCAATGCCTGTTCGCATCAGGTAATCTAATGCCGCATCCAGCCCGGCAATTCCATGTCCGTTTAACGTTCCGGCTTCCAGCGCCGTCGGCATCTGCTGCGGATGCCTTTTACTATACGTCTGCACGCCGCTGCCGCCGCTCTTTAACGGACGAAGCTGCAGGCCGGTTCTGACATAGAGCCCGCCGGTTCCCTGCGGGCCAAGCAAGCTTTTGTGCCCGGTAAAGCATAAAATATCAATATGCATTGCCTGCACATCGATAGGAAATACCCCTGCGGTCTGTGACGCATCCACCACGAAAAGGATTCCGTGCTTTTGCGTCAGTTCTCCGATTGCTGCAATGTCCACCAGATTTCCGGTGACATTGGATCCATGGGTACAGATGATGGCTTTTGTCTCCGGTCGGATTGCAGCCTCCATATTCTCTAACGAAAATCTGCCCTGTGCATCCGCTTTTACAATCGTCAGTTCCACACCTTTTTCTTCCATCTCATAGAGCGGACGGAGCACAGAATTATGCTCCAGCTGCGTGGTGATCACATGATCTCCCGGATTTAATAATCCTTTAATCACAATATTCAGACTCTCCGTTGCATTGCTTGTAAACACCATCCACTCCGGATTTTCCGCATGGAAAAATTCTGCCAGTTTTCGTCTTGTATCATAAATCGTGCGAGAAGCCTGCAGTGTTGCTTCGTGCGCCCCTCGTCCTGCATTTCCAAGTGAACATAACGCCTCTGTGACTGCCTGCACAACTTCCTGCGGTTTCCGTCGCGTCGTTGCCGCATTATCAAAATATATCATCGTAAAATCCCCTTTTCTCATATCACATATTACTATTTATTTTACCATAAAAAGGAGCTCCCGCCAATCAGCGAAAGCTCCTTCTATATTCAGCCAAATAATTATTTTCTTATTTCTTTTCTGCTGGTTTATTCTTCGGCAGCACCAGATTTAAGAATACCGCAGTTACTGTTGCAATAACAACCGGTGTCTTACCAAATACAGTTGTCACCCATGCCGGGAACATTCCCAGAGACGCAGACGCCTGTGTCACACCAACACCAAGCGCAACCGACAAACCAACAATAGAAGTATTTCGATAACTCATCGGCTGACTTGTGATCAGCTTGATACCTGTCATTGCGATAGAAGCAAATACAGAAATCGTTGCTCCACCAAGCACACACTGCGGAATGGTTGTCAGCAGTGCAGAAAACTTCGGCACCAGACCTGCAATCAGCAGAATACCCGCAGACATTCCAAGTACAGAACGATTGATAACTTTTGTCGTAGTAACGATACCTACATTCTGACTGTAGGAAGCAGTCGGCAGACCACCAAGAAATGCACCGATGACATTCGTACATCCATATCCTACAATGGCACCTTTTAACTCTTTATCCGTCGGCTCACGATCCATACCGCCGGTTGTGGTTGCGGTAAAATCACCGATCGCCTGAATTGCATTGATGGCAAATAACAAGCCAATCGCAATGCAGGAAGACGGATCAAACTGAATGCCAAAATGCATGATCTGCGGCATCTGGAAAAAGCTTGCCTGCGCCACCGCACTCAGATCTACCATACCGAAACATGCTGCAATAATATAACCACAAATAATACCGATCAGAATAGAAGCCAGTTTCAAAAATCCTTTGGTAAAATGATTCAAAAATGTAACGATAGCTAACGTGATAATGGCTACCAGCCAGTTTGTCCAATGTCCGTAATTTCCACTGGATGCGCCACCTGCCATGTAATTGACAGCAGTCGGATACAGAGAAAGTCCAATCGTAAATACAACGGTTCCTGTTACCAGCGGTGGAAATACTTTTCGGATCTTATCAATAAAAAATCCAATGATCATCGCAATGATACCACCGATAATCTGTGCTCCAAATATCGCCGCAATACCTGTATCTGCCGCAATCGCCTGCATACTTGCCACATATGCAAAACTGGTTCCCATAATAACCGGTAATCCTGCCCCCATGCGGAAGCCGTTTTTCGGTCCGATCGGAAACAGCTGTAAAAATGTGGAAAGTGCGGAAACTACCAGTGCAGACTGAATCAGCATAACACGGTTGGCTCCCTCAAGACCTGCGACACCTGCCACAATGATTGCCGGGGTTACACAGCCTACGATCATCGCTACTACATGCTGCAGTGCCAGCGGAAGTGCCTTGCTCAGCTGCGGAACACCGTTTAACTCGAAAATAGACGCATTTTTTCCCTCTGTCTTTTTCATGTACTAAAATCCTCCATCTTTTTATGTTACAGTTCACTCATCACATGTATTCAGATAATGATCATGCTTGCATGAGGAATTATCTGGATACATAGCGATGAAGGGAGCGCCTTTTAATGAGCAAAAGCAGTAGCGAAGCTACGGAGAAGCCCGAAAGGGCGTTTTGCGAATGGCGCGTGTGAACTGCAACATGTTCGCATCTCTTTTTTTCTCAGATATTATAACGCAGATATTTTCCGATTTACAACCACTCCGCTTATGAATTGTATTTATAGTATTTGTTAGTTGTGCTAATAAAAAAGCTCTCCTTTTTACATTTTTCAAAGTCTGTAAAAAAAGAGAGCTTTCATCATTCATCTCAAGATTTTATTAAATTTTATTTTTCTTCTGTTTCTTTTTTCACTTCTGGTTTTTCTTTCGGCAATACCAGATTTAAGAATACAGCTGCTACTGTTGCGATAACAACCGGAGTTTTTCCGAATACAGTTGTTACCCATGCCGGGAACATTGCAAGAGATGCGGAAGCCTGAGTTACACCAACACCAAGTGCTACAGCCAGACCTACAACGGATGTATTTCTGAAGTTCATCTCCTGTGTGGTGATCAGTTTGATACCTGTCATTGCGATAGATGCAAATACGGAAATGGTTGCACCACCAAGTACACACTGCGGAATGGTTGTCAGTAATGCGGAGAATTTCGGCACCAGACCTGCGATCAGCAGAATGCCTGCACCCATTCCAAGGACTACACGGTTGATAACTTTTGTTGTTGTAACGATACCTACGTTCTGGCTGTAGGAAGCTGTCGGAAGACCACCAAGGAATGCACCGACAACGTTCATGCATCCGTAACCTACGATGGCACCTTTTAACTCTTTATCGGTCGGCTCACGATCCATACTACCTGTTGTAGTTGCTGTGAAATCGCCGATAGCCTGAATTGCATTGATAGCAAACAGTAATCCGATGGCAATACAGGATGACGGCTCAAATTTGATACCAAAATGCATGATCTGCGGAGCCTGGAAAAAGCTTGCCTGTGCCACTGCGGTCAGATCTACCATTCCAAAAAATGCTGCAATGATATAACCACAGATAATACCGATCAGGATAGAAGCCAGTTTTACAAAACCTTTTGTAAAGTGATTTAAAAATGTAACGATAGCCAGTGTGATAAATGCTACCAGCCAGTTTGTCCAGTGACCATAGTTTGCGCTAGAAGAACCACCTGCCATGTAATTAACAGCGGTCGGATACAGGGAAAGTCCGATGGTAAATACAACCGTTCCTGTTACCAGCGGCGGGAATACTTTACGGATCTTGTCGATGAAGAATCCGATAATGACTGCGATAATACCGCCGACGATCTGTGCACCAAATATTGCTGCGATACCCGTATCTGCTGCAATTGCCTGCATACTTGCTACATAGGCAAAGCTGACACCCATGATCACCGGCAAACCGGAACCCAGACGGAAGCCGCCCTTTTTACCGATCGGGAACAACTGCAAAAATGTGGAAATTGCGGATACGATCAGTGCTGACTGAATTAGCATAACACGGTTTGCATTGTCAAGTCCTGCTACTCCTGCTACGATGATCGCCGGTGTTACACAGCCTACGATCATCGCTACAACGTGCTGCAAAGCCAGCGGAAGCGCTTTGCTCATCTGCGGAATTCCATCAAGTTCGAAAATAGACGCGTATTTTCTTTTTGCCTTTTCCATTACATAAATCCTCCTCTTATATGTATGTGATTTTATATCATTTTTTTATAAATTCACGGATATCAACAATTGCATTTCTCGGACATTTCACCACACAGTTTCCACAGGATAAACAGTCTGCTTCATATATTACCGCACAATTATCTTCAATCTGTATTGCCTCACTCGGGCAGTTTCTGTGGCACAGACCACAGCCGATGCAGCTCACATCACAGGCATTTCTCGCTGGTGCTCCCATATCACGATTGGAGCAGCGTACCAGAAACGGTTCTCCCACATTGTGCATGTGGATGATCTGCTGCGGACAGGCTTTTTCACACAACCGACAACCCACACAGTTGTCACGATCGATTTCTGCCACGCCCTGTGCATTGATGCTCACGGCATTTTTCCGACAGGCTTCCACACAGGCGCCACAGCCGATACATCCATATTGACAGTTGTGATTGTGTTCTCCGCCGTTACATGCCACATAAGCAAACTTCCGAATTCGTTTTTTCATTGTCACTGCACCCCCTTTTTATACTGCTGGTCTGCAGCATAAGGTGTATCTGCAAGTGGAAGTCTGGTACGATACTTGCCATCATAACTGTAGTAAGCTGCCGCGATCGCCGGTGCGGTCGGAATGGAAGTGATCTCTCCGATACCGATGGCTCCGCATGCCACATTCAGTCCTGCTTTTTCTACAATGATACTTTCCACTTCCGGAATCTCATTCGCCCGGAATAAACCAAGAGTTCCGTATTTGGATAACGGTTTACAGTCCTTAAGGTCGTAGCGCTCTCTTAGGGCATAGCCAAGAGACATGATCACGCCGCCCTCGATCTGACCTTCCACAGACAATGGATTTACCGCACGTCCCACATCGTGAGCTGCCACAACTTTTTCCACTCTTCCGTCTTTGTCTAGGACACATACCTGAGTCGCATAACCGTAAGCTACGTGAGATACCGGGTTTGGAACATCTGCGCCAAGTTTATCGGTTTTTGCCAGATATTCGCCGTAGAATTCTTCCCCTTCCAGCTCTGCAAGACTTTTGGTTTTTCTCGCTTCGTTATATAATTCACAGGCTCTGCGCATCGCCTCACCGGTAACCAACGTCTGTCTGGAGCCGGATGTGGTTCCGGAATCCGGTGCGTTGATGGTATTTGCCGCTTCATATACGATATCCTCACGGGTCAAATCCGTATTTTCGATCGTCATCTGTACCAGTACCGTTCCAAGTCCCTGACCGATGCAGGAAGCACCGGATCGGATATGTGCTTTTCCATCCTTAATGGCAAGAATCGCTCTTCCAAAATCCGGAATACCAACGCCGACACCGGCATTTTTCATGGCACAGGCAATACCTACATACTGATTGTTTTCAAATACATCTTTCACCGCTTCCAGTGTCTCCACCAGTCCGGTGGATTCATCTACGATCTGTCCGTTTGGAAGTACCTGTCCCGGTCGGATCGCATTGCGATAACGGATCTCCCAGGCGCTAATGCCGATCTTCTCTGCCAGCTTCGTCAGCATCATTTCCATGCAGAAGCAGGTCTGGGTTACACCGAATCCACGGAAGGCGCCTCCCGGCGGATTGTTTGTATAATATGCTTTTCCATCGATTTCAAAGTTCTGATAGTTATACGGACCCGCCGCATGGGTACAGGCACGCTCCAGAACTGGTCCGCCTAAAGATGCATATGCTCCGGTATCTGCGATAACGGTAGCGGTTACGCCCTGAATAATGCCGTTCTCATCACATCCAACCGTAAATTTCATATCCATCGGATGCCGTTTCGGATGGATCAGGATGCTTTCCTGTCGCGTTAGTTTTACTTTGACCGGACGTTTCAGCAGATAAGCCGCCAGTGACGCATGATGCTGCACGGACATATCCTCTTTTCCGCCGAATCCGCCGCCCACCAGTTTGTTGACAACCCGGACTTTTTCGCTCGGAAGACCAAGCATTTCGGAACATTCGTGCTGAGTTGCGTAAGTTCCCTGATCTGTGGAATAGATCAGTACGCCGTCCTCATACGGCATGGCAATCGCACATTCCGGCTCCAGAAATGCATGTTCCGTCCAGGGAGTATGGAACTCCTCGGTATAGACATATTTTGCATTGGCAATGGCTTCCTTGGCGTTTCCTCTTGATACATGCTTGTGTGCCAACAGGTTTCCGCTTCCGTGTACCTGCGGCGCATCCTCTTTCATCGCCTCATACGGACTGCTGACAAAGGGCAGCTCCTCGTATTCGACTTTCACCAGTTTTTTCGCTTTTTCCACCACATCCAGGTTCTCACCAACCACAAGTGCAATGGCATCTCCCAGATAATGAGTAATGGAGCCAACCGGAATCATCGTATCCCAGTCCTGAACCAGATGTCCGACTTTCACATCTCCCGGAATATCCGCAGCGGTAAAAATATCTACGATACCCGGAACTGCTTTTGCTTTTTCTGTATCGATGGACAACACCCTTGCTCTCGGATATTTGGAACGGACCGCACTCGCGTGAAGCAGTCCTTCCACCTCCATGTCATCCACGTATTCTCCATATCCTAATGTCTTTTCCCTGGCATCCACACGATGCACGCGCTCGCCCAGTTTCCAGGTAAATTCTTTTTTCGGGATTCCCTTTCCTTCCCGTTTGATCTTTGCGGCTAATTCCACCGCATCCATGATTTTTTTATATCCGGTGCAGCGGCAGATGTTGTTGCGCAGCGCAAACGCGATCTCGTCTCTCGTCGGGTTTGGGTTCTTATCCAGAAGTCCCTTTGTACAAATGACCATTCCCGGAATACAGAATCCGCACTGCACGGCTCCTGCCTCTGCAAAAGCGTATGCATACAGTTCTTTTTCCTCATCCGAAAAGCCTTCCACGGTAAGGATCGATCTGCCATCCATCATGGACAGAGTCGGAATACAGGCTTTCATCGCCACTCCGTCTACCAGCACATGACAGGTTCCGCAGGCTCCCTCACTGCAGCCATCCTTTACGGATTTGCACTTACAAACATCCCGCAGGAACGGCAGCAGCTTTCCATCGCCTTCCACCTGATATAATTCATTATTTACATAAAATTGATACATCGAAATGCCCCCATTCTGATGCAGATGGATAAAAAATCCAGAATGCCTTTCGCATTTGCTCTGCATACTGACATACACTTGATGCTCCAATATTTGCTTTTACCTGATTCATTTATGTTTCATTTTGTCTGGATTTGATTAAATATTCGACCAAACCGGAATGACCAGTTATCCTTAGATTTGTGTCAGATAAGGTATACGAACAGAACCGGCATTTTCATCCGGCGTTTTCGTGATTGTGATATATAAAACCCACCACATTCCGCGTACTTTGACTGAATATTCAATCAAACAGAATGATACATTACATCTTTGCTTTTCCCCATAGCAAAGTTTCAGTAAAATCCATTGGAAATCAAACCTCTGTCAGTAGACAGACCTGTTACCCTTCTTTTTTCTCCATCGCAATTCTGATCTGGCGAAGCACCATGTCTTCTGCATATGCAAAATAGCTGTCTGCGTCAAAACCTTTTCCATCTACCAGCACCTGGATCGAAGCCCCCTCAAGCAACGATACTGCCATATACGGAATCAGTTCCTTGTCTGTCTCCTCCATATTCGGGCAAAAAAGAATGATGATCGCCCGGATATTATCTCTCCAAACTGCATACGCTTCCTGAAAACGTGCTCTGATGTCTGCATCGATCCTTGTCTGAACAAGGAAATCAAGTTCTGCAAAATCATACTCTTTTTTCTTGGTCAGCAGAGTTTTTTTCTGCTGGAAGAAAATGTGTAACTGATCTTCCAGTGTATCTTTACTTGATTTCTTGCTTACCTGCTGCATATCGTAGCATTCTTCTAAGATCCATTCCTGCAGTCTCTTTAACAGATCCTGCTTTGTTTTATAATAATAGTGAACATTTGACTGCACCATATCTGCCTTGTCTGCGATCAGATGCATTCTCGTTCCACTGATTGTGACATCATTTACAACTTTCAGTGCCGCATTCAGAATTCTTTCTTCTGTTTCTGTAACATGTAACGTTTCTGTTTTCAAGTCCTTGCCTCCTGCCCATAAGATTCATTAGCACTAGGATTCTATTGTATTTTCTCTTACAGGCAGTGTCAAGAATTTAGCTAAAATTTTTTTAGAGTTAACCTATCGGCCTTGTATACAATCCTGTATTTCTTATTTTTCTACAGCAACTGCTTCAATCTCTACCAGACCTGCTTTCGGAAGGTTTGCAACCTCTACGCAGGAGCGGGCCGGTACTTCGTTTGCAAAATATTTTGCATAGATCTCATTTACTTTACCGAAATCAGCAATGTCTGCTAAGAAGATAGTTGTTTTTACAACATGATCAAAATCAGATCCTGTACCTTCCAGAATAGTTTTCAGATTCTCAAGACTCTGTACAGTCTGTGCCTCGATGCCTTCCGGAAGGGTACCATCTGCCGGGTTTAAACCTAACTGTCCGGAAATAAAGATCATGTTTCCTGTTTTTACTGCGTGTACATATGGACCTACTGCTGCCGGTGCTCCGTTTACGTTGATTGACTGTTTCATAATAATTTCCTTCTTTCTTTTATTCTTTTTAAACTGTCATAATAACAATTTAGATTCTATTATAATGCAGTACCTCACTGCTTTACAAGCAATCCTGTAAATACACATTCGTATATACATTCTATTTGCTATCATTCCTATGTAATATTTGAAAACAATATTTAAAAATCTGTTTCCATTCTACTCATATGCTATAACTGCCGTGCAGTTCTGTGGATGTATTTTCCTTTTAATTCGGTATGTACTTTTCCGTACTCTGCCACCGGACAGCCTCTTAAAAATACCTGTGCTGCCATTCCGGTTCCCGAAATTCCTTCATATGGCGTGTTGTCCACGTTCTGAACCTGTGTCTTGGCTGAGATTGTCCATGCCTTATCCGGATCCCAGATCACCAGATCTGCATCGCTGCCCGGAAGAATGGCTCCTTTTTGCGGATACATGCCAAAAAGTTTTGCCGGACGCTCCGCCAGAAGCTGGCACATGCGCTCAATGGAAGTTCTTCCTTCCACCACTCCATACTGATAAAACAGCATCGGTCGCTGTTCAGTTCCCGGAATACCTCCCGGAATTCTGGTAAAATCATCCTTGCCTCTTGTTTTCTGACCATCCATGTTGAAACTGCAGTGGTCAGTGCCAAGCATATCAACTTCGTCCTTTTCAACTGCCTCCCAGAGTGCCTCCCGGTCTTCTTTTTTTCGAAGGGGCGGTGCACATACATAGGCTGCGCCTGCAAATCCCGGACGATTATATTCTTTCTCATCCAGAATCAGATACTGTGGACAGGTCTCCACAAATACCTGCTGACCTTCTTTTCTGGCTCTCTGGACCACTTTCAGTCCCTGCTTTGAACTTAAATGCACGATATTCACCGGTGTGCCTGCCAGCTTTGCAATGGTCAGAAGCCGGTTAATGGCCTCTGCTTCCGCCTCCGCCGGACGGCTCTTCGGATGCAGGCGTACACTGTTGCGTTCCTCGGATTTGAGTTTTTCCGTTACCGCCTTGATGATGTCACCGTTTTCACAATGAACACCGGCGATACCGTGTTCTTCCTCGATGGCTGATAAAATCTCGAATAACTCTTTGTCATTCACTTTGAGATTATCATATGCCATATATAATTTATAAGAAGTAACACCCTGACGGGTCATTTCTTTGATTTCCTTTTTTGACTCGTCGTTCCAGTCTGTGATCGACATATGAAAACCGTAATCACAGGAACTTTTTCCGTCTGCCATCTTGTGCCAGACATCCAGCGCTTCGGTTAAGGTCTGTCCTTTTTCCTGCGTGGTAAAATCAAGGATCGATGTGGTTCCTCCTGCTATCGCAGCTTTTGTTCCTGTATAAAAATCATCTGCGGTATGAAAATCTCCCGCATCCAGATCGAAATGTGTATGGGTATCGATGAATCCGGGAAATATATATTTCCCGGACGCATCGATGACCGTCATGCCCGGCGCATCAATGGTTTTTGCCACCTGGGTTATTTTCTCACCTTCTACCAGTACATCGGCTGTGTAACTGCCGTTTGCGTAAACAACGGTACCGTTTTTGATTAAATATCCCATTATGAACTCCTTATCTGAAATGCTGTTTCATGCAAGCATGATTCACATTTCTCCATTCAGACTGATTTCTGATCTATTACAGATACAGATAATCATAATCTGCATCGATTGTCAGAATCACCTGTTTTAATCCATCGTATAAGGTACAGTCAGCATCTTTCAGGTTGTAATCCTTCACGAAACCTGCCAGTCTTACTTTAACTGTCATGTTCTCTCTGTTCAGAACCACATAACCGTCATTTTTGCTGTTTTCAAAATCTGCTTCATTTGCAAATAATGTAAATTTCGCCTGATATGGTGCACTGCTGTACGGGCAGAAGCTCTTGCAGTTGCCGCACTCGTTACACATGTAATCCACATGGACGATGGCTGGCATTTTCTGTCCCGGTACTGCGATTGTTACATTTGCACGGTTCGGACATACGTCTACGCAGTTCTCACAAATGTGATTACATTCCAGACATCTCTCTTCTTCCGCTTTTCCTTCTGCGGAATGAACCAGAATGCCTTTCTTTTCTGCTGCACGGGCTACATCTGTATCGTATACATACTCAGATTTTGCTGCCTCGCCAAGAATGTGGCTTGCGGCTTTCTGTGCATCACGGATTGCTAACACAATGGTTGCTGCTCCGCCTGCACCATCACCGATGGCGTATACACCCGTTTTGCTTGTCTCCATGGTTTCAGCATCGAGAACCGGCTGTCCTTTCTCGTTGACATTGATGCCGTTTGCTTCATACAGTGCACTGTCTACACGCTCTCCCAGAGATGCGATGATCGTGTCCGCCGGGATCTGAACTTCTTCCTCTGTCTCCACCGGTTTCTGTCTGCCGCTGGCATCCATCTCACCAAGAACTACTTTCTTGCAGGTCAGAACGCCGTCTTTCTGTGTCTTCGGTGCCAACAGTTCTTTCATAACAACGCCGTCTTCTAATGCTTCTAATAATTCATCCTCATCGGCTGGCATGTAACGTTTGGTTCTGCGGTATACCACAGTAACGTCTTCCACGCCTTCAATTCTGCCCGCCATACGTGCCGCATCCATCGCTGTGTTACCAGCTCCGATGACAACGACATGTCTACCAAGGTTCTGTGCCTTCGGATCTTCTTTTGCTGCCTCAAGGAAGTCTACCGCATTCAGTTCTTTCTCGGTATCTACACCGATGGACATACCTTTGTGTGCACCGATAGCAAGAACGATGGTATCAAAACCTTCCTCTTTCAGACTTTCGATATTTTCAATATTTCTGTTATTTACAAATTTTGCTCCGTATGCTTTTGCAATCTCCACATCTTTTGCGATTGCTTCGTTATCAATACGGAAGGACGGGATCACGTTGCGAACCGTTCCGCCAAAATGCTCTTTTTTGTCAAATACGGTAACGTCTGCTCCACCTTTTGCAAGGAATGCGGAACAGGCAATACCAGCCGGGCCGCCACCTACGATGGCAACTTTCTTGCCGCTGTTTCCTTCTGCTTTCAGCCCACCCAGAACACTGTCATATCCGCCTTTTGCTGCCTGCAGTTTGGTACCGCGGATCGCAACCGGCTCTTCATAGAAGTTTCTGGTACATTTGCTCATACATCTGTGGTTACAAAGGGTACCTGTCATAAACGGAAGCGGGTTTTTATCAAGAATAACCTCTAATGCTTCCTGCATTTTTCCTTCACCGGCAAGTTTTACATATGCCGGAATATCCTGATGGATCGGACATCCTTCCATACATGGTGCTGTGAAGCAGTCCAGTAACGGAACTTCTTTGTCCATCTTGCGGCTCGGTAACGGTTTTACCGGTTTTACATGATGCGGATCATGTTTGATCTCTTCAATCAGAGCTGCCAGTCCGTCTACATCTACACCTTCAAACGGTTTGAATTCCATTGCATTCAGTTTGTCTGCAAGCTGGATGCCACGGTTGTATCCGCCTGGTTTTAATAAAGTTGTAGCTACTGTGATCGGCCAGATGCCAAGTCCGAAGATCTTGTCAATGTTAAATGCATCGGCTCCGCCGGAGTAGGAAATTCTTAATTTTCCGTCAAACGCTTTACTGAGCTTATGCGCTACGCTTAAGGACAAAGCACATAAGGATTTTCCGGACATGTACATCTCTTCGCTTGGAAGCTCGTTTCTGGTCACATCTACCGGGAAGGTATTGGTGATTTTTACACCGAAGGCAAGTCCTTTGCTGTCTGCCAGTGCCTGCAGTCTGGTCAGCATCGGTACAGCATCCTCAAACTGAAGATCATCTTTAAAATGGAAATCACCGAATGCCACGTAATCATATCCCATATCGTCCATGATCTTGCGGGCTTCTTCGTATCCCAACAGCGTCGGATTACATTTTACAAATGTATTTAATCCTTTTTCTGTCAGCAGATAAGAAGCAATGCTCTCAATCTCCTCTGGTGGACATCCGTGCAGAGTGGATACTGTTACAGATTTGCAGATATCAGATGGAATTGCCTCGATATCAGCATCTGTCAGTTTACTGAAGCTGTCTTTGTTGTCTTTCAGCCACTGGATGCACTCCTGAAATACCGGATTGTCTTTGGATTCGATCATATTATTTAAAAATGTATCGATTTTTTCTGATTTGATGCCCTGCAGATCATATCCAACACTGATGTTGAAAATAAATCCGTCTGTTGCACCAAGTCCCCACTCTTTGGAGAGTGCTTTTAATGCAACCCATGCTTTGACATACTCTGCGTAAGCCTGCGGTACATACAGCTCTGTAGACCACTCGCAGTTGTAGCATTCATCGTCTGCAAGAATACACGGTTTGCTTACCGGAAGATCCTCGCCGTCTAAGATCTGTACTGTTTTTAACTCAAAGAAACGGCTGCCTGCCAGATATGCTGCTATGATATTCTGTGCAAGCTGTGTGTTTGGTCCTGCCGCTGGTCCGTACGGTGTCTCAATCTTCTCTCCGAAAATAGAAAGACATTTCGCCGGATCTGCTTTATACTCTTTGCGAACGCCAAATACGGTCTGCCGCTTTGCGCGCTCTGTCATCGCCCAGTTCATCAGATTCCCGAAAGGAATCGGTGTCATTCTGTCGCCCATTGTAATTAACCTCTCTTCGTCATGATAATTGTTTTATAAATTCAACTTATCCCGTCCTAAATATTTATTACATCATCTAATAGATATGTTTTTCTGTAATCCCAACAGTTCCTCTACATTCAAAACCATACTGTCGGGAACCCACAATAAAATCATCCATTGATGCTGTGTGCCAGCTCTGCTGCTGCCTGTCTGCAATCTGCCATTGCTTTTGCCTCATCGATCACGGTCAGCTCACGGTCTTTCATCAGAACTTTTCCGTTACAGATGGTTGTCTGAGTCATGGCACCGTTGATACCGAATAACATATGGCTGTTGATATTGTCTGCGGTCAGTGGTGTCAGCGGATCATAAGCGACTACAACTACGTCTGCTGCTGCGCCTTCTTTTAACACGCCAAGCGGAATGTTGAAATAGCGGTTTGCCATTTTTGCATTTCCTTCAAACAGCATTGCCGGAACTTCGCCCCAGGCAGCGTTTGCATCACATAAGGAATGTTTGTGCAGTACATTCGCCACCTTATAAGATTCAAACATATCGTGTGTATAACCGTCCGTTCCAAGTCCTGTCAGAATGCCTTTCTGGAAAATTCTCATGGTTGGCGGACATCCACAGGCATTTCCCATATTTGACTCCGGATTGTGCACTACCATCGTATCTGTCGCTTTCAGCAGATCCATCTCCTGCTCATTGACATAAATACAATGTGCGGTCATGGTCTGCGGGCCTAACAGATCGTGATCCATCAGTCTGTTTACGATTCTCTTTCCATATTTATGTAAGCAGTCATGCAGGTCTTCGATACCCTCTGCCACATGAATGTGTGCGCCTACGCCCTCCGGCATATTTTCGCGACACATCTCAAATGTTTTATCAGAGATTGTAAACTGTGCATGCATACCCATCATGGCTTTGATCATGTCATTGTTCTGCTGTGCGGCATATTTAATGAAGTCTGCATTTTCTTTTACGGAAGCTTTTGCTTTCTCCTCGCCGTCACGATCAGATACTTCATAACACAGACAGCTTCTTACGCCCATCTTCTCAGATGCTTCCGCAATTTTAAACAGGCTGCCTTCAATAGCACCGAAACTTGCATGATGATCAAATACGGTTGTCACACCGTTTTTGATACAATCTATATAAGTAGCGATAGCACTTAAGTATGTCTGCTCCAGTGTCAGGTGACGGTCAATCGTCCACCACAGTCCATCCAGAATATCTAAAAATCCGTTTGGGTTATATCCATTAATAGATAATCCTCTGGCAAATGCGCTGTAAATATGTTCGTGCATATTAATAAGGGACGGCATGATGATCTGACCTTTTGCATCGATCAGCTCTGCCTGCGGATATTCGCTTCGCAGTGTCTCATAATCGCCTACCTTTACAATTCGTTCCCCGTCAAGGACAACACCACCATCTTTGATCAGAGGCTTGGTCTCATCTCTTGTGATCACGGTTCCTTTTCCTACCAGAATCATGTTTCTTCTCCTTTCATTCCCCGTGTAGTTTCTTATCATGTTTACAACTTTTCAAAAAACAAAAATATATCTCTTTCTATATAGAAGAAACAGGTAGATTCCTGCCTTTTTCCAAGTTGTTTTTCCCCGATTCACAACGGCTCTGTTTTTATTGACCGTTCAATCTAATATGATATTACCACACCCCAAAATTAAAAGCAATATTCTTTTCAAACTTTTTTTGTAAATACCTAAAAATATTTTTGATTTTAGTGTTGACATCTGAAAAAAATCTGATATGATGAGTACAGAAAGCAAAACAAAAGGAGACAGCAAAATGATGACACTGGAGCTTTTAAAACAACTGGCAAAAGCACTGGCTGTTCAGTTTGGAAATGACTGTGAAGTTGTGATTCATGACCTGACACGCAAGAGTCTTCATAAATCCATCGTTTATATAGAAAACGGCCACATTACAAACAGAAAAACCGGTGACGGTCCTTCCAAAGTCGTATTGGAGACCATGAGAAAAGATCCATCCAAGATTTCCGATCATCTCGGTTATCTGACCAAAACAAACGATGGTAAAACATTAAAATCTTCTACGATTTTCGTTCGTGAAGAAGAAGGTGGACCAATCCAGTATATCCTTGCCATCAATTTTGACATTACCAATCTCCTGTATTTTCAGGATTCTGTCCGCTCACTCATCAGTGAGAGCGGCGAACCGGCGGTTTCTTCCTATCATAAGGAACCGGAAAGCATCTGCACCAACGTGGCAGACCTGTTAGACGACCTGATCGCCCAGGCAGTTGCGGTGGTTGGAAAACCTGCATCCCTGATGTCAAAGGATGAAAGGGTACAGGCCATTCAGTTCCTGAATAATACCGGTGCTTTCCTTATTACCAAATCGGGCGACAAAGTTTCCCAGTACTTCGGGATTTCAAAATATACTTTGTACAGCTACATCAAAGCAGATAAAAATTAGGAGGAGGTTTTTATGAAACAAATCAAATGGGTAAAAAACACAATGCCAAAAACCGATGACGCAAACCTTTCGGTTATGGCACTTGAAGAAGTTGAAAAAGCCCGCGCTTTCCACAAAACAATTCCGGGATATGAGAGAACACCTCTTGCACATCTGACTCACATGGCAGACCGCCTTGGCCTGAAAGATGTCTGTGTAAAAGATGAATCTTACCGTTTCGGTCTGAATGCATTCAAAGTGCTCGGTGGATCTTTCGCAATGGCAAAATACATTGCAAAACAGACTGGACGCGATATCTCAGAACTTGATTTTGAGACACTGACATCCGACAAACTCCGTGAGGAATTCGGACAGGCTACATTCTTTACCGCGACAGATGGTAACCATGGACGTGGTGTTGCATGGGCTGCAAACCGTTTAAAACAGAAAGCGGTTGTATTTATGCCGAAGGGTTCCACGCAGAACCGACTGAACCACATTCTTGCAGAGAACGCTACTGCTACCATCGAAGAAGTAAACTATGACGAATGTGTCCGCATGGCTGCTGCAGCTGCTGCAAAAGTAGAAAACGGTGTCGTTGTACAGGATACTGCATGGAAAGGTTATGAGGAAATCCCATCCTGGATCATGCAGGGATACGGAAGCATGGCCATGGAAGCAAATGAACAGCTTCATGAACTTGGCATCAAACGTCCGACACATGTATTTGTTCAGGCAGGTGTTGGTTCTTTAGCAGGTGGTGTACAGGGTTATTTCGCAAATCAGTATCCGGACAATCCTCCGATCGTCTGTGTAGTAGAAGCTGATACAGCTGCATGTCTGTACAAAGGTGCAGTTGCAGGCGATGGCGCAGAGTACAACGTAGAAGGCGATATGCCAACCATCATGGCTGGTCTTGCATGTGGTGAACCGAATACAACTTCCTGGGATATTCTGAAAAACCATGTATCTGTATTCGTTGCCGCTCCAGACTGGGTATCCGCAAAATCTATGCGTATGCTTGCAGCTCCGATCAAAGGTGATCCACAGGTAACATCCGGTGAATCAGGAGCCGTTACATTCGGAGTTTTAAATGAGATCATGACCAACCCGGAATACGCTGATCTGAAAGAAGCATTACAGTTAGATGAAAATTCACAGGTACTGCTCTTCTCCACTGAGGGAGATACAGATCCGGAACGTTATAAAGAGATCGTCTGGGACGGAAAAGATTATTTAGATGAATAATCAGATTTAAATTTTTTGAGTTATTTTTAGATTAACCAATCAATCTATTTCACATTATAGTATGGAGGTATTACTACTATGGATTACAACAAAATCAAAGCAACCGCTGAGAGCTACAAAGACGACATGACCAAATTCTTACGTGCCATCGTAAAGAATCCGGGCGAAAGCTGTGATGAGAAAGCTCATATCGAGACCATCGCTGCTGAGATGAAAAAACTGGACTTCGACGAAGTTGTCATCGATCCGCAGGGTAACGTCATCGGTTACATGGGAACAGGCGACAAGATCATCGCTTACGATGCACATATTGATACAGTAGGTATCGGAAACATTGAAAACTGGAACTTCGATCCATACGATGGATATGAAAACGACGAAGAGATCGGCGGACGTGGTGTATCTGATCAGTGTGGCGGTCTTGTATCTGCTACATACGGTGCTAAGATCATGAAAGACCTTGACCTGATTCCGGAAGGATGCAAGATCATGGTAGTCGGAACTGTTCAGGAAGAAGACTGTGATGGTCTTTGCTGGCAGTACATCATCAACGAAGATAAAATCCGTCCGGAATTCGTTGTTTCCACAGAGCCGACAGACGGCGGTATCTACCGTGGACAGCGTGGACGTATGGAAATCCGCGTAGATGTAAAAGGTATCTCCTGCCATGGTTCCGCTCCGGAGCGTGGAGACAACGCAATCTACAAAATGGCTGACATTCTTCAGGACATCCGTTCCTTAAATGAGAACGATGACGCTGACGAGACAGAGATCAAAGGTCTTGTAAAAATGCTCAACCCGAAATACAACAAAGATTGGGAAGAGGCACGTTTCCTTGGCCGCGGTACTGTAACCGTATCCCAGATCTTCTATACATCCCCAAGCCGTTGTGCAGTTGCTGACTCCTGTGCAATCTCCCTTGACCGTCGTATGACATTCGGAGAAACATGGGAAAGCTGCTTAGACGAGATCCGTGCACTTCCGAGCGTACAGAAATACGGCGATGACGTAAAAGTATCTATGTACAACTACGATCGTCCTTCCTACACAGGATGCGTATATGAGATCGAGTGCTACTTCCCGACATGGGCTATCCCGAAAGATCACAAAGTAACAAAATCTCTCGAGAACGCTTACAAAGCATTATACGGAGATCAGCGTATCGGTGCTGCTGAGACACTTGAAATGCGTCAGGCTCGTCCACTTACAGATAAATGGACATTCTCTACAAACGGCGTATCTATCATGGGTAGAAATAACATTCCTTGTATCGGTTTTGGACCGGGTGCTGAGGCTCAGGCTCATGCTCCAAACGAGAAAACATGGAAACAGGATCTGGTAACATGCGCAGCTGTATATGCAGCATTACCGAAAAATTACATGGAGTAAATTTCATTCATTATTTTTGTGAGGGATCCTTCCTGCATTGATTTCAGGAAGTTCCCTCCCTAAAACCAGATAACTCTAAATTTTAATATATCTCAACCGAATCTATTTTATAAGGAGAATACATAAATGAAAACATTACAGGATTACATCGACAAACTCAACAGCTTAAACTTCAAAGAAATGTACAACAACGATTTCTTCCTTACATGGGAGAAAACAGATGACGAGTTAGAGGCTGTTTTCACTATCGCTGACGCACTTCGTTTCATGCGTGAGAACAACATTTCCACAAAAGTATTTGAGAGCGGTCTTGGAATTTCCTTATTCCGTGATAACTCCACAAGAACACGTTTCTCTTTCGCTTCCGCATGTAACCTGCTTGGTCTGGAAGTTCAGGATCTGGACGAGGGCAAATCTCAGGTAGCTCATGGTGAGACTGTTCGTGAGACAGCTAACATGATCTCCTTCATGGCTGACGTTATCGGTATCCGTGACGATATGTACATCGGAAAAGGTAATGCTTACATGCACGAAGTATCTGACGCTGTAAAACAGGGTAACGCTGACGGCATCTTAGAGCAGCGCCCGACACTGGTAAACCTTCAGTGTGATATCGACCATCCGACACAGGCTATGGCAGATGCTCTTCACCTGATCCATGAATTCGGCGGTGTTGAGAACTTAAAAGGTAAAAAAGTTGCCATGACATGGGCTTACTCTCCTTCTTATGGTAAACCACTCTCCGTTCCGCAGGGTATCATCGGTCTGATGACACGTTTCGGTATGGACGTTGTACTTGCTCATCCGGAAGGATACGATGTAATGCCGGAAGTTGAGGAAGTTGCAAAAGCAAACGCTGAGAAATCAGGCGGTTCCTTCACAAAAGTAAACAGCATGGCTGAGGCTTTCAAAGATGCTGATATCGTATATCCGAAGAGCTGGGCTCCGTTCGCTGCTATGGAGAAACGTACAAACCTTTACGGTGAAGGCGATACAGAAGGAATCAAAGCACTTGAGAAAGAGCTTCTTGCTCAGAACGCAGAGCACAAAGACTGGTGCTGTACTGAAGAATTAATGAAAACAACAAAAGATGGCAAAGCATTATACTTACACTGCCTGCCAGCAGATATCAACGATGTAAGCTGCAAAGACGGCGAGGTTGAGGCTTCCGTATTCGATCGTTATCGTACACCGCTTTACAAAGAAGCAAGCTACAAACCATACATCATCGCTGCTATGATCTTCTTAAGCAAATTTGAGAATCCGCAGGAGATCTTAAAGAAATTAGAAGAGCGCGCTGGAAAACGTATCTTTGAGTAATTAACTGAGCTGTATTTTGTGAGAGATTCTTCTTAGACTTTATTCAGGAGGAGTCTTTCACAGCTCTGATTTTTAAATTTTGATGTAATATACTAATCCATTTGGGGGTAACGAATCATGGGTAAAAAACGTATCGTCATTGCACTTGGCGGTAATGCCCTTGGAAAAAATCTTCCTGAACAGTACTTGGCTGTTCAGGAAACTTCCAGAGCAATCGCTGATCTGATCGAAGCCGGAAATGAAGTCATCATCTCCCACGGCAACGGCCCACAGGTTGGAATGATCAACAATGCAATGGCTGCATATTCCAAAACAGAACCTTCTCATCCGGCCATCACACCTCTCTCCGTTTGTGTGGCCATGAGTCAGGCATATATTGGTTACGATCTTCAGAATGCATTAAAAGAGGAATTATTAAACCGCGGCATCAAGAAAAATGTTGCCACGGTGATCACACAGGTTCGTGTGGATGAAAATGATCCTGCATTCGAGCATCCGACCAAACCAATCGGTCAGTTTATGACTAAAGAAGAAGCTGATGCCGCAGTAGCCAGCAGCGGTATTCAAGTCATGGAGGATGCGGGACGCGGCTATCGTCGTGTCGTTGCTTCTCCAAAACCGGCAGAAATTATTGAAATCGACACAGTCAAAGATCTCCTGAACGCAGGCGAAGTCGTCATCGCCAGCGGCGGCGGCGGTATCCCTGTGATCCGTCAGGGAAATCATTTAAAAGGTGTTGGAGCAGTTATCGATAAAGATTTCGCAAGCTGTCTCCTTGCACAGCAGTTAAATGCTGATTTTCTGATCATTCTGACTGCAGTCGAGAAAGTAGCACTCCGCTTCGGTACTCCGGAAGAGACATGGCTGGATGATATTACAGTCGATGAAGCAAAACAGTACATGGAAGAAGGGCATTTCGCACCGGGCTCCATGCTTCCGAAAGTTCAGGCAGGTGTAGAATTTGCCGAGTCTGGCGAGGGACGTACCGCCCTCATCACCCTTTTGCAGAAAGCAAAAGACGGTGTCAACGGTGCAACAGGAACACGTATAATCAAGAAGTAAAAATTTTTTAGTTTGTTATTTGATTGATTATTCGATAAAACTTTTTTTAACATTTTCCCTCTATTTTTACAATATACAAAGCAAAGAAAGAGCTCCGATCCTAACCAAATCGGAGCTCTTTCGTATTCTTCTTTGATGGCATCCAGTTTTGTCGGAATTCCAACATCAGCAGAAAACTCCCAGAAAAAGGGACTAAAAAATATATCAGCAACAGAAAGATCAGTACAAAAAAACGCCAGAGCCGGCATTTGCCGGAACTGGCGTTTTTTTAGCTATGGACTTATTTTACAGCCCCTTTCTTTTTATTTATAGAAATATTACATTTATTGTGATATGATAATTATAAATATCGTAAATTAATGTTATTGATGGGTAGCAATCCCAGAAAAAGAAAGGAGTTCGATAATGTCAAAACTGAAAGCCAAAAAAGGTTTTACACTGGTAGAACTTATTGTTGTTCTTGTTATTATAGCGGTTCTTGCTGCATTACTCATCCCGGCACTGACCGGATATATTGACAAATCAAAAGCGAGAGCAATTGAATCTGAAGCAAAAGGGATCTGGACGGCAGCACAATCTGCCGCTTCTGAATACTATGGTTTGAATATTGATGAGAAAAGTATGGAAAATGCATTGACCAATTCTTGTACGATTGATGGTATAACTTACACAAAATGTCTTGGTCGTATATCAAATGCAACGTTTTCTGATGAGCAAAGCTACTGGCATAAAAATCCAACAACTGCCAGTCAGTTGATAGCCCAGCAAGTCCTGATCTATTTAGACAGTCAGAGCAAAAATAATTCCCAATATAGTTTCGGAAATAGCAATGTTCCAACCTCTGGTGCGACATTGGCCAACAGTATTAAAAACAATTTTGGATCCAATCCTCCAAAAAATGCCGTATTTATTCAAATTTTTTATGACGAAAACTGCAAGGTTCTTGCCATAAATTTTGGCAAAGATGGTTACTTGGTGACTATGACAGCCGGTCATTCTCCAATTTGTGAAAAAAACGGTAAAATTCTCTAATTATACGGGGCTGTAAAAAAACTCCCCTAACAGAAAATCGCCCAGACCGTGAGGTCAATGGCATTAAGTTAAGAAAATCTCGCATCACACATAGTGTGATGTGGGATTTTTTTATGGAAAAGTATTGACATGTCAATCAAAAAATGATCTTGTCATTACTATCAAAGGGACAACTTTAACAAACGAATTGTTAAGGCAGTTCGGATGTGATGCATCAACTGCAACATCATCCGCATTTGTACAGCAACGAAAGAAAATACTTCCGCTTGCACTCGAAAAACTTTTTCTAGATTTTGTTTCTCAAACTTCTCAAAATGATACATATAAGGGATATAGACTTCTAGCTGTTGATGTCCATCGTAAAAATCTCCTTTGAAATGAAATAAATAGTACTGTTACATTTCAAAAAGAGGCGGTGGACGGATAAAAAATAAGATATGTAGTTGTTGAGTTTAAAAATCCATGGTAAACTAATCATAGCAGTTCTTGTGAATATGTGATTGTTTTGTGTGGTAACTTAACAATACAACATATATACAAAAACTGCTATTTTTTTATGAAAAAAGTAGTGATTTCACGTACCTGGGGCTAGCCGTCGCGCCAGCGACTTGGTATAATAGACGAAAAAAGAGACTCAGCTCAGTTATTACAACTAAGCTAAGTCTCTTAATTCTATTTTTGAATTATTTTACACGTGCTGTCAGATGATCTCCATCTACATCAATGAGAATCACATCATTTGCATGTACCTCATCGGCAAGGATCAGTTTTGCAGATAATGTCTCCACATGTTTCTGCAGGAATCGTTTCAATGGTCTTGCACCATAGATTGGGTCATAACCATGCTCTACGATAAAGCTCTCTGCTGCCGGTGTCAGTTCTACGGAAATCTCACGGTCTTCCAGACGTTTGTTCAACTGATTCATCAGCAGATGAATGATATTTCCGATGTTGTCCTTGGTCAGCGGCTTGAACATGATGATCTCGTCCAGACGGTTTAAGAACTCCGGTCTGAAGTTGCCACGCAGCTCATTCATAACCCGTTCTTCTGCTTCCGGATTAATATCGCCGTTCTCATCGATGCCTTCCAGCAGATGCGCAGATCCAAGGTTGGATGTCATAATGATGATGGTGTTCTTGAAGTCTACGGTACGTCCCTGGGAATCCGTGATACGACCGTCATCCAATACCTGTAACAGTACGTTAAATACATCCGGATGGGCTTTTTCTACCTCATCAAACAGGACTACAGAATATGGTTTTCTACGAACGGCCTCAGTCAGCTGACCACCTTCATCGTAACCTACATATCCTGGAGGTGCTCCGATCAGTCTGGATACGGAGTATTTCTCCATGTATTCACTCATATCAAGTCGAACCATGTTGGATTCATCGTCAAACAGGCTTGCGGCCAGTGCCTTTGCCAGCTCGGTTTTACCAACACCAGTTGGTCCAAGAAACAGGAAAGAACCGATCGGTTTGCTCGGATCTTTGATTCCGGCTTTGGAACGAATGATCGCTTCGGTAACTTTTGTGACGCCCTCATCCTGTCCGATGACACGTTTGTGCAGTTCTTCGTCCAGATGCAAGGTTTTGTTACGTTCACTCTCGGTCAGTTTTGCAACCGGGATACCTGTCCAGCGGGAAATGATTCTTGCGATTTCATCCTCGCTGACGCTCTCATGAACCAGTGACATATCTTTATTTTTCACGATTTCTTCTTCGTGAGCTAATTCTTTCTCCAGCTGTGGTTTCTTGCCATACTGCAGTTCTGCTGCTTTTTCCAGATCGTAATTCTGCTGTGCAGTCTGAATTTCTTTATTCAGGCTTTCCAGTTCCTCACGTAATTTCTGTACACGCTCAACAGCTTTCTTCTCATTGTCCCACTGTGCTTTCTTTGTCTGGAACTCGCTGCGCAGTTCTGCCAGTTCTTTCTGAAGATTCTCCAGACGCTCTTTGCTCAGATTGTCTTCCTCTTTCTTCAGCGCAGTTTCCTCGATCTCCAGCTGCATTACTTTACGGTTCAGCTCATCCAGCTCTGTCGGCATGGAATCAAGTTCTGTCTTGATCAATGCGCACGCCTCATCCACCAGATCGATGGCTTTGTCCGGCAGGAAACGGTCGGAAATATAACGGTTGGACAGTATGGCTGCGGAAACCAGCGCACCATCTGTAATTTTTACGCCATGGAATACTTCGTAACGCTCTTTCAAGCCACGCAGAATGGAAATAGTATCTTCTACGGTCGGCTCGTCTACCATAACCGGCTGGAAACGACGCTCCAGAGCGGCATCTTTTTCGATATATTCACGGTACTCATCCAGTGTAGTAGCACCGATACAATGTAATTCACCTCTTGCCAGCATTGGTTTTAACATGTTGCCGGCATCCATAGCTCCGTCTGTTTTTCCTGCGCCAACGATGGTATGAAGTTCATCGATAAACAGGATGATCTTGCCTTCGCTCTTCTTTACCTCGTCCAATACGGCTTTCAGACGTTCCTCAAATTCGCCTCTGTATTTTGCACCTGCAACCAGTGCTCCCATATCAAGGGCAAATAATTTCTTGTCTTTCAGTCCTTCCGGTACATCACCGCGAACAATACGCTGTGCCAGACCTTCGACAACGGCAGTTTTACCAACACCAGGTTCACCGATCAGAACCGGGTTGTTTTTTGTTTTTCTGGAAAGGATACGAACCACGTTTCGGATCTCGCTGTCACGGCCGATGACCGGATCCAGTTTCTGATCTCTTGCACGCTCTACCATATCGTAACCATATTTTTCCAATGTATCATAAGTAGCTTCCGGATTGTCACTTACGACTCTCTGGTTGCCACGGACGGTGGATAATACCTGAAGGAATCTGTCTCTTGTGATTCCATACTCACGGAAGATTTCTTTGATCGCCGGGTTCGGGTAACGGATCATGCTCAGGAACAGATGCTCTACGGATACATACTCATCGCCCATCTGCTTTGCTTCGTCCTCAGCACTGATCAGCACTTTATTCAGCTGCTGACCGACATAAACCTGTCCGCCGGAAACTTTCACTCTCTTTGCCAGATGATCCTCAGCATTGTTCATGAAATGCTGTTTGTTGATCTCCATTTTCTCGATCAGCATCGGGATCAGACCGTCTTCCTGTCTCATCAGGGCTACCAGCAGATGTTCCTGCTCGATTTCCTGATTGCCATATTCATAAGCTAATTTCTCGCAATCCTGAATTGCCTGCATTGATTTCTGTGTAAATTTCTGGATATTCATAAAAACCCCTCCTTTCCGGGTGTTTCTACTTTTCTTAATTATTATGTTCTACTTGTTGTATAACGCTTTTACTTGCGTTAAGTATGTTATATCACATGTTATTAGCCACGTCAAGCATTGAGTGCTAATTTATCTTAAAATTTTTCTTCCTTAATTATATAACAATTATATAACGGAAGATAATGAAAGCGGGCACAGATTATTTTGTCTTTCATGCTAACAATCGCATTTCAAGAAAAAATAATCTGCACCCGCTATCTACATCACTTTAAAACCTTTGTCAAAGTCTCTTTTATCATCACCGGATCAATCGGTTTTGTAATGTGATCATTCATACCCGCTTCTAATGCTTTTTTCCGATCTTCCGCAAAGGCATTCGCCGTCATGGCCACAATTGGGATTCCGGACTTGCCGACATCCGGCAAATGCCGGATGATCGATGCCGCCTTATAGCCGTCCATATTCGGCATCTGAATATCCATCAGGATCAGATCATAAGTTCCTGTCGGTTCTTTTTCCAGTTTATCCACGCAGAAAATGCCATCTTCTACGCGATCTACGGAAAATCCCATTTCCTCCAGCAATAAGATTGCGATTTCTGCATTCAGATCATTGTCTTCTGCCAGAAGAATATGTTTTCCGGAAAATTCCACTTTTTCATTGGCTTCGTTTGATGCTTTTTTCGCGTAATATTCCGGTGGAGCTATTTTATGCGGAATGGTCACTGTAAATTTTGTTCCTTTTCCCAGTTCGCTTTCGACCGTAACAGAGCCATCCATCAGATCTACCAGACTTTTGACAATTGCCATACCAAGTCCTGTTCCTACTACTTTTGCACTGGTCGTATCCCGCTCTCTGGTAAATGAGTCAAACAAATGCGGTAAAAACTCTCTGCTCATTCCAATGCCGTTATCTTCTACCACCGTCCGGATCTTGATATATCCCTCTCTCTCATCGGGCAATTCATCTGTTGTAATCGTTATCGTTCCACCCGGAGGGGTATATTTTACCGCATTACCGATAATATTGGTAAGAACTTCCTGCATCTTTGTTTTGTCACATATAATATCCGGATGCTGCACATTCACATAATGTTCAATCGTCAGATTCTTTTTCTGTGATTCCATTTCAAACACGCTGCAGACACCACTCACAATATTTCCGGTCTCACTGTAATTCTCATCTAATTCCATCTCACCGCTTTCAATCCGCGCCATATCAAGGACATTATTGATAATGGAAAGAAGGACATTGCCCGACTGCTCGATCATCTCCTGATAATGCTGCATTTCCGGATCTGATATATGACCACGCATCAGCTTTGAATATCCTAAAATTGCATTCATCGGTGTACGGATATCATGGGACATGTTGAGCAGAAACCTTGTCTTTGCCGCATTTGCCGCATCTGCTGCAGCCGCTGTTTCTTCCAGTTTTTTCTGCTGGATCAGATCTTTTTCGTTTTGTTTGCGCATCCACCGGTACATAAATATGATGATCAGCACAATTACAAACGCTGCAACCACCGCTGCCTTAAACACAATGTTGTTTATTTTTTCCAGAAACAGATAGGACGATTCCATATCCATTTCAATACAAAGCGCACCAATAATCTCATTCGTTTCAGCATCCCGCACCGGATAACAGGCGGTAAATATATGTCCCCAGGTGGTATCCACGATATCCTGTGAATAAACATTCTCACCCTCTAAAGCCACTTCAATGTATGGAATCATCTCATCCTCAATATAAGTTCCCGGATAGGCAAAATCGTCCGCATCAAGATCCAGTCCATCCACCAGATAGATCAGCTTTCCCTCACTGTTTCGTTTTGCCGTATACAGATATCTGGTAGAATTCAATGTCCGCAATTCGTTCAGTCTCTGCTGAAGCTCCTGATAACGCGGGGTATCCATATCCGCCTTGGTATTGATCTCATCGTAATCCGCCTTATTGAACCGGTCTGATACCAGCGTATGGATTGCATCCGAACATTCGATATCACGTTTCACTGCCGCTTCCAATGTGTTTGTCTTATAATTTTTCTGCAAAATCAATGTATATACTGCCACAAATAAAGCTGCCAGTAAAAATATCAGCACAAACCTTCCCAGATAAACATTTGCACTCTTCTTTTGCTGAGAATTTTCCATACGTCCTCCCTTTCACAATACCTTATCGTGACATGCTCCCACCACTTAAATCACAGATTTTGAAGTGGGGCTTCTTGCTCAATGGCTCTACTGAGCCAAGTATCTACAAG
>OGYG01000058.1_pt1 | contig 118314 bp, 102 predicted proteins | sample 1576481 | NCBI WGS metagenome assembly OGYG01 (sample SAMEA3541497, study PRJEB24748) | human gut metagenome | biome: human gut; feature: human-associated habitat; material: faeces | place: China | collected 2012 | reverse complement strand
CCTGATCAGTCAGACCTTCTTCAATGCCTTTTATAATCTCTTCCTGTTCTTCTGGTGATAGCTCACTAGAATATCGTCTAAAGCAATCAATAATGTCTCCTGATAAGTCCCATTGTTCTCTATTGGAATCTACAGAAACTATAGATGGATCAGAACTGCTCCATGTAGCCCCAGTATTCGATAATTTACACTTAAAACGGCATAACTCGTTATGAACTTTACCAAATATTACTGGATGCTGCCATACAGCCGGATGTACTTTTCTTACCTCACTTTTTTTAATCACATCATAAGTATTTTTGGTGTTAAACAATTTTCATTAGCATTAATAATTAAATAAGTATCCTCTGGATTAATAAACAAATCCATTTGAGTACAAATGGTTTTTCCACTATTTACATAGACTTTATAATTTGTGTTATCATGTGCTGTTCTATTGCTCACAAAACAATAAGTCACATTACAAAAATATCCCCTATTTAATTCTCTTGGTACAATTTTAGGCATATCTGTTGCAACTATTCCTACCCTTGAAGTTATGTCATCATCTTGATATGAATAACTTCCTATTTTTTTATATGATTTAATACTTTTTGTGTTCCATTCCTATTCTCTTTCCATAAATTATCATCATACATATCATAGCCATCTATATTATCTATTTCCATAGCATCTTTACTTATGTATTTATTATTGTAAATATCAGGATTGCTTGCTGATGCATCTCCTCCCTGTGCCTGCAATGCTATGTCCATTGCTGCTTCTGTAAAATTTGCATCCATTTTTAAATCTGACAATCCATCACTTCTTCTCTGCTTATTAATCTCCTGAAGAACTTGCTCCGCCATCCCATAGAATTTTTTTACATCAACTTTTGCCTTTACCGTTGCGGCATTGGCATGGATTGTTCCTAACCACATCAAACTCACAAAAGCAAGTAATGTCAGTAACAAATGTCCTCTCTTCATCGTTTTTTCTCTCATAACTTCCTCCTGTTCTTCGTGCCGAAATTCGGTACATTTTATAAGTAAATTTATCAGAGATTTTCGATATATGTATACATCATATCAATCCATCTCCAACTGTTATATTTGATTTTAATATATCACAATTTTTTCACTATTCCAGCATCCTATCTAGCTTTTTTCATTTTTATGCGTGCTGAATTTCGGCACGTTCTAAACTCTTTGGAAACTGTGCTTTCCATATATCATATTCATCCTGTACTTCAGATACCAGAGGTACATACTCCACTCTAAATTTACTCTCATTATATCCAGCAACTCTATTACAGCTTTCTAAAAAACTGGCATATTCCCTTGCCTCTATTTCTTTTACAAAACCAGCCTTTAGCTCTTTTTTTCCGTTACATTTCTCATAAACCTTCCACTCAAATTCTCCTGTTGCATTTCCTTTATTCCTTGTATATTCTTCTTTTTTAGCCGCCCATAACTCAAGATATACCATCAGTTTCCTTATAGCTGTATTATTACTATCAAAAGTTAGAAGAATCTCATCTCTTGTCTTTGTTATTTCCAATCCATATTTTTCTTCAAGATAAAATAATATTCTAATAGCATCTTCTTCTGTCTGAATATCTATATCATTTAATGCTGACATATCTATATCCAAAGCTTCTGCAATTTTAATCCGTATATCTTCTTTAGGGGCCATCATATCTTTTTCATATTTTCTTATACGGGAATCTTGTGTTCCAATAGAAAATCCTACTCTTTCCCCCAATGCTTTTTGAGTCAGCCCCCGCAATTCCCTGTACTTTTTTATTTTTTCTCCAAGTGTCATTCTCTTTCTCCTTCCATTCCAATCTGCACAAAAAAAGCAGGTAGATATTATTCTCCTGCTTTTTTTGTCATGTGCCGAAATTCGGTACGTTCATTTAGATTTAATTCTCAGTTCTTTCTTTCGTTCTTCAAGTAATTTTTCAATATAATTTATTAGTTCTGGATCACTTTCTTTTCCTATGATATACGAATATATTCCCTTTTTATCCTCAGTCGTTGTCTTATCATCTATAATCTGCCCTACCAAAAACTGTTCTCTGGTTTCTACAGGTACAAAAGTTCTGGCATAATTTTTTGTTGTTTTTTTAAAGCCTGCTACTGTTACAACTTTTTTTCTAAGCAGACTATTTATAATCAGATGTATAGAGCTGTCTTTCCATTCTCTCTCTTTCGACTTTTGAATGATCTCTGCTGAAGTCAACTCCTCCCCTTCATCCCATAAAACTTCCATCACAGCAAATTCACTTTTAGTTAATCTTGTTTTCATTATTTTTTCTTCTCCTATATTTTCATTTTTAATTATATATATTTGTATTAAAAAAGCAGAAAAACTTAGAAAGTTATGTTGCTTTAGGCTTCTTTATACAGTAGTTGACATTACATTATATAATTGCTATTATATTATTAACAAACAACCAGCAGGGTGCTTTTAAGCTTCCCATTCTGGGGGTCATATCAGTTAATAAATAAGCTGCCTATTCCGCCAAGAACAAAGGGCAGCTTATTTATTTTTCAAATTCAGAATCACAACTATCAATAACGCAACCGTTAATATTATATTAAATTCCTCATATGTACTCATAAATATACGCCCCCTTTCTGGTATTCTCCAGAACAGGAGGCAGCTACCCTGCCGGTCATAAAGCAGGTCTACATTTTACAATGTTCCTCTGCCTGTCTACTATATCATGTATTTCTTTTTACTTCCACACTATTTTCAGATGATTTGCTCCATTTATTTTGATAAAAAGGAGTATCTCTATTGGGGATCAAGATACTCCTTATGCACAACAATGATTGGGGATTTTTGCTGTGCAAATCCCACCTGTGCTTTTGAAGCAACGGACAATGATGCCGGGGAATACACCATCTCCGCAGGCGGGCATAAAAATAGGATACTTCTTCTTTATATTGAAGGTATCCCTCTTGATTTTTCTTATAAATGATCATTTTATAACAGCATTTACTACTAGTCGGTAATCATCCCCTTTTTTCTTTCCGGAACAAGTAGACAGTGTAAGGATCTGTCCTTCTTTTTCTGGTTTCTTTTTAATAGGATAGTAAGCGTTTTTTTCTATTGTCATGGATAACCAATCTATCCATCTTTCATCCTTCTTGTTCCCTGTGAAATCCGTTAGGTATGTTGTACTTTTATCCAGACAGTCATATACACTATATACTGTATATTTCATTACTTTTTCCGGCTGATACAGGTATATCTTGTTATATTTTTTATAAAAATCTTCTGATTCAAACTCATGAAGCGAACCAAACATAGATCTTGTACGCATATTATGACCATAAAGGATCAAATGCTTGTCCTCAAACGATGTTTCTGGCTGAAGGAAGATGGAACCGGCATAACAGTATTCCCTCTTATAATCTTTATGGAGATATTCATTCCATCTGTTTCCCTGTAAAACAGGATAATCAATCCTGGTTCCCGGAACTTTTATCCATCCAACAATGTCTGGATTTATTTTTTTTAATTTTTCCCAGTCTATGCCGGGATTTCCATCACCTGTTTCCTCTGCTTTTACATCGGATCGCAGGTCTTCTAATATTTTTTGATTTTTCCATAATGGATATTCTTCCCTGAATGCTGCCCCTATAAAGATCATTGACAGACTGATCAATACGGCAATGGCTAGTAAGTAAAAAAACTCCCTTATCTTTCCCATACTGTATTTTTCTCCTTATTATTTTTGTGCTGGATTTCAGTACATTTCACATATCATGAACATAACACCACATATTTATAAAATTCCCCCGCCAGAGCTATTGACATGATTCTTCTATGTGGTCTATACTGGATTTGCTGAAAAGTTTTCAGCATGATCCAATCTCGCAGACCGTTTCAAAGACGGTCTGTTTTTTTATCCCATCTTATCCACATCAAACCAGATAGATGGATAGGTTATTATATATATTATTTTATATATCTGGCTCTATATATTTTGCAGGTAACTCTTTCGTTTCTGGAAACGTAACCTCTTCGCCTTTAGAATCGTAATTTCTTCGCTTCTGGAACCGTAATCTTTTCGCTCCTGAAAAATATCGGAACACTAAACTACCGTATTCTCCATTTTAAAATCATGCTGTACCTGTGCTTTATAATAAAGCCCTATTGTCAGCGGAGCATTATACAGCGATGCTAACAGGTAATTATCCGGCTTTCGGATCTCTCTTGTATTTCGGTTAAGGCATTCTATGATATACTCTATATGTTGTACATTTAATGTCTTTATTCGGTTCTGTACCTCATTTACTGGGATTTCTTCCCCTGATATTTTATATGTATCCCTGTCTGAGATATAAATATTTGCCATTATCTCTATCATAGCATCTATTATATTTTTATCCGTTTTGTGCCGTTGCATCAGTATTTCATATTCTAACTGATGCCGTATCTTTTTTCTGTAAAACTCTCTTGCATGTCTTTTTTCCAGAATCGTAATTTCTTCGCTTCTGGAATCTCCCCTTTGAGCTTCCTTTCCTGTAACGCTTGTCTCTGCTATAATTTCTTCTCTTCTATTTCCTTGCATCTTATCCACATGTGAATCCTGCTCCATCTGTTCTTCAGGGACAACCTCTTTTGCACCTTCTTTATGGACAGCCGTAAAGTTCATCACATAAATAATGTCTGGCTTACCCTGGCCTCTTTTTTTCTTCTCGATCAGTCCAACTTCGGAAAGCTGTTTCATTGCTTTGCTGATCGTACGGTCACTGCGTCCCAGTTTTTCTACCAGTTGTTTCAGATTGTATGTGATATATAAGCGGCCGGTATCTTTTTCAATCCAGCTATTTTTTCTTGATAATGCCAGCCTGGATAATAATACTCCATATAATATTTTCGCAGTATCACTGATCCCCCTGTACTCCTCTTCCTCCAAAAGCAATGCCGGAATCTGGTAAAAGCGGAAGTTTTCTCCCTCTGTATTGTAAAAATAGTCCAATCTCATCTTTTTTCTCCTCTCTTCTCTTTTCCAATGTAAAGGGGAATATCCTGGAAAGGGATCTCCCCCTTACATGAAAGTATATGCTGCACACAAATAGTGTGCGAATTCTGCCTGTGCTTTTGCAGCTACGACATGGTCTTCTCCATCCGGCAGGCAGAATGTATGTAATACTGATCTTTTATACGGACTGTCCTTCTTCGTTTACGCAGTCCTTTAGCCATTTTTCAATCAATGCCGGACACCGCAGGATCTCTTCGGAAAGAAAGTGGCTGATATAACTGGAAACCTCTTTTATATCTAAAGAATTCATATATTCCTGACGGGTTAATCCTGCTGTTTCTTCCCTTCCTTCTTCCACTAACTCATCCATCGGGACAGAAACTTCCCTTCCTTCCCTGTCCAGCTTTCCGGCAGGCTCTTTGCAGTCTGTATCTTCTGTTTCTATTTCTGGTACCATATCTCTTTGTTCTTCCCTCCTTTCTACAAGTTCTGGTTCTTCCTTTTCTTCTTTTGGGCAGTACTGGTCAAGCAGGGCCACATACCGTTCCCATGTAATGGGTCTCTCTGAGATACTGATGTTTTTATCCGAGCAGTAGATCCTGATCTTCCCTTGTGATATTTCGTAAGAAGTACTCCCATATCTCCCTCTTAAAAACTTTACAAGTGCTTTTCTGGAGACAGTAGACCTGTCATATTCATCTATACCCAACAGCCGGTACGATACCCGTATCTCTACCGCACCCGGTTCTAAATTCTTCTGTTTATATTCTTCTATATCCACATTTTTTGTGATCCCCTGTTCGATCACTTCCTTCTGCATCTTTTCCGGCAACCTCGCCAGAGTGAGTGCGGCAGATTTTTCTATCTCCCCTTCCTTAAATTTTTCCATTACCTCTGGAAGTAAATTTCTGGAGATCTGCTGATATTCCTGTACTGTAGCCCTTGCAATCCCCATTTTTTTTGATAAGCGTTCTACCATCCTTCCTTTCTGTAAAGATGGAGGGAATTCTTCTGGATGCTCTCTTAAAAGTTTTTCCATCTCTGTGATCTCATGCATCAACTCATACGGTTTTTTCGTGTGGTATCCATTTGAAGCCATTACACGAAAACTTTCCTGCACCGCACTGACATTATTAACAATGCATGGAAGAAAAGCAAATTCTTTTAATCCCCTTTCCTCAACAAGCAATTTACAAGCCTGACAGCGCTTATGTCCTGCAATAATCTTATACTCATCTGTATCTAGCTTGCTTACTGATAAATTCTCAATCACTTCTCCTGTAGCCTGAATTAAATCTGCAAGTGATTCTATCTCTTCCTTATCACGTGCCGGACAATACTGTTCTACATTTTCTTTTAATTTTGAGTAATGGATCCATTTGATTATTCTGCGTGGATGCTGCTCTTCTTTTTTTATCTCTTCCTTATTAAATATATTCCCAAGCTTTGCCATAACCGATACCCCCTAATCCTCAAGAAGTTCTTCCACCAGATCTACAAAATCCTGTGCTACATTACTCATAACACGATGCTTTGCCACCGGCTTATAAAGGGATAACGCATTATCAACAATCGCTGTACGTCTGATACATGACTGCAAAAACGGATAATCATGCTTCGCGATCAGATCCTCTGAAGATAATTTCTGTGCTTTGGTGTTCGACACCATGTTTGCGAATATCTTCCACTCCAGATCTGGATTGTTTTCCAAGATCTCATGGTAAGCATCTTCCACCATTGTAAGATTATCCCGGCAGAAGTTATCAAATTTCACTGGGGTAAGGAACACATCCGCAGCATACAATGCATTCATTGTCAGCATATCAAATACAGGGCGGGTATCAATCAGGCAGACATCATAGTCTTTCTTTAAATATCCTAACGCTTCTTTCAGTCTCCACGGAGTTTTTTGCTCTGTGATCTTAACAGAGCCTTTCACAATATCTATATCCTGGTATTTTGTGCGATAGACTGCACTATTTATCCCTTTCGGATTCTCAAGAACATCTCTTACCGTTTTACTGTATCCGTTTACCTTTGCAAAAAATCTTGTACAGTTACATTGTGGATCCAGGTCAATAACTAATACTCTTCCACCCATTTCCGAAAATGTATAAGCTACGTTTACTGTTGTGGTGGTTTTTCCAACGCCACCTTTTAAATTTGCTACTACATATACTTTCATAATCAATCTCTCCTTAATTTTATCTTTTCAGAGTTAAATTTTATATAATATGTAAATATATTTAACTCTAGGTTTTTATGTTTTCTAAATTTAATGTTATGGTGTTCATCATAAACCTCCTTTATAATGAAAATAAAAAAGGAACAAACCCTGATAATTAGGGTTTATTCCCAAACATGAAACGAGGGAAAGCAATGTTGCTTTCCCTCGCAGAACTTTATATATAGACTTTTACTTCAATATCTTCAAATCTGTTCGCTTTTGTATACTCTGAACGTTCAGCCATAAATGCCTGCACATCTGCTTTAGTTACCATTAGCGTACAGAGGTAAATATATGATTGTCTATTCCTATTTCCTCTTTTCCGCAATCGCTGCCTGTGCTGCTGCTAATCTTGCGATAGGTACACGGAATGGTGAACAGGAAACGTAATCTAATCCAATTCTATGACAGAATTCTACGGATGATGGATCTCCACCATGTTCTCCACAGATACCACAGTGTAATTCTGGTCTCTGACCTTTTCCTAATTTAACTGCCATATCCATTAACTTACCAACACCATTCTGGTCAAGTTTAGCAAATGGATCGTTCTCGAAAATCTTAGCATCATAGTAAGCGTCTAAGAACTTACCAGCATCATCTCGTGAGAAACCGAATGTCATCTGTGTTAAGTCGTTTGTACCGAAGCAGAAGAACTCAGCCTCTGTAGCGATCTCGTCAGCTGTTAATGCTGCACGCGGGATCTCGATCATAGTACCAACTTCGTATTTCAGATCAACACCTGCTGCTGCGATCTCAGCGTCAGCTGTCTCTGTAACAAATTTCTTAACATATTTTAACTCTTTGATATCGCCTACTAACGGAATCATGATCTCTGGTACCATGTTCCAATCCGGATGAGCTTTGGATACGTTGATTGCTGCACGGATAACTGCTTTTGTCTGCATTTTAGCGATTTCCGGATATGTTACAGCAAGACGGCATCCACGATGTCCCATCATCGGGTTGAACTCTTTCAGACCTTCAATGATAGCTTTGATCTGCTCTACGGATTTACCCTGAGCATCTGCCAGTTTCTTGATGTCCTCTTCCTCTGTCGGAACGAACTCATGAAGTGGCGGATCAAGGAAACGAATTGTAACTGCTTCGCCTTCCATTGCCTCGTATAACTGCTCGAAGTCACCCTGCTGATACGGTAAGATTTTCTCAAGAGCTACTTCTCTCTCTTCTACTGTATCTGCACAGATCATCTCACGGAAAGCGTCAATTCTGTCGCCTTCGAAGAACATATGCTCTGTACGGCAAAGTCCGATACCTTCTGCACCAAGCTCACGAGCTTTTTTAGCATCTGCCGGTGTATCAGCATTTGTACGAACTTTTAATTTTCTATATTTGTCAGCCCAAGCCATGATTCTTCCGAACTCGCCGGCGATAGTAGCTTCAACTGTCGGGATTGCTCCGTCATAAATATTACCTGTAGAACCATCAAAGGAGATTACATCACCTTCATGATACTCTTTTCCTGCAAGTGTAAATTTCTTGTTTTCTTCATCCATAATGATATCGCCACATCCGGATACACAGCAAGCACCCATACCACGGGCAACTACTGCTGCATGAGATGTCATACCACCACGAACTGTCAGGATACCCTGAGAAGCTTTCATACCTGTGATATCTTCCGGAGATGTCTCAAGACGAACCAGAACAACTTTCTCTCCTCTCTCAGCCCATTCTACAGCGTCATCTGCTGTAAATACGATTTTACCACAAGCAGCTCCAGGAGCAGCGCCAAGTGCTTTTGCGATTGGTGTAGCAGCTTTTAATGCTGCTGTATCGAATGTCGGGTGAAGCAGAGCGTCAAGGTTACGTGGCTCGATCATAGCTACAGCCTCTTTCTCTGTTCTCATTCCTTCATCTACCAGATCACAAGCGATCTTTAATGCAGCCTGAGCTGTTCTCTTACCATTACGTGTCTGTAACATGTAAAGTTTTCTGTTTTCAACAGTAAACTCCATATCCTGCATATCTCTGTAGTGATCTTCCAGAGTTTTGCAAACCTGAACGAACTGAGCATATGCTTCCGGGAATTCCTCTTCCATCTTAGCGATTGGCATCGGTGTACGAACACCAGCAACTACGTCCTCGCCCTGTGCATTGATCAGGAACTCACCCATCAGTTTCTTCTCGCCTGTAGCCGGGTCACGAGTAAATGCAACACCTGTACCACAGTCATCACCCATGTTACCAAATGCCATAGCCTGTACGTTTACAGCTGTACCCCAGCTATACGGGATATCGTTGTCACGACGGTAAACGTTTGCACGTGGGTTATCCCAAGAACGGAATACTGCTTTAACAGCTCCCATTAACTGCTCCTTCGGATCATCCGGGAAGTCCTGTCCGATTTTAGCTTTGTACTCAGCTTTGAACTGTCCAGCAAGTTCTTTTAAGTCTTCTGCTGTAAGCTCTACGTCATAAGTAACGCCTTTTTTCTCTTTCATCTCATCGATGAGCTGCTCGAAATATTTTTTGCCGACTTCCATAACAACATCGGAATACATCTGAATAAATCTACGATAGCAATCCCATGCCCAACGCGGATTTCCGGATTTCTCTGCTAATACCTCAACTACTGTCTCATTCAGACCAAGGTTTAAGATTGTATCCATCATACCCGGCATAGAAGCTCTTGCACCAGAACGAACTGATACGAGCAATGGATTCTCCTTGTCACCGAATTTTTTACCAGTAATTTCTTCCATCTTACCAATGTACTCGTTGATCTGTCCCTGAATCTCATCGTTAATTTCACGGCCATCCTCGTAGTACTGTGTACAAGCCTCTGTAGTAATAGTGAAGCCCTGTGGTACCGGAAGTCCAAGACCTGTCATCTCAGCAAGGTTTGCACCTTTACCTCCAAGAAGTTCGCGCATGCTGGCGTTACCTTCGCTAAATAAGTACACCCATTTTGCCATTTCTAATTCCTCCTAAAATATACATTGTGTTTTGCAAGCAGATAAAGTTCTGCTGTTTTTAGCAATTTTTCACATTTCGTTTCGTGTTTTCCCCGAAACTTCGTCTATATTTTACCACAAATTTTGCAGATTTCAACCTTTTTTGTGAAATTTCTAACGAAACACTTACCTTTTTTTCACTACCCCACAAGTTGGTCACTATCCGCTCATTTTTCGCTTATTTTCGACTATCGTATATGATATATTTTACCTGTTTTATAGAAAATTCAAAAAACATGATCAGTTCAAGTCGAACGCACGTGAGACTTGGTGCGTGATTCTGGTCAGCGCAAGCTGACATCTTCTTTTCAGAATCACTGCACTCTACACTCCGTTCCGGTCGGCGCAAAACCATTGTCTCCCAGACAATGTGCGCCCTCGCGGAGCATTTATCTCAGTCGGAGATTGAACTCCCACTGAGAAATACTTGTTACTACTCACCACTTGCAGAAGTGGGAGTCTCATCTCAGACTGAGATGAAAAATCCCATTGCGGATCGCACGGATCAGCAATGGGATCTGAATCAAAAGATTTTTACAAATTCTTTTTCTTATTTAAATGTTTTTCACTAGAATGTAAATTTGTCTGCGAAATATGCATCCAGCTCAGCAATCGGAATACGAACCTGCTCCATAGTGTCACGGTCGCGGACAGTAACTGCATGATCTTCTTCAGAATCAAAATCGTATGTTACACAGAATGGTGTACCGATCTCATCCTGACGACGATAACGTTTACCAATATTTCCTCTGTCATCAAACTCACAGTTGTATTTTTTGCAAAGCTGCTCAAATACTTTCTCTGCGCCCTCATTTAATTTTTTAGATAACGGAAGGACACCGATCTTAACCGGAGCCAGTGCCGGATGGAAATGAAGGACAGTTCTTACATCCGGTTTCTCCTCTGTTCCGATATTCTCCTCATCATATGCACCGCACAGGAATGCAAGTACCACACGGTCTGCACCCAGAGATGGCTCGATAACATATGGAATGTATTTTTTGTTTTTCTGGTCATCGAAATAGGTCAGGTCCTGTCCGGATGTATTCTGATGCTGTGTCAGATCGTAATCTGTACGGTCTGCGATACCCCAGAGTTCACCCCAGCCAAACGGGAATAAGAACTCGATATCACTGGTTGCTTTACTATAGAAAGATAACTCTTCCTGGTCATGATCACGGACACGCATCTCTTCTTCTTTCATGCCAAGAGATTTCAGCCAGTTGATACAGAAGTTTCTCCAGTACTCAAACCACTCCAGATCAGTATCCGGCTCGCAGAAGAACTCAAGCTCCATCTGCTCGAACTCTCTGGTACGGAAGGTAAAGTTACCCGGTGTGATCTCGTTACGGAAGGATTTACCGATCTGTCCGATACCAAATGGAATTTTCTTTCTGGATGTACGCTGTACATTTTTAAAGTTTACAAAAATACCCTGTGCGGTCTCCGGACGAAGATATACGGTATTTTTTGCATCCTCTGTGACACCCTGGAAAGTCTTGAACATCAGGTTGAACTGACGGATATCTGTGAAATTGTGTTTTCCACAGGTCGGGCACGGAACGTTATTGTCAGCGATAAATGCTTTCATCTCTTCCTGTGTCCAGCCATCTACAGAGCCTTTTAATTCAATATTATTCTCTGCTGCAAAATCCTCAATGATCTTGTCTGCGCGGAAACGCTCATGGCACTCTTTGCAGTCCATCAGAGGATCAGAAAATCCGCCAAGATGTCCGGAAGCTACCCATGTCTGTGGATTCATCAGAATCGCACAGTCAACACCTACATTGTACGGGCTTTCCTGAATGAATTTCTGCCACCATGCTCTTTTTACATTATTTTTCAATTCCACACCAAGATTTCCATAATCCCATGTATTTGCAAGTCCACCGTAAATCTCAGATCCCGGATATACGAATCCTCTGGATTTTGCCAGTGCTACAATTTTTTCCATTGTCTTTTCCATGATATGTCCTCTTTCTTCCATTTATTTTTAGGTGCCAAACGTCTCTGCCATTTCGCAAACCCTAATTTATCAAGTTCCTGTACATCTGCAGATATCATTACCGATACAGTACATATACCAACACGGATTCATCTGTATCCTGCTGTTTCTGTGTGACATTCACCTGTTTTTCAGATGTCACTTCTGTGCCCTCTGTAGAAACATATGCTATTTTTCCCGGGACGATCAGATCAGAATTCTCTTTTACAATCAGAACTTTCAGATCATCATCCTCCAACAGTGAAGATCCTCTAACTGTCTTCTTATCCGCTTTGCCATCTGTCACCGGATAAAAATCCTGTTCAAAATCATAACCTGCCGACTGTGCTTCCACAATACTTCCGGAAAAACATTCAATACCTGAAAAATCCTGAAAGGTCTCTGCATTTTCATATTGAAGCGTAAGATATGCTTTTTTCTCCTCTACCTTTGACTCCGTCACAGACACCGACTTTTTCCCGTGTTCTGCCGTATAATCATCCACGGCATTCTGTATGTAGCTATTCAGTTCATCTTCCTTATAATAGGACTGATCAAAGGTTTCCACGGCAGCCTCCAGAATCTTGCCATTCCGCTGCAATGCGATCGTATTCTCCTGCACATCCAGTTTCGTTCCACACGCAGCCATCAGCATGCACATACCGATACAGCAGCTAAGCGCCACCATTCTTTTTCTCATATCTCATCCTCCAAATCCAGTCTGCCCGAAGTTTTTATCACAGACATACTGTTTCTGCAATATCTGCAAAATAATTCAGAAATTGATGTATGCTGTCTGCATTCACATCAATTTCTAAATTATAACGGTTTCCGTTTCTGATTGCAAGTATTCCTATGTTAAAAAAGCAACTGTCTTTAATTCTTTTTCTACATACTGGTTTATATAATACTGAATCAGCTTTCTCACCTGACCGAATACTTCCTCAGTTACTGTAAAAGTATACAATTTTTCGACAGGAGCCGTCACTATGTACTGCATCGTGTATAATGCCGCATCGTCTAACGGATACTTTGCCGGTCCAGGCTGGCAGTCCCTGCACATAACACCATTGCTCTTCTCATCAAAGCACCAGAGATTTTCCCTGCTCCCACAGGCAGTACATGCAAATACGTTTGGATATACTCCAAAATATACCAACGTCTTTAATTCATAAATCACACGCACCAGTTTCGGAGAAAGGGAAGGCACATTCAGTGCACGCAGTGTCTGGTAGACCAGTTTCAACTGATTCACACAGTCGCTGTTTTCCTGGCAGAAATAATCTGCCAGTTCCAAAAAATAACAGCCATAGTATGTCTTGTCCAGATCCGTCGCCAGTTCTCTGAAATAATTACTGATTTCTGCTTTTACTACTGTATAAGAACTGCGTCCCTCATATGCCTCGAAACTGCCAAAACAAAACAGGTTCGTCGCTGCCTGCAAAGAACTTTTCGGTCTTCTTGCTCCTCTGGCAAAAGCAGTAATTTTCCCCCGTTCCCGGGTTAAAATCGTGATTCTTTTATCGTATTCTCCCACTGGCATCGTATTCAGAATTATTCCTGTCAGAATGTACGTCTGCCCCATATATATTTCCACGTCTTCCCTGGCTGTCTGTTTCATATTCCGCATATTTGCCAATACTGCTCTGGCAATACGTTAAATAATCTGTAACCCGTCCGGTTTTTTCAAAGCTCAGCCATTTTTTATCTTCCATTGCATACTCCTCCCAATCCTTCAGATATTGTTAGCGTATGCAATCACAGGTCAATTATTCATTAATATTATATCCAAAATTTTTCATCTGAACATCACTGTCACGCCAGCCCTTACGAACCTTGACCCAAAGACGCAAATTGACTTTGCATTCCAGCATTTTTTCAATTTCAAACCGGGCATTACTTCCGATTTTTTTCAGCATAGCACCACCTTTTCCGATGATAATACCCTTATGTGAATCACGCTCACAGATAATCGTAGCCTCGATATCTGTCATTCCATTCTTTCTCTGCTTCATAGATTCAATGGTAACAGCAATTCCGTGTGGGATTTCTTCATCCAGTGCATGTAACGCCTTCTCACGAACGATCTCCGCCACAATCTGACGCTCCGGCTGATCTGTTACGGTATCCTCATCATAGAACATCGGTCCATATGGTAAATATTTAAAAATCATATCAATGATCGTATCCGTATTGTCTCCGTGTAGTGCAGATGCCGGAATAATCTCGGCAAAATCCAGGATTTTGCGATACGCATCAATAAACAGTAATACTTCTTCTTTTTTGACCGTATCTGTTTTATTAATAACCAAAATGACCGGCAAATTAGATTTGCGCAGTTGCTCTGCTATATGCTGTTCTCCTGCACCGATAAATGTACTTGGTTCTACCAGCCAGACAATAACATCCACATCCTGTAAAGTACGTTCCGCTACTGTAACCATATATTCACCCAGCTTATTTTTTGCCTTATGAATTCCAGGAGTATCCAGGAAAACAATCTGGCCACGGTCCGGATCTGTATACACAGTCTGGATTCGATTTCTTGTTGTCTGTGGTTTCTTGGATGTAATGGCAATCTTCTGACCGATCAGCTGATTCATCAAAGTAGATTTTCCCACATTCGGTCTGCCAATCAATGTTACAAATCCTGATTTAAAATTTGCATTCATACAATTTTCTCCTTCTCATATCGAATTCAGTTGCATACAGTACAAAGCCAAATCGCATGCAGCTGAATTCTGAACTGTCATCATTCGTTCTTTATAATGTCTTTAATACATCAAACAGGTCTGCTTCTTCCTGTAGCTTTCCTTCGTTTCCAATCGCACAGATATAACTATGATCCAGTACAGCCTGCATGGTTTCTGCCAGATTTCTGATATCCTGCGGACAGGTATGAAGTGCCTGTTCTCGTTCTTTCTGAATCATCTCATATGACACACCAGTCAGGTAGGAAAGCAGAGATCTTCTTCCCTGGCTCATCGGAGTCAGTGGTGCATCCAGTTCACTGAAAGCCCCAATCACAAAACGCGTCATCCCGCGCTCATCAAGTTCAAACTCTTTCAGATAATCTGTCACGCCGCGATATACCTCTAAAGTCCGTTCAAGATTCGGATCACGATACGACAGGAAGCAGACATCTCCATTTCTTCCTACGTTTGTGCTGCATCCATATGCACCACCTTTCACACGAATATTCTGCCACAGATACTCATAATTCATAATAACCTTGAACACACGCATAGCGCCGTGATAAGAGAAACCACTCTGCGCATAGTTACCTGCCAGAGAAACATACTGAATCTGGGAAGCATCCTTAAATCCTTCATTTTTCTGATCTGGCAGAGAAATCTCTATCGATTCTTTTTCCGTGTCAGCATACAGTCCGTCTGTAATCTGATCTGACATATTTCTCAATGCCGCATATCCTTCTCTTCCGCCAGTCACACTTACAAGCAGATTCTGTCTCTGGAAGAGCAAGCTGCAAACTTCCTGTAATTTTTCCATCAGCTTATTTTTTTCTGTCTCATAATTGGAAACAACCTGATCCAGAATTTCGTAAAATCCAATGCCCTGAATACTGTCTGCATATTTCGCACGTTTTGAATAATAGGATAACGCTCTTGTCGCGGAAATCACATGGCCACTTTCGCTGAGTTCATTACGAAGTCTTGATTTTGCCTGTGCAAGCACTTCATAAATACGTTTTTCATCTGTAAATTCCGTTGTAAGCATCATGCTCTTAATCAATTCCATGCCACGTGCAAGATTTGCCTCTAATACTTTCAGACGTACTTCGTATTTCACCTGATAGCGATCTGTATGAGCCACGTCTCCTGTTACATTCACCTCGTTGGAAACACCACCGGTATACAGATTTACTTCATCCGCAAAATCTGTATATGTGTAATCTGTTGTATTTAATTTTCCCATCAGTACTTTTAAAATTCCAAGATATGGAATCAGATCCTCGGAAATGTGGTGCGCATCAAATAACAAGTCGAGATATACAATACCATTTGTCTGATAATCATGCCACAGATAAGGAACCCCTGTAATGATCTCTTTTTCATTTTTATAAGGTTCACTGGTTGCTTTCAGATCTTCACGGGAAAGCAACGGGATTTTTTCGAGATCTTCTTTTGCAGAAGGCTCTTCCTCATATTTTTCCAGTGCATGTGTCTCTTCTACCAGCTGATCAATTTCTTCTTTACTTAAAGTTGCTTTATAAGCCTGTAATTTTTCTTTTAAAGCCTGCTCCCTTTTTCCGGTCAGTCCGACTTCCGGAACAATCTGGACATAAGAAACATGCGTATTATCCAGCAGATATTTCTGAATCAGCTGTTCAAAATAATCCGTATCCAGCTGTTTTCTCAGGTAGTCATACACACCCAGTTCCTCCATATGAAGGAACGGCGCATTTTCATCATACAGCCAGCTGTCCATCACCTGAAGGCCAAACATCAGTCCCTTCGGGAAGCGTCCGAAATCTGCTTCACGGAATTTAAACTCCGAACCATTGATTGCAGCCAGTAATGTCTTTTTATTGATACCGTTTTTCACCTGCTCCTGCAGCACATCACGAATTACCTGTTCAAAACGTTTCTGATCAGATGCATTGGCATGTTTTGCTACAATGGAAAAAATTGGCTGATAACTGCTGCTGTCATAGCCGCCATAAATATCAGTTCCAATTCCAGCATCCAGAAGCGCCTGTTTCACCGGTGCACCCTGTGTACTCAGCAATGCATAGTCCAGAATATCGAAGGCAATATAGAGTTCTCTGTCTAAATTCGTTCCAACAGCCCAGTTGCAGGACAGATAAGTATTATTTTCTGTACTGTCCGTGCTGGAAATAGAATATGGAATTTCATGTTCTTTCGGTGCATCAAAAGGTTTCTGCTCCGGTATCGAAGAATCAACCTCGATTTTATCATAATGGCTCAGATACTCCTGATCCAGCCAGTTTAATTTTTCAACCACATCCATATCACCGTACAGATAGATGTATGAATTAGACGGATGATAGTACTGACGATGGAAATTCAAGTATTCTTCATATGTCAGCTCCGGAATCACCTGTGGATCACCACCGGATTCGTTGCTGTATGGTGTATCCGGAAACAGAGAGCGTAAAATTTCACGGTCTAATACCCCATCTGCAGAAGAAAACGCACCTTTCATCTCATTGTAAACCACACCATTTAATGTCAGTTCATCTTCCGGATTCTTTAATTCATAGTGCCAGCCTTCCTGACGGAAAATATTCTGTTCTCTGTAAATATTCGGTGAAAATACACTGTCCAGATAGACATCCATTAAATTTTGAAAATCTTTGTCATTGCAGCTTGCAACCGGATAGATTGTCTTATCCGGATAGGTCATTGCATTCAAAAATGTATTCAGAGAACCTTTCACTAATTCAATAAACGGATCCTTTACCGGAAATTTTTTACTTCCGCACAACACAGTATGTTCTATAATATGCGGGACTCCGGTACTGTCTTTCGGCGGAGTACGAAATGCAATATAAAACACTTTATTGGCATCTTCATTTGACATCACACAGATACGTGCACCGCTTTTTTTATGCACAAGCAACATACCATCTGAATGAATATCATCCAGTCGTTTCTCCTCCCTGATCTCGTACGCATTTAACTGACTTAATTCTGGTTTCAACTATAATTCCTCCAATTTCTTCTGCACCAAGCAGACACTCTTTTATTTTTCACAGATTCTGCCATAAAACATACTCCCTGCAGTTCTCTGATTTTTATAAAACTATATCTTCTCTTAGTTTTTCCAGTATCATCTATTCTTACACACTTTCGGACAAAAGTAAAGAGGCTGTCCAGTCAGACAGCCCCTTTGGGTCATTTGCATTATACCATGAACACATCCGTCCGCAGTGCACGTCCGAAAAATCACAGATTTTCCGGACTGACGGGCATTCGCCATTCGTCAATCATGCGAGCACGTTGACTCGTTTGCACTCATTATATCATAAATTAACCAAGGCGTGTTACATTCGCAGCCTGTGGTCCTTTATCTCCTTCAATCACTTCGAATTCAACAGCTTCCCCATCTTTCAGCTCTTTGAATCCATCCATGTTCAGTGCAGAAAAATGAACGAAAATATCTTTTCCTTCTGCATCTGAAATAAATCCATAACCCTTTTTTGCATTAAACCATTTTACAGTTCCCTGTTGCATAAAATACTTCCTCCTAAAACATGCGCACATTCTGTGCAAAATTGACAAGCTAAACGTATCACAATTCAACTTTTTTGTCAAGAAAATGCAGAAATTTTGCAATTTTACTGCATCTTTTTGTCATGGTTCACAGCATATCCTATCAGCAGGAACCTCTTTTTGCCCTGAGCTCTTCTTTTTTGCGCTCCAGATTGGACACAATGATACAGCAGCTTGCATCACCGGTAATATTGACTGTGGTACGTCCCATGTCAAAGATACGATCCACACCTGCAACCAGAGCGATTCCATCCACCGGAAGTCCTACAGAAGTCAGCACCATTGCAAGCATAACCATTCCAGATCCCGGCACACCGGCGGTACCAATGGATGCCAGTGTAGCAGTCAGGATAATGATCATCATCTGTGGCAAAGTCAGATGTATACCATAGCAGGATGCGATAAAAATCGCACAGACTCCCTGATAAATCGCTGTTCCATCCATATTGATGGTTGCACCAAGTGGAAGTACAAAGGATGAAACCTCTTTTCTGGCACCGAGTTTTTCCACACACTCCATATTAATTGGAAGTGTTCCCACAGAAGATGCACTGGAAAACGCAAACATAATGGCTGGAAGCATTTCCTTGAAAAACCGGGTCGGGCTGATGCCGCCCATTGTCTTTACAGCAATGGAATATACAATCGTTGCATGCAGAACATAACAGATGTAAGCTGCCAGCAATACCATGGCCAGTGAACCAATGATTGCAGTTCCATTACTCGCCACTACCGGGCAGAGCAGACAAAATACACCGATCGGAGATAATTTCAGAATCATATCCATACATTTCATAAATACTTCATTCAGGCTGTTACATGCCTTCACAATCCCGACATTTTTTTCTCCCAGTCCAATAATAGAAAAACCGAGTAATAATGCTATCACAATTACCTGCAGCATATTGGACTCTACCATCGGGCTGATGAAGTTTGACGGGAAAATATTTACAATGGTATCCATGACAGACATTTTTTCCGGCATTTCATAAGCCAGATCTGTCGTTGCGATCACCGGGAAAAAACGCTGGAAGACATTACCGCCAATCAGACCGATCGTAATGGCAAATGCTGTCGTACACATATAATATACAACCGTTTTCAGACCGATTGCTCCGACTTTTTTGATATCCCTCATAGATATGATTCCACACATAATGGAAAATAATACAATAGGAACTACAATAAATTTTAATAAATTGAGGAAAATCGTTCCAAATGGTTTAATATAATTTTCCGCAAATGTTGCATGACTCTGAATCAGCAGTCCTACCACGATTGCCAGGATCAATGCAATAAAAATCTGCATCGCCAGTGGCAGTTTTTTCTTTTGTTTATTCATATTTCATTTTTCCTTTCAGATACATAATATTGTTATTGATACTTTTTACTCGGAAAGTTTACCATTTGTTTCATGGATAACTGCCCGTGCCAGAAATACACTGCCATTAACAATATCATATCTCAAAGATTTTTTCCACAGGAATCTGCTTCCATTTTGCAATTTTGTGTCACATTTTATTCATTTTCCGTCTGTTTCTGTCACAGAAACACCTTTTTCATGATTTTTATGATTTCATTGACACAGAAACCTGCGGAAATGGAATCTCAATCTGATGGTCATCCAGAGCATATTTCACATTTTCCGTGATGCGCCATCTGGTCTCCCAGTAATCCTCGGTCTTTACCCAGACACGAATGCCGATGACCACAGCACTGTCTCCCAGACTGTCCACAAACACATGATATGGTTCCGCGCTGGTCATGCAGTTTTTCTCTTTCTCCAGCACATCGGAAATCACCTGTTTTGCCAGCCGGATATCCGCATCGTAGGAAATGCCAACTGTAATGTCAATCCTTCGTTTGTCCTGCTGTGTCAGGTTGGTCAGACTGGAATTTGATAAGCTGCCGTTTGGCAGGACAACCGTTTTATTATCTACGGTCAGCAGTTTCGTATAACAGAGCTGGATCTCTGAAACAGTTCCTTCGTTTCCGTGAGTATCTTCCCGGATGTAATCTCCCACTTTAAATGGTTTTAAAATCAGGATCAAAACTCCACCTGCAAAATTGGACAATGTTCCCTGCAAGGCCAGACCGACGGACAGACCGACAGAACCGATGACTGCAATGACCGAACTTGCAGTGACTCCAAACTTTCCAAGTACGATCATAATCAGGACAAAGTGCAGTCCTACATAGCAGATATTATCAAGGAACTGCTTTACACCTTCATCCCAGTTTGTTTTGTTCAGAAATTTTCGGACAAATTTTCGAACCAGCTGTATAATTTTGCGTCCCACCAGCAGTACGATAATCGCAATAATCAGTTTTACAAGAAAATCTAACACAGTTGGAAATGAATCTTCAAAATATTTGACAATTGTATTCCAGGACCAGAAATTCACATTATCCGATACAACATCAGTCACTTCATCTGCCAGATTTTGTGTTAATAAAAACTTCAGCATTCTATAACTCCATTCTTGTGTTCTGTATACGTTGAGTCTCCATTTGTATTTTGAACCCAACGCACACAGAATTATTTTTTATTTCCCACCGGCAAACTATGTTTCATCTGTTTTTGAAAGATAGCTTACCTTTTCTTTTTACTCATTGAGCAAATGAATAAAGAGTCCACTTCTCAGTTTTGGTTCAAACCAGGTTGATTTTGGCGGCATCAGAAGACCTGCATCCGCAACAGAAAAAAGTTCTCCGATGGAAGTCGGATACATGGCAAAAGCCACCTTTGCATCTTCACGACAACGTTTTTCCAATTCTTTTGTTCCCCTGATACCACCCACAAAATCAATGCGTGGATCTGTCTTTGGATCTGTAATTCCGAGAACCGGCTGCAACAGTAAATCCTGAAGAAGAGAAACATCCAGTCCTTTCACCGGATCCGAATTCAAATCTTCCGGACGAATCTTACAGGTATACCACTGTCCTTTCAGATACATGGAAAAGGTACCTTTCTCCTGTGGATGTTTATCTGTCTCATTCAACTCAGATACATCAAACAGTTCCTGCATTTTTACTAAAAATTCTTCTTCAGTCATTCCATTTAAATCTTTGACTATGCGATTATAATCCAGAATTTTCAATTCACTTTCCGGGAACAGCACAGATAAGAAAAAGTTGAATTCTTCTTTTCCATTGTATCCCGGGTGTTCTCTTCTCCGTTTCTCACCGACTTTCACAGCAGAAGCCGCACGATGATGACCGTCTGCAATATAAATCTGATTAATTCCTGCAAAAGCTTTCTGAATCTCACTGATATCTATAGTTTTAGCAATTACCCATACACGATGGCGAACTCCATCCGGTGATGTAAAATCATATTCCGGATCCTGTTTCTTTACCTTTGCAACAATTGCCGTAATCTGGTCATCGTCACGATAAGCCAGAAAAATCGGTCCTGTCTGCGCATCACAGATATCTACGTGACAAATACGATCCTGTTCTTTTTCCGCACGTGTATTTTCATGTTTTTTAATTACATTATTTTCATAATCATCAATTGACGCACAGGCTGTGATACCCGTCTGCGTCCGACCATTCATGGTCAGTTCGTAGATATAATAGCATGGTTTATCGTCACGAATGAAATCACCTTTTTCTATCATATTCCACAATGTGTCATGCGCTCTCTGATATACTTCTGGTGCATAAGTATTCACGGAATCGTCAAATTGTGTCTCTGCACGGTCAATTTTCAAGAATGATTCCGGTTCCCTCAGTACTTCTTCTTTTGCTTCTTTTCGATTATATACATCGTATGGTAACGCAGCAATCTTTGCTGCTTTCTCTTTGCATGGGCGCACACATGCAAATGGTCTGATTTCTGCCATCTTACTTTCTCCTTTTTGTCAACATGAAAATCTGCCAATTATTTTTGTTATAAAAAGTCCCATATATTATCTGCTTATCAGCATATAAGAAAGATTCTCACATGTTTTTCAAAATATTTGTATAGTAAAAAGGCGTGGAAACAAAGCTGTACTCTCTGTTCCCACGCCGACTTTCATGATCTTATTTGATCACTCTAACTTTTAATACACCGTCAATTGCAGCCAGTTTTTCTACAACTTCTGCTGAGATCGGTGCATCCAGATCCAGAAGTGAATAAGCATAGTCATTGCGGCTCTTATTGGTCATATCGGCAATATTGGCACCTGCCTCACCAAGTACAGATGAATACTGTCCGATCATATTTTTGATGTTTTTGTGCAAAATTGCAATTCTTGCAGCAGCTGTGCACACACCCATGTTACAATCCGGATAATTTACAGAATGTGCAATATTTCCGTTCTCAATATAATCAATCACTTCACGTACTGCCATAACTGCACAGTTATCCTCAGATTCTGCAGTAGACGCTCCAAGATGTGGAATTACGATACAGTTTTCCACACCAGCAGTGGTCAGATTCGGAAAATCTACGACATATTTGCGTACTTTTCCTGCCTTTAATGCTTCCACCATAGCAGGCTCATCTACAAGTGTATCTCTTGCAAAATTCAGAACGATTACGTTCTCTTTCATCATTGCGATGGCTTCTTTGCTGATCATTCCTTTTGTAGAATCCAGGAGAGGTACATGAATTGTGATAAAATCACACTCTTTATAAATGTCCTCAACAGACATCACATGTTTTACTTTTGTAGAAACATTCCATGCTGCATTGACGGACAGATACGGATCGTAACCAAGCACATCCATGCCCAGTGCTACCGCCGCATTGGCAACCTGCACACCGATGGCTCCAAGTCCGATGACACCAAGTTTTTTTCCTTTGATTTCAGTTCCTGCAAATGCTTTTTTTGCTTTCTCGGCAGCTTTTGCAATTCCTGCATCTTCTTTATTCGCTTTTACCCAGTCGATACCACCCGTAATATCACGGCTTGCCAGAAGCATTCCTGCGATTACAAGCTCTTTTACACCATTGGCATTGGCACCCGGTGTATTGAATACAACGATTCCCTGATCTGCGCATTTCTCCAGCGGAATATTGTTAACGCCTGCACCTGCACGGGCTACTGCCAGCAGTGATTCTGGAAGATCCATATCATGCATTGCCGCACTACGCACTAATGCAACCTCTGCCTGATTAAAATCCTCTGTTTTCTCATAGGTATCCGGGAATAATTCCAGACCGCACGCTGCGATCGGATTTAAACAATGAAACTGAACCATTTTTGTTTCCTCTTTTCTTCAACTCAATTTTTCTGACCGGGACATCTCACCTTCTCAGTCAGTTTTGCCTTTCGGCACACACTTTTTACATTTTAAAAATAATCAATCGTAACGATTGTCATTCTCATATCGCAATAAAACTCAAATATGATTCACAAATTTACTTTGTGTTCTCAGCCTCGAATTTCTTCATGAACTCAACCAATGCGATAACGCCCTCTTTTGGCATTGCATTGTAGATAGAAGCACGCATACCGCCAACGGTTCTGTGTCCTTTTAAGTTCTCCAGACCTGCTGCTTTTGCTTCTGCAACGAATTTTGCATCCAGATCTTTGTCACCTGTTACAAACGGAACGTTCATCAGGGAACGATCTTCTTTGCGGACAGTACCTTTGAACAGTTTGCTGTTGTCAAGGAAATCATACAGGATTGCTGCTTTCTCCTCGTTACGTTTCTTCATTGCTTCCAGACCGCCAAGGCTCTTGATCCATTTGAATACTTTACCGCAAATGTAAATGCCGTAGCATGGCGGTGTATTGTACATGGAACCTTTGTCAGCCTGTGTTTTGTATTTCATCAGAGTCGGTACATAATCCGGCAGATCATCGCGTATCAGATCCTCACGAATGATTACGATCTGTACGCCGGCAGGTCCGATATTTTTCTGAACGCCGCCCCAGATCACACCGTATTTTTCTACATCCATCGGCTCTGACAGGAAGCAGGAAGATACATCTGCTACCAGAGTTTTTCCTTTGGTGTTCGGCAGTTCATGATATACAGTTCCGTAAATGGTGTTGTTCTGGCAAATGTATACATAATCTGCATCGTCATCGATTGGAAGATCAGAACAATCCGGAATATAAGTAAATGTCTCATCTTCAGAAGAAGCGATTTTTACTGCTTTTCCGTATTTTTTTCCTTCCTCATATGCTTTCTTTGCCCACTGACCTGTTACGATATAATCAGCCACACCATTTTTCATCAGGTTCATTGGAACTGCGGAGAACTGTAATGCCCCACCACCCTGTAAAAATAATACTTTGTAGTTATCCGGGATATGTAATAAATCCCTTAAATCTGCTTCAGCCTCATCAATGATTTCCTGAAACATGGAGGAGCGATGACTCATCTCCATAACGGACATACCGCATCCACGGTAATCAAGCATCTCCTCCTGTGCCTCTTTCAGCACTTCTACCGGTAATACTGCCGGTCCAGCCGAGAAATTGTAAACTCTGCTCATTTTGAAACCTCCTGGATTTGTCCTGTCTTGCAGGATTTTTTTATTATGAACACCTTCCAGGTGGCAAAGAGATTACTCTCCCTGTACAGTGCCACCCGGATGCGTCATTTATCTGTTCTTCAGATCAGATTCATCAAATGCTTCGCTGATCGGTGCACCCGGTGCAACCATCGGCCAAACATTATCATCACTGTCAATGACACAGTCAATCAGTACCGGAGTTTTCATCTCCAACGCTTTTGCCACTTCTTCGGCAAACTCTTCCTGTGTCTTTGCGCGCATGCCTGTGGCTCCCATAGCCTCAGCAAGTTTTACGAAATCCACACCATCATTTAAAATCGTGTTGGAATAACGTTTCTCATAAAATAATCCCTGCCACTGATGTACCATACCAAGTACTTCATTGTTGATGACAATCTGGATCAGTGGAAGCTGCTGACGGACTGCTGTGGCAATCTCGTTCATATTCATGCGGAAACATCCGTCACCTGCAATGTTGATAACCTGTTTCTCCGGATTTGCTATCTGTGCGCCGATAGCTGCACCAAGACCATATCCCATGGTGCCAAGACCACCGGAGGTCAGTAATGTACGCGGTTTGGCAAATTTATAATACTGTGCCGCCCACATCTGATGCTGTCCTACCTCTGTAACGATAATTGCTTCACCCTTTGTCTGACGGTAAATCTCTTCCATGACAAATGGTCCGGACAATCCTTTTTCTTTATAAGTTAACGGATATTTATCCTTAAATTCTTGAATTTGCTGCATCCACTCTGTGTGCTCCTGCTGCTCTAACAGGTGGTTCACACGTTTCAGGATTTCCTTGATATCTCCGATCACGCTGGCATCCGTCTGGATGTTTTTGTTGATCTCAGCCGGATCTACATCAAACTGCAGAATCTTTGCGTTGCTTGCAAAGCGTTTTGCGTCACCGATAACACGGTCGCTGAAGCGAACGCCAACTGCAATCAGCAGATCACATTCGCTTACACCGTAATTGGAAGCTTTGGTACCATGCATACCAAGCATTCCGCTGTATCGATCATTGGTTCCGTCAAATGCACCTTTTCCCATCAGGGAATCACATACCGGCGCATCTACCAGATTTGCAAATTTTGCAAGTTCTTCGCTGGCTCCGGAAATGACTGCACCGCCACCTACAAAAATATACGGTTTTTTCGCTTCACGGATCATGGCTGCTGCCTGCTCCAGATCTGCTTCTGTCATTTTGTCGATCTTACGTGCTACCGGCGGAATCTGCTGAAATTCAAATTCCGTTGTAGCTGCGGTAACATCTTTTGGAATATCTACCAGCACAGGTCCCGGACGCCCGGTCTGGGCGATCCGGAAAGCACGGCGGATCACATCAGCCAGTTTATTGACATCTTTTACAATAAAATTATGCTTTGTGATCGGTGTCGTGATACCTGCGATATCAATCTCCTGAAAGCTGTCTTTTCCAAGCAACGGCACACCTACGTTACAGGTAATAGCCACTACTGAAACAGAATCCATGTATGCGGTTGCGATACCGGTTACCAGGTTGGTTGCACCCGGTCCGGAAGTAGCCAGACACACACCGACTTTTCCGGTGGAGCGGGCATATCCATCCGCTGCATGGGAAGCTCCCTGTTCATGGGACGTAAGCACATGGTGAATTTCATCGCTATGTTTATACAGTTCATCGTAAACGTTCAAAATCGCTCCGCCCGGATAACCAAATACAGTATCCACGCCCTGCTCCTTCAAACATTCGATAACAATCTGTGATCCTGTCAACTGCATATGCTTTTGTTCCTCTTTTCTATCTCATCTTATTAGTTTGTTTTCAGAATAGCACCTGTGTTTCCAGATGTAACCATGGAAGCGTAACGAGCCAGATATCCTGTTGTGATCTTCGGCTCACGCGGCTGCCATTTTGCTTTTCTTGCTGCCATCTCTTCATCAGAGATATCTACATTCAGAGTATTCTCCGGAATGTTGATCTTGATGATATCGCCTTCCTCTACGAATGCGATCGGGCCGCCAACTGCTGCTTCCGGTGATACGTGTCCGATAGAAGCGCCTCTGGAAGCTCCGGAGAAACGTCCGTCTGTGATCAGAGCTACGGAAGAACCAAGTCCCATACCTGCGATGGCAGATGTCGGGTTCAGCATCTCACGCATACCCGGACCGCCTTTCGGTCCCTCGTAACGGATAACAACAACGTCACCCTCAACGATCTTACCGCCTTTGATAGCTGCGATTGCATCTTCCTCACAGTCAAATACTCTTGCCGGACCTTCATGTACCATCATCTCCGGTACTACTGCAGAACGTTTTACAACTGCGGAATCCGGAGCAAGGTTACCTTTCAGTACGGCGATTCCGCCTGTCTTGCTGTATGGATTCTCAACCGGACGGATAACTTCCGGATTTTTATTTACAACCCCCTGAATATTCTCAGCGATTGTTTTTCCTGTAACTGTCATGCAGCTTGTATCCAGCAAACCGATTTTATTTAACTCAGTCATAACTGCTGATACACCGCCTGCTTCGTTTAAGTCTTCCATATAAGTCGGGCCTGCCGGCGCAAGGTGGCAAAGGTTTGGTGTCTTCTCACTTAATGCGTTTGCGATATCAAGGTCGATATCCACACCAGCCTCATGTGCGATAGCCGGAAGGTGAAGCATGGAGTTTGTGGAACATCCAAGTGCCATATCCATAGTTAAAGCGTTCATGAATGCTGCTTTTGTCATGATATCACGCGGACGGATATCTTTCTTTAACAGTTCCATAACTGCCATACCTGCATGTTTTGCAAGTTTGATTCTCTCAGAATATACAGCCGGGATTGTTCCGTTTCCAGGAAGTCCCATACCAATTGCCTCTGTCAGACAGTTCATGGAGTTTGCTGTATACATACCGGAACAGGATCCACAGGTCGGGCATACTTTTTCTTCGTACTCTCTAACCTCTTCCTCTGTCATAGTACCTGCTGCGTAGGAACCAACTGCTTCAAACATGGAAGAAAGACTTCTCTTTTTGCCATGAATGTGACCAGCCAGCATCGGGCCGCCGCTTACGAATACAGTCGGGATATTCAGTCTTGCTGCTGCCATCAGAAGTCCCGGTACGTTTTTGTCACAGTTCGGAACCATAACCAGTGCGTCGAACTGATGTGCCATTGCCATACACTCTGTGGAATCTGCGATCAGATCACGGGTAACCAGAGAGTATTTCATTCCTGTATGTCCCATTGCAATACCATCACAAACTGCGATTGCCGGGAACACGATCGGTGTTCCACCTGCCATTGCAACGCCCATTTTTACAGCATCTACGATTTTATCCAGGTTCATATGACCCGGTACGATCTCATTATAAGAACTTACGATACCTACTAACGGTCTGTCTAATTCTTCCTTGGTATAACCAAGAGCGTTAAATAAAGATCTGTGAGGTGCCTGCTGCATCCCTTTTGTAACATTGTCACTTCTCATTTTTTTACATACTCCTTTTTTATATTCTCTCGCAGATCAGATCGCCCATACGACTGGTTCCAACCTGTTCTACGGCAGACTTCTTATCTTCTTCCTGTGGCATGATATCGATGGTACGATATCCGTCTTTTAATACCTGTTTTACCGCATTTTCCACTGCATCAGCTTCTTTATCCAGATCAAAGGAATAACGAAGCATCATTGCTGCGGATAAAATAGTAGCGATCGGATTTGCAATTCCCTGTCCTGCAATATCCGGTGCAGATCCGCCACTCGGCTCATACAGACCGAATTTTGTATCATTCAGGCTTGCGCTGGAAAGCATACCGATGGAACCGGTTACCATACTTGCCTCATCGGAAAGAATGTCACCGAACATGTTCTCTGTTAAGATAACGTCAAACTGTTTCGGATCTTTTACCAGCTGCATTGCACAGTTGTCTACTAACATATGTTCATAAGTAACTTCCGGATAATCCTTAGCTACTTCCTCTACGATTTTTCTCCAGAGTCTGGAAGAATCCAGTACATTTGCCTTGTCAACGCTTGTTACTTTTCTGCGGCGTTTCATGGCAATATCAAAACCTTTGATGGCGATTCTGCGAATCTCATTCTCGGTATATGTAAGGGTATCTACCGCTGTCACAACACCGTCTACCTCGCTGGTCTTGCGGGCTCCAAAGTAAAGTCCTCCGGTCAGCTCACGCATGATCATCATATCGAAGCCTGTGCCGATGATGTCATCACGTAACGGGCATGCCTCTTTTAATTCCTCATAAAGATAAGCCGGTCTTAAGTTTGCAAATAGGTTCAGAGACTTACGTAATTTCAGTAATCCGGCTTCCGGACGTTTCTCCGGTGGAAGTTTATACCATGGGGAAGTACTTGTATTTCCGCCAATGGATCCCATTAAAACTGCATCAGAGTGCAGTGCCTGTTCAATGGCATGATCTGTCAGCGGCTCTCCGGTCGCATCAATGGAGCATCCTCCCATTAAAATATCTTCGTACTCAAATTCATGTCCGAATTTGTCAGCCACACAGTTTAAAACTTTCTGTGCCTCGGCTACAATCTCAGGACCAATGCCGTCTCCGGCAATGACTCCAACCTGATATTTCATTCTCTTTCTCCTCTCAAAAACAAATTTTCTGATATGATGCCTGAAAATTTATGTTTTTCGACGTCACTCACATTCAAGAATGCTCCGGCATTCTTGTTGCGAGGTGCGCGTCATGCAATTGCATGACATACTTCAACTGCGTACCTCTGTAATCCTGCCGGAGGCTATATCAGATGGGGGATTGGCTTCCACCACTAATACTAGCTTGTTTCTCACCACCTATAGAGTTGGGAGTCATCTCCCATCTGATATACAAAAGAAGGGCAGTGATATCGATTGATATCCATGCCCCGCCCTCCTTTGTCTGATCTTTGCTTTTTTCAATTTACTCTTCTACTGCGTCTTCAGCTTTTTCAATCTGTGCGATTGCAGAGCGCTGCATCGGAATACGGCAGTTTTTGTTGTTGCCGAACTCTACGATAACGGTATCTTCATTGATATCGATCAGTGTACCATAAAAGCCGCTGCTTGTAAGAACAGTATCGCCGACTGCCATTTTAGACATCATCTCATTTCTTCTTGCCTGCTCTTTTTTCTGCGGTCTCAGCATAAATACAAATACGAATACAAGTAAAACAACAATCCAGATGATTGTTCCCATCATACCCATTCCTGTACTGGATGATAATACGTTCATTTGATTTCCTCCTATTTTTCAATACTATTAAATATTCTACACAAAATGTAGCTTTTCTTCAAGCCATTTCGCATATTTTTTATTTTTTTCAGTTCACTCATCATATATATTCCGTTAATAATCATACTCGCATGAGGAATTAATGGGATATATAGTGATGAAGGGAGCGCCATTTTATGAGCAAAAATAGTAGTGTAACTACAGAGAAGCCCAGTACGGGCGTTTTGCGAATGGCGCGGGTGAACTTTTTCTTACTCCCCATGTTCCATGCGGTACAGTTTCTCAGCTTTATAATTCTGATAATTTCCTGCATCAATGGCATCACGGATTTCTTCCATCATTGTGTTATAGAAATACAGATTATGCAGTACACACAGACGCATACCAAGCATTTCTTTTGCTTTCAATAAATGACGAATGTAAGCTCTGCTGTATGTACGGCAGGCCGGACACTGACATCCCTCTTCGATTGGGCGCATATCACGCTCAAACTTCTGGTTAAACAGGTTCAGTTTTCCAAAATTGGTGTAAACATGTCCATGACGTCCGTTTCGGCTCGGATATACACAGTCAAAGAAGTCTACCCCGCGGTCTACTGCTTCCAAAATATTTGCCGGAGTACCAACGCCCATCAGGTAAGTTGGTTTGTCTTCCGGAAGATGCGGAACTGTCACATCCAGAATGTGATACATCTCCTCATGGCTCTCACCAACGGCAAGTCCACCCACTGCGTAACCGTCCAGATCCATCTCGCTGATGCGTTTTGCATGGTCAATACGGATATCATCATAAATAGCTCCCTGATTGATACCAAAAAGCATCTGATTTTTATTAATCGTATCTTCCAGACTGTTCAGACGCTGCATTTCTTTTTTACAGCGTTCCAGCCAGCGTGTGGTACGGTCTACCGATGGCTGTACATAACTTCTGTCTGCCAGTGCAGGTGGACACTCATCAAATGCCATGGCAATGGTAGATCCCAGATTCGACTGAATCTGCATACTTTCTTCCGGTCCCATGAAAATTTTACGTCCATCTACATGAGAGTGGAAATGTACGCCTTCCTCTTTGATCTTTCTCAGTCCTGCCAGGGAAAATACCTGGAATCCGCCGGAATCCGTCAGAATCGGTTTGTCCCATACCATAAATCTATGCAGACCGCCAAGGTCTTTGATCAGTTTGTCACCCGGACGGACATGCAGATGGTATGTGTTGGATAACTGCACCTGTGTCTTGATCTGCTGCAGATCATCTGTGGATACCGCACCTTTGATCGCTGCTGCGGTTCCGACATTCATAAATACCGGTGTCTGGATGGTTCCATGCACCGTTGTCACTTCGGCACGCTTCGCGCGTCCATCTTTTTTTAATAATTTATACATAAAAAGTTCCTTTCCTTTTTCATTGCGCTGTTTATAACTTTATCATATAATTGTTTATAACTTTATCATATAATAAGGTAAGTGTCAAAAATAATAAACATTGATTTTTTATACCAGAGGAGGAAACATTATGGCTGGTTCAAATACAGGAACTATTTTTCAGATTACCACATGGGGAGAATCCCATGGAAAAGGGGTCGGCGTCGTAGTAGACGGCTGCCCAAGCGGACTTCCACTGTCCGAAGAAGACATTCAGATTTATCTTAACCGTCGAAAACCGGGACAATCCAAATACACCACCCCGCGTACCGAAGCAGACCGGGTGGAGATTCTCTCCGGTGTTTTTGAAGGACGCACCACAGGCACTCCGATCTCCATGATCGTACGAAATGAAAATCAGCATTCCAAGGATTACAGTGACATTGCCCGCTGCTATCGTCCGGGACACGCCGATTACTGCTTTGATGCAAAATACGGTTTCCGCGATTACCGTGGCGGTGGACGTTCTTCTGCCCGTGAAACCATCGGACGTGTTGCTGCAGGCGCCATTGCCGCAAAACTGTTAAAAGAAATGGGCATCTCCATTCTTACTTATACAAAAGCCATCGGTCCGGTCTCCATTGATCCAAACCGCTTTGACGCTGCACAGATCAGGCAAAATCCGGTTGCCATGCCGGATGCTCAGGCTGCAAAAGATGCTCAGGTCTTTCTGGATCAATGCATCGAAGCACAGGATTCTTCCGGCGGCATTATCGAATGTGTAATTAATGGTGTTCCTGCCGGTATCGGCGATCCGGTATTTGACAAACTGGATGCAAGTCTGGCAAAAGCCATTTTTTCCATCGGTGCAGTAAAAGGTTTTGAAATCGGGGATGGCTTTGCTGCCGCTACTGCCCGTGGTTCCGAAAATAATGATTCCTTTGTGCCACAGGAAAATGGTCCTCTGACCAAAGCAACCAATCATGCCGGTGGTATCTTAGGCGGTATCAGCGATGGTTCTCCGATTGTGTTCCGCGCCGCTGTAAAGCCAACACCATCCATTGCACAGTTGCAACATACGGCAAATGCAGACGGCGAAGCTGTCGATATCCGCATCCGCGGACGCCACGATCCGGTGGTTGTGCCAAGAGCTGTTGTTGTTGTGGAAGCCATGGCTGCTATCACTATTTTGGATCTGATGCTTCGAAATACAACTGCAAAACTTGATAATCTGAAAAAAATTTACGAATAAAATCCTATTGATTTGTTCTTCAAGTCGAATGCACGTGAGACTTGGTGCGTGATTCTGGTCAGCGCAAGCTGACATCTTCTTTTCAGAATCATTGCACTCTACACTCCGTTCCGGTCGGCGCAAAACCATTGTCTCCCAGACAAAAAGACTGCCATCAAAACCATTTTGGTTTCGGTGACAGTCTTTTTTATTTCAAATATCAATCATTTCTATTAAAAGAGAATTCCATCTCAATCCGACTATCATTCATTACTGTAACTTGTGAATAAAAATACAGTTCGGCTGTTCGATCTTGATCGGTTTGGAATCCTGCAGGAAATAGCGATTCTCATAATTCATGTTGTAAGTAAACATCTCATTTGTCTCATGACTGAGGATAATAAAATGCTTATTATCCGGCATAACCGCCAGTGCCTTCGGATAATCTCCACTGGTCTTGCAATGGAAAAACGGTGTAAGTACTCCGGTTTCCTTATCTACATCATAAATGATCGCTGTATTAATACCTGCATTGGTTACAAACAGATGATTTCCATCCGGTGAAAACTCAATACCAGATGCAGCTGCACGCTGTTTTTCGCCCGGTTCAATGGTGCTGATACGCTGAATCAGTTTGAACGGATCTACATCGTCATCTCGTTCGCCAACTTCATATACTTCAATAACGTTATCAATTTCACATAATACATAAGCATATTTATGCTGACGGTCATAACGAAGCATCTTTGGGCCACTGTCCAGTTCACAACGAAGAATATCTTCCAGCTCCAATTTATTGTGTTCTCTGTCGATCCGGTAAATTTTTACCTGATCCAGACCACTGTCTACTGCGCAGACACACTGCTGATCCGGTGTCACCTTTACACAGGTAACATGTGGCATAGAGCTGCGGTCCGTAATATTTACACCAATGCCTTTATGGAAAATTCCATCTGCGATCTCACCGATAGAACCATCCTCATTCAGGTTCATCATGGTAATACGTCCGTCATGGTAGCCTGCCACAAACAGGTAACGATCCTGCTCATCCACTTCCAGATAGCATCCTCTCATGCCACCTGTCCACACAGAATTGATCGGTTCCAGATCTCCATCTTCCAGAATACGGAAGGACTGTACACCTTCATCTGCAATAGAATAAAGAAACTTTCCGCTGGTAGAAACAATTAAATCAGATGGATTATTAATCGGAACCACCTTGCGTTCTGTCATTTTTCCTTTCTCGGCATCCACATCAAAAATATGGATTCCCACACTGCTTCCGTGTGTGTAAGTGCCGACATATGCCACATAACGATCTTTTGCCATGACTATTCCTCCTCTTTCCTACGCAATATGTCATAAAGTTCTGCTGCATGGTTGTCCTGCTCCGAAACCTCTGCCCCGGAAAGAGCACCATTTTCTGCCGCTGCAAGTTCGATATATAAAACCTGCTTCGGATGCGGCGCAGATTGCATCTCCTGCCCTTCTTCGTCCACGATTCTGCGAACGACTACCGGAATGTTTCTTCCATCCGGCTTCATGATTTCAATCTGTTCCCCTACAGAAAATTTATTGCGCTGTTCGATACGGTATAATCCGTCTGCAGTGCATTCCCCTATAATGCCCAGATAGGTATACTCTTTTACATAAGTATTGTTGTCATAAATCTGAGCACTTTCATCCGGTTTTCCGAAGAAAAATCCGGTTGTAAACTGACGATACGTGCAATTGGAAATCTGATCCAGATACCAGTCCATTTTTTTCCGGTATAATTCCGGAGACTCCAGATAATCATCAATTGCCTTACGATACGTACGGGCTACGGTAGCCACGTACAATGCGGTCTTCATACGACCTTCAATTTTAAAACTGTCAATTCCACTGTCGATCAGCTCCGGAATGTGCTCGATCATGCACAGGTCCTTGGAATTAAAAATATAGGTGCCACGTTCATTCTCGTAAACCGGCATATATTCTCCCGGTCTGGTCTCTTCCACGATGGCATATTTCCATCGGCATGGGTGAGTGCAGGCCCCACGATTTGCATCACGGCCGGTAAAATAATTGGACAGCAGACAGCGTCCGGAATAGGAAATACACATAGCACCATGGATAAATGTCTCCATTTCCAAATCTGCCGGTGCTTTCTCCCTGATTTCCTTTAACTCTGCCATAGACAGTTCTCTGGCAGTTACCACACGGCGTGCGCCAAGCTGATGCCAGAACTGATATGTTCCATAGTTTGTATTGTTTGCCTGGGTACTGATATGGATATCAATCTCCGGACATACTTCTCTGGCGATCATAAAGACACCCGGATCTGAAATGATCAGTGCATCCGGTTTGATCTCTTTTAATTCTTCAAAATAAGCTCTCACTCCGCTCAGATCGCCATTATGAGCCAGAATATTTGCTGTAATATATACTTTTACATCATGAGCATGTGCAAACGCGATTCCTTCCCGAATCTCCTCCATGGAAAAGTTTTTCGCTTTGGCTCTCAGTCCAAAGGCTTCTCCACCGATATATACTGCATCCGCACCAAACACAACCGCTGTTTTTAATACTTCCAGACTGCTTGCCGGAATTAATAATTCTGGATGTTTCATGTAATGCTCCTTACTCTTTTTCCTGTTGTTCTTTCTTTACACTGACGGTCACGCCATCCCCCACCGGCAGTACTGCCGTAGTCAGGTTCTCGTTGTGGGTCAGTTCATACAGATACTCCCGCATTCTCTTGTGGATCGTGCGGTTTCTTCTGGTCACTGCATAATGGGACTCTATGATATCTCCGTCCTGCAGTACATTATCTGACACAAGAATACCACCCTCTGCCAGTAAACGCAAGACATCGTCAAAGAAATGGATGTACTGCCCCTTGGCCGCATCCATAAAAATAAAATCATATGGTTCCTGCAATGTCTTTAACACTTCTGCGGCATCCCCCTCCAGCAGTGTGATCATCTGATCCCGTCCTGCTTTCGTAAAATTCTCTTTTGCAATGGGAATGCGCTTTTCATAATTTTCTATCGTAGTGATCTCACAGTCCACCGGATTATATTCTGCCATCAGTAATGCAGAAAATCCGACCGCCGTTCCTACTTCCAGTATCCGGACCGGGCGCTTCATCGCCAGTAGTAATTTTAACAGGCTCTGCATTTCCCGGCGGATAATCGGTACATAATCTGCTTTCGCTTTTTTTTCCAATTCTTCCAGAAACGGTGTATTTCCCGTGTTGAGAGAATTGATATATGTCACAAATCTTTCATCAACGATCATAGTCTAACCTGTACCAGTTTCTTATTCTTCATACAGAATTGCTTCAAAATCCAGACATCCAAGCAGTTCCTTATTGATCTGCTGAATGATACGGCAGACTGCAACTTCCGCTGCCAGATATTCCCCTAAAAGAGGATCTTTGTATACATCTGCATATTCCTGTTCCAGACGGTCTGCTTCGGTAAACAGATCGATCTGATCTTTGCTATTCTGTAAAAAATAATTTTTTCTTCGAAATTCATGAAGTCTGTGCTCTTTTTCCGGATAGTGATGCACTTCCTCCCGGATCTTCTGATACCGGCAGAAAGCGTCACTGTTCTGCAGCGCAAGCTTCAGTTCCTCGATGCTTGTATTTAAATCCATTTTCTCTTACACTTCCATGATAATTGGAATGATCATCGGGCGGCGTTTTGTCTTTTTCCATACAAACTCGCCCAGTGAATCTTTGATCTCTGTCTTGATCTTGCCCCAGTCTGTGATACCACGGTCGGTCAGATCCGTCACATGCTCATTCAAAAGATGCTGTGCCTCATCCATCAGGCTCTCAGATCCACGCACATAAACAAATCCACGGGATACGATATCCGGTCCTGCCAAAAGCTGTCCGGAACCGCCCTGCAGTGTCAGGACAACGATGATGATACCGTCTTCTGCCAGATGCTGACGATCACGCATAACGATATTTCCGACGTCTCCGACACCCAGTCCGTCGACAAATACGGAACCTGCCGGTACTTTTCCAACTACTTCTGCGCCGTCTTCATCAATTTCCAGTACATCACCGGATGAAATCATCAGAATGTGCTCTTTATCCATACCAAGTTCTGCTGCCACACCTGCCTGCGCTTTACGGTGTTTGAACTCGCCATGTACCGGAATTGCATATTTCGGATGAAGCAGGGAGTAGATCAGTTTGATCTCTTCCTGGCATGCATGTCCGGATACGTGAGTATCCTGGAAAATAACATCTGCGCTCTGGCGGTACAGATCGTTAATGATCTTGGAAACCGCTTTTTCATTTCCCGGGATCGGATTGGAACTGAATACGATCAGATCGTTTGGCTGAATCTTCACTTTGCGGTGAATGCCGTTTGCCATACGGGACAGCGCTGCCAATGGCTCTCCCTGACTTCCCGTTGTGATCAGAACTGTTTTCTCATCCGGATAATTTTTCAGCTGGTCTACTTCGATCAGTGTATTGTCCGGAATGTTCAGATAACCAAGTTCGGATGCAATGGAAATGATATTGACCATGCTTCGACCTTCTACCACTACCTTACGTCCAAATTTATATGCGGTATTGATGATCTGCTGCACACGATCCACATTGGATGCAAAGGTTGCAACAATGATTCTCTGATGTGTATGATCACTGAAAATACTCTCAAATGTTTTTCCGACCTTTCGCTCTGTCATGGTAAATCCAGGGCGTTCTGCATTGGTACTGTCGCACATCAGCGCAAGTACGCCCTTTTTACCGATCTCACCAAAACGCTGCAGATCAATGGCATCTCCGTAAACCGGTGTATAATCTACTTTAAAGTCACCGGTGTGTACCACGGTTCCTGCCGGAGAATAGATGGCCAGTGCTGCCGCATCCTGAATGCTGTGATTTGTCTTGATAAACTCCACACGGAAACATCCAAGATTGATGTGCTGTCCGTATTTTACCACTTTACGTTTTACTTTATTAAGCATATTGTGCTCACCAAGTTTGTGGTCGATAATGCCGATGGTCAGCTTTGTCGCATAAATCGGCACATTGATCTCACGCAGCACATAAGGAAGTGCTCCGATATGATCCTCATGACCGTGCGTGATAAAAAATCCCTTTACACGATCGATATTGTCTTTTAAATATGTGATATCCGGTATACATAAATCAATACCGTACATATCATCTTCCGGGAATGCCAGACCGCAATCCACCACAATAATACTGTCTTCGTATTCGAAAGCAGTAATATTCATTCCAATGGCTTCCAGTCCGCCAAGGGGAATGATCTTTAATTTAGATTTTTTTGTATTTGCCAAAAAATCGCACCTCCTGTTTTATTTCCGTTCTCATTTTTCTTACATTTCAATATCCACGTCGTCCAGCATCTCTGCAAAAACTTTGGAGATAGCATTTAATTCCACATCATCCTCCACCATTGCATAGATAACATCTTCGTCCTCTGTCTGTACTTCCTTCAAAATATATGCAACAGAATCCTCCTCTTCTTCCTCAGCTGCAAGCAGATAAGTCGTTCCGTTGATACATGTCTGTTCTAAAAGGTACAATTCAAGTTCTTCCTGATTCTCCGGATCTGTAAAAATAATTTTGTCCATCGCACTTCTACCCTTCCGTGTGCTGTCTGCTCTGATAATCCAGATATCCCTGTAATATAAAGATGGCAGCCAGTTCATCCACATATTCTTTTCTGTTCTCTCTGCGGATTCCGACCTGCATCATAGTACGGTCTGCTTCTACGGTGGTCAGTCGTTCATCCCAGAGCACTACCTCAAGTCCGGTACGCTTCTCCAGCATTTCCTTAAACTCAAGTGTCTTCTCACATCGTTCGCCTTCTGTGTTGTTCATATTTTTCGGAAAACCAAGTACAATCTTTCCTACTTCATATTCCTCTTTCAGTTCATTGATCCGTGCCAGTGTCTGGCGCAGCTTTCCTGGTGCCTTCCGCCGCACGATCTCAATTCCCTGGGCAGTCAAAAACAAGGGGTCACTGATTGCAACCCCAACCGTCTTTGAACCGAAATCAAGTCCCATGATTCTCATACGTTTATCCTAATCCCATCCATGTTTTGCAACGTAATCTTTCAGAACTTCTTCTACCAGCTCATCACGTTCCACTTTCATGATCAGACTGCGGGCATTTTTATAACTTGTAATATATGTCGGATCTCCGGACATAATATATCCCACGATCTGATTGATCGGATTGTATCCTTTCTCTGCCATCGCTTTATATACGATTTCCAGAACATCACCGATTTTTAATTCCGGTGCTTTTTCTACTTTAAAATATTGTGTACTGCTTAAGTCCTGCATAACTTGTACCTCTGTCGTTAAAATATATCAATATTTATTCTAATATAAATAAGGGAAAAATTCAACCGTCATTATCCGGTTCGCCAGGTTTTCCTCCGTTGGTACCCATACTTTGACATATTCCGGTGTCAGTCCTTCAAAATAGCGCACGCCGTCCACCTCTACCGGTTCCTCAAATAATACGGACACTTCTTTTCCTTTATAATAATTAATAAATTCTTTTTTCTGCTTTTCTGCCAGCTCCATCAGGATTCCACTGCGCTCTGCTTTGACAGATTCCTGAATCTGATCCGGCATGGATGCAGCAACGGTTCCGTTTCGTTTGGAATATTTAAACACATGCACCTCATAAAAATCTACTTTTTTCACAAATGCGCAGGTCTCCTCAAACTCTTCCGGTGTCTCCCCCGGGAATCCCACGATAATATCCGTCGTGATCGCCGGATGTTCATAATACTGACGCAGCAGATCGCATTTTTCCAGATATTCTTCCGGTGTGTATCTGCGGTTCATTCGTTTCAAAACAGTGCCGCTTCCGCTCTGCAGGGACAGATGGAAATGTGGACATACCTTCGGCAATTTTACCAGAGCCTGTACAAAACTTTCTGTGATAATCCCCGGCTCCAGAGATCCCAGTCGGATACGTTCAATACCGTCAATCTCATGCAGTGTCTGAATCAGTTCCAGCAGGCTGCTGTCGCAGTCAATGCCATAAGAACTCAGATGAATTCCTGTCAGCACCAGCTCCTGAAAACCGTTTTCTGCCAGTCTGCAGGCTTCCACAGCGACATCCTCCAGTTTTCGGCTTCTAACTCTGCCTCGCGCATACGGAATGATGCAGTAACTGCAAAACTGATTACAGCCATCCTGCACTTTCAAAAATGCACGAGTATGCTCTGACGGATGAATGACCGTCAGTTCTTCGTATTCCTGTTTTGTATGATTAATATCCAGCACGCCTTCCTGCTCAACACCATGATCTGCCTCATAGGCTGCCAGCATTGCAAGAAGATCCTGCTTTTTATTGTTTCCGATAATAATATCAATGGCCGCATCTGCTTTCGCCTGCTCCGTGGATGTCTGCACATAACACCCCGCTGCCACAACGATTGCATCCGGATTCATTTTCTTTGCTTTATGGATCATCTGTCTGGATTTACGGTCCGCAATATTCGTCACAGAACAGGTATTGATAATATACACATCCGCTCTGTCATGGAACGGCACGATCTCATATCCTGCCTGCTCCAACATCTGCTGCATTGCCTCTGTCTCATATGAATTTACTTTACATCCAAGGCTGTGTAATGCCGCTTTTTTCATTGTTTCAACTCCTATATCGTGTTGCGTATGCCCAAAATCAATTTCGGTAAGTCATTTCAAATATTCCGGGCGTACATTATTGACTTTTTTATAATTTGAAGTTACTATTGAAGAATAAGATAAAATATTTATTTTTCAGGAGGGCTGGTAAAATGAAAACAGTACAGATTTCTTTAAATTCCATCGATAAGGTAAAAAGCTTCGTCAATGCAATTACTCAGTTCAATTTTGATTTTGATCTGATTTCCGGAAGATACGTCATCGACGCAAAATCCATCATGGGTATCTTCAGTCTGGATCTGTCCAAACCAATCGACCTTGCAATTCATGCAGGCGACACAGATATGGCTGAGATCATGGAAGCATTAAAACCTTATCTTGTATAATCTGACACAGATAACGATGAAAATACTTATTTTCAAAACCAGATACCGGGAAAAATCAAGACGATTTTTCCCGGTTTTTTATTTGCCAGAAAATTACGCTGAACTTTCTGGCAATCAAAAAACACTTCCTGCAAACAATGCAATTTTTTATATTTTTCTAAACTTCAATATACGAATCGTTCTTTTTCCATTCTTATTCAACAGTCTGAATTTTCTACTCTTCGCAAACAGTGATTGTCTCTGTTGTCTCGATGGCTGTCTGCATCAGCTCATCAATTTTCTCATTCAGATGCTGCTCGGAACGCTCAATGATCTTCAGATTCGGTTTTGTCACCGGATGTTTTGCAACGAAGATCGTGCAGCAGTCCTCAAACGGCTGAATGGATGTCTCATAAGTATCAATTTTTTCAGAAATCGCAATAATATCGTTTTTGTCAAAACCGATCAGCGGACGGTATACCGGCATATTGCATACTGCATTGGTTGCAGCCAGCGACTGCATGGTCTGGCTTGCTACCTGTCCGATACTCTCACCGGTGATCAGTCCAAGGCATCCGGACTCATTTGCAAAATGCTCTGCAATCTTCATCATATAGCGACGCATGATGATGGTCAGCTGGTCATGCGGGCATTTGTCGTAAATATAAAGCTGAATATCAGTAAAGTTTACGATATTTAATTTGATCGGACCGCTGTAACGGGATACGATTCTTGCCAGATCGATTACTTTCTGTTTTGCACGCTCACTTGTATAAGGCGGTGCATGGAAATAAGTAGCTTCGATGGTAACACCACGTTTTGCGATCATATAACCTGCTACCGGACTGTCGATACCACCGGACAGAAGCAGCATTGCTTTTCCGGCTGTTCCAACCGGCATGCCGCCCGGTCCCGGAATGATCATGGAATAAATATTTACCTGAGAACGAATTTCCACGTTCAGCATGATATCCGGGTGATGGACATCAACTTTCATCTCCGGATAAGTGTCCAGAATGACCTCACCAAGATCTGCATTAATCTCCTGAGAATTTTTCGGGAAGTTTTTCCGTGCTCTTCTGGAAACAACTTTAAACGTTTTATTTTTGTCCGGATATACGTCATCCAGATATTTCAATACGTCTTTTGCCAGCTGGTCAAAACCGTTTTCCTCGACTCTGACTAACGGGCAGATGCCTACGATACCGAACACTCTTGTCAGGGCAAGAACTGCCTCATCGTAATCATAATCGCCTTCCGCATCTACATAAATTCTTCCCTGCTCTCTGGAAACGGAAAAAGTTCCGTCCACCGGCTGCAGGGCATGTCCGATCTGTTTCATTAACGCTTCTTCAAACACGTAACGGTTTTTTCCTTTGATACCGATCTCGCCGTATTTGATCAAAAATGACTGAAACAACATAAGTTCGTTTCTCCTCTCTCATTGGTTCTAACTTGTAATTATTCTGCAGTTATTTTCAAATCTAAACTCAAGTATACTTTCAGTATTCGTGCTTTCAAGTCGAACGCACGTGAGACTTGGTGCGTGATTCTGGTCAGCGCAAGCTGACATCTTCTTTTCAGAATCACTGCACATCCTCGCGGAGCATTTATCTCAGTCGGAGATTGAACTCCCACTGAGAAATACTTGTTACTACTCACCACTTGCAGAAGTGGGAGTCTCAACTCAGACTGAGATGAAATATGCATTATGCAATAACATATTCTCCTATACATTTGATCCGTTGCAGAAAATCTCGTTGTTATATTTTAGTGTCTTCTATATCTACGCAGCATTGGAAGTAACTCTTCCAGAACGCTGTAAGTATAATCTAATTCTTCTTTTGTCGTCTCCGGGCAGAAACTGAACCGCAGCGTGGATTCCTGATGCGCATGATCCAGTCCGATATTCAGCAATGTGCTGGACAGGGACGGATGATTGGAAGAACATGCGCTTCCCGCAGACACATAAATATTGCGGTCCTCCAGTGAATGAAGCAACACTTCGGAACGCACACCTACAAAACTTGCGCTGACGATCTGTGGCGCACTGTCACGGTCTGTCTTTCCGTTGATGGTCACATCCTCAAGCTGCTGCAGCTTCTCTGTAAAATATGCTTTCAGTTCATACAGATGTTCTGCATTCTCCTCCAGATGGTCATAAGCCTCTGTCGCTGCCACACCAAGTCCTGCAATTCCCGGCACATTAATGGTTCCGGAACGCATGCCTTTCTGCTGATCTCCGCCAAAGGAAATCGGACGAATCTTTGTCTTATCTTTGATATACAAAAATCCAATGCCCTTCGGTCCGTGAATTTTATGTCCGCTGACAGAAAGCAAATCGATATGCATCCGTTTCGGAATGATCTGAAACTTTCCGTAAGCCTGAATCGCATCCACATGAAATACCGTAGCCGGATTGTGATCTTTGATGATTTTTCCAGCTTCTTCGATTGGCTCTAAGGCACCGATTTCATTGTTTACCATCATCATGGAAACAAGGATCGTATCTTCCCGCAGCTCCTGCTGCAACCGTTCCAGTGAAATCTGACCGTTTGCGTCTACCGGCAGATAAGTGATCTCAAATCCCTCTTCTTCCAGAAAACGCATGGTATTTTTCACGGATGCATGCTCTACGCTGGTGGTAATGATATGTTTGCCTGCACGCTGGTTTGCCAGTGCTGTCCCGATGATTGCCAGGTTATTGGACTCTGTTCCACCGGAAGTGAATACAATCTCCTTTTCCTGACAACGCAGGGTTTTTGCGATAGCTGTGGTTGCCTCTTTGACATATTTTTCCGCTTCCACACCTTTCATATGCATAGAGGACGGATTTCCGAAGTCCACCGTCAGCGCTTCCACCATTTTATTTTTTGCCGCCTCCGAACATCTCGTGGTGGCTGAATTATCCAGATATGCTTCCATTGTCAGCATTCTCCCTCCGTTTTTTCTTCCAGTTCCAGCATCAGCATGGACATGGTGCAGATTGCTGCCGTATCCGTGCGCAAAATTCGTTTTCCAAGGGAAAGCACCTCAGCATCCTGCCGCAAAAGTTCAATCTCTTCCTCAGAAAAACCGCCTTCCGGACCGATAAACACACTGATAGACTGTCCCGGCTTTACCTTTTTTAACGCTTCTCTGGTTGCTTCCATACCGCGTTCATTTTCATAAGGAACCAAAACCATATCCTGCTGCTTTGCATACACTACCGCTTCTTTGAAACTCATTACGGTATGCACTTCCGGAATTTTGCTACGTTTGGACTGTTTTGCCGCACTCTCACTGATAGCCTGCCAACGTTTTACTTTATTGCCGGCCTTTTTTGCATCCAGTTTTACAACACAATATTTCATTGCCACCGGAACGATCTCGTGCACGCCAAGTTCCACCGATTTCTGAATGATATACTCCATACGATCGCCCTTTGGCAGTCCCTGAAACAGATAAATCTGTGACGGGAGCTCCGTATCCGGCGCTTCCTCATCCAGAATGTCTGCCTGCACGAAATCATCAGTCAGTTCCGCAATCTCACAGAACATATCCCGTGAGCTGCTGCTGACCCGGATTTTTTCACCCGGACGCATACGCAGTACGTTTTTGATATGATTGACATCACTTCCAGTGATGGTCACGTATTCTTTACCAATCTGGCAATCATCCACAAAAAACTGATACATGCTTATTTCCTCGCTGTAATGCTGACCCATTCACCCTGATGTGTCACTTCCAGAACCGTCATGCCAGCTTTTTCAATCGCTTCTTTTACTTCATTCTCTTTAAAGTCAATGATTCCGGAAGTAATGAATACACCATCTTTTTTCAGACGTGCCGGAATGACCGGTGCCATCGGAATAATAACGTCTGCCAGAATATTTGCAACAACAACGTCATATTTCTCTGTTCCGACTTTTTCCTGAAGTTCTGTATCATCAATCAAGTTTCCTACGTAAAAATCACCCTGTTCTCTGCTCAGGTGGTTTACCTCAAAATTCTCATAAGTAGAGGTAATGCAATCCTCATCAATATCTGTACCGATCAGATGTCCTGCACCAAGTTTCAGGCTGACGATAGAAAGGATTCCGCTTCCGCATCCTACGTCCAGCACTTCATCGCCTGCTTTCATATATTTACGAAGCTGGTGGATACAAAGCTGTGTGGTCTCATGTTTACCGGTTCCAAAGGAAATGCCAGGATCGATCTCAATCAGAATCTTGTCCTGATCGGTCTGATCCAGTTCTTCCCAGGTCGGTTTGATCAGAATATCATCAATCGTAAAGGAATGGAAAAACTCTTTCCAGTTATTCATCCAGTCGATATCCTCTGTCTCGCTGCTTGTGATCTTGCCGCTTCCGATATTTACATAGCTGCGCATTTCTTCCAGTGCTTCTGCCACTTCTTTTAACTTCTCGCTGTGATCCTCTCCGGATTCCAGATAAAAGCTGACATAACCGATGCCCTGATCTGGTGGAAGTTCCGGCAGAATATCAATAAACATTTTAGAAGTATCAGATTCAGACAACGGTACATTATCCTCGATTTCAATGCCTTCGATACCAAGATCTGCCAGCGTACTGCTGATGTAATCTTCCGCTTCTGTGGTGGTTTCAATTGTATATTTATCCCATTTCATCGTACATATTCCTCCATATTTTATTATTTCATATTAAGTGCACATGAGATTTCGCACATCACTCTGCTCAGCATAAGTTCCTATATTTTCACAAAATGCTATGCGCTCTCATAGTTCCGAACATACCGATTAGTCCTGAAATCCCGGGATTTTCATTTCAAATCTCGCAGAAACAGGACTCATCAATGCATAGATATTTTTATATTACCCTATAACCCTATCATTCGACAAGAGTTTTTTTGTCTGACCGAAAATTTTGATAGAAAATTTAATAATTCCACTTTTTCTTTGCAAAAATATGTTTCAGTGCATTTTTCTACTTTATCCTCTGCGGAAGCGATCCAACATCATAAAAATTTCTTCTTTTCGCGGATATGCATAGCCGCAGGAAAGGGCTCCATCCACAAAATCTGTCATTCCTTTTTTCTCCAGCAGACTGCAGATTTCCGCAACCAACACCTGCATTTCCATAGAAACCGCACCTTTTTTCACGATATATTTCAGTATCGCTGCCAGAGCCGCCATCTGCTCGGAATCAATCAACTGCTCCACATACCGCAGATCCACCATATTATGCTCAATGGAAAATCCATCTGTTCCCATTACTTTTGTCTTGATCCGTTCTTCCCGGTCTCCTCTGCCATGTCGTTTTGCCTTTCGCTCCATTTCAAACATACGCTTTTCAGACGGAAGTACAAATGGTTCTGTATTGCACTTAAAATCCACCGACGGATATTCCGGCAGTAATTCCTGTACTTTGGCCTTCACGTCTTTCGGTCGATAGGCGTCCATCTGAATAATGGTATCTGCCACATGGAAAAAGGCACCGCTGCTGCCCGCAACCAGAATTGTGGAAATTCCTGCTTTTTCATACAGATCCCGCACTCTGGCGATAAATGGCGTGATCGGCTCCTGCTCTCCACTGACGACACGCTGCATAAAGGCATCCCGCACAAGAAAGTTCGTTGCGGAAGTGTCCTCATCAATCAAAAAACAACTTGTACCCGCTTCGATTCCTTCCATAACACCTGCCGCCTGTGATGTACTTCCGCTGGCATCCTCCGTGGAAAAACAGTGCGTATCCTTTCCATTTGGAAGATCATGAATAAACAGGGACAGATCCAGATTGGAGACTGCACGACCATCCTCTGCACGCAGCTTCAACGCATTGACTCTGGTAATAACATATTCTCTGCCATCACCTTTCACATGATTGTATACCCCTTGTTCTAAAGCCTGCAGCAACGTGGATTTTCCATGATAACCACCGCCGATGATCAGCGTCACGCCTTCCGGAATTCCCATACCAAAAATGCTGCCGCCAAATGGCAAATCAATGGCAAGTTCCATACTCTTTGGAGACTCAAATGCCACCGCATCTTTTAACGGCTGGCTGGACACACCGCTCTTTCGTGGCAGAATACTTCCATTTGCACAAAATGCCACCAGTTTTCGTTCTTCTAACACTTCACGAATCTTCTGCTGATTTTCCGCCAGTTCAAAACCTTCCTGAACCAGCCTCTTATCCCACGCCTGATAATACAGACACTTTTTCACGATTTGCGGCAGAAAATCCAGTAAGATTTTCTCCAGTTCCTGCGCATTGATCGTACGTCCATTTGCCGGAAAACCAACTTCAAACCTCACAATCAGCAATTTTTCTGTAAATTCTACCGCTGTCCGGCGCATAACTTCCGGTCCCGGTCTGCTAGTAGAGATCAATCCACTTTTTCCAGAACCTTTTGCCTTAAAACTGTACTGATCCAATGCTCTGGAAAACTTGCGTAAGATCAGATCCTCTAACGCTGTTTTTGTATGTCTTCCTTCAAAATATTTCTCTGGAAATCCCGCTTTTGCCAACGGAAGTTCCACATGCAGGGAGGACGGTGCCGCAAAAGGATCGCCCTGTACATGATCGATAGACAGCACAAAGTCACCGAAGGTATAGCTTCCCCTCAGTGACTTGTATGCCGGATAACTTTTTCGATGAATTGATTCTAATTTATTTTTTAAATCTGTTTTATTATACATCCGTAATCCTATATTATTTTCAATCTGTTTTTCAGTTCTGTCATCATCTGTTTTTCTATCATCCAGATTCCCTCTGAATTTCTTATTTCAGATAATTACAGTAACAATTATTTATGAGAACTAATCTTCTTTTTTATTAAAGAAACCTCTCTTTTTGTGATGTTTCTCCTGCTTTACACCTTCTTCAGACGCTGTATTCAGGGAATCACCTGCTAATGCATCGTAAGCTCTCAGTGCATCTTTTGCCTCTGCGCTTAAGGATGTCGGTACCTGTACCACCAGGGTAACGTACTGATCACCACAAATATTTTTGTTACGAAGAGATGGAACACCTTTTCCTTTCAGACGGATTCTTGTGTTTGTCTGTGTACCCGGTTTTACAGTATAAAGCACATCGCCGTGTACGGTGCTGATTCTCATCTCGCCGCCTAATACTGCCTGCGCAAAAGAAATTGGTGCTGTAGAATAAATATTCATATCCTGACGCTGGAAGATCGGATGTGAGGATACGATAACCTCTACCAGCAGATCACCACGCGGTCCGCCATTGACACCCGGCTCACCTTTGTCACGGATACGAACACTCTGTCCATTATCGATTCCGGCCGGAATGGAAACCTTGATTTTCTTTCTGCTGGAAGTATAACCGGTTCCACGGCAGGAAGTACATTTATCTTTGATGATCTTACCGGATCCATTACATTCCGGACAGGTCTGAACGTTCTGAACCATGCCGAACAGAGACTGCTGGGAAAATACAACTTTACCTTTTCCGCCACATTTTGTACATGTCTCCGGAGAAGTACCCGGTTTTGCTCCTGTTCCACCACAAGTCGTACATTCATCTTTCAGTACCATATCAATTTCTTTCTCACAGCCAAACACTGCTTCCTCAAACGTGATACGGACACTGGTTCTTAAGTTGGCACCTTTCATCGGTCCATTGGATGCGCCTCTTCTGGAACCGCCGCCAAAGAAATCGCCGAAAATATCGCCAAACATATCGCCAAAATCCATGCCTGAAAAATCAAATCCACCAGCTCCGGCGCCGCCTGCTCCACCGTCAAATGCAGCGTGACCAAACTGATCATACTGTCTTCTCTTCTCTGAATCACTTAATACCGCATAAGCCTCAGAAGCCTCTTTAAATTTTGCTTCTGCTTCTTTGTCTCCCGGGTTTGCATCCGGATGATATTTTTTGGCTAACTGGCGGTATGCCTTTTTAATTGTGGCATCATCTGCGCTACGGTCTACACCAAGCACCTCATAATAATCCCTTTTCTGTTCTGCCATATCTGAACTCCATCCCTTATGTTTTACTCTATTTTTGTATCTTCTGGTCTCACGAAGGGCAATTTTCCTTCGAAGATTAATCCAACAATGCACCAGAAGGCATTCCGCCCTCTGGTGCGTTATTTATCAATTTGCATTTACTGCGATGAACCGCATGTGTTTAACTTCTGATTAAACCTCTTTGTAATCAGCGTCTACGACATCATCATCTGCTCCGCCTGCTGCCTGCTGACCAGCACCTGCGTTCATGTCCGGACCTGCGCCTGCTGCACCCTGTGCTGCCTGTGCCTGCTCGTACATTTTAGCAAATACCTGCTGAGCACTTGTCATTAATTTCTCTTTTGCAGCTTTCATCTCATCTAACTCTGCATCTGTCATCTTGTCAGCTTCCGGATGCGCCTCAAGGAGTGCTTTTAATGCATCCAGGTCTGCCTGAACAGTTGCTTTCTCAGAATCAGATACGCCTGCTCCAACTTCCTCAAGAGCTTTCTCTGTCTGGAATACGAAGGAATCAGCATCGTTTCTTGTATCGATTGCTTCTTTTCTCTTCTTATCCTGAGCTTCGAACTCTGCTGCTTCTTTTACAGCTTTATCGATCTCGTCATCAGACATGTTAGATCCTGCTGTGATTGTGATATGCTGCTCTTTGCCTGTTCCAAGGTCTTTTGCAGATACATTTACAATACCGTTTGCATCGATATCGAAAGTAACCTCGATCTGCGGAACACCACGACGTGCTGGCGGGATTCCATCCAGACGGAACTGACCAAGGGATTTATTATCTCTAGCGAACTGACGCTCACCCTGTACTACGTTGATATCTACAGCTGTCTGGTTATCTGCTGCTGTAGAGAAGATCTGGCTCTTTCTGGTCGGGATTGTTGTATTTCTCTCGATCAGTCTTGTAGCTACACCACCCATTGTCTCGATGGATAAGGAAAGTGGAGTTACATCCAGCAGTAATACTTCACCGGCACCTGCATCGCCTGCAAGTTTACCACCCTGGATAGAAGCACCGATTGCTACGCACTCATCCGGGTTCAGGGATTTGCTTGGCTCTTTACCAGTCAGCTGTTTTACTTTATCCTGTACAGCCGGGATACGTGTAGAACCACCTACTAACAGTACCTGACCAAGTTCAGAAGCTGTGATACCTGCATCTTTTAATGCATTCTGTACCGGAACTGCCGTTCTGTCAACCAGGTCACGTGTTAACTCATCAAATTTCGCTCTGGTAAGGTTCATATCGAAATGTTTCGGTCCCTCAGCAGTAGCTGTGATGAATGGAAGGTTAATGTTTGTTGTTGTTGCGGAAGAAAGCTCTTTTTTCGCTTTCTCAGCTGCTTCTTTTAATCTCTGAAGAGCCATTTTATCTGTGGAAAGATCTACACCTTCCTGTTTTTTGAACTCTGCGATCATATAATCTGTGATTTTCTGGTCGAAGTCATCACCACCAAGTCTGTTATCACCTGATGTAGATAATACTTCAATGACGCCATCACCGATCTCAATGATAGATACATCGAATGTACCACCACCAAGGTCATAAACCATGATTTTCTGCTCTTTTTCATTGTCCAGACCATATGCTAAAGCTGCTGCTGTCGGCTCGTTGATGATACGTTTTACATCAAGACCTGCGATCTTACCAGCATCTTTTGTTGCCTGACGCTGAGCATCATTGAAGTATGCCGGAACTGTGATAACAGCCTCAGATACTTTCTCGCCTAAGTAGTTCTCAGCATCTGCTTTTAATTTCTGAAGGATCATTGCGGAAATCTCCTGCGGAGAATATTTCTTTCCGTCAATCTCTTTCTTATAATCTGTACCCATCTCTCTCTTGATAGAGGAGATTGTTTTTTCTGCATTTGTAACAGCCTGACGTTTTGCCGGCTCACCAACCAGTCTCTCACCTGTTTTTGTAAAAGCTACTACTGATGGTGTTGTTCTTGCTCCTTCTGTATTTGCTACAACTACCGGTTTACCACCTTCCATAACTGCTACACAGCTATTTGTTGTTCCTAAGTCGATACCAATAATCTTGCTCATAATCGTGTCCTCCTATATATTGTTTCCTGAATTAACTTATTTTTATATTTAACGAATAATCGTTAATGGCTATTTTTAATTAGCTACTTTTACCATACTATGGCGAACCACAGAATCACGGTATGTGTAACCTTTCTGGAATTCCTCAGCGATGATGTTCTCGCCAAACTCCTCATCCTCGATATGCATTACTGCGTTATGCAGATTCGGATCAAATTCCTGACCAACCGCTTCGATTGGTTTTACTCCTGCTTCTTCCAACATGGTCATCATCTGTTTGTAGATCTTTTCCATACCTTCTACGAAAGGAGATCCTTTTTCTTCCTCAGTGACAGCTGCCAGACCACGTTCGAAGTTATCAACAACCGGAAGTATTTTTTCTACGATACTTTTTGCACCGGTCTCAAACATCTGGGTCTTTTCTTTTTCTGTTCTCTTACGGAAGTTATCGAACTCAGCCATCTGTCTTCTGACTCTGTCTGTAAGCTCTTCGATTTTCTCATCTTTTTTATCTTTCTTCTCTTTCTTTTTGAAGAAAGAGCCTTTTTCTTTTCCGGCTTCCGGTTCTTCTGCTGCAGCCTCCTCAGCTTCTTCTACTGTTTCTTCCTCAGCTGCATCATTTATTTCTTCATTTTCTAAAATTTCTTCTTCCATTTCTTCCGGACTGATGTTTTTACCCTCTGCCATCGAAATCCCACCTTTCCGTTTTCATCATCTCTCAATGACTACTCATCTGTCTTTTTAAATATGTCATCCAGCTGAACCTTTAAGGTCCGCAGGTTGTCAACTACTTTTTCGTAATCCATACGTTTCGGTCCGACGATTCCGACGGTTCCGCGGATTCCTTTTCCAAGATCGTAAGTGGCGGTAACCACGCTGCAATCTTTCATTCCCTGCATCGGGCTTTCGTTTCCGATGTACACCTGAATGCCGGTTCCCGGATTTCCGTTTTCTTTGTCGACAGTAAACAGATCTTTGAACTCCTGCTTTTCTTCAAAAGCACTGATCAGCTCGCTTGCCCGCTCGGAATCACTCAACTCCGGATATTTGAAGATATTGGTTGCTCCGCTGGTGTAAATCTCAAGGTCTTCGTCTTCCTGAATCGCCTGAGCAACTGCATCCAGCACATCGCTTACCATGGCACTGTGGATACCCGCCTGCTCTTTCAATCTGGAAATCGTTCCAAGGTTGATATCCTCAAGTGCAAGACCATTTAAACTTCCGTTCAGCAAAATGTTTAACTTCAACATGGTTTCCTGATCCGGTGTCTCCTCTGTGCGGATGATCTTGTTCTTTACGATGTTACCATCCAGCATGATGGTTGCCAGAACCTGTTCCTCATCCACGGTGGAGAGTTGAATGAATTTCACTTTTCCGTGATGGGTCTGCGGTGCGGATACCACTGTCGCGTAATTGGTATTTGCTGCCAGCATCTTCGCGATCTGTTTTAATACAAATTCCATACGCTCCGTTTTCTCGATCACAAATTCCTTCATATCGGAAATCTCATGATCTTTTTCCTCCATCAGGTGATCTACATAAAATCGATACCCTTTGTCCGATGGAATACGTCCTGCTGAAGTATGCGGCTGAACAATGTATCCAAGTTCCTCCAAATCTGACATCTCGTTACGAATCGTTGCAGAACTGAGATTCAGATCAGACGCTTTCGCGATCGTTCTGGAACCAACCGGCTCACCTGTTTCCAGATAAGTCTGAATGATTGCATGTAAAATTTTCGTTTTTCTTTCGTCCAATCCTTCGCTCATGTGTTTCATGCTCCTGTAATTGATGCTTTTTTCTTTGTTAGCACTCAACCGTTTGGAGTGCTAATATCTTCATTACCTAATGTAGCACTATCGTTTTTCTTTGTCAACATCTATTTTTATTTTTTTCATATTTTTTCAAATCATCCTTTTGAACAGCATCTATCACATGCAAAAAGGATTCATCTGCCACAATCGTTTGTAACAAATCAATCCTTTTTCTTCTATACTTATTCTTCTGTCTTGTTCAATGCCATTCTGTATTACATATCACATTATATATAATAAGAATTACAACAAAAATTCCGCCAGTACATAATTGCTAACATCTGTACCATGTTCCGTCAAACGCACATAGCCTGCCATTTCTTCGATCAGCTGTTCACTCTTTAATTTTCGAAGTACCTCACCATAGACACTGTCCAGTGTTACCTGAAATGTTGTTTCAAACTGCTGCCGGGAGATTCCTGCCATCAGACGCAGCCCCAGAAACATGAATTCTTCCATCTCGGATTTTTTGTCCAATGTTTCTATATGGATATGATGCTCTCTGCAACACTCTTGCTGTAATACGATTTTTTTCTTCGGCAACACAGTTTCGTTCCCGGATAATCGGCAATCCAACTCATTTTGTTCATCCATTCCCTTCTGATTCAAACAAGTCTGATCTGCTGAAATGTATTCCTGTTCCAAATATTCCTTCAGATTCGACGTGTTCTGAAACCTTTGATGTTCCACTAATGAAGATGCGCCAAGTCCCAGTCCAAGATAATCTTTTCTGGTCCAGTAACCGCAGTTATGCCGACATTCATATCCCGGCTTCGCATAATTAGATATCTCATACCGCTCATACCCTTTCGTATGCAAAAAAGCCTCCGTCAGTTCATACATCTGACGTTCCACATCTTCCTCCGGAAGCAGTCTCGGATGCCCGCCTTCCTCCCGAATTTGCTCATCTTCCGCAAAACGTTCATAAAACGGTGTACCTTCCTCAATAATCAGACTGTATGCAGAAATATGCTCCGGGCGCAAAGCTGTCACTTTTTGCAGCGTATTCTGCCAGCTTTTCAGTGTCTGTCCCGGCAGCGCCGACATCAGATCCACATTGATATTTTCAAACCCGGCTTTTCGTGCCAGATCATAACTTTCCAGAAACTGCGCAAAATTGTGGATTCTCCCCAAAAGCTGCAATTCTCTGTCATCCGCGGACTGTAATCCCATACTAAGCCGGTTAAATCCCGCCTGCACCAGTTTTTCCGCCTTTCCTGCTGTCAATGTTCCCGGATTACATTCCACAGTAATCTCAGCATCTGCCACTAAATGAAAATACTTCTTTACCGTCTCTAATATGGCAGCAAGCTGATACCCTTCCAGAATCGTTGGTGTACCGCCGCCAAAAAAGATGCTGCTCACCTGATATTCCTTAAATTGTGGACCATAATATGCAATTTCTTCCTGTAACTTCTTTATATAAGAAATCCGCACCGGCGGATCAGCCGGTGCAGATAAAAAATCACAGTATGCACATTTTCGTTCACAAAAAGGAATATGAAAATATAATTCTAATTCTTTCATATGTTCCCTCTAATAAATTCGCTATTTTACATCATTCTCGCAGCCATTTACGAATATGCATATAAATTAACGTAACCTGTTTCTTATTTATCATCCAGTTTCAGAACACTCATAAACGCTTTCTGCGGAATCTCTACATTTCCGACCTGACGCATACGTTTTTTACCTTCCTTCTGTTTCTCCAGAAGTTTTCTCTTTCGGGAAATATCGCCGCCGTAACATTTTGCCAGTACGTCTTTGCGCATAGCACGAACAGTCTCACGGGCGATAACTTTTCCACCGACTGCTGCCTGAATCGGGATTTCAAACAGATGACGCGGGATCTCCTCTTTTAACTTCTCACACATTTTTCGACCACGCTCATACGCACTGCCAGAGAATACGATAAAGGAAAGCGCATCCACTTCTTCTTTATTAATAAGGATATCCAGTTTTACCAGATCAGAACGGGTGTAGCCTTTCATCTCATAGTCAAAAGAAGCATATCCTCTGGAACGGGATTTCAACGCATCAAAGAAATCATAAATGATCTCATTCAACGGCAGATCGTATTTGATCAGCGCACGCGTTTCTTCCATATATTCCATACTAATATAAATACCACGGCGCTCCTGACACAGATCCATGATGGCGCCAATATACTCACTGGTTACCATGATTTCTGCACTTACCATCGGTTCTTCCATATAGTCAATCTCAGACGGATCCGGCATGTTAGATGGGTTTGTCAAATCCATCACGGTTCCATCTGTCTTGTGTACTTTGTAAATAACGCCCGGTGCTGTCGTTACCAGATCCAGGTTGTATTCACGCTCCAAACGTTCCTGAATAATTTCCAAATGTAATAATCCTAGGAATCCACAACGGAAACCAAATCCCAGTGCCGCAGATGTCTCTGGTTCAAACTGAAGCGCTGCATCGTTTAACTGCAGTTTTTCCAGCGCATCACGCAGATCCGGATATTTAGCGCCATCGGACGGATACAGACCACAGTAAACCATCGGATTTACTTTCTTGTAACCCGGAAGCGGCTCTGCACACGGATTGGAACGATTTGTGATCGTATCACCCACGCGGGTATCCTGTACATTCTTAATACTAGCCGTAATGTAACCTACCATACCGGCAGATAATTCCTCACATGGAATAAACTGACCGGCACCAAAATAACCAACTTCCACAACGTCTGCCGTTGCTCCTGTCGCCATCATTTTGATCGGTGTACCGACGCGGACGGTTCCCTCTTTGATACGGCAGAAGACAATAACACCTTTGTACGCATCATATAAAGAGTCAAAAATCAGCGCCTGTAACGGAGCCTTCGGATCTCCGGTCGGAGCCGGAATCTTCTCCACGATCTGTTCCAGAACCTGATCTACATTCAGACCTGTTTTTGCAGAAATCTGCGGTGCATCGTGTGCTTCCAGTCCAATGACATCCTCAATCTCCTCAATGACACGCTCCGGATCCGCACTTGGCAGATCGATTTTATTAATAACCGGCATAACATCCAGATCATGATCCAGCGCCAAATATACATTTGCCAGTGTCTGTGCCTCGATACCCTGCGCCGCATCCACAACAAGAATTGCGCCGTCACAGGCTGCCAGACTTCGGGAAACCTCATAGTTGAAATCCACATGACCTGGGGTATCGATCAGGTTGAAGATATACTCCTCCCCATCTTTTGCCTTATAAATAATACGAACGGTCTGCGCTTTGATGGTAATACCACGCTCACGCTCCAGATCCATATTGTCCAACACCTGAGACTGCATCTCACGACTGGTCAGCAAACCTGTCATCTCGATGATTCGGTCTGCCAGGGTAGATTTACCATGATCAATATGTGCAATAATACAAAAATTTCTGATTTTACTCTGATCTATCACTAAAATTCCTCCATATGTTTGTTATCTGTTTTATGCAATTTATTTTACAATTCATTTACGGATGCGCCTAACATCCCAATATTAATTATGATTTTAACATCGAACCCGGGAAATAGCAAGTTTTACGTAAGTTCCCCTAAAATAAATCACATTTTTCATTTCCTTATCTTCGATTCCTTGATTTGTCTTTTTTTTGATGGTATGATAGGCAGGAAACGAATGCAAAGGAGCAAAGAAAATGGATATTAATGAAAAAGCTTTAGAATTACATAAACAGTGGAACGGAAAACTTACCACTGAAGCAAAATCTGCGGTAAAAACCCGCGAAGATTTATCCCTTGCCTATACACCAGGTGTTGCAGAGCCTTGTAAAGTTATCGCAAAAGATCCTGCTGCTGCTTACACCTACACAATGAAAGCAAATACCGTTGCCGTTGTTTCCGACGGAAGTGCCGTTCTCGGTCTTGGAAATATCGGTGCCCTTGCCGCTATGCCGGTTATGGAAGGAAAATGTGTACTGTTCAAAGAATTCGCAGATGTAAATGCAGTTCCGATCGTTCTGGATACACAGGATACCGATGAGATCATCCGTACCGTTGCAAACATTGCACCGACTTTCGGCGGCATCAATCTGGAAGATATCTCTGCACCAAGATGTTTTGAGATCGAAGAAAAATTAAAATCCATGCTGAATATCCCGGTTTTCCACGATGATCAGCACGGTACTGCCATCGTTGTCCTTGCAGGTATCATCAATGGTCTGCGCGTGACAGGAAAGAAAAAAGAAGACTGCCGCGTTGTTGTAAACGGTGCCGGTTCTGCCGGAGTTGCTATCACAAAATTACTGCTCACCTATGGTTTCAAACACGTAACCATGTGTGACAAACTTGGTATCATTGGCAAAGATTATCCGGATCTGAACTGGATGCAGCAGAAAATGACAGAAGTAACAAACTTAGAAAACCAGACCGGTACGTTAGCAGATGCTCTGCGCGATGCTGATATTTTTGTCGGTGTTTCTGCTCCGAATATCGTATCTGCCGAAATGGTTGCTTCTATGAACAAAGACGCTATCCTCTTTGCTATGGCAAACCCGGTTCCGGAAATCATGCCAGATGTTGCAAAAGCTGCCGGAGCAAAAGTCGTTGGAACAGGAAGAAGCGATTTTCCAAATCAGGTAAATAATGTAATCGCATTCCCGGGTATCTTCAAAGGTGCTCTGGAAGGACATGCACGTCAGATCACAGAGGAAATGAAACTCGCTGCTGCCAAAGCCATCGCCGGACTTGTCAGCAACGAAGAATTAAACGAAGATTTTATTATGCCGGAGCCGTTTGATCCGCGTGTTGCAGATGTTGTCAGCCAGGCAGTAAAATCTCACATCGAAGCATAAGATTATGAATGCAAACCGCTATTATTCGCTGGATACTTATTTAAAAGAAACTTTCGGTGAAAAAGTATATCGTATTTCTTTAAATGGCGGCATGACCTGCCCGAATCGTGACGGGACAAAAGGGACCCGCGGCTGTATCTTCTGCAGCCGCGGTGGTTCCGGTGATTTTGCAGAAAGCAGTCTGCTGTCTGTGACGGAACAGATCGAAGCTGGTCGTAAAAAGCTCGCTGCCAAAACAAAATGCCGCAAATTTGTTGCTTATTTTCAGGCATATACGAATACCTATGCGCCGGTTTCTTATCTCCGTCCACTATTTATGGAAGCAATTCTGCATCCTGACATCGTCGTTCTCTCTGTTGCCACCCGTCCGGATTGTATCACACCGGAAATCCTTACTCTTTTATCGGAATTGAATGAGATAAAACCTGTATGGATCGAATTTGGGCTTCAGACTATTCACGATGAAACTGCTGCTTTTATCCGCAGGGAATTTTCTCTTTCCTGCTATGAACAGGCAGTTGCAGAGCTGAAACATCGGAATATTGCTGTGGTCACGCATGTCATTCTCGGTCTGCCCGGCGAAACAACCGAACAGATATTAGAAACCGTCGACTATGTGGCACATTCCGGGATTTCCGGTGTCAAACTGCAGTTATTGCATGTGTTATCGGACACAGATCTGTCTGATTATTATGCAGCGCATCCATTTCCGCTTTTTTCGATGGAAGAATATTGTGATTTCATTGTAACCTGCCTGGAACATCTCCCACCATCTATGGTCGTCCACAGAATTACCGGCGATGGTCCGCGCAAGCTTCTGGTGGCACCATTATGGAGCACAGATAAGAAACGGGTGCTGAACACCATTCATAAAAGACTCAGAGAACGCGATACTTATCAGGGCGCTGATTTTACGTTGAAAGAAGGAAGCAAGCTATGGCAGATTTACATACCATGTATCGTGTGATGATTCTGTATATGTTAAATCAGGTGGAATATCCACTGACCAACACACAGATCACGAACTTTATTCTGGAAAAAGAATATACGAATTATTTTACGGTTCAGGAGATTCTGTCTGACCTGATTTCTTCTCAGTTGATCACTGCAGAATCTACTCATAACAATACCCGTTACCGGATTACACCGTATGGACAGGAGACGCTTGGATTTTTCCATGTAAAAATATCGGATGCCATCAAAGAAGATATCCGCACTTATTTTGTGGAGCATGATTTTGATCTGAAGCAGGAAACTTCTGTCTATGCCGATTATTATAAGGTTCCCGGGGAAGGATATGCCGTGCGCTGCCGTATCCGGAATCTGGAGACAGATATCGTGGATCTGACCTTGCATGTTTCTGGCAGACAGCAGGCAGAAGCGGTCTGTCAGAACTGGAAAAAGAATCATTTCCCGATTTATGAAACATTAATGGACATTTTGCTCAAATAAAAAGAACGTATCACATTTCAACCTCTTGTCTGCATGACATTATATTGAAAATGATACGTTCTTTTTATATATGCTTTTTACTATTACGATCTTAAATCCTGTTTACAGATTCTTTGAATACGCAGTTATCCTTATTTGTGCTTTTTCACACTATAGCCAAAGGAACCGATTTTTTTCCCAAGTTCAAAGTATTCTCCATGAGAATATGCAGTCAGTCCAATGTCATTGAGATGGAATTTGCCCTTCTCATCCATATATTTTGGATTGACAGAAACTGCAGTCACCTCTGCCAGAAACATATCATGGGAACCAAGCTCAATGATCTGTTTTACTTTGCATTCAATGCTGACCGGACTTTCTGCAATTCCCGGTGCCGCGATGGTTTTGGACTCACATGGAGTCAGATGCATCTCTTTGAATTTGTCTACCTCTCTGCCGGATTTGACACCACAATAATCGGTAGCAAACGTCAGATCGTTAGTTGTCAGATTGATCACAAACTCGCCGGTTTCTTTGATAATATCATAAGAATAACGCTCTTTTCGCACGGAAATAGACACCATTGCCGGATCAGAGCAGATGGTTCCTGCCCATGCCACAGTAATAATGTTCGGTCTCTCCTCCGGACGCTTGCAGCTGATCATAACTGCCGGTACCGGATACAGCATATTTCCCGGTTTCCAAAATTCTCTTTCCATATTACTCTCCTGTTTTTTCAAACGTTCTATCCATATCCTTTCCGGATCTTCTGAAAAGTTCCGAAAAATCTCTTTCAAAATGCTTTACTGATCCTGCATTGCAGACATGAACATCGGAATTAACTGTTTCTTTCTGGATACAACGCCTCTCAGCACATGGTATGCGCCTTCTTTATGAACCGGAAATGCTTTCTCCACCAGTTCATCCGCATGCTCTCCCTCACAGATCAGATAGGTTGTCTCCTCAATGATATTGGTCAGCATCACGAATACCATCTCGATTTTTCTTTCTGTCATTGCTTCACGCAAATACGGAAGCAATTTGTCTCTGACCTGATCCAGTTCATCCTGTGTCATGGCACTGATCTGACCTACACCAAAATCTACACCATTCTGACTGAATGTCTTGAAATCCTGATAGAAGATTTCTTCCGGTGTCTTGCTTCCGAAATCACTTCCTGCCTGGAACATCGCTTTTGCATGCTCCTCAGTATTGATTCCGGCAATTCCTGCAAGTTCCTCTGCCACAGCCTTATCTAACGGTGTACAGGTAGGAGAACGGTACATCAGTGTATCAGACAAAATTGCAGAACACAGCAGTCCTGCGATGGTTTTGTTGATCTCCACATTCTGCTCACGATACATCTGATAAATGATCGTTGCAGTACATCCAAGCGGCTGATTACGGAAAAATACCGGTGACATAGTCTCCAGACTTCCGATTCTGTGGTGATCAATGATCTCCAGAATATCAGCACCGCCGATTCCGTCAACTGCCTGTGTTTTCTCATTATGATCCACCAGGATCAGCTGTTTTTTCTTCATGTTCAACAGGTTTCGTCTGGAAATCATTCCGACATATTTTCCATCAGTATCCAAAACCGGGAAGTCACGATGTTTCTCTTTTGACATGATTTCCCGCACATCATCAATGTATTCTTCCAGTTCAAAGGTAACAAGCTGGTCTCTGCGCATAAAGAATTTGATCGGCATACTCTGGTTCACCAGACGTGCCGCTGTATAAGTATCATAATCTGTGGTAATGACCACACAATTTCTCTCTGCTGCCATCTTAATAATGGATTTTGGCACCTGTGGGCTTCCAGCAATGATCAGACAGCTTGCATTACATTCCAGCGCACAAACCTGCGCATCATAACGGTTACCCATGATAACCAGATCGTCATCATCCAGGAACTGCTCCATCGTCTCCGGATTTGCAGAACCAACCACAACTTTTCCCTTCGTAAAATAAGCGTGTTCGTTTCCGCAAAGCAGCTGACCTTCCAGTGTATCAACGATATTCTGATACTGCGTTTTCGCTCTGGACAAAATACTGTTATCATAGACATCCATATAGGAAGTTGCAATATCGCCGGTAATGATCAGACCTTCCAGATTGTTCTCTCCATCTGTAACCGGCAAAGTTACAACATTTTGTTCTTTCATCATTTCCCATGCACGTTTCAGGGAAATTTTTCCGCTGACACCCGGTGTTTTGCGGATCTCAATATCTTTTACCTGTGCACCTACATCTGTGATGAGTCCAGGAGATTTTACCCCAAAAGTCTTCAGCACATATTTGGTTTCTTCATTTAATTCTCCCGCACGTTTTGCCTCATAACGCCCTTCGTCTGACTGATTCTTTAAATTCGCATATGCAATCGCCGCACAGATAGAATCTGTATCCGGATTCTTATGACCGACGACCCATACTTTCTTCTTTTTCTCTATAGCCATATTATCGGTTGCTCTCCTATACCCTTTATTTTGGGAACAGTCCTCTTCCATTCCCAGCTTCATTAAGTCAATTAGTAAACGTGTAACTACCCAGTGCATTTCTGTCACTGGGTATTTTTTCATTCTATCACTTCATTTTTATTTTGGCAACTACCTAATATGCTATTTCTGTGAGTTCTTACCATCATTGCAATTTTAAACAACATGGCATCTTCAAACGTACGAATATCAAGCCCAATCTTCTTCTCGATCCGCTCCAGACGGTACACCAACGTATTGCGGTGAATATATAGCTGGCGGGCAGTCTCTGAAATATTCAGATTATTGTCAAACAGCTGACGGATCGTCGCCATTGCTTCCTCATCCAGTTCCATATCCGCATGATCTCCCAACACTTCTTTCAGAAACAGGTCACACATCTCTACGGAAAGTTGTGAGATCAGACGTCCCAGTCCAAGTCTCCTGTAATAAAACACCCGTTCATCATCAGAAAACACCATTCCGACCTTAAGTGCCATAGATGCCTGGCGATATTTTTCATGAAACAATACAAAATCTTCTGCGGCATCGGTATATCCAACCCATGCATTACACATAGCTTCCATTTGTAAGTTGTCGATGATCCGTCTGGCAAACTGATCGTTTTCCACATCAATTCCACGGACATTTTTGATAAGCACCATTTTCTTATCATCCACGTCGATCAGATAATCCACCCCATATACCACAAACATGTTTTTCAGCATTTCCAGAATAATCTCATTTTGTTCATCTGCAAACTGGATCACGAAAATCATGTAAGTTCCGTTCTTCATTCGGATCTGATGCCTTTTTTCCTGAATCTGCTGTTCGGAAAATTCACCATTTAGCAGCTGTCTCAGGAAATTAATTTCATTCGTCGGCTCCTGTGCTGCCAGATAAAGATTCCGGATCTGGCAGCATGCCATCTGTCCGATGACATACGAAGCATCACCGGCTCCATTATTGCTTGCAAGCAAAATGTTTTCTGTCTGATCATTGATCTCAATTTTTAAAAAGATCCAATTCTGGATCGTCTGACTGTCTGCCATAGATTTTGCAAACAAAACAACCAGCTCCTGAACCTTTTCCTCCAGATCAGGTACCGTAGACGCCAGCATTTTCCCCTTTTTATTGAACAACACAAAATCCATACGGGAGATCTGTTTCATTTCCTTTAACGCCTGTGCCAGTTTTTTTCCGGGCAAACGTTGTTCCAATGTCTATCCCTCCTTAAAATGAAAACTGGGTATGAAACTCATACCCAGTTTTCTATTGCAAAAGTGCACCATCTGTACACTTTTCATCCTTATGCATAATTCTGCATGTTACACTTCTTAGTGAGAAATAACCTGCTCTGTCTCTTTATCAAAGATATGACCTTTGTTGATATCAAATGCAACTGTCACATCATCACCGTAACGGCAAGGTGTACTGGAATCAACTTTTGCTGTCATTGTAACACCATTTGCTGTGTAGTAAAGTAATACTTCAGAACCAAGCAGCTCGTATCCGGTACATTTTGCTTTGATTGTGTAATCAGCATGTTTCTGCAGATACTCTGGCTCATCATCCATATCATCCGGACGAATACCAAATACAACTGTTTTTCCGTCATATCCGCCATCTTTTAATGCTTTTGCTTTGTTTGCTGGCATTACATAGGTAGCATCACCACTTGTCAGTGTTACTTTATCGCCTTCTACCTTGCATACGCAATCTAAGAAGTTCATCTGCGGAGATCCGATGAATCCTGCAACGAACAGGTTGTCCGGCTCATTGTACAGTTTCTGTGGAGAATCTACCTGCATGATCACGCCATCTTTCATAACAACGATTCTGGTACCAAGTGTCATAGCCTCAGTCTGATCATGTGTTACATAGATGATTGTTGCGCCAAGTCTCTGATGTAAGGAAGAAATCTCGGAACGCATCTGTACTCTTAATTTTGCATCCAGGTTGGAAAGCGGCTCATCCATCAGGAATACTTTCGGCTCACGCACGATAGCACGTCCCATGGCAACACGCTGTCTCTGTCCACCGGAAAGAGCTTTCGGTTTACGATCCAGTAATTTCTCAAGGTCCAGGATTCTTGCTGCGTTACGAACTTTTTTATCAATCTCATCTTTTGGCACTTTTCTTAATTTTAAAGCAAATGCCATGTTGTTATATACTGTCATATGAGGATATAAAGCATAGTTCTGGAATACCATGGCGATATCTCTGTCCTTCGGCTCAACATCGTTCATTCTCTTTCCATCAATATCGAACTCACCTTCTGAAATTTCCTCCAGACCAGCGATCATACGAAGTGTTGTAGATTTACCACATCCGGATGGTCCAACGAAGATGATGAACTCTTTATCTGCCACATCCAAATTGAAGTCTTTTACTGCCTCAAAACCGTTTGGATATCTCTTATAGACATGTTTTAATGATAATTCTGCCATTTTTTAATTACCCTCCATAAAATAATTCTCCACAAAACGCCTTGTTTTGCTATGCACTTATACTAACAAATTCTGTACGCTTTGTCATCGGGTATTGTCACAAATTTCACATGAAAACCTTGGTATTTCTGCCAGTTTTTTGTTCACCTCTCACAATTTTTCAGTATATTGACTATATGTCGTTTCCACATTTCGTCATTTTAACGAAACCATTCGGTAACTTACTGTTTTCCGGTACTTCCAAAACCGCCACGGTTTGCATTTCCCAGAGATGCCACCTCTTCAAAAACGATCTGTGGCTGATTTTCCACAATACGGAACTGGCAGATTCTATCATTTACATTGACCACGGTATCTCTAGTTGCATACACCGGCATGCGCCACATATCATCATCACCACAATAAGAACCATCAATGATTCCGCAGCTGTTCACCTGCAGCAGACCATAATTTTTAAATGTTGAGCTGCGCGGTACCACATGTGCCTCATATCCTTTCGGAAGCTGCATGGCAACACCTAACGGGATCAGTTTAAATTCTCCTGCTTTCAGTTCTACGGTCTCGCTAGCACGCAGATCGATCCAGTCTGATTTACCGTCAATATACTCCAGTCGATCAATTTTGTCCGTAAAATATTTAATACGAATATTTTCCATGTTTCTTTCCTCCACATTTTTCTTTCTGTTTTTCACTTGTAGTTATTTGTTCAAGTCGAACGCACGTGAGACTTGGTGCGTGATTCTGGTCAGCGAAAGCTGACATATTCTTCTCAGAATCACTGCACATCCCCGCGGAGCGTTTATCTCAGTCGGAGATTGTACTCCCACTGAGAAAGACTTGTTATTACTCACCACTTGCAGAAGTGGGAGTCTTCACGACTGAGATAAACTATTTCATCTCATTCTTTATGTATAGTTAAAGAAAAACCCGGCATCCCATAAAGACACCGGGTATGAGTCTTCTTATTTTCTACGGTAGCATCAGTTTACATGCTTTCATCATCATCTGGATACAGATAAAAATCAAAACCTTCTGCATTTCCGTTGAGCATGCAGCTTCCATACAGCTGCTCCACATCTTTCGGAACTGCAATCAGAATATCCACATAATTGGAATCACCGGATTCAGTCTCCGGATAGCTGATTTCAAACACTTTATCTACCTTATAGTAAGTCTCCTGTTCTCTATCCTCATCTTCTGACCATACAGACACATCTTCCTCCGAAACATTTGACAAATTATATGTATCTGAAAGATTATTTTTGATAACCAGAGAAACGATATAGTATACATATCCCTCCGGTGCTGTAAGCTGTTCCAGCTCTGCACGTTCTGTCGTGGATACGTTGACATAATAATCATCCCAGTTTATGTCAGACATATTCGGTCCAACATAATCTGACCAGGCATACTCTACATAAATGCGATTCTGGTATTCTGGTTCAATCTGTTCTTCTTCCTGTGCCCAGTTATCATAATCGGTGTCCCATCCGTCCGTAATCTGATCACGAATTTCATTACGAACGATAGAAAAGATCGATGAACCAGCGGCAATCACAATTGCAACAACAATAATAATAACGATCGCAGCTACTGGTGTCTTCCTTTTTTTCTTTTCTCCCGTCCATTTGCTGTTATTTTCGTTCTGATAGCTATATGAGGATTTTTGATTCGATGTACGATTGGTATTTCGCCCAGCATCTTCCGTACCTGCACGATACCAGTCATGTTGACGCGGATCTTTGTATGTATCATAACGTTCATGCAAATCCTGTTCCATGTCTTCCCGACTGTCCGGCCGGTTATACCGGGTACATTTCGGGCAGATCCCACTGTATTTTTCATAATCATACATTTTACCACATTTGCTACATTTTATCAGCATACGTTTCTCCCCCCAATCCTTTTTCTCACATCGTCCTGTTCCTTATATTACCACTGAATATCCTCATGCTCTGCTTTCTTATCACGCAGCATCAGTTCCATCACGGCATCTTTTGCCGGCTGATCCTCAAAAAGCACTGAATTTACCTGTTCAATGATCGGCATGTCAATGTCATATTTTTTTGCCAGCGCAATGGCTGCTTTTGCAGAATAAACGCCCTCTACAACCATTTTTACCTCATCCATGGCTTCCTGCATGGTATAGCCACGTCCGATCAGCATACCTGCTTTACGGTTACGGCTGTGACGGCTGGCACAGGTTACGATCAGATCGCCGATGCCGGACAGACCGTTTAATGTCTCTGAATTTGCCCCCATAGCCACACCCAGACGGCTGATTTCCTTGATGCCACGGGTGATCAGAGCTGCTTTTGTGTTATCGCCATATCCAAGTCCGTCTGCCATACCGGCTGCCAGTGCAATGACGTTTTTCAGGGATGCCCCAAGCTCGATACCAAGCATATCCGGGCTTGTGTATACACGAAACACCTCATTCATAAAGAAGGTCTGTACCTGCTCTGCTGTTTTCTTTGTATGTGCACCTGCCACAACGGTTGTCGGCAGTCCACGTCCAACTTCTTCTGCATGGCTTGGACCTGACATAACTGCCACATCCGCCTGCGGGATCTCCTGTTCCACAATCTCAGACTGGATCATCAGCGTGCTTTCCTCGATACCTTTGGATACGATAACGATCAGCTGTCCCTCTGTGATAAACTCTGCCAGATTATGTGCTGTACTTCTCGTAAATGGTGACGGTACTGCAAGTACGACCATTTCTTTTCCTGCTGCAGCTGTTTTCAGATCTGTTGTAAAAGAAATCGTTTCCGGAATTTTCACCCCCGGAAGTTTATCTTTGTGTTCATGCTCCTTTGTCAGCATCTCCACTTCATCTTCCAGAATAGACCATACCGTTACGTTATGTCCATTATGTGCCAGAACGACTGCCAGTGCTGTTCCCCAGCTTCCGGCACCGATTACACCTATTTCTGCCATTTTTCTGCCTCCATATCTATACTCTCACATTATTATGTAAGGATTAATTTTCCTTTTTTGCCGGGCGAAATTTGTTCTCCGTTCCGGTTGCCAGACGTTTGATATTTGCACGGTGTTGCCAGAATGCCAGTGCCGTCAAAATCCCCGCAAGCACATAAGTCTCCGGCAAAAACTGTGTTGCTATCTTTAATAATCCCAACTGTCCAAACACGATAGTCTGTACAAAAAATCCACTCAGGATTCCCAGGGAACCCAAAGACATAAATCCCGTCGGAACTACGGATGTAAAAAACAGAATCGCACAGATTGGAACCATTCTCCAATCAAAAGCAAATACGATTCCAACACTGCTTGCAATTCCTTTTCCACCTTTAAATTTCATATAAAACGGGAAGTTATGTCCCAGAACTGCGCCAAAACCCGCATACAATTCCAGTAACTTCACCGCATCCGGGTAACGGGTTTTCGCCACGCCCCAGATGATCGCCATCGCAGCCACTGCTTTTAAACAGTCACCAAAAAACACAACAACGCCGGCCTTCCATCCAAGGACACGCAGGGAATTCGTCATACCAGAATTTCCGCTTCCCTTGGAACGGATATCCACATTATGTGCTTTTCCGTATAACACGCCAGTTGGAAACAGTCCAAACAGGTAGCCCAGAAGAATACTTACGATTCGAAATACTACCATTTACCTGTCTTCCTTTCTCTCACGGATAATAAACTTCAATGCCGTGCCCTTAAATCCAAAGGTGTCACGGATTCTGTTTTCCAGATATCGCGTATAAGAAAAATGCATCAACTCCTTATCGTTTACAAAAATAACAAATGTAGGTGGTTTTACCGCAACCTGAGTAATATAGTAAAGTCTCAGACGTTTACCTTTATCTGAAGGTGGCTGCTGCATTGCTACTGCTTCGGTCATGATCTCATTTAAGACACCGGTAGCTACACGCATTGCATTATTCTCCAGAACCATGTCGATCATTTCATACATCTTGCTCAGACGCTGACCTGTTTTTGCAGAAATAAACATAATCTCCGCATAGGACATAAAACTTAAGATCTCACGGATCTTATTTGTATGTTTGTAAATGGTCTTATCATCTTTCTCAATCGCATCCCATTTATTTACAGCGATGATAATACCTTTTCCACGCTCATGAGCGATTCCGGCGATTTTTGCATCCTGCTCAGTAACACCTTCTGTAGCATCAATCACAAGGATGACAACGTCAGCACGCTCTACTGCCGTCACCGCACGGATAATACTGTAACGCTCGATCTCTTCCTTGATCTTGTTTTTACGGCGCAGACCTGCAGTATCGATAAAAATATACTCTTTTCCGTTATATTTTACCACTGTATCAATGGCATCACGGGTAGTTCCTGCAATGTCAGATACGATCACACGGGATTCGCCTGCCAGTTTGTTTACCAGAGAAGATTTTCCAACGTTTGGTTTTCCGATAATGGCAACTTTCGGTCTGGTATCCTCTTCCTCTTCTTTGGATGTATCTGGGAAATGTTTTACCACTTCCTCCAGCATATCGCCCAATCCAAGACGGGATGCTGCGGAAATCGGCATCGGATCACCAATTCCAAGATTATAAAATTCATATACATCCGCCATATATTTCTGGAAGTTGTCTACTTTATTAACAACCAGAATAACCGGCTTGTGGGAACGGCGCAGCATATCTGCAACTTTTGCATCCGCATCCACCAAGCCCTGATGTACATCTGTCATAAATATAATAACGTCCGCAGTGGCAATGGCGATTTCTGCCTGCTCACGCATCTGTGCCAGAATGACATCTTTACTGTCCGGCTCAATACCGCCGGTATCCACCATAGTAAAAGAATGATTTAACCATTCTACATCTGCATAAATACGGTCTCTTGTGACACCCGGTGTATCCTTAACAATGGAAATACGTTCTCCTGCCAGAGCATTGAACAACGTAGATTTTCCTACATTCGGACGTCCTACAACCGCAACAACCGGTTTACTCATATTTTTATCCCTCATCTCTTTATTTCAGAATCCGCTCACACTTCTTATCTTACACAGGTCTTCATTTTATCCTGCTTTTAAATCAATGTGAGCCATTTATCAAGTTACTTTTTCCGCTTTGCGAAATATTAAACATTACCAAGCATGCCATCATACAGACACTGCCCGTCTGATTTTACAATATGAATCGGCACTTGTAAAGCATTTTCCAATTCTGTCAGCGTCACATCATCCAGAAATACTTCCTCTCCCATGCGCAATACGTTGCTGGAAAGCAGAAGCATATCTCCCAGTTCCTGCCCGGTCAGCTGGGCTTTCAGATCCGTTCCGGTCAGTAATCCGGAAACGGTGATCATCTCTCCAAAAAAGTCATTTCGGATCTGGTATACGATCACCTTGATGTCCGGATGCTGTTTCATAAATTTAGCTGCCAGTCTGCGCATCAGTCCTGCTGCGGACTTTCCGGTAGCAATAGAAACTACACGACGATAAGTCTTATTCTCCGTTTCCGGCTCATCCAGACTTTTATTTTCAACAGTTTCAGAACGATCTATTTCTCTCAGATCCACTTCTGACTCATTCAGATTTTCATTTTGGGTTTTAATGGATTCAAAACCATCTATTGCTTCCGAATCCATGTCCTGATCAAATCCATCTGTACCATCTTCCAGTTCATCCGCCAGGCACTGATCAAATTCGCTTTCCAACAATGGGATCATGCCGACACCGTTTTCCAACTGAATATATCCGTCATAGTTTTCTTCCGGTGGAAAGGGTTCTTCTGCCAGCAGATACCACTCATCTGAAGCCTGCACAAAATGCGTACCGTGCTTTTCATAACAGATTTTCTGCCATTTATGAATAATCTCCAACACTTCTTTTGCATCTTCTTTTTCAAAAGGCTTCAGCGGATACAAACCATCTCTGAATTTCGTCAACCCTACCGGAACAACTGACAAACTCTGCATATATGGAAGATAATCTGACAGTTCCTTAATGCTTCGTTCCAGTTCTGCACCGTCGTTTACACCCTTACAAAGTACGATCTGACCATTCATCTCAATCTCACCCTCATAAAAGCGACGGATTTTATCCAACGCTTCTCCGGCAAAGCGGTTATGCAGCATCTCACAGCGTAATTCCGGATTCATCGTATGCACAGATACATTGATTGGTGCCAGCTTATAACGAATGATTCGATCTGCGTCTTCATCCTTCATATTCGTCAGAGTCACATAGTTTCCCTGCAGGAAAGACAGTCGCGAATCATCATCTTTAAAATACAGCGTCTCCCTCATGTTCGGTGGCATCTGATCAATAAAACAAAAAATACATTTATTGTAACAGGATTTATAATCATCCATCAGACCGTTTTCAAAAACAATCCCCGGATCCTCGTAATAATCTTTCTCTATCTCCAGTTCCCATTCTTCTCCGTTTGGTTTACGGATCAGCAAAGTCAACAGTACATCGTTAATCAGAAAATGATAATCAAAAACATCCTGAATCGGCTTTCCATTTACTTCCAGCAGAACATCGCCTGCTTCGATTCCCATCTCTTCCGCGATACTTCCCGGTTCGATGCCGTCGATTTTGTGTTCTTTTAATTTCATCTATTTCATCCTTTCGTTCTGTACCATTGTACCCAATTTGTGAAATAACATCAACCTTTTTTATTTTTCTATATTGTATCAGCTTATGATTTTGCTATCTTTTTATTTTTCCTTCTTTTTATAAATGTTCCACAGGAATAAGAACATAAAAGAAGTGTGCCACCGAAGTGACACACCTCTTAATTATAATTCGTAATATTTACAAATTCAAAATATCTTACTCTTCTGTACCGTAAAGTTTTACAAGTTTGTTCAGGTAAGCGTATCTTGCTTTTGCATTTTCCTCAGATTTCTCGAAGAGACGATCTGCTTTCTCCGGATCCTGTCTTACAAGAGCATTGTAACGAACCTCACCGTTCAGGAATGCTTTGTAATCTCCGCTTGGAGCTTTGCTGTCAAGAGTGAATGCATTCTTGCCTTCAGCAGCCAGAGCCGGATTGTAACGGAAGTTGTTCCAGTAACCTACTGCTACTGCGTTCTTCTCCTCTGTCTGAGCTTTGCTCATACCAATCTTGATACCATGGTTGATACATGGAGCATAAGCGATAATCAGAGATGGTCCCGGATATGCCTCAGCCTCAGCGATTGCCTTTACGCACTGATTCATATCAGCACCCATAGCGATCTGTGCTACGTATACATAACCATAGCTCATTGCGATGGAAGCAAGATCTTTCTTCTTAACATCTTTACCACCAGCTGCGAACTGAGCGATCGCACCGATGTTTGTAGATTTAGAAGACTGTCCACCTGTATTGGAATATACCTCAGTATCGAATACCATTACGTTGATATCTTTACCACTAGCAAGGATATGGTCTACGCCACCGAATCCGATATCGTAAGCCCATCCGTCACCACCGAATACCCACTGGGATTTCTTTCCAAGGAAGTCTTTCTGAGCAAGGATTTCCTGAGCTTTGTCACATCCGCATGCCTCTAAAGCTTTGATGAGCTTGTCTGTAGCAGGTCCGTTTGTAACGCCGCATCCGTAAGTATCTAACCATTCCTGACCGGCAGCTTTTACATCTTCGTTTGTACCGTTAGCAACAACATCTTCTACTTTCTCTTTTAATGCACCTCTTAATGCATTGTTAGCAAGAAGCATACCATAACCAAACTCTGCAGCATCCTCGAACAGGGAGTTTGACCAAGCCGGTCCTTTTCCTTCCGGAGTTACTGTATATGGTGTGGACGGTGAAGAGTTACCCCAGATAGAGGAGCATCCTGTTGCGTTTGCAATATACATTCTGTCACCGAATAACTGAGTGATCAGTTTTGCGTATGGTGTCTCACCACATCCAGCACAAGCGCCTGAGAACTCAAGCAGCGGCTGTTTGAACTGAGATCCTTTTACGGAGTTCTCTTTGAATTTAGCAATAACTTCTGCTTTGTCCGGAACAGATACACCGTAATCGAAGTAAGCCTGCTCTGACTCATTAGCCTCGAAATTCTGCATTGTGATTGCCTGAATCTTATCCGGGCAAACATTTACACAGGAACCACATCCGGTACAATCGTATGCGGAAATTGTGATAGCGAATTTGTATCCTGGCATTCCTGTCATATCTTTGTACTGCATTCCTTCCGGAGCAGCAGCTGCCTCAGCCTCTGTCATAGCAACCGGACGGATTGCTGCGTGCGGGCAGACATAAGAACACTGGTTACACTGGATACATTTATTTACATCCCATACCGGAACATCTACTGCTACACCACGTTTCTCATAAGCGGATGTACCAGACGGTGTGGAACCATCTACATAATCTTTGAATGCAGATACCGGTAATGTGTTACCCATCTGAGCATTGATTTTCTTCTGGATGTTGTTTACGAAATCAACTGCATCCTGACGTGCGCCTGTTGCCGGAGCACCTGTAAGGCTCTCTTCTCCAGCTGTTTTCCAGCTTTCCGGAACTTCGATCTTAACAACGTTCTTAGCACCAGCATCAATTGCATCGTAGTTCATCTGTACGATCTTGTCACCTTTTTTACCATAAGTAGCTTTTGCAGCTGCTTTCATCAATTCATTTGCTTTGTCAGCCGGAATGATGTTGGAAAGTGCGAAGAATGCAGACTGAAGAACTGTATTGATACGTCCGCCAAGTCCGATTTCTTTACCGATCTTGATACCATCAATTGTGTAGAACTTGATGTCGTTCTCAGCAATGTAACGTTTTACCTGACCCGGAAGATGCTCTTCCAGACCTGCCATATCCCATGAGCAGTTCAGAAGGAATGTTCCACCCGGAACCAGATCCTGAACCATGTTGTATTTATGGATATATGCAGGACAGTGACATGCTACAAAGTTTGCTTTGTTGATCAGATATGTGGAACGGATCGGATCTTTACCAAAACGTAAGTGGGAAATTGTTACACCACCTGATTTTTTGGAGTCATAATCAAAGTAAGCCTGAGCATACATATCAGTATTGTCACCGATGATCTTGATGGAGTTTTTGTTAGCACCTACAGTACCATCTGCGCCAAGTCCCCAGAACTTGCAGTTGATTGTTGTAGCCGGAGTTGTAACCGGATGCTCTGTAACTTCCAGAGAAAGGTGTGTAACATCATCCTCGATACCGATTGTGAATTTCTCTTTTTCTGTATTGTTGTAAACAGCGATGATCTGTCCAGGTGTTGTATCTTTGGAACCAAGTCCGTAACGTCCTGTGAAGATCGGTGTCTGGTCGAATTTTGTATTCTTTAATGCTGCAACTACATCAAGGTAAAGCGGCTCGCCCATAGCACCCGGCTCTTTTGTTCTGTCAAGAACGATGATCTGTTTTACAGAATCCGGGATAGCGTTGATCAGAGCTTCTGCGGAGAACGGTCTGTACAGACGAACTTTTACAAGACCTACTTTCTCGCCTTTTGCCATCAGATAATCGATTGTCTCATCGATTGTCTCACAGACAGAACCCATAGCGATGATAACTTTCTCAGCATCCTCTGCACCATAGTAGTTGAATAATTTATAGTTTGTACCAAGTTTCTCATTAACTTTGTCCATGTATTCCTGAACAATTGCAGGCATATCATCATAAGTCTGGTTACATGCCTCTCTTGCCTGGAAGAAGATATCCGGATTCTGTGCGGAACCCATCTGACATGGATGATTTGGATTTAATGCGCTCTGACGATAAGCGTTGATTGCATCAAGATCTACCATATCTTTCAGATCTTCATAATCCCATGTCTCGATTTTCTGGATCTCATGAGATGTACGGAAACCATCGAAGAAGTTAATGAATGGAAGTCTTCCTTTGATTGCTGAGCAATGAGCAACCGGTGTCAGATCCATTACTTCCTGAACGCTGGATTCGCAAAGCATTGCACAACCAGTCTGACGACAGGCATAAACATCGGAGTGATCACCGAAGATACATAATGCATGACTTGCAAGTGTACGTGCGGATACGTTGAATACGCCCGGTAATCTCTCACCAGCGATTTTATAAAGGTTTGGAATCATCAGAAGAAGACCCTGAGATGCTGTATAAGTTGTTGTCAGAGCACCAGCTGCCAGAGAGCCGTGTACAGTACCAGCTGCACCTGCCTCGGACTGCATCTCTGTTACTTTTACAGTCTGACCGAAGATATTTTTTCTTCCCTGTGTTGCCCACTCATCTGTTGCTTCTGCCATTACAGATGACGGAGTGATCGGATAGATAGCTGCAACATCTGTGTATGCATATGATGCATGAGCTGCTGCATGGTTACCATCCATGGTTTTCATAGAACGTTTCATTTCCATTCCTCCTAAATTCTTTTGATTTAGTTTTGTTAATTGATTAACAATGCTTTACCCTTATCTTACAATAATCTCACAAAAAAGCAACGCTATTATACCACAAAATTGTACATATTCCAATACAATTTTGTTTTTTTTTGCATTCAGTTTTGTGACAACGTTACAAGTCTTCCGTAACCACCCCGGAAAACATCCAACGTGATAACCATATTGTAACCTACTTTTCTGTCGAAAACAAGAACCACGTGCGTACAATATTGCATACAATCTTATCAATCAACTTATTCATGTCTACCTTGAATCCCTTTCACGTAAAAATTCTCCTTCCCTGCATGTTTTCCTTGCTTTTATATGTAATCTTGTGTACAATACCAGAGGTAAATTATTAGAAACAAAAACACATATATAATAAAGAAGTCAAGGAGAACAATTTATGATCAGTGCAAATAATGTAACTTTACGAATTGGCAAAAAAGCGTTGTTCGAAGATGTAAATATCAAATTTACAGAAGGCAACTGCTACGGTCTGATTGGTGCCAACGGTGCCGGAAAATCAACCTTTTTGAAGATTTTAAGCGGACAGCTTGAGCCGACAAACGGTGATATCTCCATCACAGCCGGTCAGCGACTTTCTTTCCTGCAGCAGGATCACTTCAAATACGATGCATATACCGTACTTGATACTGTTATTATGGGAAACAAACGTCTGTATGAGATCATGAAAGAAAAAGATGCCATCTACATGAAAGAAGATTTTACCGATGAAGACGGTATCCGCGCCAGCGAACTTGAGGCAGAATTTGCTGATATGGACGGATGGAATGCAGAATCCGACGCTGCTACCATGTTAAACGGTCTTGGAATTGACACCGAATTCCACTATGCTACTATGGGAGATCTGCCGGGTCCTATGAAGGTAAAAGTCCTGCTTGCACAGGCATTATTCGGAAATCCGGATATCCTGCTGCTGGATGAGCCGACCAACAACCTGGATCTTGACGCGATCGCATGGTTGGAAGAATTCCTCATTAATTTTGAAAATACCGTCATTGTAGTATCCCATGACCGTTATTTTTTAAACAAAGTTTGTACTCATATCGCTGATATTGACTACGCAAAAATCCAGCTTTACGCCGGAAACTATGATTTCTGGTATGAATCCAGCCAGTTAATGGTAAAACAAATGAAAGAAGCAAACAAAAAGAAAGAAGAGAAAATCAAAGAATTACAGGAGTTTATCTCCCGTTTCTCCGCAAACGCTTCCAAATCCAAACAGGCTACTTCCAGAAAGAAAGCTCTGGAGAAAATTCAGCTGGATGAGATCAAACCTTCCAGCCGTAAATATCCGTACATTGACTTCCGTCCGTCCCGTGAGATCGGTAACGAAGTACTTCTGGTAGAAGGCTTAAGTAAAACAATTGACGGTGTAAAAGTTCTGGATAACGTATCCTTTATTGTAAACCGCGAAGATAAAATCGCTTTCGTTGGAAGCAACGAACTTGCAAAAACTACTTTATTTAAAATCATCACCGGTGAAATGGAGCCGGATGAAGGAACTTTCAAATGGGGTGTTACAACAAGCCAGTCTTACTTCCCGAAGGATAACACCAAAATCTTTGATACTGATCTGATCATCGTAGACTGGTTAACACAGTTCTCCGAAATCAAAGATGCTACTTACGTTCGTGGATTCCTTGGACGTATGCTCTTCCCGGGTGAAGATGGTGTCAAAAAAATGCGTGTACTTTCCGGTGGTGAAAAAGTTCGTGTACTCTTCTCCCGTATGATGATCGAAGCATCCAATGTACTGATCCTGGATGAGCCGACTGACCATTTGGATATGGAGTCTATCACTGCACTGAATAATGGTCTGATTAAATTCCCGGGTGTACTGCTTTTTGCTTCTCGTGATCATCAGATTGTACAGACAACAGCGAACCGTATTATTGAGTTTATGCCGAATGGTTCTATCATTGATAAAATCACTACTTATGATGAATATCTGGAAAGTGATGAGATGGCTAGAAAACGTTCTGTGTATACAATGGCTTCTTCTGATGAAGACGATAACTAGAATTCTTGTTTAGGGTGGCTTAAAATTTACTATCTAAGTTTTAATAGGAACTCCAGCAATTTTGTTTTGGTCGCTAACAATCGCTCCCCAAGAAAAAATTGCTGGAGTTCTTAATTTACTCTGTGAAATTAGTAAATTTTTACGCCCCCTGCACTTCGTACCACATGCAAATTTTAAAAATAAGGGACTCTGGATATTTTTTCTCGACCAGCGATTGTTAGCGGGCGAGACAAAATATCCAGAGTCCCTTTTCATAACCTGACACCAAACCACACCATTACCCGAACGCCCTCTTTATGACGTAACGATATTGCGCAGCCATACTCCTTTTTTCACAAGTATGAATCCGATCATACATTTAATAAAATCTGCCGCCTGCACAATGGCATAGATTCCAAGTACCGGCAACGCAGTAAACCGGCTGAGCACAAATGCCAGCGACACGCTTACCACCCATATAAATACACTGTCAAAGAAGAACGTTATAATCGTTCTTCCACCGGATCGCAACGTAAAATAAGCCGCATGTAAAAATGCATTCTGTGGCATAAACACTGCCGTCAGCATAATAAAATATTTTGCCAGTTCTTTTGCTTCCGCATTGGTATTGTACAGATTTGGAAATGCCGGTGCCAGTGCAAGCATCGCCAGCGCCACGATTGTACAACAAAATACCGAAAACGCGATCATCTTATTATCTGTATCCCGCGCTTCTTTCATCTTACCAGCGCCAAGCAGCTGTCCGACTACGATAGCCACCGAATCTCCCAACGCAATAAATACAATATTAAATACGTTATTAACGGTATTTGAGATATTCAGTCCGGCTACGACATTTAATCCACGCACGGAATAACACTGGGTCAGCATCGCCATGCCAGCCGCCCACAGCGTTTCATTTAAAAGCAGTGGTGTTCCCTGAATCAAAATACGTTTGACCATAGTTCCCGGAATCCGCATCGTGCGATACAAGCCACTTGCAAATACATGTTTTGCCTGATGTCTGTGTGTCCACCCGATTACGATCAGCGCCTCCACATAACGGGAAATCACAGTTGCAAGTGCTGCCCCTCTTACACCCAGCTTCGGGAAAAATAACATTCCGTAAATCAACATGAAGTTAAAAAACAGATTCACCAGTACCGCCACAACGCCCGCCTTCATCGGAAGTAATGTTTCTCCACATTCACGCAGCGTGCTTGCATACACCTGCACCATCATAAATGCCGGCAATCCCCACACAATGATTTCCAGATATTGTTTTCCATAACGCAGCGTATCTGCAATCTGTGCTGCGGTGCCATCCCCTTTCAAGTACATATGAATCAATGTATCGCCTTTTGTCAGCAACAAAATAATCGTCGCTGTCGTTATGATAATTACCATCCACAATTTGTAGCGCATGGTATTGCGGACGCCCTCCTGATCTCCTTTTCCAAAATACTGTGCCGTAAATATTCCGGCGCCGGAAACACCACCGAAAATGCACAAATTGTATACAAAAATCAACTGATTTACAATTGCAGCCCCGGACATTGGCTCTGTGCCGATCCGCCCGATCATAATGTTATCCAGCAAGCTCACAAAGTTCGTGATTCCATTCTGGATCATAATCGGAATTGCAATTGACAGCACCATCAGATAAAATGCTTTGTTCCCGACAAATTTTCTCCAAAAATGTTTCTTTTCTGTCATCTCCATTTACCTAATCCCCTTTTTCGTAATCTCCGTTTTCAAATAGTAACCTGATGTAAACAACAGCCACCGATGTAAACCCGATGACTATCTATCATTTGTATAACTCATTTTCTTCCATGCATGCCTATAGTAGAATACAATCTGCTATTGCACTATTTTTTTATTTCCGACGTAATTTTATCTGAAGTGTATGGAAAATCCATTTTCAGATCACGGAAATAGTATTCCCGGTCTCTCTCACCAATCTCTCTGGCTACGCGACATGGATTTCCAACTGCAATCACATTTGCCGGAATATCTTTTGTCACCACACTGCCTGCACCAATAACAGCATTATCACCAATGGTAACACCCGGAAGAACGACTGCATTGCTGCCAATCCAAACATTTCTGCCAATATGAATCGGCAGTGAATAATGTGCCGCCATTTCACGGTACTCCGGATCTGCCGGATGTCCTGTGGTACAAAGTGTTACATTCGGACCGATCATTGTCCTATCCCCAATATAAATATCACCATCATCCACTACGCTCAGATTGAAATTTGCATAAAATGCGCCTTCCAGATAGAGATGGCAGCCATAAGACATATGAACACCATCCTCAATAAATACGCCATCTCCGCACTTTCCAAGCAGTCCTTTTAACAACTCCAGTCGTTTTTCCCGCTCATTCGGACGGGTATGGTTGTAATCAAACATTACCTCTTTGCAGTGTCCGCGCAATGCGTCCAGCTCCTGTTCCTGCGCAATATCTATCGGATCTTTGTGTCCATGCTCATAAAAAAGCATCCCATTTGCAATTCTCTCTTTTAAATGCATCTTTCTAATTCCTTTCTCCTCTAAAAATCAAATAAACAACCTTGTTTTTCTATAAAAAAACAAACCATGTTTACCTTCGTTTTTCACTACACATTATCTACATTTTCGTAACAACTATTAATACTATTTTTGTCACGCTAAGCATTCAGGCACAAAAATGCCCCCAGATTTCCACGTTTTCCATGACTCGCGCGATGTGAAAATAGCAGCTCCGGATTACAACAGGTACATACATCCGTTACTGCCAGATGTTCCGGTTTCACGCCTGCTTCCAACAGCACGATCTCATTTGCTTCCCAAAGGTCTAACTGATATTTTCCATTGCCTTTGTTGAGCAGGATTTCTGATTCATGACCGGAAAATGCCTCCTCAAACTGAACCGCCACATCCTCACTGACCTCATAACAATCCTGACAGATAGAAGGTCCAATGGCACAATATACGTCTGCTGCCTTGGTGCCATATTCTCTACGCATTGCTTCCAATGTGCATTTTCCCATTCGTGCAACGGTTCCTCTCCATCCGGAATGACTCAGACCAATTGCATGATGAACAGGATCTACAAAATATAACGGCACACAATCTGCATAAAAAGTTGCCAGCGTAATTTCCGGCACATTTGTAATTAATCCATCAACATCCGTATAGTCTTTCGGACGAATAATTCCTGTTCCTGCATCTGCTTGTGTCACCACGCGGACGTTTGTTGTATGCGTCTGATCGGAGCAGACAATTTTCTCATAGGGAACGCCCATCGCCTCCGCAATCCGGCGATAATTTTCTTCTACCGATTCTTTCACGTCCCCGCGGGTAAAACTAAGGTTCAACTTTGAAAACATTCCCTCACTCACACCACCATAACGTGTCGTGAAACAATGGCGTACGATTCCCGTCTCATCCAGCAACGGATAATGAAATAACGGCAGTTCTCCACCATTTTTCAGTTGATGAACGATCAGCTCTGGCGTCTGCATGCCACCTGTTTTTCTCTTTATAAATAAATCTTTCTTTTCCACAAATGAATCCTTTCCTTCACATGCTCCCAGATTCCTCAATCTGATATCATCTGAGAATCCATTTCAATAAATGTGAAGTCTGATATATTTTTTCAATTTCGTCAAAAATATTCTATACCACTCGATTGATCCGCACACCCAATCAGCGAAACGAACCGCAATAATCAAAGGCATTCTCCATCAGATAAATGCTGTCCTGAGATACTTCTGCCACATCAAACCGACAGGGATGCTCCATTGAATATCCATATCGTTTCAGATAAAAAACTGCCGCATTGGAAATCCGCTGCCGTTTGCGCCAGTCCACAGCCTCACGCGGCGCGCCATATTGTTCATTACTGCGATATTTTACTTCCACAAAAATCAGATATCCATCCTTTTTCGCGATCAGATCGATTTCACCGAATTTACAGCGAAAGTTCTTCTCCACAATGTAAAATCCACGCTGTTGCATCCAGTCTGCCACTCGCTGTTCCTGTGTCGTACCAAGTTCATGTGTATTCATGTCTGCCTCTTTTCACTCTCTCCAGCTTCAGGCAATTACAATCAACCAGAAAATTTCTGATTCTTTATAAATGCAAATAACAAACAATTGTACTCTTATTGACATATATCTGCTATTGATCCCCACTTATAAAAGAAGAAATCCTCTCATATGAGATAAATTTTTGATTCAAGTCGAACGCACGTGAGACTTGGTGCGTGATTCTGGTCAGCGAAAGCTGACATATTCTTCTCAGAATCACTGCACATCCCCGCGGAGCGTTTATCTCAGTCGGAGATTGTACTCCCACTGAGAAAGACTTGTTATTACTCACCACTTGCAGAAGTGGGAGTCTTCTCGACTGAGATAAAATTTAAATAAAGTTATGTATAAAACTCTGTCTGTGAATCGGCGAAGCACCATATTTCTTCAATGCCGCAATATGAGCCGCAGATCCATAGCCTTTATTTGATGCAAAGCCATACTCCGGCATCACTTTATCGTATTCCACCATCAACCGGTCTCTGGTCACTTTTGCAATAATACTTGCTGCACCGATGGAGATACTTTTTGCATCACCTTTGATAATCGGAACCTGATAAATATCTACCTCAGGGATTGTCACCGCATCGTTCAAAAGCAAATCCGGCTGTGGATCTAATTTACTGATTGCCTCTCGCATTGCTTCATAGGTCGCCTGCAAAATATTAATCTCATCAATGCGCGCCGGAGATGCCATACCAATACCGGTAACCACTGCCTGTTCCATGATCACATCGTAGAGTTCTTCTCTCTTTTTCTCACTGAGTTTCTTGGAATCATTGATATACAAAATATTACAATCCTTTGGCAGAATCACTGCACCGGCTACCACCGGACCTGCCAGCGGTCCACGTCCAACCTCATCAACGCCGCAGATAAATGCATAATCTGCATATTTGCGCTCATAGATTTTCAGCGCATCAATACGCAACAATTCTTTTTCATATTTTTCCAGGCGTTTCTGTGCCTGATTTACAACTGTTTTTACACCAGCACGCTCATCTGTACTGTATTTCTGAATAAACTGCTGTAATTCTGTCTCCGTTGTTGCCTTTAATTCTTCTTTAATCTCACCGATTTTTCTGACTTCCATCTTAGTTCGCCTCCGGCAGTTCCAGTGTAATGCGTCCCAGACGTCCGGATCTGAAATCATCGATGACAAGTGCAGCTGCTTTGCTGTAATCAATCTCATTTCCACGCTGTACGCAGCCACGTTTCTGTGCGATCGCTTCCAGAATTTCCACCGGACGCTCCACATTTTCTTCTACCTCATAACGGGCAGTCAGTGTACCTGCATAATTTTCTTTCAAGTAAGAGATCAGTTCCAGAGAAAGTTCATCAATATTCAAAATTTCATCTTTAATAGAACCGATCAGTGCCAGACGGAGTCCAACCATCTGATCATCAAATTTCGGCCACAAAATACCCGGTGTATCCAGCAACTCCACATCTTTGTTCAGACGGATCCACTGTTTTCCTTTTGTCACACCTGGTTTATTTCCGGTCTTTGCACATGCTTTTCCGGCAAAGGTATTGATAAATGTAGATTTTCCCACGTTCGGGATTCCCACAACCATGGCACGAACCGGGCGGTTTTTGATTCCTCTGCGGCGGTCGCGCTCAATTTTTTCCTTACATGCTTCAAGAATGACGTTCTGGATTTCCTTCATGCTGTTTCTGCGTCGTGCATCCAGTTTTACCACATAAAATCCCTTTGCTTTAAAATAAGAAGCCCATGCCTCATTTTTTCTCTCATCGGACAGATCTGACTTGTTTAATAAAATCAGACGTGCTTTATTTTTTCCAAGATCATCAATATCCGGATTCCTGCTGCTGAGCGGAATTCTTGCATCCACCAGTTCGATCACCAGATCGATCAGCTTGATATCTTCCTGCATCTGGCGTTTTGCCTTCGTCATATGTCCCGGGTACCACTGAAAATTCATATTTTTTCTCCTTTTGCATCCACTAAAAACTACTAATTAATTTTTCCCATTTTATTAAAAGGTCTTGCCACAAACCAGGCTTTTCCTTGAATATATTCCTTTTTTATGTTTCCGATATTGGCATAACGACTATCCTCACTGCTGTTACGGTTATCACCAAGAACGAAATATTCATCTTCTCCAACCGTGATTTCATCCTCTGCCAGACCTGCATTTTTGATGGTTTCGGTGTCTTCCACATCATACAGTTCGCCATTGACATACAGCAGGCCATTTTTGATCTGTACTTTATCGCCGGGAACTCCGATCACTCTTTTAATATAGTAGTGACTCTTCTCATTTCCGTTTGGCAGAAAGACAATCACATCTCCTGCTTTCGGTTCTTTTATATTGTATACAAAGCGGTTAACTAGCACAACACTGCCATCGCTTAATGTCGATTCCATAGAATTTCCCACTACACTGACTCTCATACCGGCACAGTATACCAGCACAAAGGCAAGCAGAAGAACAATAAAAATCTCTACAATCCACAACAGAATTCCTTTTGCCGTCGATATTTTCATTTTTCTGCGTCTTCTTCGGAAATTCAATCCTCCTGTTCGAAACACTGTCATAATTAGATTATCTCCTTTCAGACCAATTTCAAGTCAAACATGTGCGAAACTCGCTATATGTTTCTACTCAATGTAAGTTCCTATCATCGTATATCTTTCTAAGAAGCATTACAATCTGCACATGCATTTTTATTGTAACAGAAAACATCTCTTTCAAACACCCTATAAATAGGAAAATACTGCAATAAAATCAAGGAAGTGTGCTATCACTCAAATAAAAAACTTTTCAATAGCACATTTCTTTATTATAAAAATCAAAAAATGTGCTTTTATATTCTCTCGCCATCGAACCTGTACCAGCACACCATTTATCCTGTAAATCGAAAAAATCCCCTGAAGATGCAAGGCATCATTCAGAGGATTATCATCATTCAGCATTCTAAAGCAGATTATTTTACTAACTCTTTAACTTTAGCTTTCTTACCTACACGGTCTCTTAAGTAGTAAAGTTTTGCACGTCTTACTTTACCGTAACGAACAACTTCAACTTTCTCTACGTTCGGGGAGTGTAATGGCCAAGTTTTCTCTACGCCAACACCGTTGGAGAATTTACGAACTGTAAATGTCTCACGGTTGCTTCCGCCCTGTTTCTTTAATACAGTACCCTCGAAAACCTGAATTCTTTCGCGGTTACCCTCTTTGATTTTTGCAGATACACGAACTGTATCTCCTACGGAAAACTCCGGTACTTCAGCTTTCAGCTGCTCAGCTTCGATGCTTTTGATAATTTCATTTGCGTTCATTCTTGTGACCTCCTGTTATTTGGATGTTCTTAATACGTTACGTAACAGAGGACCATCTCTTCTTTAATTCACAACGTATGATAGTTTACCATACTTATTTATAAAAAGCAACACAAATTGCTGCATTTCTATTGTATTTTTCGCAGTCCATGCATCAACTTTTTTGCAGGAACTGCTTTTATTCAAGTCGAACGCACGTGAGACTTGGTGCGTGATTCTGGTCAGCGCAAGCTGACATCTTCTTTTTCTTTCAATCCTTACCTATTCAGCAAAAATTGTCTATTTTTCTTTTAATTCTTTTAAAATCTGCTTCACATCCGCTCTGGAAAGTTCTGCATCCTCCAAAAGCTCCGGTCGGTTGCGCAGTGTACGCAATACCGACTGCTCATGTCTCCATGCTTCCACCTTTTTATGATCGCCGGAAAGCAGCACCTTCGGCACTTCTTTTCCATTCCATTTTGCCGGGCGGCTGTATTGCGGATACTCCAGCAGACCGCCTTCTAACGACTCCGTAGAGCCGGATTCTTCATTGGTCAGTACACCCGGAACCATACGTGAAATCGCATCTACCATAACCATGGCAGGCAGTTCTCCTCCAGTCAGCACATAATCGCCAATGGACACGTAATCTGTCACGATTTCTTCCAGCACACGCTCATCCACGCCTTCATAATGTCCGCATAAAAAGATCAGATCCTCTTCTCTGGCATATTCCTTTGCCATGCCCTGCTCAAACACCCGTCCCTGCGGAGTCAGATAAATACAGCGCGGCTGATAGCCTACCTGATCCACAATGCTTTTCCAGGCATCGTAAATCGGCTGCGCCTGCATCACCATGCCAGCACCGCCGCCATACGGATAATCATCCACCTTTTTATGACGATCCTTTGTGAAATCACGGATATTAATTGTATTTATTTCAATCAGATTCTGCTCAATGGCATTTCCGATAATACTCGTATTCAATCCCTGCATCACCATGTCAGGAAATAATGTCAAAATATGAAATCTCATCGATTAATCCCTCAGTCCAGGCATCAGATAAACGGTCATCACCATCTGTTCCATATCAATGTCACGGATACAGTCTTTGATAGCCGGAAGTAATAACTGCTGTGCACCTTCCTGTTCTACCACATAAACATCGTTTGCTCCGGTCTGAAGCACATCTGTCAGTGTACCAAGTTCCTCGCCCTCTGTGGAAACCACGCGTATACCGATCATATCCGCGATAAAATATTCATCTTTCTGCAGTTTCACCGCATTTTCCCGTGTCACATACAGACTTTTTCCGCGAAAACGCTCCACTTCATTGATGTTCTGAAACTCCTTGAACTTCAGAATTACCATCTGTTTAAAAAATTTCACCTGGCAGATATGAAGTGTCATCCGTTCTTTTCCGGTGTCTAAAATGACCTCTTTCAGTTTTTTAAAACGTTTTACATCATCCGTGGTAGGAAATACTTTGACCTCCCCGGCGATTCCATGTGTGCTTGAAATCACACCTACCTGTAAAAATTCTTCCATGTTCTCCCTTTCAAAAAAGGGACATAGCTTAACACCATGTCCCTTGTCGCCTTTTTACTGTACGATCTCTACGATAACTTTTTTTTCCTCGCGAGATGCGGCAGCTTTCACAACAGAACGGATTGCTTTCGCAATTCTGCCCTGCTTACCGATCACTTTTCCCATGTCGGCCTGTGCAACATGCAGTTCCAGAACGGTTGCCCGGTCTTTCTCTGTCTCTGTTACAGTAACTTCCTCAGGATTGTCGACTAGTGATTTTGCAATTACTTCTACTAATTCTTTCATCACGTTTCCCTCACTAATCTATTATTTCTCGATACCAGCTGTTTTTAAAATTTTCTCAACTGTCTGTGTAGGCTGTGCTCCGTTTGCTAACCATTTTTTAGCTGCTTCCTCGTCTACGCGGATCTCAGACGGCTCTTTAGTCGGATCATAATATCCGATCTCCTCGATGAATCTACCATCTCTCGGGCTTCTGGAATCTGCTACTACGATTCTATAGAAAGGAGCTTTTTTCTGTCCCATTCTTCTTAATCTGATTTTAACTGCCATGTGTTTCACCTCCTCAAATTTCTACTTCACTGCGCATACGCGCTATATGGTTAAAAAGGAAACTTGAAATTTCCAAATTTACCGCCACGTTTACCTTTGCCCATCATGTTAGGCATCTGTTTCATCATCTTGCGTGCCTGCTCAAACTGTTTTACCAGTCGGTTGACTTCGCTGATATCCACACCGGCACCGGCCGCAATACGACGTTTTCTGCTTGGATTGATCAGGTTTGGATCCCCACGCTCCGCCGGAGTCATGGAATAAATGATCGCTTCAATTCGCGCCATCTTCTTCTCATCCATCGCATCTTCAATCTGTTTCATCTGTGCGCCGCCAATGCCCGGCATCATGCTTAAGACATTTGCGAAACCACCCATTTTCTTCATCTGGCTCATGGAATCCAGATAATCGTTAAATGTGAACTCTGCTTTCCGGAAACGTTTTTCCATATCAGCAGCTTTCTCATCATCGATCTCCGCCTGCGCTTTCTCGATCAGAGTAAGCACATCTCCCATACCAAGGATTCGGGAAGCCATTCGATCCGGGTAAAACTGTTCCAAATCTGAAAGTTTCTCACCCATACCTGCGTACAGGATTGGTTTTCCGGTTACGGCACGAATGGAAAGTGCTGCACCGCCTCGGGTATCACCATCTAATTTTGTCAGGATCACACCGTCGATTCCGATTTTTTCATCAAAGGTGCTTGCCACATTGACTGCGTCCTGACCGGTCATGGCATCTACCACCAAAATGGTCTGTGCGACATCCACATTTTCTTTGAGCTCGATCAGCTCGTCCATCATATCTTCATCTACATGAAGTCGGCCGGCTGTATCAAGGATGATGATGTTGTTGCCGTTCTTTGCCGCATGCTCTACCGCTGCTTTTGCAATGTTGACCGGCTTGTGTCCGTCACCCATGGTAAATACTTCCACGCCCTGTTTTTCACCGTTGACCTGTAACTGCTGGATCGCAGCCGGACGATAAACGTCGCAGGCAACCAGAAGTGGTTTCTTTCCTTTGAGTTTGAACTTTCCTGCAAGTTTTGCAGTTGTCGTTGTTTTACCGGCACCCTGAAGACCAACCATCATAATGATCGTTGTCGCCTGTCCCGGACGAAGTTTGATCTCCGTTGTCTCTGAACCCATCAAGTTAACCATTTCCTCGTTAACGATCTTGATTACCATCTGTCCCGGATTCAGACCATTCATTACATCTGCACCAATCGCACGTTCCTGTACAGATTTCACAAACTGCTTTACTACTTTAAAGTTTACATCCGCTTCCAGCAAAGCCATCTTAACTTCCTTCAGTGCAGCCTTTACATCTGCTTCTGTCAGGCGACCTTTGCTTCGCAGGTTCTTAAATACGTTTTGCAGTTTTTCGGATAAGCTGTCAAATGCCATACTTATAATTCCTCCAAAATCCGTCCGGAGATTTGATTAATCTCCTCCATTGTCTGTGCAATACAGTCCTCTTTATAATGAAGCGAAAGATCACGAATCTTGGAAACATCTTCTTTTGTCTTCCAGAACCGCTCTACCAGATGAAGCTTTTCTTCATAACCGGCAAGGATCTTATCACATCTTTTTACCAGATCATGTACACCCTGACGACTGATTCCAAGCTCCTCAGCGATTTCGCTTAAGGACATATCGTTCAGCACAACATCTTCATATACATGTTTCTGATGCTCCGTGAGCAATTCTCCATAAAAATCATACAAAAAGACCTGACGTCCAATTTTCTCCATGTCAATCACCTTTGCTAGATTATCACAGTTGTTTTACCCTGTCAAGTATTTTTTCTTTACACTTATATAATTTTTTCAAATATTCCCTGTACATAAATTGTACTCAATTCCAACACATGTGTTTCTACCTCTACTAAGATTATCTTTTCAGCAAAAAAGGACAGACACTAATATATACTTGCCCGTATATTTAAATGCCTGCCCCGTATTATTTTCACATCATCTGGTCATTTTTACCAGTTTTTCTTCTCAGATGCGCTGTTGTGATTGTTTTTTCTCTCCTCAACCATTTTCACGAACCACTCTACCATATTTGGATCCTGATGTGAGAAGAATGAATTGATCTGTTTGATCACTGCTGGTGGGGAAATATATAATTTTTCGGCGGATTTACTGAAACTTTCTGCCTCTACCACGCATAAAAAAGTATCAAGCTGGGATTATACATCATCTGTATTCGTCTCCTTTACCCTTATTTCTAACCAAATATTTCTTATAATTATAGCTTTATAGCTTTTCACACAAATATCATCAATAAAATGAATGGTTTATAAAACTTTTTCATTTTCCCCTTGACTTTAGCATGGTAAATTGATAACATGGTAGCATGTTCATACAAAGAATTACCAGAGGAGAGAGAAAAAAGATGAAAAAGAAATTATTAGCACTCGTTCTTGCTGCAGGTATGGTAGCTTCCATGGCTGCATGCGGAAATACAAACAGCAACGGATCTGCTTCCGCAGATAACAGCAAAGACACTTCTGCCGCAGCAGAAAGCACAGACAGCGATCTGGCTTATGTCAAAGACAAAGGTACTTTAGTTGTAGGTATCACAGACTTTGAGCCGATGGATTATCAGGATGAAAACGGAAACTGGATCGGATTTGACGCTGATCTCGCATCTGCTTTTGCTGAAAGCCTTGGCGTTGATGTTGAATTTGTAGAAATTGACTGGGATAACAAAATCCTTGAGTTAGATGGCAAAACAATCGACTGCGTATGGAACGGTATGACATTAACCGATGAAGTAACAAGCTCCATGTCCTGCACAAACGCTTACTGCAACAATGCGCAGGTAGTCGTTGTTCCTTCTGATGTTGCTGACCAGTATCAGGATACAGACAGTTTAAAAGACCTGACATTTGCAGTTGAGTCCGGAAGTGCCGGTGAAACACAGGCTCAGGAACTTGGCTTAAATTACACAGCTGTAACTGCTCAGTCTGACGCATTAATGGAAGTTGCCGCAGGTACTTCCGATGCTGCTATCATCGATTCCCTGATGGCTGCCGCAATGGTTGGTGAAGGTACCGGTTATGCAAACCTGACATACACCATCGGCTTAAACGATGAGGAATATGGTGTTGGTTTCAGAAAAGGTTCTGACCTGACAGAAGAATTAAACAACTTCTTCAAATCCAGCTATGCTGACGGTTCCATGGAGCAGATTGCTGAAAAATACGGTGTACAGGCTGCAGTTGTTGAGCAGAAATAATCCTGTTTAGCCCAGCGGATATTCGCAATTCGCTTATACTACTTGCTCATAACCAAATACCACTTCGTGGCTCTATTTGGTTAAATACTTGTTTTGTTGAGAAATATTTGTTTGTTGAGATTTGTAAAAATAAATAGTGTTTTTTAATTTAAGACAGAGAGCGGAGTTTCCGCTCTTTGTTGCGCATAAAAATATACAGTTCACAGGCTTCTTCATACAAGCCTGATCGTGATCCATATAATATATGATACGTGAGCTGTACCAAAATACTTAGAGAAAGCAGGAACTATCATGGATTTTTCACAGCAGCTGCCGATCGTCATTCATTCCTTAAACGTCGGCTTTTTACAGACATTAAAACTTTTTGCAATCACCCTAATCGGTGCATGTCCGCTTGGTCTTGCAATCTGTTTCGGTTCCATGTCCCGCATCAAACCGGTCAGTGCCTTTTTTAAACTTCTGATCTGGGTTGTCCGCGGTACCCCTCTGATGATCCAGTTACTGATCATCTACTTTTTCCCGGGACTCGTATTACATAACCCAATCTGGGGCGGCGGCGAAACCGGCCGTTTCCTCGCAGCATCCGTCTCCTTCATTTTGAACTACGCTTGCTACTTCTCCGAAATCTACCGCGGTGGTATTCAGAGCGTACCGGTAGGACAGGAAGAAGCCGGCCTGGTTCTGGGCATGACAAAATCCCAGATTTTCTTCCGGGTTAAATTATTACAGATGGTAAAAAGAATCATTCCGCCAATGTCAAACGAAATCCTGACACTGGTAAAAGATACTTCTCTTGCACGTATCATTGCACTGCAGGAAATCATCTGGGCAGGACAGGCATTTATGAAAGGATCTCAGGGTATTTCCGGACAGATCTGGCCACTGTTCTTCACCGCTATCTACTATCTCGTTTTCAACGGTATTCTGACAGTGGTACTTGGAAAATTAGAAAAGAAACTGGATTATTTCAGATAAAAGGAGAAACTGATCATGAAAATTTTAGAGACAGAACATATATGCAAATCCTTTGGGCAGACCGAAGTACTGAAAGATATCAGCTTTTCTCTGGAAGAAAGCCAGGTACTTTCTATTATTGGTTCTTCCGGAAGTGGAAAAACAACGCTCCTGCGCTGTCTGAACTTTTTAGAGCACCCGGACAAGGGAATTATCCGTGTCAAAGATAAAACCGTTTTTGATGCAGCAAATCCGGTTACCATGCAGGATGCGGAAATTCGTAAAAACCGTCTGCATTTCGGTCTCGTTTTTCAGTCCTTTAATCTCTTTCCTCAATATACTGCGCTGAAAAACGTTATGCTTGCAAAGGAGCTACTTGCAAAAGAACGCCCGGATTATAAAGCTCGTAAAAAAGAAATCCATGATGAAATCGAAGCTCAGGCAGTCGGACTTTTAAAACAGATGGGACTTTCCGAACGAATCAATAACTACCCGCATCAGCTGTCTGGTGGACAATGTCAGCGTGTTGCGATTGCCCGTGCACTGGCGATGCAGCCGGATATTCTGTGCTTTGATGAGCCGACTTCTGCTCTTGACCCGGAGCTGACTGGCGAAGTATTGAAAGTTATCAAAGAACTGGCAGAAACCAAAACAACTATGGTAATTGTAACACATGAGATGGCATTTGCCCGGGATGTGGCAGATCAGGTTATTTTCATGGATGATGGGTATATACTTGAGCAGGGTGATCCTTATCAGGTATTTGAGCATCCGAAGGAAGAGAGAACACGGCAGTTTTTGTCCCGGTTCCACGAAAACGATTAAAATCTTGTTTAGGGTGGCTTAAAATTTACTATTTAGGTTTTTATAGGAACTCCTGGAATTTTGTCTCAGTCGCTAGCAATCGCTCCTTGAGAAAAAATTCCAGGAGTTCTTTATCTACACAGTGAATTTTGTAAATTTTTACGCCACCCTGCACTTCGTGCCACCGCAAAGCGGCCAGCCCGCCAAATTGTATGGTTTATAATTCACAAAACGTAAATGGCGCCAGTCAGACAATCTTTCCTTGGCAAGCGATTGTTAGCTGCAAAGGTAAGATTGATGACTGGCGCCTTCACTAACTCAATTTTTTAAACCACACAATTACCCGAACCGGAACTTATAAAACCGCCTGAATCACTTTCGGATCATAACCCGCTTCGCGCAGTGCCGCAATAATCTGTTTCTTATGTTCTGTACCAAATGCTTCCATCGTGATTCGAATCTCTACAGCCGCATTTCTGTTGGATGATACAAACTGGTTATGATCCAGTTTGATCACATTGGCCTGTACGCCTGCTACAACACCTGCAACTCTGCACAGTTCACCCGGTTTATCCGGAAGCTGAATGGATACGGTAAAGATACGATCACGCAGGATCAGACCTTTCTGTACAACGGAAGACATGGTGATAACATCCATATTTCCACCACTCAGGATAGATACAACCCGTTTATTTTTCACATTCAGATGTTTCAGTGCTGCTACTGTCAGCAGACCAGAGTTTTCTACGATCATCTTATGATTCTCTACCATATCAAGGAATGCTACAATAAGCTCATCATCGTGAACAGTAATGATGTCATCCAGATTTTCCTGAATATATGGGAAAATTTTAGTTCCCGGAGTTTTTACAGCAGTACCATCTGCAATGGTATTTACCTGCGGTAATGTTACTACTTCTCCAGCTTCCAGAGATGCCTGCATGCAGTTTGCACCCGCCGGCTCTACACCAATGACTTTGATCTTCGGATTTAACAGTTTTGCCAGTGTGGATACACCGGTTGCAAGTCCGCCGCCACCAATCGGCACCAGAATATACTCTACTAACGGAAGTTCCTGGAAAATCTCCATTGCGATAGTTCCCTGACCGGTTGCTACTGCCGGATCATCAAACGGATGGATGAATGTATATCCGTGCTCTTCTGCCAGCTCGTATGCTTTTGCACAAGCCTCATCGTATACATCTCCGTACAGAACGACCTCTGCACCATAGCTCTTAGTACGGTTTACTTTGATCAGCGGTGTTGTGGTCGGCATTACGATGGTTGCCTTTGCACCATAACGTTTTGCAGCATAAGCCACACCCTGTGCATGATTTCCTGCGGATGCAGTGATCAGACCACGCTGACGTTCTTCCTCTGACAGTGTGCTGATCTTGTAATAAGCACCACGTACTTTGTATGCGCCGGTAAACTGCATGTTTTCCGGTTTCAGATATACTTTATTGCCGGTCTGCTCACTTAAATACTCACTGTAAACCAGCTTTGTTTCCTGTGTTACTTTTTTGACGATTTCACTGGCTTCCTCAAAACGATCCAGTGTCAACATTTCACTCATTTACGTTCTCCTTCTGAAACAACGCATCTACAAACTGATCCGCATCAAATTTCTGCAGATCATCGATGCTCTCTCCTACACCAATATATTTTACCGGAATGCCAAGTTCGGAATGGATTGCAACGGCAATACCTCCCTTGGCAGTTCCGTCCATCTTGGTCAAAACAATACCTGTGATCTCGGCAGCTTCACTGAACTGCTTTGCCTGAACCAGCGCATTCTGTCCGGTGGTGGCATCCAAGACTACTAATGTCTCACGATATGCCTCCGGATATTCCTTTTCCAGAATACGGTTGATCTTCTTCAGCTCTTCCATCAGGTTTTTCTTGTTGTGCAGACGTCCTGCGGTATCACACAGTAACACATCTGCTTTACGGGCTTTCGCTGCCTGTACCGCATCATATACGACAGATCCCGGATCAGATCCTTCCTGTCCACCAACGATTTCTACGCCGGCACGGTTTGCCCACTCAGTCAGCTGTTCTCCGGCTGCGGCACGGAAGGTATCAGCAGCACCCAAAATTACTTTTTTGCCCTGGTTTTTCAGTTTTCCGGCTAATTTTCCAATGGTTGTTGTCTTTCCAACACCATTTACACCGATTACCAGAACAACGGATTTTTCTTCTTCAAAACGATATGCAGTATCACCCACATACATCTGCTCTTTGATACTGTTGATCAGCAGCTCCCGGCAGTCTGCCGGTTCTTTGATGTGGTTTTCTTTTACTTTCTGCTTCAGATTTTCGATAATTTCCTCTGTGGCACGGATTCCGATATCACCCATGACAAGGATTTCTTCTAATTCCTCATAAAAATCGTCATCGATATGGGAAAATCCGCTAAAAATAGAATCAAATCCGGACACGATATTGTCACGGGTCTTAGTCAGTCCGCTGACTAAACGCTTAAAAAAGCCTTTTTTCTCTTTTCCTTCTGCCATACGTCTCTTCCTCCCTCAAATATAGTTGAAATCAAATTTTCTTTGTTCGTTCTTATAATAATTATCTGCAAATTATTTTCTCACAAAAAAACAATCATACTTTGCAATACTTCAAATCCAGAAATGCTCTTGACACTCTTACTTTGAATTCTTATGCATCCAATTCTTTTTCAATCAGGTTTACAGAAACCAGTGCAGACACACCTTTCTCCTGCATGGTGATACCATACAGACGGTCTGCCGCCGTCATTGTTCCACGTCGGTGGGTAATGACAATAAACTGTGTATTTTTTGTCAGCTTATGCAGATAATTTGCAAAACGGTCAACGTTGGAATCATCCAGCGCCGCCTCAATCTCATCCAACAGACAAAACGGTGACGGTTTTAAGTTCTGGATGGCAAAAAGCAGCGCAATGGCGGTCAGCGCTTTCTCTCCGCCGGAAAGCTGCATCATATTCTGCAGTTTCTTTCCAGGCGGCTGTGCAATGATTCGGATGCCGCATTCCAGAATATCCTTGGTTTCTTCCTCGCCGGTCAGTTCCAGAGAACCTTTTCCGCCGCCAAACAGCTCCTTAAAGGTTCTATCAAACGCTGTCTGAATATCCGCAAATTTCTCTGCAAACTGCTTACGCATTCCCTCATCCAGATCCGCAATGATCTTCTCCAGACTTGCTTTTGCTTCCTCCAGATCCGCATGCTGTGCATGTAAGAACTCATAACGCTCGGAAACTTCCTTGTACTCCTCAATGGCATTGACATTGACATTTCCAAGCTTGCGGATCTCGTTTCGGATCTCTGTGATCTGTTTTTTCAGATCCGATACATTGATCTCTTCCGGAACTTCCTGCTCTTTTGCCGCATGATAGGTGATCTCATATTCTTCCCACATGTAGTTATTCAGGGATTCCTGTGCATTTTCCGTCTTTTCTTTCTGCTGGTTCAGTCGGAACATCTCTTTGTCCAGATTGCTCATAATCTGGGAGAGTTCTTCCCGCTGGGTAAAGAAAGATTTCTGTTCTGCCAGCATCGTCTCTTTTTCCCCACGGATAGCAGCTAACTTTTCATCCAGTTCTGTCTTCTGCTGAACGGTCTCTTCTGACTGCTCCTGCAGCTGTCTGATCTGGGCTTCCCGTTCTTCAATGACAGATTCACTGTTGGCACTGTCATGCAAAATCTGCGCTTTTTCCTGTTCCAGACGGCGGATTTCCTCCGCGATTCGCTGGATATTCTGCTGCTGGAAGGATTTCTGCTGCTGTTTCTGTGCAATCTCAAGTAAAATCTCATTCAGATCCTGCGATACACTCTCGATCTCAAGATTTTTATTTTCCACCTGCTGAGCCAATGTCTTATTCTGCTCTGTAATCTCATTTTCCTGTTTTACAGACAGCTGCATCTGCTCTGCCATCTGCTCCTGCTCTGCATTCCATGCAGTTTTATCCGCATCAATTTTTGCGATTTCTTCATGAATACCGGCGTAGGCAGCTTCCTGTTTTTCCTGCTGCTCACGGATGTGTCCGGTCTCCATTTCCAGAGTATTTTTATGTAAATATGCCTGCTGCAGATTGACCTGCAGTTCCTCGTAATCGTCTTTCAAAAGCGCATTTGCCGTCTTGACATCTTCCATACGGTTGCGGATTTCCTGCGCCTGCTCCCGATATTCTGCGATCTGTTTTTCCAGCACTTCAATTTCACGATTTCGTCCAAGCAGATTGCTGTTGTTACGGAACGCACCACCAGTCATGGAACCGCCCGGCTGTAAGGACTCACCCTCCAGTGTGACGATACGCAGGGAATAACGGAACTTTCTCGCCACTGCAACCGCGTGCTCAATAGTGTCCATAACCAGCACACGCCCAAGCAGATACCCTGCCACTTTCTCATACTGCGGCTGCGTGTGTACCAGACTGCTTGCAATTCCGATGACACCGTTTTCGCCCAATGCTTTCTCTGCCGGAACATGCTCCGGTGCCGACACACTCGTCAATGGTAAAAATGTGGCACGACCATAACGGTTTTTCTTCAAATATTCAATTATCTGACGGGCAGTATCCTCGTTATCGGTTACGATATTCTGAATACTTCCGCCAAGAGCTGTCTCTATCGCAGTCTCATACCGCTTGTCCACCTTGATCAGATCAGCAATGACACCATGAATGCCCGGTGTATCCGCCTTGCGCTCCATAATGCGGCGAATACTGTTTCCATAGCCGTCATAACGTTCCGCAATATTGCGCAGGGATTCCAGTCTGGAACTATCCTTGTGGAACTCTTCCTTGCACTGATCCATCTTTCCGCGCAATTCCTCAAACTGCTGCCGCCAGTTGCTTCGTTTCTGCTCAATGGAAGCTTTTTCTTCTTCCATGGAAGCGATGTTTTCTTTTAATTCAGCCAGCTCTTTTTCCTGCTTTTGCAGCAAGCCACTGACATCATTTCCGCCGCTTTTCTGTTCCAGCAGTTCTTTATTTAACTGCGCCCGGCGGATGGAAGCCTGTTCCTGCATCGTTTTCAGACGCTGCTGCTCTGCTTTCATAGAAGCACGGGCATTCAACAGATGTAAAATCTCTGCTTTGCCATCTTCGATCTGCTGCTCCATAGCGGTCGTTTCTTTTCGCAGATTCTCCAGACGTTCCGTCAAAGTTGCCTTTTTCTGCTCCGTCTCCCGGATTTTTTCTTCCAGTTCTGCCTGTTTGCTGCTATATTCTTCACCGGATCTGCGCTGACGCTCCACGTCTGCTTCCAATGCTTCAATACGGCTCTTCACATGTTCTTCATTCTGCTGTGCCGTATGAATCTGCTCCCGCAGTACGTTGATCTGACCTTCCAGTTTTTCTCTGGAAACACCAGTCTCGTTCATGCGCTGCTGCAGTTCACCGATCCGTTCATCCGCTTTTGCAACATTTTCTTCCAGTTCTTCGTATCTGGTCTTTGCTTTTTCAAAATTCTGTGTCGTTTCCTTCTGCTGATGCTCCGTGATGCCACATTTCTGCTCTAATTCCCGCAGTTCGGCATTCATACGATCCATCTCAATCAAAAACAGGTTTCGATCACAGTCTTTTAATTCTTCTTTTTTCTTCAGATAAATTTTGGCATGTTCTGCCTGACGCTCCAGCGGTCCTACCTGACGTTCCAACTCTGATAAAATATCGTTGACACGCACCAGATTCTGCTGTTCATCTTCCAGTTTTTTCAACGCCGTTGCTTTTCTGCGCTTGAATTTTACAATTCCTGCTGCCTCGTCAAACAATTCCCGACGTTCTTCCGGTTTTCCACTCAGGATTTTATCAATCTGTCCCTGACCGATGATGGAATACCCCTCTTTACCAATACCGGTATCATAAAAAAGCTCATTCACGTCCTTCAAACGACACTGTGTGCCGTTAATCAGGTACTCACTCTCACCGGAACGATATACCCGTCGTGCCACTGTCACTTCATTATAATCCAGCGGAAGTTTGTGATCGGAGTTGTCCAACGTAATTGCCACATAGGCAAAGCTAACCGGTTTGCGGTTCTCCGTTCCTGCAAAAATAACGTCCTGCATACTGGAACTTCGCAGCTGTTTTACTTTCTGCTCACCAAGCACCCAACGCACCGCATCCGCAACATTACTTTTTCCACTGCCGTTTGGCCCTACGATACCGGTGATTCCGTTATGAAACTCAAATACAATTTTATTGGCAAAGGATTTAAAACCGTGTACCTCGATTGATTTAAGATACATACATTCCTCCGTTTACTCTTTCGATACGTTCAAAATCTCACCTTTGATTCTGCGTGTATCCCTTACTTGTCCTTCTTTCTCAGCGCCAGAATTGCCTGATATGCAGCTTCCTGTTCTGCTGCTTTCTTTGTATGACCTTCCCCGCAACCGTAGCTCTTATTTCCAATGCGGGCTTCCACGGTATAGTTCTTGTTGTGATCCGGACCACTCTCATCTACCAGCACATACTCCAGCTTTCCGCTATGCTCATCTCCCTGCACGATTTCCTGCAGGATAGTCTTGCTATCATAAAAGAGCTGCATATGCTCTACATTATTCAGCACAAAACGGTGAATAAACTCTTTTGCATTAGCAAAACCACCATCCAGATAAATAGCTCCGATAATTGCCTCAAATGCATCCGACAAAATAGATTTTCTCTTTCTGCCACCGGTCTGATCCTCACCTTTTCCAAGGAAAAGATAATCTCCCAGGTTCAGTGCTCTGGTACAAAAAGCCAATGTCTGCTCACATACAATGCTTGCACGCACTCTGGTCAGTTCTCCCTCCGGTACATCTGAATGCTCATGATATAAAAAGTCACTGGTTACAATTTCCAGTACTGCATCACCCAGAAACTCCAGACGCTCGTTGTCGGATAATTTCTTCATCCGATGCTCATTGGCATAGGAGCTGTGTGTCAAAGCCTGACGAAGCAAGCCTTCCTGCTGAAACTGATAACCGATTTTCTCCTGAAACTCTTTGATCTGTTCCATATTCTTCCTCCTGTTTAATCCACAAATGGATGCTGCTGCAAAAATACTCACTGCAACAGCATCCATTTTCCTGTTATACTGATTCTTACAATGCTTTCTTAATCTGCTCTACAGCATCGCCAACAGTTGTAATTTTTTCTGCTTCTTCTGTCGGAATCTCGATCTCAAATTCTTCCTCGATTGCCATAATAATCTGGAAAATATCCAAGGAATCTGCTCCAAGATCATCCACAAAAGTAGTCTCTTCTGTAATACCGTCAGCATCGATGCTTAACACTTCACTGATGATATTTTTAATTTTATCAAATTCCATGACGCAAATCCTCCCTCCCTGTTATTTTTCTACAATAATATGCTCTTTGATCTTACCATTAATGTCCTGCTGCTTGAAGGTCACACACTGAAGAATGGAATTCTTCACATCACTTGCCTTCGCACTGCCGTGTGTCTTGACCACCAGACCATTCAGTCCAAGCAGAGGGGCTCCACCGTACTGGGAAGCATCAAAGGACTTCAACGTCTGTTTTAATGCAGGTTTAATCAAAAGTGCTCCAATTTTAGACCGGAGAGATGACATCAGCCCTTCTTTTACCTTGGAAAGTAAGGTCGCTGCGACACCCTCGTACAATTTCAATACGATATTTCCCGCAAATGCCTCACAGACGATGACATCTGCGCCACCATGTGGAATCTCGCGCGCTTCAATACTTCCGATAAAATTAATACCAGGACATTCTTTCAGTAGCGGAAATGTCTCTTTCACCAGCTGATTGCCTTTTTCCTCTTCTGCTCCGATATTCAGGATTGCCACTCTCGGATTCTTAATTCCGACAATGTTTTCCATATAAATAGATCCAATCTGGGCGAACTGCACCAGATGTGACGGACGCGCATCCACGTTTGCTCCACAGTCAATCAGAAGTGAAACTCCCTTCTCCGTCGGAACTAACGGTGCCAATGGTGGACGCTCAATGCCTTTAATTCTTCCAACCAGCACCTGACCACCTACCAAAGTAGCGCCTGTACTTCCTGCTGTCACAATGGCATCTGCTTCCTGATGCTTAATCATATTCATTCCGACTACCAGAGATGACTGTTTCTTCTTACGAATCGCATTTACCGGCGGCTCTGCCATCTCAATGACTTCCTCGGCATGTACGACTTTGATTTTTTCCTTATCATATGTGTATTTCTCAAGTTCTGCATTGACAGCATCCTGTCTGCCTACCAGAAATACTTTGATATCCTTTTCTGCCTGAACAGCTTGTACAGCACCTTTTACAATTTCTCCCGGTGCGTTATCGCCACCCATGGCATCCACTACTACGCGGACTGTTTCGCTCATACTTTTTCCTCCGTCTCCTTGTCCATCCACTAAAAAATATACACTATGTCTATGTATAAATCAACCGATTTTTCTTATCCAGATGTAAAACTTTTTCCCGTTTTTTCAGTAAATATTACACTGTAAGAAAAGTTTTCAACTGAGCCTCGCCATCATGAAAATCCTTCATTCCAAGATCATATAATTGCTGCTCTACTTCCCGATCCATGGTGTATGTACTCATTTTCGGTGGGTTGCTCGGTGCAAAAATAAATGCCTTGCCTTCCTTCTCCAGATCAAACAGCTGCTTCTGGCATTTGCCATACATGATATGACGGTTATCCAGCGCTTTTACTGTATTCGGGAATTTACGGCACATTCTGCTGTATAAGAAACGCATACCCTCCGGTTTTTTCACAAAACTTCTCGGTTTTGATAAAATCGCAACGATCTTGTCACAGCCGTCATCCAGGGCACGCTGTACCGGAATCGCATCCGTCACACCGCCGTCATAATACCGTTTTCCATCAATCTCAATTGGTTTGCATGCTGCCGGCAACGCGCAGGAAGCCATAATACAGCGATAATCATCCTGCTTCAACGCACTCTTCGGGAAATATACCGGTGTTCCTGTCACAGCATCCGTTGCCACGATCCAGTATTCCGTCGGATTCGCACACAATGCCGGAAAATCAATCGGATCCACGCCGGTTGAATTCGTCATATCTCCGTAAATATGCTGCAATCCAAACAAATTCCCGGTTTTGATAAAACTCTTTATACCAAAATATCCCGGATCCTTGATCCAATCTGTATAGTAGCGAAGATTACGCCCACGCTGCCCAGCCAGAAAAGATGCCACATTGGCAGATCCTGCTGACACACCGATGGCATAATCAAATGTTATATTTTTATCCAGAAAGGCATCCAGAATACCTGCACTGTAAGCACACTTCATTCCGCCGCCTTCTACAATTAATCCTGTTTTGCCCATATGTTCTGTCACCTTTTTATTCTCTCATATTTTATATATTCAGGAATGCCCGCGGCATTCTTGTTGCTCACCACCCTATAGAAGTGGAACTTATCACATCTGATATCTATCCTATTTTATCAAAGATGAAACAGATGTCAATGAACGATTTGACGTAATTGATGCTGAACATCCCCTATTCACATTGCTGATATTCGCTTAATCGCTGAATAAATCCTGAAAATTCCGGAACCGTAAAATCAAGTTCCTTGTAGCGTACCGGATAAATAATACCTTTGCTGATCAACTGTGCCCTCGCTGTGGAAATCGATGTGACTGATTTCCCCATAATTTTTGCCACATTTGAAATCGTACAGGGAAGTTCCCCACATTGTACCATTGCGAAAATAAATTTCTTATCTGAAGCAGAACACCGCTCATAACGCACCTTGAAAAATCCATTGTCAAGTACTGACCAAAATTCTTCAATATTTTGTTCAACATCCGTCACATCAATCGATTTGCTATCTATATTCTGATAAACAATCTGACAAAGCTGCTGAATAAAAAACGGATACCCTTTCGTAATTTCCACCATACGTTCTACTGCCGCATCCGCATAATGTACATCAAATTTTTCTGCCGGGATTCGGATTGCAGCTTCTGACTGTTCCTTGTTCAGGGAACCAATCTCTTTATAAAGAAACAATTGTTCTGAATAAGATTTTTCTTCTGAAAGCATCGCATATATTTTAGGTAATCCAGCTCCCACGATCATAATCGGATATCCCAGTTGGTTCGTTCGGTGCAACGCCGCAATCAACGCACCTAATTCTGCCGATTTCATATACTGGATTTCGTCAATAAAAAAACAGATGGGGGTCTTTGACTCATAGGCCGCCTCTCCTAAAGTCGTAAATACATCTGTCAGGCTTTGCGTGAGGTTCGAACTTTTATACAACTCTCTTTCCTGAACAGATAACGAAAACGTGCTGTCATTCGGATCAAAAGAAATCACCAGAGACTTGATTGCCTCCAACGGTTTCTGAATCAGATGTCTAAACTTTTCCTTGGCACTGATTTTTCGCAGAAATGCCTGCGAACAGCTTGCAATCTGAGAAATAAAATCGCTCCGTCCTTCCACTTCAATATGCTTACAGAAAATATTCTTTTCTTCTGCTTTTTTCTGCAGACTATTAATCAGAACTGTTTTTCCAACACCACGCAAACCGCTGAAAATCACGGACTGCACAGGAATATTATACGTCATAGTGATAAACAGGCTATCTATATTTTCAATATCATCGTCACGACCGGCAAGATAAATTGGCATTAATCCAGCGCCAGGTCTATATGGATTTATTTTGAACATTATAAATGCACCTCCTACCCGTATTATTTCATTGTAATACGTCTGCGTCAATACTTTTTCGTAATTATACGCCGTTTATCGCGAAATAATTCAGATAAGTTCAGATAAACTTATCGTTTTAATCCCCATCACCTGCTTATTGTCGCTGTCTGCCCCACAATCATTCATAAATACAAAAATCGACGGTATATCCATTTCCGATACACAGTCGATCTTTCATATTTTTCTGTATTTTCCAATTTTTGTCAAAATATTGTGTATGTAACCGAACCTCCACACAAGCAGTTTCCTGCAGGTTTTTTACAAGATTTACAAGATTTTCTTGATTATATTTTTCCCATTCAATAAAATGAACTTTGAACCATAACTTTAAGAAATAACTCATAACAAATAAATCAATATCAATAAACAATAACCCATCTGCTTTTTCCACGCTATGTATGTTCAATCTCGTACGGATAACTTTGATATTTTATCACTCTAAATATCTTACAGATTCATCAGAAGTACAGGAAAATCTCTCATCAAAAATCCACTTCAAATTCTACTGTCTGATTATATTTATCAAGCGACATCTGCATTAACAAAATCATATCAGATACACGCTCGTATTCCTGTTTGATCAATGCCAGATCATAGTTGATATAACGATATTCTGCTATCGAATTTCTGACCCGGTAAGAATTATCAAGCCGCTCCTTTGGAAGTTGCTTACGCATCATATCGAGTACATTTTTACGTTTGTTTAACTGCGCCATCCTGATCAAAATTGTATCAATGCTCATTTTCTCACCGCCAACCGGTACTTTTGCCATAGCATTATTCAGATTGATTGCATGCTTGAGCACCGCTATCTTAGCATCGATATCTTCAATGATCTGTGCTACTTCCAAATAATCATATTCCGGGATCACCGGCTCTTCATTAATTGCTGCGATGTAAGTACATGAAGTTGCTTCCTTATTTACCCAAAATGCCTTATCCTCTTCCAGGCTCTTTAATTTTTTATTCGCATAGGCTGATGTCATCTTCTGCATAACAAATCCCCCTTCTCATTATCATTTTACTTCTGCTGCTGTATTTACTATAACACTTTGTCGTTTATTTTTCACTAAACTGCTGGTTTACAAAGGAAAGTATTATTATACTATTGAGGAATATTTTTTTCGAAAAACGGTTGATTTTTATAAAAAATAAGGTAACAGCTCCATAAACGAACAATATCCCCGTCAATGACGAGGATATCTTCTATACTGGTATGCAATAATCTGCTCAAAATAATAAAATTGTCGATGCTTGGCAAGGATCTTCCAGACAGCCATTTGTACACCGCCTGCGGATTCTCGAATCCCATAGCTCCCTGAATATCTTTGACCGTATAGCCATTCTGCTTCAACAAACTCTTGATTCGATTGCCTGTTTCTTTTTGTTGAATTGATACATACATTGGTTGCATTTTTTGTACCTCCGTAATCTTCTCCATCCCGAAACACGTTGTCTTATTACTTTAGCACTTTTCCATCAAAAAATCCAGCTTTTTATCAGCGCAAATGTGCTGAGTAAATCAATTTACATCATTACAAACTTACAAGGTTCTCAAACAATGTAAATCGCGCAATGTGTTACCGGATCGTTTTACACCATTACAAACTTACAAAGTTCTCAAACCCGGCATAACATAGCATTTATACACCTTCTGTTTTACACCATTACAAACTTACAAGGTTCTCAAACTGAAAGTCTTGAACAGGATAATCTTGGCTTGTTTTACACCATTACAAACTTACAAGGTTCTCAAACCGGGTTTATAGGTTGCGCCGCTCTGGATGAGTTTTACACCATTACAAACTTACAAGGTTCTCAAACTTTTGCTTTTCTAATAAAAGTAGAAATTGCGTTTTACACCATTACAAACTTACAAGGTTCTCAAACTAATGTACGGCTGTAATCTTTCACCAATAGGTTTTACACCATTACAAACTTACAAGGTTCTCAAACATAAATCCAACTTATCTAATTTATCTTTTGGTTTTACACCATTACAAACTTACAAGGTTCTCAAACTTATGAAAAACAATGGAAATTTTCAGAGCGGTTTTACACCATTACAAACTTACAAGGTTCTCAAACATGCTGCTCATTTAGCCTATCAACTCTTGAGTTTTACACCATTACAAACTTACAAGGTTCTCAAACATTAGTCCAATAATACTTGATAATGCACTTGTTTTACACCATTACAAACTTACAAGGTTCTCAAACTATTTAAAGCCTACAAGATGCGGAATTTTTGTTTTACACCATTACAAACTTACAAGGTTCTCAAACGTGCAATAAAGTTGTTTTTCAAATCTTTATGTTTTACACCATTACAAACTTACAAGGTTCTCAAACAGTTCGATTATGCAAGCACGACACCGTTTAGTTTTACACCATTACAAACTTACAAGGTTCTCAAACTTCATTGAATACTTCTGGCAGTACCTGTGTGTTTTACACCATTACAAACTTACAAGGTTCTCAAACAGAAAGTCTTGAACAGGATAATCTTGGCTGTTTTACACCATTACAAACTTACAAGGTTCTCAAACAGTCAAATTACAATGAATGCCATCACCAGCGTTTTACACCATTACAAACTTACAAGGTTCTCAAACTACTTCACACACTTTTTGTAGATGTTTTTTGTTTTACACCATTACAAACTTACAAGGTTCTCAAACCAATATAAAAGGAATGTAAAAATGATTATAGTTTTACACCATTACAAACTTACAAGGTTCTCAAACGCATCGAGCACAACGTCAGCTTTGTAATGGTTTTACACCATTACAAACTTACAAGGTTCTCAAACACTCAAGTGCTTTTGGTTTATTGATCTTGTGTTTTACACCATTACAAACTTACAAGGTTCTCAAACTCCGTATCGATTCTATGCGTTGTAATTCAAGTTTTACACCATTACAAACTTACAAGGTTCTCAAACAAAAACCAGAAGCAGTTAGTCTTTGTACATGTTTTACACCATTACAAACTTACAAGGTTCTCAAACATATTTATTTCCTTTCCCACCTATTTTTTAGTTTTACACCATTACAAACTTACAAGGTTCTCAAACTGGGAATTACTACGAATACATTTTTAACTGTTTTACACCATTACAAACTTACAAGGTTCTCAAACCTCCTTGTTAATTTGTTAATTTGTTAATTGTTTTACACCATTACAAACTTACAAGGTTCTCAAACCTCAAATGAGATTATCACCGAGCCAAACATATTGGTTAATATACGTAAGTTACCTAGTAATGTATAAAACACATGTCTTCATCTATTAATTGATTTTTTTCACATTCTAAATTTTTCCCTTGATGTGCCTCAACTAATAATAAATTCATTTTATAATAAAATGCTGTTTTGTACAATTCTTTTATCTGCATTTCTGACAAATAATTTTTCACATTTACAAATACCAGCAAGCGAACTCCACACAACGATTCCAGTACTTTGACATACTCCAAGAGCCGTTCAAACATATCAATTTCTTCTGTATCCAACTGAACCCCATATATTTTATAAAGATCAAGTACATCTAACTCCAGTCGAAATCGAATCTGATATGGCATTTTTAAATTTAAATCATCCAAATAATGAACAACTTTAGCATTTAATTCACATATTTCTGCATACTGTTCTTCCATCGAAACAGTTTTCAATTTCTGAAACAACTTACCCAGTATTTTCTTATTGTTAATATCTACAGAGAACGGATTCCAAACAATTTCTGCTACTTTATTCAGAGATAATATTTTTTCACCTTCTGATAAGATAATATCTCCATCTGATCCCTGACTTTGATTATACAATTTTTGCAAAAAAGCAGAAAAATACTCTCTGTTTTCTATTGTTATCACCTGAACTTCATTTTCACGAAACTCCAGGGTCAATTCCCGTTCTCCATAGATTAATTTCATAACACTACCAGCCTTTCATCACTGTCCAGCACATCCGTTTTTGATTCACCCACAATATATTCCATTCTGGAATATTGCTTTTCCGTAATCTTTAATACCTGTACCAGACCATCATCCGGCCTGTTTTTTCGCACATTCGCAATAATAGCATCTGCCACTGTTGTATTCTGTGCAATTTTACAGTAAACAGATTCCTGCAACATCAGGAAGCCGCTTTTTATCAAATGCTTCCGAAATAATCGGTAATTCTTTCTTTCTAACTCCGTTCCAACCGGCAAATCAAACATCACAAGTATTCTCATATATCGATAACTCATTTTCTATAAAACCTGATCAATGACACATCCGCATCTTCCAATGCATCAAACACACTTTTACAATATATTTTTATCGCGTTACTGATAAGTTCACATCGCTCATTAATTATCACTTCCTGATTCATCAAATTGACCAGTTCCATTTTTTGCGTGTGTTCAAACTCCACAAGTGTCATATGCGATACCAGACGATCTACAAGTGGTCGAAACGGCTCCATCAAATCAGATGCAAGATTAAACTGATTAAACATATTATCATGAAACAAACCTAACTGTGTCAGATATCCATTTAAAACAATTTCCCGATTAAAAGCAGAAAGCAAAATGCTATACCCATAGTTCAATGCTGCATTAATAAGTAAATCATCTGTCCTGGTAAATGATTTTCCGAAGAGTGCATTAAAATATACTTTTGCAGCATGTCCCTCTCTGTTTGTTGCATCACCATATTCAATTTCGCTCAAATATTCCTGTAACAGCATTGCTTCATTTTTTCCAAGTTCCTGAAGCAGACATTTTTGTTGGCGTATCTTTTCAAAGACAATTTCTGTCCACACTGCTCCTTTGATATCATCAGGCCACGCAGTCTGACGCTTGATTTTCAAACTACAATCATGTGAACCATAATAGGGCATCATTTCGGCAGATGGATTTCTCTTTTCATCGCAAAATATCACTTTCACTTTTTTCTTCACCAGTTCCGCCAGTAACGCCGCCGTCAATGAAACTGCTGTTGATTCAATCAGTAACGTGCGGATTTCTCCCAGATGAATTTTTGTTGTAGTATCTTTTCGCACCACCAGATATCCCATTTGATAATCTAATTTTGCACTCGAAGATACCACAACAGTTCTCCAGCTCATATTATATTGTCAGCAGATCAATTTCTCTGCTGAATACACCTGTAACAGATTGGTCTATCAGTTTTAATTCCTCTGCATTTGATACTTTTTTGTTTAACTTCATTGTTCCAGTTGATGCACTTCCCTTGAGCAAATGCAAATCTACACTGTCTCCAGTTTTGAAATTTAACATTAAATTCCGCAAAACAATACACTGTTCTTCAATTGTCAAATCATGTTCAAAAATCTCCTTTCCTTTTTGTACGATGGTTTTTATTGTTCCTTTCTTCTTTTTGAATATAGTCGAGACATATTTTTCGCAAATATTTTTATATAAAGAAACATTTTTTTCCTTTGTCAGCACAGTTGTTCCAACTCCATTATCCTTTTCAGAATAATCATTATTGGATACTGCTTTATCTACTTTTTTAATATACTCCATCTCTTTCGGTGCAAAGCACACCTGAACAGCATCTCTTATATACATATCTGCATTTGTTTTTCCTCCTAAATAATAATAAAATCCATTATATTTAATTAATGCCCCTATCGGAACTATCTTCTTTCTAATATTCACATCTGATACTACTTTTTTCTTATTTTCCTGCTGCAATACATTGGAAAAATATTCCATCATCTGCTCTTCCGTCAGATTTTTTGATCCACCCAGATAAATTGGCAAAGCTTCCAGACTTCGAACTGTTTTTCCGGCAACTTTATATTCCACCAGTGTATAACCGGCAACTGCCACGGACATCAATCCACCATACTTCGTTACATCTGCCAGCCTTGGATCATTCATTTTAACCGGAATATACGCATCTGTATTACCACTTTCTGCTTTTTTCGCACTCCATATCGTAGCCTTTTGTGTGATACCACCGTGTTTTTCATATACCATTTTTGTAATCAATGGCGAATTCTTATTTAAATATTTTTTTACAAATTGAATGGTTCCTGGGTTTTCATTTGACTGTGCAACCCACGCTGTTTCACCATTTCGTGTCACATCCCACTCGAAAATTTTATCCATATTATAGCGATTTTCTTTGCTATTCGGATTTTTCTTTGCTTCTTTAATAAAATTCAGCGGATTGCTTGTAAATTTTACACGGTACGTATTTCCAGCTACGATATTCAGATAAGCATCATGCGCATGATGATAATCATTTACGCAACGCACTTTACAACAATCAAATTTCTGCCGGAACGCAGATACTACACTTGCCTTTGAAAATACAATCTCTGAATCTGCAAACGCCTGTTTAAAAATCTGTGTAATTGCTTTTGTACCCTGACTGGTTTCTACAAGCTGACGACTGATAAAAGCAGCTTTTTCCTCATCTGTAAACGCAGACATTCTGGTTAAGCGATTATATTTTTCCTCAGATAAGAATCCTTTTTTACGCAGACTCTTCCAGAATGGCATCATTCTGTTGCGAATCTCCGGTTCAATCGGAAAACTGTCACTCTTATGTGCATTCCTCTCTTTTTTCACCAATACCAGATTGTTACTGATATTATCATCTTTTATAAAATGCCTTGGGTAAATATGATCAATATCGTACAAATTATCATTCATCAACTGATCCAGTTCGATTGCTTCACCTGTATACATACATTTTCCCATCTGCAAATAATACAGATATAACTTTTTGATTCTGAACTGGCTCTCGGAAGTGTTACTTAGTGCTTCACTCCAGTTTTTTCCTTCTTTACCAAGTGCCTTATACAAATCTAGAAGTTTCTTCTGTCTGGATACGGTACGTTTTCCTTTCTCGCCATCGGAACGTGTCATTTCCACAAATATACGTTTCGGCGGGCAGCCCATGATCTGCTGAACTTCATCCACAACCCGGATGGTCTGCCATACCATACGTTTCACCGGTGCTGACAGATACATTTCATCCAAATCTTCAATTTTCCACTCACACAGCGGCTTTTCTGCGGTAGTCACCATCTCATTCAATTTGTCTTTGTATGTAAAGCGATCACTCAAAAGTTCCATCAGATTACAGTTTGTATCCCACATTGCCTGAATAAGCCCTTTGATTTCTCCATCGTTTTTTGAGGCACCTTCCATTGTCAGGAACGCTTTTGATAATCTTCCCCAGCCGGAAAATTTGAATCCGAAAATTCTCTTCTTTTGTGCTTCTGTCAGTTGATTTCCATATACTTCTTCCACTTTTTCTTTCAGAAGTTTTTTTCCATCACCAAATACAGTTCCCCAGAATATGATATCTTCTATCATTTTTCGATGCTCATCTGTCTGTACTGTATCACCAAACACTCCTTTAAATTTTCCAACAGAAGATAATGAGTTATGGAAACCGCCATCGATACCGGAAATACAGCTATCCTTTTCCTCACTGGAAATAACACCATTTTGAAGCAAATAATTTGTCAATCGTGTCATTGATACTTTCTTGCCATCTCCAAACAGGTCATGATAAATCTCCTGTTTTAAAGAGACCGGAATTTTTTCTCCCCTGATACGAAGATTATTCAGTTCATTTAAAACCTGAAACTTTTCGTATAACAGTGACTGCTTTGGCAACGCCTGTTCCCCTGACAAATATGTGCAGCGTCTGACCATTCGTCCGATAAATTTTTCTGCACTCTTTTTTACATCTATTTTATCCTCAAAATTCCATGGATATATTTTTCCCGATGCTTTTCTTTCTGCCCAGACATTATATCCTTTTTTATCTTTATATTCCTGTCCCAACGGTCCCACGTAATACGGAATTTGAAACATGAATAATTTCAATATTTTTTCAGATACACTCAGCCCCGTATCATCTTTTTCCTGCAAAAATGGCAAATAAAGCTCTGCATGCTTTAAAATTGCCAGCATTTCTCTGGCATGTACCTGATTTGGGATAACACCGTTAGAAGCAGTCAGTTGTTTCGGCAGAAAACTCTCTGCTTCTATTTCCTCCAAAATATATGCAACGCCTTCATCATCCTGCGGAAATTTTCCTAACACTATCTTAATATGTTTATACAGATCTTCCTGTTTTCCGCCGCTTAATCCACGTCGAAATGTTCCATGATATTTAACACTGCCAACGTATGCACTGTAACTTTCTGACTTTGCACTTCCATTCCGAAACATTTCGAAATATTCTTTTGTATCATATTTTTTCAATATGTCTTTCAAAATTTGCAAATCGTTCTTATGTTTTTCATAAGATGCGACACGTGCAACAGACAGATATCGTTCGCCATTCATAATTCCAGACAAAACACCGCTATCATGCACTGCTTTTACAGCATAAATCATATTCATTTCAGATTCATCCAGCAGTTCCTGAATCGTATTTTCCTTATCCTCATAATCAGAATCCCGAAAAGAAAATGCTATTTTTTTCTGTTCTTCATCATATTGCTTATCCGGAAACAGCTCTGACAATTTTCCTTTCAGACCACAGATAAGATTAACAAACTGGATTTCTCTTTTCTGTTTTTTACTAAGGTTCATTTCCGCAAGCAAATTTTCCACTTTTTTCTTTCTGGAATCGCTGCTTCTAAAAATTTCCTGCAATCGCTCCCCCGACACCTGTTCCGGGAAATCAAGTTCTTCATCTTTTAAGGTATCTACAAACATCTGATAGGATTCGGCTATGTTACTGTTCTCTCCTTCAATTTGAAGGGAGCTATTCAGGAAATGACCTCTATGTTTAAACATGTTTAAAAGTGCCAGATATACCAGACGCACGTCATGCGGTTCTTCTGATTCCAATAATTCTTTTCTCAAATGAAATATTGTCGGATATTTTTTATAATATTCCGCATCAGAAAACAGTTTATCAGCAAATAAGCCGTACTTCTGCTTATTGTTTTCACTGCGATCTTCCATATAAAATTTACTTTCATCCAATCGAACAAAAAAACCAGGATCCACTTTTTCAATTTCATCCGCAAACAATTCCTTTAAAGCGCCAATTCTTGCCACTTCACGCTGTCTGCGACGTCTGTTGACCCGATATGTTCTTCGTTCCACCGAAGTCTCTGCTGCCGGGAACAGGCGCACTCCCCACAAATCTTTTCCTTTTGCTCTTAATATATGATATGAAGAATCAGTCACTGCCCAACCCAGAGAATCGGTTCCCATATCCAATCCCAGATAGTATGTAAATTTTGTTTCCATTTTTACCTCCTGCCATTCTTGACAGACAACCCCTCCTGTGCTATTCTAATCATACAAACTTACAAGGTGAGTGCAAATAAGGGATTATTCCGACATCGATTGCCCGCATTGTGCGGCATCCAAAAGACCTCGTCATACGAGGTCTTTTTTATTTCCCCATCATCGTTTTATATTGTCTGTTCTTTCAAATGAATAATATAATTTGATTTTACACTATTCTTCCCGCATATACAATTGTATTTTTATACTTTTTAAAAAGGCAAAAAAGGAGCTGAGATTTCTCTCAACTCCTTCATTTCATTGCATATTTCGACAATTAGTCAACTGCGATGATCTCTTTTTTATTGTAAGAACCACAGGATTTGCATACTCTGTGTGGAACCATAAGTTCGCCACATTTGCTGCATTTTACTAAAGTCGGAGCAGACATTTTCCAATTTGCTCTTCTTCTATCTCTTCTACCTTTGGAAGATTTATTTTTTGGACAAATAGACATTTCGTTACACCTCCAATTTATCTGAATCTAAGTGAATTGTTCTGAATCACACTCAATTGATTATACACAGAACATCATCCTTTGTCAACAGATTTTTTGTGTTTTGTGTAATAATTTTGCAGTTCACACGCGCCATTCGCAAAACGCCCTTCGGGCTTCTCCGTAGCTACTCTCCTATTTTTGCTCATAAAAAGGCGCTCCCTTCATCACTATGTATTCAGGTAATTTCTCATGCAAGCATGATCATTACCAGAATTCATGTGATGAGTGAACTGGAGCAATTATTTTACTAATGCTACTGTCTCTCTTGCGATTGCAAGTTCCTCGTTTGTCGGGATGACGCAAACTGTAACTTTGGAATCCGGAGTAGAGATTACGATATCATTGCCTCTCTTGCCATTTGCTTCCTCATCTACAGTAATTCCAAGGTATCCAAGGTATGCTAATACTTTAGAACGAACGATCGGAGCGTTCTCGCCGATACCTGCTGTAAATGCGATCACGTCTACACCATTCATTGCTGCTACGTAAGAACCGATGTATTTTGCTACGCGGTAGCTGAATACTTCGATAGCTGCTGCTGCACGCTCATTTCCAGCTTCCATACCTTCCTCAAGGTCACGGAAATCACTGGAAAGTCCGGAAATACCCTGTACACCGGATTTTTTATTTAATACGTTCATAACGCCTGCGATATCAAGGTTCTCTTTTTTAGCGATGAACTCCATGATAGCCGGATCGATATCACCGGAACGTGTTCCCATTACAAGACCTTCCAATGGTGTAAGGCCCATGGATGTATCTACGCATTTGCCATTTAATACAGCACTGATGGAAGCACCATTTCCAAGGTGAGCAACGATGATCTTGGAATTGTTGATGTCTTTGCCAAGGAACTCAGCAACGTGTTTGGATACGAAGCTGTGGCTTGTTCCGTGGAAGCCGTATCTTCTTACTTTATATTTCTCATAGTACTCATATGGAAGTCCATAGAGATATGCTTTCTCTGGCATTGTCTGATGGAAAGCGGTATCAAATACACCTACCATCGGTACGCCTGGCATCAGATCCTGGCAAGCACGAATACCGATTAAGTTTGCCGGGTTGTGAAGCGGTGCAAGATCGTTACACTCTTCTACTGCTGCAAGCATCTCTGGTGTGATAACTGCTGAAGAAGCGAATTTCTCACCACCGTGTACGATACGATGTCCCACTGCATTTACTTCTGCAAGGCTTGCGATTGCACCTGTTTTCTCATTTACAAGAGCGTCAAGTACAAGCTGGATAGCCTCTTTATGTGTAGGCATTGGAGCCTCTGTAATCTCTTTGTCAAGACCTGCTTTCTGATATGTAAGTCTTCCGTCAATACCAATTCTCTCGCAAAGACCTTTTGCAAGTACTGCCTCTGTATCAGAGTTGATCAGCTGATATTTCAGTGATGAACTACCACAGTTAATTACTAATACGTTCATTATTTATGTTCTCCCTTCATTTTCACTTTGACTTTCCGTCAAAATACCTGTCTTTTCTATTATATCTCAAATTTTCTGTTTCGCAAGAGGTTACCAACTGGTTTTTTGTAAGTTTTTTCTATTGCATTTGTTTTCATACATAATATTACCTGTTACAATTCACTCATCAAGGGGGTTTTACGAATGGCTCGTGTGAACTTAACATACGTTTTCTTGCAAATTTTCCTCACAATTTTATTTGTTTTTCTGTATGATTCATGCTATGCTTTTTCTTATCCAAAAGTACTGTGGTGCGCTCTGGTAATACTTACATTGCCCACAATACAATTTTTTTCAAAACTCAGGAGTATCAGATACTATGAACGTCACCGGAATCATTGCAGAATACAATCCGTTCCATAACGGACACGCATTTCATATAGAAGAAACACGGAAAAATACAGATGCCGATTACTGCATTGCCGTCATAAGCGGAGACTTTGTCCAGCGTGGTGCCCCTGCCCTGTTAAACAAATACGATCGTGCAAAAATGGCTCTGGAAAATGGAATCGACTTGGTCATTGAATTGCCGGTAATCACCGCCACTTCCAGTGCGGAAAATTTTGCACAGGGTGGTGTCTGCCTGTTGAACGCGCTTGGTGTCGTGTCTCAGATCAGTTTTGGCGCAGAAGCAAACACAGCTTCTGATGTCAATCTGCTTGGCAGATTAGCTGACTTTTTTGCATTTGAGCCGCCTATATTTCAGGAATATCTGGATCAGGCCTTAAAATCCGGTTGTAGTTTTCCGGCAGCCCGGGCAAAAGCTGCACTCACCTGTCTGCAGCAAGCCAAGCATCATTCAATGGACAGCCAAACGCTTGCTCAGTTTGAACAGTTGCTTGCCTCACCAAATAATATTCTTGCCATTGAATATATGAAAGCAATCCGTCGGCATAACTGCAAACTGACACCATCTGTCGTTACCCGAACCGGTGCAGGCTATCATGATGCGGATACGGATACGGCGCTTGCCAGTGCTTCTGCCCTGCGTAAATTTATTTTTCAGGATACCTCTGACCAGAAAAACAATTTTGATACGTTGAATCAAATGCTGACACGCACGGTTCCTGATTCCGTTCGCGAACTGCTGCTGACTGCATATGAAAGCCATGCATTTTTACAGGAAGATGATTTTTCTGACTTGTTATATTATGAACTTCAGCGACAACTTCTGCATCCGACTGCATCTGACGCCGATACCACACGTTCTGATCTGACACAGCGCATTGCAAATAAACTGGAATCATTTACCTGCTGGTCTGAATTTGTGTCCGATTTAAAGACCAAAAACCAGACCTACACAGCCATCAGCCGCTATTTGCTGCACGCCTTACTTGGCATTGATGGTGAACTTCTGAATGCTGCCAAAACTTACTATTATGCGCCGTATGCCCGCATCCTTGGTTTCCGAAAAGATGCTTCACCTTTACTGAAGGAATTGCAGGCACACAGTCAGATTCCGCTTCTGCGCAAAATTGTAAAAGAACGCCAGAACTTAACGCCAGAACAGCAGAAACTTCTGGATCTCGATGTTTATGCAGCTAATTTATACAACCGGATTCTTTTTAAAAAATCCGGTATCCAACGAAAAAACGAATACCGCGAACCTTTAATTATTTTATAATTTCTATACTAAATGCGCTGTGATTCTGAACATTTACCCCAATTCACATTTGTCAGAGTCACACGCATATTTTCATTTACATTCACTGTAAATTTTACATCGTATCCTCCAAAAGCAACGAATTCTTCTCTTGTTTTCCAACAAATCTTTTGCATTTTCATCATCGTTTCATGCATTTTCTATGGCATCATCACGTTACTATCATGCAGTAAATCTTGCATAGTATACATTTTTTACTTTATTTTTGAATTATCCGGCATTATTTCCTGCATTTTTCCTTGTTATTTATTTAACATTATCATTTTTTCATACTTTTTTGAATTTTTTCACTTTTTCTCTTGCATTTTTCTTTCAACTTCCATATACTTTTAAACATGGTGTCGTTCTAAGACACTAAGGGGAAAATTATTTCAATTGATAAAAAGGAGTATGACACATGAACAATCAGGTACAGATCAGAAAGTTCAAAAAAGTTCTGGTAGCAAATCGTGGTGAAATCGCCATTCGTGTATTCCGAGCCTTGAACGAGCTGGAAATTACAACCGTCAGCATTTATTCCAAGGAAGACCGTTATGCACTCTTCCGTTCCAAAGCAGATGAATCCTATCCGCTGAATCCGGAAAAAGGACCGATCGACGCATATCTTGACATTGATACTATCATCAAGATTGCTCTGGCAGCAAACGTTGACGCTATCCATCCGGGATACGGATTTTTATCAGAGAATCCGGATTTTGTAGATGCCTGTGAAAGAAACGGCATTGTATTTATCGGACCTTCCAGTCAGATCATGAATGCAATGGGTGACAAAATTTCTTCCAAGAAAATGGCAATCGATGCCCAGGTACCGATTATTCCTGGTGTTGACTACGCAATTAAAGATATTGATACAGCAACAAAAATCGCAGCAGAGGTTGGTTTTCCAATCATGCTGAAAGCTTCCAACGGCGGTGGCGGACGTGGTATGCGTATCGTAAACGCGATGGAAGATCTGGAAAAAGAATTTAACGAAGCAAAAAATGAGTCTAAAAAAGCGTTTGGTGATGACAAGATCTTCATTGAGAAATATCTGCGCGCGCCAAAACATATCGAAGTTCAGATTTTAGGCGATAATTACGGAAACGTTGTTCACCTTTTTGACCGTGACTGTTCCGTACAAAGACGTCATCAGAAAGTCGTTGAGTATGCACCGGCATTTTCCATTCCGGAAGAAACCCGTAAAACAATTTTTGACTCTGCCATCCGCCTCTCCAAAGCCGTTGGCTATCGCAATGCCGGTACTCTGGAATTTCTGGTTGACGCAGACAACCACCCTTACTTTATCGAAATGAACCCTCGTATTCAGGTAGAACATACCGTCAGCGAAGAAATTACAAATATCGATCTGGTACAGTCCCAGATTCTGGTAGCGGAAGGATATCCGCTGGATTCCGATGAGATCAACATCAAATCTCAGGACGACATCCACTGCATCGGTTATTCCATCCAGACCCGTGTTACCACCGAAGATCCGGCAAACAACTTCATGCCTGATACCGGTGAGATCACTGTTTACCGTTCCGGTTCCGGAAAAGGTATCCGTCTGGACGGCGGTAATGCTTACACCGGCGCTGTCATCTCTCCTTATTACGACAGCCTTCTGGTAAAAGCAATTTCCATCGACCGTACCTTTGAAGGTGCTGTACGCAAATCCATCCGTGCATTACAGGAAATGCGTATCCGTGGTGTTAAAACAAATATCCCGTTCCTGATCAATGTACTGCATCATCCGACTTTCATTGCCGGAAAATGTTATACCACTTTCATTGAGGAGACACCGGAGCTGTTCCAGCTCACACAGAGTCAGGATCGTGCGACCAAGATCATTGAGTTTATCGGCGACCGTATCGTTAACTCCCAGAAAGGTGAGAAACCGCACTATGAGAACCGTGTGCTTCCGAAACTGGATCAGTCAAAACCGGTATATGGTGCCCGTGATGAGTTCCTGAAACTTGGTGCAGAAGGTTTCATGCAGAAAATTCTGAAAGAAGATAAATTATACGTTACTGATACTACCATGCGTGACGCTCAGCAGTCTCTGATGGCAACCCGTATGAGAAGTAAAGATTTGTGCGGTGCTGCTTACGCTACAAACGCATACATGCAGAATGCATTTTCTGTTGAGGCATGGGGTGGTGCTACTTACGATACCGCTTACCGTTTCTTGAAAGAATCTCCGTGGAAACGTCTGGAACTTTTAAGAGAACGTATGCCAAACACACTGATCCAGATGCTGCTGCGTGCTTCTAACGCCGTCGGATACAGCAACTATCCGGACAATGTGGTTCAGGAGTTTATCAAAATTTCTGCTGCTCATGGTATTGATGTGTTCCGTATTTTCGACAGTTTAAACTGGGTGGAAAATATGAAAATGCCGATTGAGGAAGCTTTAAAAACCGGCAAAATCGTAGAAGGAACCATCTGCTACACCGGCGATATCACAAGCCCGACAGAGACAAAATATACACTGGATTATTATGTAAAAATGGCTCTGGAACTGGAGTCCTTAGGATGCCATTCCATTGCAATCAAAGATATGGCCGCACTGTTAAAACCGCGTGCCGCAAAAGAACTGGTAACTGCTCTGAAACAGGAACTTCATGTACCGCTCCATTTACATACACACGATTCTACCGGAAACGGTGTCAGCACGGTTCTGATGGCCGCGGAAGCTGGTGTGGATATCGTGGATCTGGCCATTGAGTCTATGTCTTCCATGACAAGTCAGCCTTCTATGAATGCTGTCGTAGAAGCTCTGCGCGGAAGCAAACGTGATACCGGTCTTGATTTTGAAGAACTGGATGAGCTCAGCCGTTACTACGGACGCATCCGTAAAGTTTACGAGCAGTTTGAGAGTGATATGAAAGCTCCGAATGCTGAGATTTACAAATATGAGATTCCTGGTGGACAGTACTCCAACCTGTTAGCTCAGGTTACAAGCATGGGTTCTGCAGATGAATTTGAGTCCATCAAAGCATTATACAAAGATGCCAACGATCTGCTTGGAAATATCGTAAAAGTTACTCCGACTTCCAAAGCGGTCGGCGATCTGGCCATCTTTATGTTTAAAAACGGTCTGACAAAAGAGAATATCCTGACGGCTGGTGCCGGACTCTCCTATCCGGATTCTGTCGTATCCTACTTCCAGGGTATGATGGGACAGCCTTATGGCGGATTCCCGAAAGAGCTTCAGAAGATCGTTCTGAAAGACATTGAACCGCTGACAGACCGCCCGGGTAAATCTCTCCCACCGGTTGATTTTGAGGCAATCAAGAAGCATCTGATTGAAAAATACAATTATGGTGATAAATCCGAAGAAGTTATGAACCAGAAAGCCATCAGTTATGCGCTGTATCCGAAGGTTTACGAAGACTACTGTGAGCATTTCCAGATGTACAATGATGTAACCCGTCTGGAGAGCCACGTTTACTTCTACGGATTACGCAAAGGTGAGGAAACTTACCTGAATATCGGTGAGGGAAAACAGCTTCTGATCAAATATCTGGAGGAAGGCGAACCGGATGAAAATGGTATCCGTACTCTGACGTTCCAGGTAAATGGTATGCTTCGTACTGTCAAGATTCAGGATAAGAACCTTGAAATCAAAGCGGACCGCAAGCTGAAAGCAGACAAGACAAATCCACAGCACCTTGGTTCTTCTATCCCGGGTACAGTTGGAAAAGTGCTTGTAAAAGAAGGCGATGCGGTAACAGAGAATATGCCGCTGCTTACTGTAGAGGCTATGAAGATGGAGACAACGGTTGTGTCCAAGATTACTGGTACCGTCGACAAGATTTACGTTCAGCAGGGAGATACCGTATCACAGGATGATCTGTTGATGTCCTTTCATATTGCGAAATAAAGTATGACGTCCGAAAACGGATTAATATAAGAAAACTACACAACAGACACGGGTGCTTTTCTATCTCAACTGCGCCGCTTATTTCCGACTTTCTCCGCGAACTCATACGCAAAACCGGCGTATTCAGACATACTGCGAAAGTCGGGCTAGGCGCAGCTGAGCTTACGAAAATTCACCCTACCGTCTTGTTGTGTAGTTTTCTTTTAACTCCTGTTTTCTACGCTTTCAAGTCGAACGCACGTGAGACTTGGTGCGTGATTCTGGTCAGCGCAAGCTG